>WBZS01000359.1_pt1 | contig 63863 bp, 57 predicted proteins | sample 5204201 | NCBI WGS metagenome assembly WBZS01 (sample SAMN12344357, study PRJNA552823) | activated sludge metagenome | biome: Activated sludge suspended growth; feature: Nitrification reactor; material: Wastewater; isolation source: activated sludge from nitrification reactor of wastewater...
GAGCCGCTTGCTCTACCGCCTGAGCTATCCCGCCGCCCGTTCGGAGTACCCAAGCCGGGCAAGGTGGGCGGTTATTCCACCAAACTCCAAACGCAGAGCCCCCATGCGGAATCGAACCGCAGACCTTCTCCTTACCATGGAGACGCTCTGCCGACTGAGCTATAGGGGCCTGGACCGCGTGAAACACTACACGAGGTCTCGCGTCGCTCCCAAATCGTCGGGATCGGCGGGCGAGTCGCGGTGCTGCGGTCAGCCTTCGGCGGCACCGACCGGGGTGATCTCGTTGAAACCCAGATGCCCGTAGAGGTAGACGGCCTCGCCTGCGGTCTCCTCCTGGACGTTCAGCGCCAGGCTCTCCCAGCCCTTGTCGAAGCAGGCCTGGGCCGCCGACAACAGCAGCAGCGTGCCCAGTCGGCGACGCCGATGGTCGGGGTGGACGAACAGCTCGATCACGAACGGCACCGCCGGAATCCCCTCCCAGGGTGGGCTGGTGACGGTCTGAATGCAGCCGATCAGCGTGCCATCGGCGTCCTCGACGACCAGGGACGCCTCATCGATCGGCGCGCCGTACTCACCGGCGAAGACGCCCTCCATCTCTTCGACGGCGTCCTCCAGGTCAACCGCGGCGGCGCCTTTGGGGTAGGAGTCCCAATACAGGGCACCCAACGCCTCGGCGTCGGCGGGCTCCTGGGGACGGAGGGTCACCCCGGCCGGTCGTTCCGGCGCGGGCAGGGGCAGGCCACGCTGCATCAGCATGCGGTCAGTGTAGGGGGGTGCCAGGTGACAAGGGGCGAAGCTTGAGGAGAGCCGCCGATCCGGATCGACGATCGGTGGTTGAGCTTGTCGAACCTCGCGACGGCCTCGACAAGCTCGACCAACGACAGTGAGGGGTCTCGACAAGCTGACCAACGACGGTGGGGTCTCGATACGCTCGACCGCCGGAGGTTCAACTGCGGACGAAGATCTCCACGCGGCGGTTGAGCTGGCGTCCGGCCGGATTGTCCTTGCCGTTGAGCTCGTTGGGGGCAACCGGACGGCTCTCGCCGTACCCCTTGGACGTCATCGGCGCCGACACCCCGCGTTGCCGCAGCGCCTGCTCGACCGAACTGGCGCGGCGTTCGGAGAGGCCCTGGTTGTAGGTGTCAGTGCCGACGGCGTCGGTGTGGCCGCCGATCTGGATGGCCTGGTTGCCGACCTGCTGGAGGGCGGTGGCGACCTTGTCGAGGATCGCGGCGGCGTCGGGGCGGATGTTGTCTTTGTCGAAGTCGAACAGGACGCCGTCGGCCAAGGTGATCACGAAGCCGCAGATGTCGACCTTCGGCAGCAGTTGCACGACCGGCGGGAATTTGCCCAGCGGTGGCACCGGCGCCAGCGGATCAGCCGCCACTGTGCCGGAGAAGCTGGGGCCGACCACGGTCGCGGTGCCGCGGCCGTCGTTGCTGATCGACACGGTGCCGTCCACGTAGCTGCCGGAACCGTCGCCGGAGTTGCTGATCGACACCTTGCCGCTCACATAGGTGCCCGAGCCGTCACCGGCATTGGTGAGGGACTCGGCCGGACTGCGGTAGGTGCCGCCGCCCTTGCCGTCGATGCTGACCGAGAGGTCGGCGTCCACATAGGTTCCGGAACCATCGCCGTCGTTGGTGATCGAGACCTTGTCGCTGACATAGCTGCCGCCGCCCTTGCCGTCCCGGGTGATCGACTCGCGGTCGCTGACCGAGGTCTCGGAGCCGTCCCGTCCTCGGGTGTAGCTGCCGTCCGGGCCGACGTAGGAGCCGGAGCCGTCGCCGTAGAGCACCAGACCGGAGTCGGCGTTGCTGTACTCGCCGTCCTTGGTGCAGCGGACCGCGGTGATTGTGACGCCGGGTATGTCCTTGATCTCGACCTTGAGCTTGTCGCGCAGCGTCTTGCCTGCGGTCGAGACCCGGGAGATGTCGGGCAGGCTGAACAGTGGCACCGGCGGAGCCTGCCCGATCTGATAGCCCGGGACGGCGTTGCGCGCGTCCGGCGTGGTGGTGCTCGGCTCGGTGACGGGGCTCGGTTCGGTCGAGGCCACCGTCTCGGACGCCTCGGGCGTCGGTGGGGCGGTCGGTTCGGCGGTGACGCCGACCGAGCAGCCGGTGAGGATCAGGACGCTGGTGAGGGCTCCGGCGAGCAGGCGCGAGCGGGGCATCATGCCTTCCTTTCGGGGTGGAGGCGTTCGGGGTGGAGGGTTTCGGGAGTTCCGGTGTGGGTGGACCGCAGCGGCAGCCACAGTGACACCGAGGTGCCGACGCCGATCCGGGAGTCGAGCTGGACGCGTCCGCAATGGCGTCCGAGCACCGAGCGGACCAGGGCCAGGCCGAGTCCCTGGCCGGGGATGCCGCGGGCGGTGGACGCCCGGGAGAGTTCGTCGAAGACGCCCGGCACCTCGTCGGCGGGGATGCCGGCGCCAGTGTCCGCGACCACGACGCCGATGCCGCCGTCGGACTCGGCAGCCCGGATTTCGATCCGGTCGCCGGGGCGGGAGTACTTCACGGCGTTGTCGGTGAGGTTGTACAGCGCCAGGTAAAGCAGATCCGGGTCGGCCGCGATGGTCGGTAGCGGCCAGGGCGCCTGCGGCAGATTGAGCGACCAGTGCCGCTGGACGCCGGCCGGCGTGGTCGAGCAGGCGTCCCGAACGGCCCTGAGCAACTCCCCCAGGTCGACGGGCTCGATGTCGAGTTCGCGGTGCTCGACATCGGCGATCTTGCGCAGCGAGGTGAGCAGTGCGCCCAGGCGGGCGGACTGGGTGGCGATGGTGTCGACGGCGTCGGTGGCCTGAGGGCTCCCCGGCGGCGCGGCGCGGAGGGCGTCCAGGGCGAGGTTGGTGGCCATCACCGGGTTCTTCAGTTCGTGATCGATCCGGCCCAGCAGCCGTGCGCGTTCGGCACTGAGCCTGGTCTCCACCTCTTGCGCGGCTGCCGCGACACGCTGGTCACCGAGGGCGAGCAGGCGTTCCCGGCCGCGGGCGAGACGTCCGATGCCGACGACGGTGCCGGCGAGCAGGGCGGTGGCGATCACCAGCAGCAGGGCCGGTGACACGGCGAAGATCACCCGGGTCTGCGGCACCACCAGCCACACCACCAACGCGCTGACCAGGCCGATCGCGGCCAGCGCTGCGGCCGTCCGATTGGCCGCTTTCATCGGGTGTCCTGACCGACCGGGCCCTGACCGACCGGGCCCTGATTGGCCGTGCCCTGTCTGACCGGGGCGACGAACGCGTAGCCGACTCCCGGCACGGTGCGGATCCAGCGCGGCTGGGCGGGGTCGTCGGCGAGTACCCGGCGCAGTTCGGAGATCCGGTGGTCGATGGCGCGGGTGCCGACCGGATCGTCGTAGCCCCACACCACCTCGAGCAGCCGCGGTTTGGAGACCACCTCGTCCGGGTGGGTGATCAGGTGGTCGAGCAGCGCGAACGCCTTCGGGGTGAGCGCCACCTCACGTCCGGACAGCCAGGCCCGGCGGGCCGACCGGTCGACCCTGAGCTCACCGGCGGTGAGCACGGCGGCGCTGGTCAGGGTCGGTTTTCCGGCGGCGGTGCGGCGCAGCACGGCCCGCACGCGGGAGATCAGCTCACCGGCGTCGAACGGCTTGTTCAGGTAGTCGTCGGCGCCCTCGTCCAGGGCCCGGGCTCGTTCCGCGGCCTCCCCCACCGAGGTGAGCAGCACCACCGGCACGGTGTGTCCGTCGCGGCGCAGCCTGCGGAGCGTCTCGCGTCCGTCCAAGCCGGGCATCATCACGTCGAGCACCACGATGTCGACGTCGCCGGCGTCCACCGCGGCGAGCGCGCGATAGCCGTCCTCGGCGATCGTCACCGCGAAGCCGTCCCGCTCCAGGATCGGGCTCAAACCGGACGTGATGCCCGGGTCGTCATCGACCAGCAGCAACCGGGGACGCTCAGGAGACATAGCCGTCCACCAGCACCGCATAGGAATCGTCCGAGCTGGCGCAGTTTCCGCGGACAACCTTGGACTGTATGGTTACCGTCTTCTTCCCCTCGATCAGCAACCGAATCGGCACCAGCGCGGGCGTCGGGTTGGTGCCGTCCAGCTGGAGGTTCTGGACGGGGTCGCCGTCGGCCAGGATCAGCACGTGCACCACGATGTCATCGGGGACGGACGATCGCAGGCCCAACTTGCCCTGGAAGATCCGATGGCCGACGACGCCGAACACAACCTCGTCCGTGCTGCCATCGCAACCGGCCCACAGCGACAGCGCGTTGTCGTAGCGGGTGCGACCGGCGTCACCCTTGACGGTCGTCGAGGTGCGAGTGGCCTCACGGGTGGCCCGGACGACGAGACCGTCGACGGACTTCGCACCGGCCGGCACCGACTCCTCGGTCGAGGGAGAGTCCGCCGGTGCGGCGGCCGTCGGCTCTGCCGGCTGGCTACTCACAGGCGGGCTGGCCGATGGCCCGGTAGTCACCGCCACATTGCAACCGGCGGTGAGGAGGAGGACGACGCCGGCGGTAAGAATGCCGGCGAGCCGGGGGTGCTGGTTCGTCATGGTGGATCCCTCTCATGAACAGACGGCTCCACGCTATTGGCCCGCCGTGTCCCCGAGGTGGCCGTGGCGTCGCAATGCGGTCGCAGTCCGGCGACACGACGCGGGCGGCATCCAGGGCTGGAGATCAATCAGCGGACCTCTGGCAGCAGAGTCAGCGCGTCCACATGACTTGGCCGCACGACTCGGAAGTGACGTTGGTCCAGCGTCGCCAATCGCAGGCCCGTGATGAGGGCCGTGCACTCGTTGTAGTGAGCGTCATCGCGGACAGCAACGGCGATCAGCGGGCCGGAGTCGCAGAGAATCATGAACGCGATGAGCCAAAACCGCTGGCGAGGATCTCGTCCACACTCATCGAGAGGTCGGTGCGTCCTTCCTTGTCGACGCCCATGCCAAAGAACGCAGGTGGCCACGCGGGGTCGCTCGCGACACGGGGCAGCCGTCGACGGACGTCGGCGAGCACCCGAACAACCTGGTCGTCCGGCAACGCGTCGACGAGTTCGTGCAACTCGTTCCGTTCCGCAGTCATAGCAATAAGGGTAGGACAGACCACTCCCAGAGGGCGCGAGCAACGCAACAGGCCTAGCCAATATTGCTTTGACTAGGCCTGGCACACGGTGGCAGGTGTAGGATTCGAACCTACGTAGGCGATGCCGACGGTTTTACAGACCGCTCCCTTTGGCCGCTCGGGCAACCTGCCGTGCTGGTGGGCGAGGACAAACATAGCAACACTGCAGGCGAGCGGACCAATCGAGACAAACCAGAGATGAGGACGGACGATGGCAGGCGATAGCTCCTTCGACGTGGTGAGTAAGTTCGACCAGCAGGAGCTGGAGAACGCGGTCAACATGACCGCCAAGGAGATCCGGAACCGGTACGACTTCAAGGGCACCGACGCCGCCATCAAGGTGACCGGTGACGTGATCGACATGGAAGCCTCCGGCGAAGAGCGGGTGAAGGCCGTCCTCGACGTGCTGCAGACCATGCTGGTCCGCCGCAAGATCGACCTGAAGGCGTTGAAGCCGGGTGAGCCGCGGATCAGCGGCAAGATCTGGAAGCTGACCGCCACCATGCAGCAGGGCATCGCCACCGAGGACGCCAAGAAGATCGCCAAGCTGATCCGTGATTCCGGCCCGAGGGGCGTCAAGACCCAGGTGCAGGGCGAGGAGCTGCGGGTGTCCAGCAAGAAGCGGGACGACCTGCAGGCCTGCCAGCGGCTGATCAAGGAAGCGGATTACGACTTCCCGGTGCAGTTCGCCAACTACCGCTGATATTGCGTCACCCATCGTTGGTTGAGCTTGTCGAAACCCCCTTGTCAGCAGTCATGGCCTCGACAAGCTCGACCAGCGGAGGCTCGACCGGCGACAGTCAACGCTCTCAGGGTGCGCCGTCCAGCAGCGTGCGGAGCTGTGCGGTGTAGTCCTCGAAGGCTCGCCGCCCGGTGGTGGTGAGCGCCAGATAGGTGACCGGGATCCGCCCGCGGTGGGCTTTCTCGACGGCGACGTAGCCGGCGTCCTCCAGCTTCCTGGCATGGGTGGACAGGTTGCCGGCGGTCATCTCGAGCAGTTCCTGCAACCGGGGGAAGGAGATCTGCTCGGTCGGTTCGAGGGTGGCCAGGGTGGCGACGATCCGCAGCCGCGCTTGGGCGTGGATGACTGGGTCGAGGTCAGCCATGCGTGGACTCCGCCACCCCGCGCCGGGCACGCCGGGACCACCACAGCGTCCAGGCGGCGACGAGCAGGTACGCGCCACCGCCGCCGATCGCGCAGACCAGGTAGTGCGTGGGCGGCGGGACCAGTGCCGCCGCCGCGGCCACGACGATCGACCAGCCGCCGAGCAGCACCATCGGCTGGGCACGCCAGAGCAGGCCTGCCGCGACGTACATCACGCCGGCGAACAGGATGAACGCGGACGGGTAGTAGATCTGCAGCAGGTCGGACGGCATTCCCCGGGCCACCAGCGCCTGCCCGATCACCACCACTCCGAGGCTGCCCAGCCACCACAGGTTGCCGTACACCATGCCGGTGAAGGCGCTCTCCCTGCTCGGCCGCAAGCCGCGTCCCGATCGGATGCCGAGCACGGTGGACAGCGCACCAGCCGCCAACAGCAGCCCGGCGAACAGCGGGGCGGCCACCGCGAAGGGCAGCACGAAGCCGCCGGCGCCGCCGTCCGCGAGCCACAGCCCGGTGAACCCGACCGACCAGGCGCTCCCCCAGCCGAACAGGATGGCCGGAACGAACTTCCCGAGCTTGCCACCGACGCTGCGCTGCTGGCTCTCCAGCAGGGCCAGCATCTCGGCCGGAGTCAGGGCTTCTTCGTCGTTCGACATGATCAGCCTCCATTCGCGAGATAGAACGGGATGGCGAGCGCCGGCAGTGAGAACATCAGATCCACCAGGCCGTGAGCGAACACGATCGGCATCAGTCGCCGCTGTCGCAGATAGATCAGGCCGGAGCCGGCACCCCAGACGACGAACGCGCACGCCAGCGGGAGGACGGCGTCCGGGGTCGCGGCGTACCAGACGTGCTGCAGGCCGAACAGGACGGCGGAGGTGAGCACGGCGAGCGCGGTCGGCATCCGCCGGGCCAGCACACCCTGGCCTATGCCGCGGTAGACAAGCTCTTCGGTCGGTGCGTTCACCGGCGCGAAGGTGAGCACCGCGAGGATGCCGAGGATGGTCCAGGCCACCGGATTGAGCATGGGCACGGCGGCCGGATCGAAGAACACCGTCTGCATCCGATCGAACAGCTGGTCACCGTGCTGCAACCAGGTCACCAGCATGATCGTGCCCGCGAAGGGCAGATAGAGCACGAGCACCCAGAGCAGCCCCTGGAGCAGATCGGTCAGCACGCGGCGCCGGTCGAAGCCGAGGAGTTCCCGGATCGAACTGCCAGCCCGCTTCAGCAGCCGGGCGAGCAGGAACAGGCAGATCAGGTTGACCGGAAGCATCGCGAGACTCGCCAGCAGCGCGGGCGGCGGAAAGGCGATCCCCGGCTCGATCAGCTGGACGATCACCCAGGTGAGGGCCGACGCCGCGGCCACCAGCCCAATACGAAGCAGCGGCAGGCCGACCGCCCACCCGGTGGAGAGTGCAGGCGCGACGTCCGCTCCACTCGCCACCCTTCCGGGCTCCACTGTCGTGCTCATAAAGTACTTTGTACTTCAAAGTTCTTCGGAAAACAATGCCCGGCGGCGACGGACCCCTCAGGTCGTAGCCGTTGCGCCGACGGTTGAGTTGTCGATTGTCGGTGGTTGAGCTTGTCGAGACCTCGGATGGTCTGGTGCTGGCAAGGGGTTTCGACGTAGCTCAACCAGCGGTGGTGGCGTTGAGCAGCACTGCCATGGGTCTCGACAGGCTCGACCAACGAAACCCAGCGCTTCCACTACCGTGACCGGGTGAGTTCCAGCCTGCGGATCGCCAGCGCCAACGTGAACGGGATCAGGGCCTGCGTACGGCGCGGCTTCGGAGAGTGGCTGACCCAGCGCCAACCCGACATCGTCGCCGTGCAAGAGGTGCGTTGTCCGCATCACGAGCTACCTACCGACGCGTGGCCGGAGCACAAGCTGACCTATCACCCCGGTCTGTTGGCTGGGCGCAACGGTGTCGGTGTGCTGTCGCGGTGGGCGCCGTCCGCGGTGCGGATGGGGTTCGGCAGCCGGGCTTTCGATCACGAGGGCCGCTACCTGGAGGTGGACGTCGAGCCGTCGTCCGGACCGCCGCTCACCATTGGCTCGCTGTATGTGCCGAAAGGGGCGTCCTGGGAGGGGCCGGACGCCGACCCGGGGAAACACCAGCGAAAGATGCGGTTTCTTGCTTCGCTCGGCGCCTACCTCACCCGGGCGCGCCGTTGCGCCACCCGGCAAGGCCGAGAGTTCCTGGTGATGGGCGACTTCAACATCGCTCACACCCCGCTCGACCTGACCAACTGGCGGAGCAACCAGCGCAACTCCGGGTTTCTGCCCGACGAGCGGGCCTGGTTCGATCGGATGCTGACGCCGCGGACCTTCGTGGACGTGGTTCGCAAGCTGCATCCGGATCAGCCCGGGCCGAACTCGTGGTGGACCTGGCGCGGCCAGGCGTTCGTCAAGGACACCGGTTGGCGGATCGACTACCACCTCGCGACGCCCGGCCTGGCCGCCTCCGCGGTCGAGGGCGGCACCGATCGCGAGCCGTCCTACGAGCAACGGATGAGCGACCACTCCCCTGTCGTCGTCGACTACCGGGTGTGAGCCACCCTCAACGGACTAACCGGCGTTGGTCGAGCTTGTCGGGATCTCGTGGGGTCCGATGGGGTCTCGAGCAGCTCGACCAACGCTTGAGTTGCCATGTAATTCCTTCTATTTCTGACGGAATTACATGGTACGCTGCGAGCCATGGTGGTGCGGGTCGGCCCGGAGGCCGAGCTCCAAGAAGCGCTTCGCCGCAGTCCGGTGGTGCTCATTGTGGGAGCACGGCAGGTGGGCAAGACCACGCTTGCCCGGGGCGTCGTGGCACGCGAGAGCGTGAACTACTTCGACTTGGAGGACCCGGTCAGCCTTGCCCGTCTCTCCGAGCCGATGCTCGCACTCGCATCCCTGCGGGGGATCGTCGTGATCGACGAGGTTCAGCGATTCCCCGAACTCTTTCCCGTGCTTAGGGTGCTGGCCGATCGGGAGGATCGGCCAGCGACCTTTCTGGTCCTCGGAAGCGCATCTCCCGAAGCCTTGCGTCAATCGAGCGAATCGCTCGCTGGGCGAATCGAGATCATCGAACTTCCCGGCTTGGGAGCTGCGGACCTCGATGGCGATGTCGACCTGGTGTGGCTGCGTGGCGGATACCCGCGGGCCGCGCTGGCCCCGAGCGACGCCGACGCGAACCGTTGGCTTCGCAGCTATCTGCGAGCTCTGGCCACGCGCGACTTGCGCGACTTCGGCTTGTCGTTGCCGGCCGCGACGATCGAGCGCTTTCTCGCGCTCGTCGCGCACAATCAGGCCAACCTGTGGAATGCGGCGACCGTGGCTCGGGCCCTCGACATCAGCGAGAGCACCACTCGGCGCTACCTGGACGGCCTAACGGACGCGATGCTCGTCCGGCAACTCCAGCCGTGGCATGCCAATGAGGGCAAGCGCTTGGTCCGTCGACCCAAGGTGTTCTTCAGGGACACAGGCCTGCTTCATGCTCTCTGGGGTGTCTCCACACGTGACGCGCTCCTGAGGCACTTTGGGATCGGCGCGTCGTGGGAATCCTATGTCCTCGACGAGCTGTTCCGGCGGTCACCCCACGCACGCCACTATTTCTGGCGAACGACCAACGGTGCGGAACTCGATCTGGTCGTCGAGGCGGTCTCGGGTCAGCGCATCGGATTCGAGGTCAAGCGGGCGGACGCGCCGCGGATCACTCCGTCCATCAGGGCGGCCCTCGAGGACCCGCAACTGCGAATCGATCGGATCAATGTCGTCTATCCGGGGGCGACACGGTATGAGCTCGACGAGAGAGTGACCGTTGCCCCAATGAGGGATCTGCTCCGGGTGACGACTCTCGACGTGGAGAATCTGCGATAGGCGGCCGGGGCAACCTACAGCGCGCGGAACAGCGCCGCCACCTCGCCCGGGTCGACGTCTTCGAGACGTGCCGGGTTCCAGGCCGGGTTGCGGTCCTTGTCGACCACCTGGGCGCGGACGCCTTCGGAGAAGTCGGCGCGCTGCACGATCGGCACGGCCAGGGCGAGATCCTGGCCGAGCACCGCGGCGACGTCGGGCAGGGTCGCGGCCCGACGGATCGCCGCCAGGGTGACCGCGACGGCGAACGGGCAGCGTTGCCGCAGCACCGCCGCGGTCTCCCGCGCCTCAGCGGCCGGGTGCTCCTCGAGTCGGCGGACGATGGTCAGCGGGTCGTCACCGGTGTAGCAGGCATCGATCCAGTCCCGCTGACCCGGCAGGACGGCGTCCGGGACATCGCCCACCGCATGGTCGGCCAAGCCGAGCAGGACGGCGTCCGCTGCCCCAACGCCGCCACCGGTCAACGCCAGATGGGTGCCCAGCTCACCGGGGGCGCGGGAGAGCTCGTAGAGCACCCCGACGTCCGGGAACAGGCCGATGATCGTCTCGGGCATGGCCAGCCGGCTGTCGGCGCGCACCATCCGCTCGGAGCAGTGCGCGGAGAGCCCCATGCCGCCGCCCATGGTGATGCCGAACATGTCGGCGCGGACCGACTTGGGATAGGCAGCGATCAGGGCGTCCACGGCGTACTCGATGGTGAAGAAGGCCTCGAGGGCGGCCTCGCCCCGATCGGCCAGGTCGGCGCGCAGGGCACGGACGTCGGCACCGGCGCACAGCCCGCGCTCGCCCGCGCCCGTCAGGTGGACCCATTCGACGGCGTCCTCATCGAGCCAGTCGGCGAGCCGGTCGCCGATCTGGATCAGCATCGCCTGGGTCAGCGCGTTGATCTGCCGCGGGCGGTCCAGCGTGATCCTGCCAACGCCGCCGGTCACCTCGAAGAGAACCTCGTCGTTCACTTGTGCGCCCCCGTCGTCCGATGCTCGTCAAAGTAGCGCACCAGCAGGGTGGTGATCAGGGCAAGCCCGGCCAGCCCCAACCCGATCCCGGTGTCGTTGCGCCAGGCGAGGTTGCCCGCGCCATACCCGAGCAGCACGCTGGTCACGCCGACCGCGACCATCTGCACCCGTTCGGTCGGACGGGTCAGCGGCAGCAGCAGCCCGCCCCACAGCAGGTACCAGGAGTGCATCGCGGGGCCGAGCAGCGCCACCCACAGGTAGGACCAGGACAGGAAGGTGACCGGACGCCGCGGCGCGACCCTCACCGCCAGGTAGGCCACGATCAGTGCGGACGCGACCACACCTGCGACCAGCAGTCCGCCGGCGATCTGAGTGCCCAGGTCGGGGTAACCCGCCGCCACGCACAGCAGCCTGATGCATTCGCCGATCAGCGACAACGGGGCGAGCGTCACTACCCGGCCGGGCACGTCGAGGGCGTTCATCCAACCGAAGTTGAGCCCGGTCGCCAGCGAGATCAGGATGAAGACACCGACCGCGATCACCGACGAGATCGCCGCGCGCGCAACCTTGTTCAGCACGTGCTGGGTGTTCCATTGCCAGGGCAGCCCGATCAGCGCCACCGGGTAGGCGGCCAACAGCGCCGGCTGTTTCACGGCCGCCGCGACCCCGACGATGATCGCGCCGAGCCAGAACTGCTGAGGCCGCCGATGGGTCAGGTAGAGGGCCAGAATGATCAGGCCGAGCATCAGGGCGTCATTGTGCATGCCGCCGACCAGATCGATCAGCAGCAGCGGGTTGATGGTGGAGAACCACGCCGCCAGCTGCACGTCGGTGCCGAGCCGGGCTGCCAGCCGCGGCAGGAAATAGACGATCAGCACCACGCCGATCAGCGCTGGAATGCGCATCAACAGCGTCGAGATATACGGGTCAAGTCCGCCGGCGAGCACCATCAGGTGCGAGATCTGCAAACTCAGCGGTCCGTAGGGCGCGGGCGTGTAGCGCCACACCCAGGCCACCTGGTCGGCGAACGCGCCGGGAAGCACGCTGACCGGCGTCTCGTAGGGGTTGAGCCCGTTGTACAACAGCCAGCCCTGCGCCGCGTAGGAGTAGGCATCGTGGCTGAAGATCGGTGGGGCGAACAGCAGCGGCAAAGCCCAGATCAGGCCCACTGCCCAATGCTTGAAGTCGAGGTACAAGCCGGGCCGCAGCCGGAACCAGGCGTCCACCAGCAGCACCACCGCGGCGACCACCAGCGCCGTTCCGACCACCTTGGTCGTCCCGTTGTCCAGGCCGAGCGCACGGATCAGATCCCACAAGGGGCTGTTCTGCGGGAGATAGGCGGGCGTCAACGAGCCGAGGAACAGCAGGAAGGTGGCCAGCAGGCCACGCTTCACCGCCGGCACCCGCCAGGCGGTCCTCAGGTCGCGCCAGTAGCCGGCAAGGACCTCGCGGGTGGGCCAGCGTAACCGCGGCACCGCCGCGACCTGATCCACCTCACCCACTCGAGCAACCCCTCGTCCCGCGATGTCTTACCGGGTCAGCGTAGTGGTCGGCCCTGTGACGCCGGCGCGCACCCCTCGGCGAGCGCCCGTCAGTGCACTCGGTCGGGCGCACCCCGCTCACCCATCGCAATCCGGAATCGACGGCATGATGAATGACCGCAACCGCACTCTGAATCTCAGCGCGTGCGAGTCGCGGTGACGAGCGCCGTCGCCATCCATGGGCCCGTCCACCACATCCGCCAGCCGAGCGGGACGCGGCCCACGGGCTCGCCTGTGAGCTCGCGGAGGGTCCGCGCGTACTGCTTCGTGGCGCTGATGTCGACGATCACAAGCCGACCGCCGATGCGCAGCACGCGCATCGCCTCGCGCAGGGCCGCCTCGCGACCGCCAGGTGCGTGGATGTTGTGGATCGCCAGGCTCGCGGTGACCACGTCGAAGCAGGCGTCGGCGAACGGCAGTGCCGTCATGTCGCCCGTGACGAGCTCGACCCGGTCTGCGACGCCGTTCGCTGCCAGGTTCGCCTGTGCGTTCGCGGTGGTGTTGCCCGACTGGTCACGGCTGTGCCACAGATCGATGCCCGTCACCTGGCCGCGAGGCAGCCGCTGCGCCAGCATGACCGCCACCGCCCCGCGCCCGCAGCCGAGATCGAGGGCGTCCTCATCGCCACGCAACCCGAGGCCGTCGAGCGTCTCGGCCCAGGCCTCGAACTTGCCACGCAGCGTGGCGCGCAGATAGAGCAGCCCGCCGGCGATGAAGACCAGGCCCAACACCGTGAGATAGATGACCGCGATGATGTTCCATGGAGGATCGGCCGGAGCCGAGAACCCGGCGCCGATCAGGCAGGCGACGCCGCAGGCCAGCCAGAAGATCGGCACCCACGCCGCATCCCATCCGTACGACCCGGCCGGCCGGGCCCGGTTCACACCCACAAGTACACGGTAGCCCGCAGCAAGGGGCCGAACAGGCCGGGATGACGATGGATGGGCTTGGGTCAGCGTTTCCTTAAGTACTACCATTGAAGGGATCCCGGGCTCTCGATGCGAGCCAACGGCGTCCGGGTGTGTAACTTCACGACATGCTTCGCACTCTCCCGCTCGTGATCCGGCGTCACGTTGTTCCTGCGTGTGAGATGCGCTGCGCCATGTGTTGCGCCTGATTTCTGACGCCTCTTCCTCCGATTCGGCCGGTGCACGCCCGGATCTTTCCCACTATCAGGAGTTCTCATGACCGCAACCGCGCCCGCCCGGGTCCGTCCGCCTCGCGAGGGCCGCAGCAACGGGCAGTGGCTGGTCGACGGCACCGCGCCGCTGAACCACAACGAAGAGTTCAAGGCCGAGGACAACCCGCTCAACGTGCGGGCGCGGATCGAGGAGATCTACGCCAAGGAGGGGTTCGACTCGATCCCCGTCGACGACCTGCACGGCCGGTTCCGCTGGATGGGTCTGTACACCCAGCGTCGCCAGGACATCTCCGGCAGCCGGACGGCTTCGCTCGGCCCTGACGAGCTCTCGGACAAGTACTTCATGCTGCGAGTCCGAATCGACGGTGGCGCGGTGAGCACTGACCAGTTGCGGGTGATCGCCGGGATCAGCTCCGAGTTCGGCCGGGACACCGCCGACATCAGCGACCGGCAGAACGTTCAGCTGCACTGGATCCGGGTCGAGGACATGCCCGAGATCTGGCGGCGGCTGGAATCCGTCGGCCTGATCACCACCGAGGCGTGCGGCGACTGCCCGCGCGTCGTGCTGGGCTCCCCCGTCGCCGGCATCGCCGCCGACGAGATCATCGACCCGACCCCGGTGATCGATCAGATCGTCGAGCGGTTCATCGGCGACCCGGACATCTCCAACCTGCCGCGCAAGTTCAAGACCGCCATCACCGGTCACCCCAGCCTCGACGTGGTGCACGAGATCAACGACATTTCGCTGGTCGGTGTCGTGCACCCCGAACTCGGCCCCGGCTACGACCTGTGGGTCGGCGGTGGGCTGAGCGTCGCGCCGCGGCTGGCCGAGCGGCTGGGCACCTTCGTGACCGCCGAGCAGGCGCCCGAGGTGTGGCACGGCGTGGTCCGGATCTTCCGCGACTACGGCTACCGCCGGTTGCGCAACAAGGCCCGGCTGAAGTTCCTGCTGGCCGAGTGGGGTCCGGAGAAGTTCCGGCAGGTGCTGCAGGACGAGTACCTCGGCTACCCGCTGGCCGACGGCCCGGCGCCCGCGCCTGCGCCGTACGCCGGCGACCACGTCGGCGTCCACGCCCAGAAGGACGGCCGGTTCTACGTCGGCGCTGCCCCCACCGTCGGACGGGTTTCGGGGACCATCCTGAACCAGCTTGCCGACGCCGCGGAGCGGATCGGCTCGCAACGCATCCGGTTCACCCCGCATCAGAAGCTGCTGGTACTCGACGTCCCCGCCGACGAAGTCACCGGCCTGGTCGACGAGCTGAAGAGCCTCGGCCTGCACGCCGACCCCAGCCCGTTCCGCCGGAACACCATGGCCTGCACCGGCATCCAGTTCTGCAAGCTGGCCTTCGTCGACACCAAGGACACCGCGACCGCCACCATCGGCGAACTGGAGACGCGGCTGAGCGACGTCAAGCTCGAGCTGCCGATCACGCTCAACCTGAACGGCTGCCCGAACTCGTGCGCCCGGATCCAGACCGCCGACATCGGCCTCAAGGGTCAGATCCTGACCGGCGCGGACGGTGAGCCCGAGTTCGGCTTCCAGGTGCACCTGGGCGGCGGCCTGGCGACGTCCGAGCGCGAAGACGCCGGGCTGGGCCGCACCGTCCGCGGGCTGAAGGTGAGCGCCGAGGATCTGCCCGAGTATGTGGAACGTGTCGTCCGCCGGTTCGCCGACGACGCCGAGAGCGGCGAGACCTTCTCGGCGTGGGTCAAGCGCAGCGACGAAGAGGCGCTCCGGTGACCGCCGAGGTCGCGGCGCTCCCCCGGCGCAGCCCCGCCGAGTTGCGGGCCCTGGTGGCCGATGCACAGGCGCGCTCCGCCGACTGGACCGCCGACGACGTCGCGGCCTGGACGGCCGCCAACTTCGCCGGCCGCGTCGCCGTGGCCTGCTCGATGGCCGGCGACACCGTAGTGCCGCATCTGGTCGCCCAGCACCTGCCCGGCGTGGACGTGCTGTTCCTGGAGACCGGCTACCACTTCGCCGAAACCGTCGCTACCCGGGACGCCCTGGCCGCCGCGGCTCCGGTGCGGATCGTCGACGTGCTGCCGAAGCTCACCGTCGTCGAGCAGGACGCCGAATACGGCGCGCGGCTGCACGACCGGGATGCCGCGCTGTGCTGCCAGATGCGCAAGGTCGACCCGATCAACGCCGCGCTCGCCGGTTACGAGGCCTGGGTGACCGGCGTCCGCCGTGAGGACAACGTGCTGCGGGCCAACACACCGTTCGTCGAGTGGGACGAAGGCCACCAGATGGTGAAGATCAACCCGATCGCCGCCTGGAGCTTCGACGAGCTGCTCGACTACGCCACCACCCACCAGGTGCCGACGAACCCGCTGCTCACCCAGGGTTACCCATCGATCGGCTGCGCGCCGTGCACCCGTCCGGTGGCGCCCGGCGAGGATCCCCGCGCCGGCCGCTGGGCGGGACTGAACAAGACCGAATGCGGACTGCACGTGCAGCCGTCCGAGACCGCCGAGATCGTGGAGGCCCCCTTCGTGACCGCCTTGCAGAACATCGCCCTGACCACCTCGCCGGCGGAGCCTGCCTCGTCGTTGGTTGAGCCTGTCGACATCGACTCGTCGCGGGTTGAGCTTGTCGAAACCCAGTCAGCGGTCTCGACAAGCTCGACCATCGAAGGGGCGCGGCGGCTGAGCCAGCTGCGCGAACTGGAGTCCGAGGCGATCCACATCATCCGCGAGACGGTCAGTGAGCTGGAGCGTCCGGTGCTGCTGTTCTCGGGCGGCAAGGACTCGGTGGTGATGCTGCACCTGGCCGCGAAGGCTTTCTGGCCGGCGCCGCTGCCGTTCCCGCTGCTGCACGTCGACACCGGGCACAACTTCGCTGAGGTGCTGGAGTACCGGGACGCCGTCGCCGAGTCGCTGGGCGCCCGGCTGATCGTCGCCAAGGTGCAGGACTACATCGACGACGGACGACTGATCGAGCGCTCGGACGGCACCCGCAACCCGCTGCAGACCCAGCCGCTGCTGGACGCCATCGCCGAGGGCCGCTTCGACGCCGTCTTCGGGGGCGGACGCCGCGACGAGGAGAAGGCTCGCGCCAAGGAGCGGGTGGTCAGCCTGCGCGACGAGTTCGGGCAGTGGGACCCGCGCAACCAGCGGCCCGAGCTGTGGAACCTGTACAACCCGCGGCACCGGGCCGGCGAGCACGTCCGAGTCTTCCCGCTGAGCAACTGGACCGAGCTCGACGTGTGGCGCTACATCGAGGCCGAGGGCATCGAACTGCCGGCGCTGTACTACGCACACGAGCGTGAGGTGTTCAATCGCGACGGCATGTGGCTGGCCGTGGGCGAGTTCTCGCAGCCGAAGCCGTCCGAGCAGGTGGTGACCAAGACCGTGCGGTACCGCACGGTCGGCGACATGTCGTGTACCGGCGCCGTCGAATCGGACGCCGCCGACGTGGCCGACGTGCTGGCCGAGGTGGCCGCCACCCGGATCACCGAACGGGGCGCCACCCGCGCCGACGACCGGCTCACCGAGGCCGCCATGGAAGACCGCAAGAAGGAGGGCTACTTCTGATGAGCAGCACTGTTGTGGCAAGCAGCGATAACACCGGGACGTTGTTGCGGATGGCCACGGCCGGCAGCGTCGACGACGGCAAGTCCACCCTGGTCGGACGGCTGTTGCACGACTCCAAGTCGGTGCTGACCGATCAGCTGGCCGCAGTCGAGCGGGTCAGCAAGGAGAAGGGCCTCGGCATCGTCGACCTGGCGCTGCTCACCGACGGCCTGCGGGCCGAGCGCGAGCAGGGCATCACCATCGACGTCGCCTACCGCTACTTCGCCACCGCCAAGCGCACCTTCGTGCTGGCCGATTGCCCCGGGCACGTCCAGTACACCCGCAACACGGTGACCGGCTCGTCCACCGCCGACGTGCTGGTGCTGCTGGTCGACGTCCGCAAGGGCGTGCTCGAGCAGACCCGCCGGCATCTCGCCGTCGCCGCTCTGCTGCGGGTGCCGCACCTGGTCTTCGCGGTGAACAAGATCGACCTGGTCGACTTCGACGCCGACCGGTTCGCGACCGTCGCCGCCGAGATCGCCGAGGTCGCCGCCGGGCTGGGCATCGAGGACGTCCGCTGCGTGCCGGTGTCGGCGCTGCTCGGCGACAACATCGTCGAGCGCTCCGAGCAGACGCCCTGGTACGACGGGCCCAGCCTGCTGGACCTGCTGGAAGAACTGCCGTCCGGCACCGAGGTGGAGGCCGAGCCGTTCCGCTTCCCGGTGCAGTTGACCATCCGTCCGCAGGCCGCCGCCCGCGACCCGAAGCATGTCGAGTACCGCGGCTACGCCGGCCAGATCGCCTCCGGCGTGGTCCGGGTCGGCGATCAGGTGAGCGTGCTGCCGCTGGGCCGCACCACCACGGTGGTCGGCATCGACGCGGCCGGCGAAGAGCTGGCCGAGGCGTTCGCGCCGATGTCGGTGACGCTGCGGCTGGCCGACGAGGTGGACATCACCCGCGGTGAGCTGATCGCCTCGGTCGCCGACGCCCCGACGCCGACCCAGGACGTCGACGGCCTGGTTTGCTGGCTGTCGGACCGGGCGCTGCGTCCCGGTTCGAAGGTGCTGCTCAAGCACACCACCCGCACCGTGCAGGGCATCGTCAAGGAGATCAAGGGCCGGCTCGACCTGGACACCCTGGCTCCGGTCGAGGCCGAGGCGCTGACCCTGAACGACATCGGCCGGGTCACCATCCGGCTGGCCGCGCCGATCGTCGCCGAGAACTACGCCGATTCGCGTCGCACCGGAGCGTTCCTGCTGGTCGACCCGCAGATGGGCAGCACCCTGGCCGCCGGCATGATCCGCTCCGGGCTGAGCGCCGAGGACTTCGACGCAGCCACCCTGAACTGGTCGATCTGATGGCGTCCTACGATCCGCCGCTGGTGCTGGCGGTGCACGGCACCCGTTCGGCACTCGGTACCCGGACTTCGATGGAGCTCGCCGAGGCGGTCGCCCAGGCCAGCGGCGCCGACGTCCGGCTCGGCTGGGTGGACATCCACACCCCGACGCTGACCGACACCCTGCGCGAGCTGGGTGAGGCGATCGTGGTGCCGGCGTTCCTGACCGCGGGCTATCACGTGACCTCCGACATTCCGGCCGCGATCGCGGCCGCGGGTGGACGGGCCACCGCCACCCCGCTGATCGGTGCGGACGTGCTGCCCGCCGTCCTCGATCGCCTGGACGCCGCGGGCGACTTCGACGCCCTGGTGGTGGCGGGGGCCGGCTCGCTGCGGCCCCGCGCGGTCGCCGAGGTCCACGCCGTCACTCGTACCCTCGCCGGGGCCGTGGACCGTCCGGCCCTGGCGGGTTTCGTCACCGCCGCGTCCCCCACCGTGCCCGCATCGGTCGCGAAACTGCGCGCCGCCGGGCACCGCCGGATCGCCATCGCGTCCTACCTGCTGGCGCCGGGCCGGTTCAGCGAACAACTCGAGGACGCCGGCGCGGACGCCGTGAGCGAGCCGATCGGCGTCCATCCGCTGCTCGTGGAAGCGATCGCCGACCGCTGGCGCACCGCGCTGACCGAGCCCCTGACCGTCTCTCGACCGAAAGCCGTGAATGACTGAGCTGCTCGACAAACCAGTAAGCTGGCGCGGATTGTCACAAGAAGGGGAGGGCGAAACCCGCATGAGCGAGGTTCGCAACGTCGATCGGGTCGTCATCCGTTTCGCCGGTGACTCCGGAGACGGCATGCAGCTGACCGGCGACCGGTTCACCTCCGACACCGCACAGCTGGGCAACGACTTCTCCACCCTGCCGAACTTCCCGGCCGAGATCCGGGCGCCTGCCGGCACGGTCGCGGGCGTCTCCAGCTTCCAGGTGCACTTCGCCGACTTCGACATCCGCACCCCCGGCGACCGTCCGGACGTGCTGGTGGTGATGAACCCGGCCGCACTGAAGGCGAACCTGCACGACCTGCCGCGTGGGGCCGTGATCCTGGCCGACACCGCCGACTTCACCAACCGGAACCTGGCCAAGGTGGGCTACACCGCCAACCCGCTGGAGGACGGTTCGCTCGACGGTTACGAGGTGCACGCGATCGACCTGACCGGTCTCGCGGTCGCCGCCGTGGTCCCGTTCGGGTTGGGCCGCAAGGACTCGGCGCGCACCAAGAACATGTTCGCGCTGGGCCTGCTGACCTGGCTGTACAGCCGTCCCGAGCAGGGCACCCTCGACTTCCTGGCCCGCAAATTCGCCAGCAAGCCCGAGATCCGCGACGCCAACATGGCCGCGTTCAAGGCGGGACACGCCTACGGCGAGACCACCGAGGTGTTCACCGTCCGCTATCAGGTGGCGGCCGCACCGACGCCTCCGGGCACCTACCGGCAGATCACCGGCAACACTGCGCTCGCCTACGGGCTGATGGCCGGCGCGGCGAAGGCCGGTCTGCAACTGTTCCTGGGCGCCTACCCGATCACCCCGGCGTCCGATGTATTGCATCTGCTGTCACGGGCGAAGGATCACGGCGTGATCACCTTCCAGGCCGAGGATGAGATCGCCGCCGTCGGTGCCGCGCTCGGCGCCTCGTACGCCGGGGCGCTGGGCGTGACCAGCACGTCCGGGCCGGGCATGGCGCTGAAGATGGAGACCATCTCGCTGGCGGTGATGCTCGAGTTGCCGCTGGTGATCTGCGACGTGCAGCGCGCCGGACCGGCCACCGGCCTGCCGACCAAGACCGAGCAGGCCGACCTGTTCCAGTCCATCTACGGACGCCACGGCGAGGCCCCGCTGCCGGTGATCGCCGCTCAGTCCCCCGGTGACTGCTTCGACGCCGCGCTGGAGGCGACCCGGATCGCCCTCACCTACCGGACCCCGGTGATCCTGCTGTCGGACGGCTACCTCGGCAACGGCGCAGAACCGTGGGAGGTGCCGAACCTGGCCGACCTTCCCGACATCGATCCGGGCTTCACCACTGAAGCCCCCGCCGACGGCCCGTTCCTGCCCTACAGCCGTGACGACAAGCTGGCCCGTCCGCTCGCCATCCCCGGCACGCCCGGGCTGGAGCACCGGGTCGGCGGCCTGGAGAAGGCGCACGGCACCGGCAACGTCTCGTACGACCCCGACAACCACGAGCACATGGTGCGGCTGCGGCAGGCGAAGATCGACGGCATCGCCGCCGACCTGCCTCCGCTGGAGGTCGAGGACCCCAGCGGTGAAGCCCGGGTGCTGGTGGTCGGCTGGGGTTCCAGTTACGGCCCGATCTCGGCGGCCGCACGCCGCGTCCGGTTGAGCGGACGGCCTGTCGCCACCGTGCACCTACGGCATATGAACCCGCTGCCGTCCGACCTGGGCGACATTCTGCGCTCCTATGACCGGGTGATCGTGCCCGAGATGAACCTGGGCCAACTGGCGTTCATCCTTCGCGGCACGTACCTGGTCGACTGCGAAAGCTACTCCCGCGTCCGCGGCCTGCCGATCTCGCTGTCGGAGCTGGCCGAGGACCTGATCACCATCATTGACGGTCAAGACCGTATCGACGGGAAGGACGGACGATGACCACCACGGCCACCGGCCTGGGCGGCGTGCCGTTGGCACTCACCCCCCTGAACCGCAAGGATTTCACCTCCGACCAGGAGGTGCGCTGGTGCCCCGGCTGCGGCGACTACGCCGTGCTGGCCGCCTTCCAGGGACTGATGCCGCAACTCGGCATCCGGCGCGAGAACACCGTGATCATCTCGGGGATCGGCTGCTCGTCACGATTCCCCTACTACGTCGACTCCTACGGCATGCACTCGATCCACGGCCGGGCGCCGGCGATTGCCACCGGCCTCGCCGTGGCCCGCGACGACCTGGCGGTGTGGGTGATCACCGGTGACGGCGACGCGCTGAGCATCGGCGGCAACCACCTGATCCATGCCCTGCGGCGCAACGTGAACATCACCATCATGCTGTTCAACAACCGCATCTACGGGCTCACCAAGGGCCAGTACTCGCCGACCTCCGAGCTGGGCAAGGTGACCAAGTCGACCCCGGCCGGCTCGGTGGACTACCCGTTCAACCCGATCTCGCTGGCGCTCGGCGCCGAAGCCGGATTCGTGGCCCGCACCATCGACTCGGACCGGGCGCACCTGACCGAGGTGCTGACGGCGGCGATCGGCTACCGCGGGGCGTCCCTGGTCGAGATCTACCAGAACTGCCCAATCTTCAACGACGACGCCTTCCTCGAGCTCAAAGGCCCCAAGGCGCCCGGCGTGATCCGGCTGGTGCACGGCCAGCCCGTCACCTTCGGCCCGGACGGCGCCCAGTCGGTGATCCGGCGTCCGGACGGCTCGGTCGCCGTGGTCGACACCGCCGACGCCGACCCGGCCCAAGTGGTCGTCCACGACGCTCACGCAGACGACCCGACGTCTGCCTTCGCGCTCTCCCGGCTGACCGACACCGGCGTCCTGCAGCAGGCACCGATCGGCATCTTCCGCCAGGTCGAGCGTCCCGCCTTCGACGACGGCGCCCGCGAGCAGGTCCGGATGCCGGAGCCGTCCGAGCGGCTCAGTGCATTGCAGGGCCTGATCAGCGGATCAGACACCTGGACGGTCAGCTGACCTGTCCAGACCACCGCTGGTCGAGCTTGTCGAGACCCCTTCGTGGCTTGCACTTGTCGTTGGCTGAGCTTGTCGAACCCCTTGCCAGTGGCCGCTTGGGGTCTCGACAAGCTCGACCAGCGATAGCCACCTCTCCCGTCAGGCGTCCCTGTGCTCGATGGCGGCAACCAGCGCCCGGTCGAGTTCGTCGCGCGTCCAGGCCGATCCGCCGGCCACGAACCGATCGACTCCCTGCCGCAGCGGCTCGGGGGGCGCAGCCCCGCCGACAAGGGGTTTCAATGCTGGGAAGAGTAGAGCGTCGATGCCTCGCTCGTCACTGACGATCGCGACGGTGCGGGCATATCCGAACAGGTAGGGATCGATCATCGTCCAGTCGATCAGCCAGCCGGCATGCAAGGCCAGCTGATTGAAGAAGGTGAACTGGGTACGGGTGTTGCGTCGCGAAACGGATGGATGACGGTCAACTCGCCCCACGTCCAGGCCAGCCCTCGTGAGAAGGCGTCCCGGTCGCGCCCGCGCAGATGGTCCTCGTCGGCGAGCGCGCCGAAGACGCGGTCGGTCTCCGCACGGATGAACTCGGGACGGCAATGCGCGATGCCGGTGCCGCCCGGACCGGTGTCCGTGGTGCGCAACTGGCCGCCCCAGCTGTAGAAGCCGTCCACCAGGGCGGCATGGATCGCCTGCAGATGGACGAGGTCGAAATCACCCGTGATCGGATGCTCGACGAGGTCGACAAGGCGCGCCGAGACGTGCGCGACTGCCGCCTCCTTCCAGGCCTCGGGGTGGGTGTAGCCAGGGAGATTCACCAGGACATGACTGCCCGGGTAGGTGTATTGATCAGCCATCGCCGGCAATCACTGAGCCCGGCGAACGATCCCGTACTTCCTGTCGATCTCCTCGAACCGTTCTGCGATGACCTCATCCGCGGTTGCCTCGCCGGCAAAGACGCGGCGCGCCGCCTCCATGTCCTCGACGGTGGGTTCCTCGCCCGCCATCCGTTGGGCGGCGGCGATCGCGACCAGGTTCCGCTCAATCTGCTCCGTCGAGCGGTGCTTCGTGATTGCCATAGCTTCCCTCCACGGAGTATGAACCGGTTTGCGCCATGCTACGACGCAGCTCCGACACATACTGAGTTATCCACAGCCTCTCGGGAAATCAGTTCAAGGAAGCGCCGCCCCTCAGTGGCGAGCCTGTGGAGTAGCCATACCTGCAGGGAACTGGGTCTCGACAGGCTCGACCAGCGACGGGACGGCGCCTCCTCGTAACGTACGCCGACTGATGATCGCGCTTGTCAACACCGTATTCGCTGACGTCTCGACAACCTCGACCACCGACGATCGGCGATTTCCCAAGCGGATCGACCTCAGGGGTTCTCGCGGCCGCCGTCGTCCTCGGGGCCGGCGGTGTCGGCCAGGTCGGCGGGGTCGGTGGTGCCCTGGGGGTCGTCCTCGACGCTGAGATTGCCGTACTCCTGCTCGGACGTCCCGGCCTGATCGGCGTCGGTCTTGGGGTCACGCTGTTGTTCGGTCATGGTTCGCACCTTTCGTTGGGGGGCTTGCATGCGAGAATCCCCGCGGTCGGGCGTCCGCACCAGTGCCCAAACGGGTGGTTGGCCGTCAGACCAACTCACTGGCAGCTTCGGGAGCCACTGGCGCTTTGCAGGGCGGCAGTCGCTCGCGAAGGTGCCTGTCAGTTCCGAGCGTCGGGACGCAGCGCGTTGTGGGTCGGGCCGACAGGACGCCAAGCCGGGCTGCTTCGGAACTGTCAGCCGGTGGCCCTAGGATCGCTCGCGTGACTGCATTCGACGTCGATGCCCAGATCCGGCCCCAGGACGACCTGTTCCGCCACGTCAACGGTCCGTGGCTGGCCAGCACCCCGATTCCTGACGACAAGCCCGCCTACGGGGCCGCGTCCATCCTCAGGGACGCCGCCGAGGAGGCGGTTCGCGAGATCATCACCGGCCTGTCCGGGGCCGCTCCTGGCACCGAGGCGGCGAAGGTGCAGGACCTGTACGCGTCCTTCATGAACACCGACGAGGTGGAACGGCGTGGGCTCGACGGCGTCAGTCCGCTGCTCGACGAGATCGACGCCATCGACAGCGTGGAGGCTCTGCTGGACTACTTCGGACGCAGTGCCCGGCGCAACACGGGGACGCCGCTCGACCTGTCGGTGGAATCCGATCCCGGTGATCCCACTCGCTACGCACTGTTCGTCGGCCAGTCCGGGCTGGGGCTACCCGACGAGGAGTATTACCGCGACGAGCGCTTCGCCGACATCCTCGCCGCCTACCGCGACCACGTCGCCGAGACCCTCACGCTGGCCGGACTGGACGCCTCCGAAGCCGACACGGTCGTGGCGCTGGAGACCGAGATCGCCGCCCGGCACTGGGACAAGGTGCGCACCCGCGACCTGCGCCAGATGTACAACCCGACGCGTCCGGAACCGTTCGCCGAACGCATCGACTGGCTACGGATGCTGCGCGCAGCGGGAGTCGGCGAGATCGACCAGCTGATCGACGCCCAGCCGTCCTACGCGGTGGACGTCGTCGAGCTGCTCGGCTCGGAGAGGCTGCCCGATTGGCGGGCGTGGGCTCGCTTCCAGGTGCTGTCGGCGCTGTCGCCGTACCTGCCGGAGATGTTCGTGCAGGCCCGGTTCGGCTTCTACGGCACCACGCTGAACGGCGTCCCGGCCAACCGCGAGCGGTGGAAACGCGGCCTGGCCCTGGTCGAGCGATCCCTGGGCGAAGCGGTCGGCAAGCTCTACGTCGAGCGGCACTTCTCGTCCGTCGCCAAGCAGCGGATGGACGAACTGGTCGCCAATCTGATCGAGGCCTACCGGGGTTCGATCAGCACCCTCGACTGGATGACCGAGGCGACCCGCACCCAGGCGCTCGACAAGCTGGCCAAGTTCATCCCCAAGATCGGCTTCCCGGACGAGTGGCGCGACTACTCCGGCCTCGAGGTGGACGCAACCGATCTGATCGGCAACGTGCTGCGTGCCGCCGACTTCGAGAGCGACTACCAGCTTGCGAAGCTCGGCGGTCCGATCGATCGGCACGAGTGGCTGATGACCCCGCAGACGGTGAATGCCTACTACCATCCGCTGCGCAACGAGATCGTGTTTCCGGCCGCCATCCTGCAGCCACCGTTCTTCGACGAGAACGCCGACGCCGCACTCAATTACGGCGCGATCGGTGCGGTGATCGGGCACGAGATCGGCCATGGCTTCGACGATCAGGGCTCGACTTGCGACGGCGACGGCAAGCTGCGCGACTGGTGGACGCCGGAGGACCGGGAAGCCTTCGAAGAGCGGACGAAGGCGCTGATCGAGCAGTACGACACGCTCACCCCCGCCGCAACCCCCGGTCATCACGTCAACGGCAAGCTCACCATCGGCGAAAACATTGGCGACCTGGGTGGTCTCTCCATCGCCTACAAGGCGTGGCGGCTGGCGGTGGGCGACGACGAGCCGGAGCCGATCGACGGACTGACCGGCGCCCAGCGGCTGTTCATGGCGTGGGCCCGGGCCTGGCAGCACAAGTCCCGGCCCGAGGCCCTGATCACCCAGCTGACCAACGACCCGCACTCCCCCGACGAGTTCCGCTGCAACCAGGTGGTGCGCAACATTCCGGAGTTCTACGACGCCTTCGGCGTCACCGGCGAGGACGCGCTATGGCTGGCTCCCGAGCAGCAGGTGGCCATCTGGTAGGCGCGGGTCAGCCCAGGTTGGGACGTCCCCACGGTGCGACCTGCTCCAGCGCGGCGGCGAGGCCCAGCAGCGTCTCCTCGGTGCCGAACCGGCCGCCCAGCATGACACCGATCGACAACTCCGGCGATTCCGGGCCGTCCACCCGGGCGGTGTGCAGCGGCAGGCTGATCGCCGGGCGTCCGGTCAGGTTGTAGATCGATGTCCACGGGGTGAACCGGGTCTGTGCAGCGAAGTCGGCGGCCGGATCGGCGTCGTTACGCAGGCTGCCGGTCGGGGCCGGCGGCTGCGCCAAGGTGGGTGTGAGGACGATGTCGTAGTCGGCCCAGACCTCCGCGACCTGCAGGGTGAGCAACTGGATCGCGGCCAGCGCCTGGGCGTATTCCAGTGCTGTCGAGGTCCGGCCGGCCTCGCGCAACCAGCGAGTGAGCGGCGTCAGCGCCGCCTCCGCCTCAGGCGGCAGCGGAACGCTCAGCGCTCCAACCGCCCACACCGACGCGAACGCCTGCCACTGCGAATCGGGGAACGGAACGGGGCATTCCACAATCTCGTGGCCGAGCCCCTCCAGCAGCGTGGCTGCGCGGTGGGCGGCATCCAGGCAGACCGGGTGCACCTCGGCGTCCGCGGCGATCACGGGAGCGGTCAGCAGTCCGACGCGCAGCCGCTCGGGCACGCGCTCGCAGGCCGCCAGGTACCCGCCGGACGCCACCGGGGCCCAGTAGGTATCACCCGGCCGCGGACCGGCCAACACGTCCAGGGCCAGCGCGGTGTCGCGCACGGTGCGGGTCAGGACGCCGTCGACGCCGAGGCCCGGTCCCGGCGGTCGGTTGCCGGACGAGATCAGCCCGCGGCTGACCTTGAGGCCGACGAGCCCACAGGCGGACGCCGGAATCCGGATCGACCCGCCGCCGTCCGAGCCATGCGCGATCGGCACGATACCGGCTGCAACCGCTGCGGCCGCTCCCCCGCTGGAGCCGCCGGCGGAACGGGTCGGGTCCCACGGCGTAACCGCGGGCGGTCCGGTGTCGGGCTCGGTGTAGCAGGGCAGCCCGAACTCGGGCGTCGCGGTCTTGCCCACCATGCTGGTGCCGGCGTCCGCAAACCAGCCGACGATCGGGTCGTCGACACTCGCCCGGTTGCCACGCAGCGCTGCGCTGCCGGCCTCCCAGGGCAGCCCGGCGACCTGATTCAAGTCCTTGATCGGACACGGCACGCCGGCCAACCGCAGCCGCTCGCCGGCGGCGATCCGGGCATCCGTGCGCCGCGCGTCCGCGATGCCGTGATCGGGGGCAAGACAACTGAACGCCCCGTACCGCGAACCACGCTGCTCGGCCAGTTCGAGCGCGGCCGCAGCCACCTCCACCGCGGACAGCTGGCCGGCATTCACCTCGCGAGCGATGTCCAGAGCAGAGAGCGAGGAGTACGTGGCGGCGTCCAGCATGGCCGCCATCCTGTCACGCCGTCCGGACGCCGCGCACACCCACAGAGGGGCTTCTCACGAGGTCTTTAGCGCTGCTTTGGATGGGTTTGCTCTTACAGGCAACCAGTCCTGCGAGACGCTCTCTTGCTTGCACAGATCGCACCCACGAGATCCCGGATGAAGTCCGGGATGACGACGGCCGACTACGGGGATTGGGCCAGTCGAAGTCCGGAGCCGAGCTAGGCATGGGAGGTCTTGACAAGCTCGACCAGCGGCTAGTGGGTCCGGCAGAGACGCAACCTCAAAGCGGAGTGGGCTGCACCCCGTCCGGGTAGGTCGGGCGTAAAGCGCGCGAGCCCCCTGCCGGGGACTGAAAGACAAAAGCAGAAGTAGGGCGAGCTGCGCACGGGCGGGACGGGGTGCAGCCCACTCCGCGGAACAGAACGTGACCACCAAGACCGGACCCAAGAAGGGTCCCGACAAGCTCGACCAGCGGTGGAGCGAAAGCTCAGTTCTTCTTGTGGTCGATCTTCTTGGGGTCGAGGATGCCGCTGATGGTGGGCTCGAAGGAGGCGCCGAGCTGTTTGACGGCGAGGCGTCCGACCAGCTGTTGCTCGGTGGTCACCCGCTCGGAGCGCCCACTGCCGAGGAAGGTGATCGCCCAGTGCAGCAGCGTGGTGATCCGGTTCTTGAAGCCGACCACGTAGAGCAGGTGCAGGCCGAGCCAGGCCATCCAGGCCATGAAGCCGCTCCACTGCACCTTGTCGTTGATCTTGGCGACCGCGCCGAAGCGGCTGATCACCGCCATCGAGCCCTTGTCGAAGTACTTGAAGTTCTCGGTGACCGGGGCGCCGGTGAGTTCGCCGGTGATCTTCTTCGCTGCGTACTTGCCGCCCTGAATGGCGACCTGGGCGACGCCCGGCAACCGGTCGAGGCTCATCATGTCGCCAATGACGAACACTTCGGGGTGGGTGGGCAGGGTGAGGTCCGGTTGCACCGGCACGCGTCCGGCCCGGTCGACCTCGACGCCTGACTGCGCCGCCAGCGTCTTGCCCAGCGGGCTCGCCTGAACGCCGGCCGCCCACACCTTGCAGATCGCGTCGATGCGCTCGGTGGAACCGTCCTTGTACTTCACGTCGAGGCCGGTCGCGTCGACGTTGGTGACCATGCCGTTCAGCTTGATCTCGACGCCAATCCGCTCCAGCTCTTTCTTGGCCGCCGCGGACAGCTTCTCGCCGAACGGTGGCAGCACGACCGGCGCGCCGTCCAGCAGCAGCACCCGGCATTCCCGGGTGTCGATGTTGCGGAACGACTCGGGCAGCGTCTTGTGGCACAGCTCGACGATCTGCCCGGCCAGCTCGACACCGGTCGGCCCGGCGCCGACCACCACGAAGGTCATCAGCGAACGACGCTCGGCGGCGTCCTGGCTGAGCTCGGCCATCTCCAGGGCGCCGAAGATGCGGGCGCGCAGCTCGAGCGCGTCGTCGATGGTCTTCATGCCCGGCGCGAAGGTCGCGAAGTGGTCGTTGCCGAAGTACGACTGCCCGGCCCCGGCAGCGACGATCAGGTAGTCGTAGCGCAGGATGATCTGCTTGGAGAGCTTCTCGCCGATGACGATGCGCGAATCGAGGTTGATCTTGTTGACCTCGCCCAGCAGCACCCGGGCGTTCTTCTGCTTGCGCAGAATGTCGCGGGTCGCCGGCGCGATCTCGCCGCTGGAGAGAATGCCCGTCGCCACCTGGTAGAGCAGCGGTTGGAACAGGTGGGCGGTGGTCTTGCTGATCAGGGTGATGTCGACGTCCGCCTTGGCAAGCGCCTGGGCCGAGAAGAGCCCACCGAACCCGGAACCGATGATGACGACGTGAGGACGAGGCATATGTACTCCAAGGAGGAATTCTTCAGTACAGCTATCGGGTTGAGTCTGCCGGGCCGGGCAACGGCTGGCAAGCGCACAGCGCCGCCGCGAGGAAGGAAGCGCTGATCAATCTCGGGGAAGTGTGGATTTTGGTTGGTCGAGCTTGTCGTGACCTTGGACGACCTGGGGAAACGCTGATCACCCAGGCGTTGGCATGGGGTTCGACAAGCTCAACCGGCGGTGGGTGCATTGGTCAGCGCTTCCTGACCGGTCAGCGCCTGCTCAGCTCGAGCGGGTGACGACCCGGTCGCAAAGCTCGTACAGCGCGGCGCGGGCCGCACAATCGGGCAGTTCCGCGAGCAGATCCTTGGCCACCTGGGCGCGCCGGTCGACCTCGGCCCGCGCCGTGGCGAGTGCCGGATGGGCCCGCATCAGCGCGAGCGCCTCGGCCAACTCGTCAGGGTCGGCGATCCGGCGTCCGATCAGTTCGCGCAGCCTGGCGTCGGCCGGATCAGCGGCGGCCCGGACCAGCAGCGTCGGTAGCGTCCAGACCCCTTCGCGCAGGTCGGTGCCGGGGGTCTTGCCGGCTCGGTCGCTGGCGATGTCGATGATGTCGTCGGAGAGCTGGAAGACGATCCCGATTTCCTCACCGAACGCGGTGAGGGCGTCCAGCACAGGGGTCGGCGCACCGCACACCATGCCGCCGAAACGGGCGGACGCCGCGATCAGCGACCCCGTCTTGTCGGCCACCACCTCCAGGTAGTGGGCGACCGGGTCCTCGCCATCGGAGGGTCCGCGGATCTCGCCGACCTGCCCTTGCACCAGCCGGGCGAAGGTCTCGGCCTGGATCGCCACGAACTCGGTGCCGAGGGTCGCCACCAGGCCGGACGCCCGGGCGAACAGGAAGTCGCCGACCATGATCGCCACCGAGTTGCTCCACCGGTGGTTGGCGCTCTCGGCACCGCGGCGGAACTCGGCCTCGTCCATCACATCGTCGTGGTACAGGCTCGCCACATGGGTGAGCTCGACCGCCATCGCGGCCCGCTCGGTGGCGTCGTCGTCGGCCCCCTCGTACAGCTGGGACGCCGCGACCACCAGCAGCGGCCGGAAACGCTTGCCGCCCGCGTTGATGATGTGGGTGGCCGCCTCGGTGACGAACGGTGTCTTACCGAAGGCGGATGCGGCCAAGCGTTCCTCGATCGACTGCAATCGGTCGGCGACCGACTGCGCGAACGTGGAGTCGACGCCGATATCGAGAGTCACACTTCTCCTTGCACAGACGTGGGCAGACGCGGGCAGGCAGGGATGAGTCTACGTGGTGCGCACCTCAGCGCAGGAACGTTCCCGCCATGGTGGCCAGATCGAGAACCGGACCCGGGAACACACCCAGGACGGCAACGCCGGCGGCAGACACCAGGACCGGCAGCCAGGTGAACAGGCTGGCCCTGCCCACCATGACACCGTCAGCCGGTTCACCGAAGAACATCACCACGATGATCCGCAGGTAGAACACGGCAGCCACCAGGCTGAGCCCGACCGCGACGATCACCAGCCAGTCGAAACCTCCCTGCCAGGCAGCCTCGAACACTGCCCACTTGCCGATGAAGCCGGCGGTCAGCGGGATACCGGTGAAGCTGAGCATGAACAGGGTGAAGATGCCTGCCACCAGCGGGCTCTTGCGACCCAGCCCGGACCAGCTGGCGATGGCGTTCGCCTCGCCGGAGGAGTTGCGCACCATGGTGATCACCGCGAAGGCGCCGACACTGGCCAGGCCGTAAACGACCAGGTAGAACATCGCGGCCGACACGCTGTCCAGCGGGCTGGTCGCCGAACCGGTGGACGCCCCCACGACCGCGGTCATAATGAAGCCGGCGTGGGCGATCGAGCTGTAGGCCAGCGTCCGCTTCATGTCGGTCTGGGTCAGGCCCCAGACGGAGCCGACCACCATGGTGGCCACGACCACCACGATCAGCAGCGGCTGCCACGTCCAGCGCTCGCCCGACAACGCCACGTACAGCACGCGCAGCGTCGCACCGACGGCGGCCAGCTTGGTGCAGATCGCCATGAAGCCGGTGACCGCAGTCGGGGCGCCGGTGTAGACGTCGGGCGTCCAGTTGTGGAACGGGACGACACCGATCTTGAACAGCAGCCCGACCAGCAGCAGCGCCAGGCCGGCGACCAGGATGCCGCGGCCCATCGTCGGGTTCTGGACGGCGTCCGCGATGACCTTCAGTTCGAAGGAACCCGCGTAGCCGTACAGCAGCGCCACCCCGAACAGGAAGAAGGCCGAGCTGAAGGCGCCGAGCAGGAAGTACTTCAGCGCCGCCTCCTGGGAGAGCAGCCGGCGCCGACGGGCCATGCCGCACATCAGGTAGAGCGGCAGCGAGAGCACCTCGAGTGCCACGAACATGGTGATCAGGTCGGACGCCGCCGGGAACACCATCATGCCGCCGAGCGCGAACAGAGCCAGCGGGAAGACTTCAGTGTGCTCCAGCTTGGCCGCGGACGCCTCCGCCTCGGCACGGCTCCCGGGGACGGTGGCCACGGATGCAGCGAAGGCGCTCACGCCGCCGTTGAGCTGCCGTTCCGCGAAGACCAGGAGGGCACTGAGCCCGAGCACCAGCAGCGCCGCCCACATGAAGTAGGTGGGGCCGTCCAGCATCATCGAGCCCATCGCGACCGGACCGCCGATGCCGGCGCGCCAGTTGGTCACCAGGTAGAAGCCGGCGACCGCCACACTCGCCACGGTCACGAACACCTGGATGCCGAACCGGTGCGCCTTGGGCGCGATCGCCTCGATCAGGATGCCGAGGATCGCGGCACCGAGGACGACCAGGACCGGAGCCAGTGCCTGCCACTCGAAGTTCATCACTTCTCTCCCTTCGCGGGGGCGACCGGATCCGTTAGTTGCATGCGGGTCATCGCGGCCTTCGCCGTCGGCTCGACCAACTGGACGATCGGCCCGGGCAGCACGCCGAACAGCAGGATGATCGCCACGATCGGCACCATGACGCTGCGCTCGGAGCCGGTCAGGTCCCGGGTGATGTGCGTCGCGGTGGCTTCGGTGACCGGCCCGGTCATTGTCCGCTGGTACATCCGCAGCGCGTAGGTGGCGGCCAGGATGATGCCGATCGCGGAGATCGCAGCAATCCACGGGCTCCGCGACCAGGTACCCGCGATCACCAGGAACTCGCTGACGAAGGTGGACATGCCGGGCAGCGACAGCGCCGACAGGCAGGCCAACAGGAAGGCTCCGGCGAGCACCGGGGCGACCTTTTCGACGCCGCCGAAGGCGGAGATCTCGGCCGAGCCGCGCCGCTTGATCAGGTAGCCGACGGTGAGGAACAGCGCCGCGGTAGAGAAGCCGTGGTTGAGCATGAAGAAGATCGAGCCGTTGATCGACTGGGTGGTGAACACGTAGATACCCAGCACCATGAAACCGAAGTGGCTGACCGAGGTGTACGACACCAGCCGCAGCAGGTTCGTGCTAGCGATCGCGGCGGCGGCCCCGTAGATGATCGAGATCAGCGACAACGCGATCATCACCGGCGCGACCCAGGCGCTGGCCTCGGGGAAGATCCCGATGCAGAACTTGATCATCGCGAAGGTGCCGATCTTGTCCAGGATGCCGACCATCAGCGTGGACGAGCCGGGCGTCGCCTGCTCGGCAGCGAACGGCAGCCAGGTGTGCAGCGGCACCATCGGCGCCTTGATCACGAAGGCGACCAGGAAGCCGACCATTAGCCAGCGTCCGACGTCGGTCGGGATCGGCAGGGCGGCCAGATCGGACAGCAGGTAGCTTGGCGCCCCGCCCATTCGCACGGTGGTGGCGAACAGCCCGATCACCGAGGCCAGCAGGATGAACCCGCCGACCAGGTTGAACATCAGGAACTTGAGCGCCGCGGCCCGCCGGTGCTCGCCACCGAAGCCGCCGATCAGGAAGTACATCGGGATCAGCGTGGCCTCGAAGAACACGTAGAACAGCAGCACGTCGTCGGCGAGGAAGGTGAACAGCGCGGTGCCCTGCAGCGCCAGCACCATGCCGACGTAGCCCTGGGCGCTCCAGCGTCCACGCCCCTTCACGTTCCATTCGGCGATCAGCACCAGCGGGGTGAGCACGACGGTGAGCAGCACCATCGCCAGGCCCATGCCGTCCAGACCGAGCGCGAAGTGGGCACCGAAGGTGGGGATCCAGGGCTGCCGCACGCTCAGGTCGGCACCGTTGGTGTACTGCATGGTGACCATCACGGCGACCACCAGGGTGGCCAGCGAGAAGCCCAGGCCGATCACGCGCGACGCGCCGCGCCACGGCAGCACCAGCAGCAGCGCACCGAGCAGCGGGATCCCGCCCAGCAGGGTAAGCAGACTCATCTCAGCTCCTCCCTCAGCCGCCGAGGCCAAGGATCACGACGACGCCGACCGCCACGACGCCGAGCACCATGGTCAGCGCGTAGCTGCGGACATAGCCGGTCTGGGTGCCGCGGGCAGCCACGCTGAACCCGGCGATACCGGTGCTGAGCGTGTGCACGAAACCCTCGATCGCCTTGTCGTCGGTGGCGACCGCCGACCGCGACATGCCCTTCACCGGCTGCACCACCAGGGCGTCGTTCAGCGCGTCCCCGAACAGGTCGTTGCGTCCGGCCACGGTGATCGCGTTCCCGGACGGCGCCACCGCCGGAATCGGCTTACGGCCGAAGGCCAGCCAGGCGATCAGCACACCCACCGCGACCACCAGGATCGTCGACCAGCCGACCACCGTCGGCAGCAGTGACACCTCGTGCGGGTGCGCGCCGGTCACCGGCTCGAGCCACTCCTGGATCCACCAGTTCATCGCAGCACCGGCGACCAGGCTGAGCGCACCGAGGATGACCAGCGGAATCGTCATCACCGCCGGCGATTCGTGCGGGTGGACGCCGTCGAGCCAGCGCTTCCGGCCGGCGAAGGTCATCAGCATCAGCCGGGTCATGTAGAACGCGGTCACCCCGGCACCCAGCAGCGCCAGCGAGCCGACCAGTGGGCTGCGGGCGAACGCCGCCTCGATGATGTGGTCCTTGGAGAAGAAGCCTGCGGTCAGCGGGAAGCCGATGATCGCCAGGTAGCCCATGGTGAACGTCCAGAAGGTGACCGGCAGGTATTTCGCCAGCGCGCCGTAGTGACGCATGTCGACGTCGTCGTCCATGGCGTGCATCACCGAACCGGCGCCGAGGAACATGTTCGCCTTGAACGCGCCGTGGGTGAGCAGGTGGAAGATCGCGAACGCGTAGCCGGCCGGGCCGATGCCGGCGGCCAGCATCATGTAGCCGATCTGGCTCATCGTGGAGCCGGCCAGCACCTTCTTGATGTCGTCCTTGGCGGTGCCGATCCAGGCGCCGGCGAGCAGCGTCACGGTGCCGACGATCACCACTGCCGCCTGGGCGTCCGGGCTGATATCGAAGATCGCGTGGCTGCGGACGACCAAGTAGACGCCCGCGGTGACCATGGTGGCGGCGTGGATCAGCGCCGACACGGGGGTCGGGCCCTCCATGGCGTCCAGCAGCCAGGCCTGCAGCGGAACCTGGGCGGATTTGCCGCAGGCGCCGAGCAGCAGCAACAGCCCGATCACGGTGGGCCACGGGCTGTCCAGGTGGGCGGCGCCGTGGTTGACGTCGACGAAGGCGGACGAGCCGAACATCGCCAGCATCGTCGAGATCGCCAGGATCATGCCGAAGTCGCCGACCCGGTTCATCACGAACGCCTTCTTGGCGGCCGCAGCGGCGGACGGCTTGTGCTGCCAGAACCCGATCAACAGGTAGGACGCCAGGCCGACACCCTCCCAGCCGACGAACAGCACCAGGTAGTTGTCGGCCAGCACCAGGGTGAGCATGGCGGCGACGAACAGGTTCAGGTAGCCGAAGAAGCGGCGTTTGCGCTCGTCGTGCGCCATGTAGCCGAGCGAGTAGACGTGGATCAGTCCGCCCACGCCGGTGATCAGCAGCGCGAACAGGATGGACAGCTGGTCGATCAACAGACCGACCTCGATCTGCCACGAACCGGTCGCGAACCAGGTGTACAGCGGCACCGAGACCGCCCGGTGGTCGGGCGCCGCACCGAGCTGCTGCAGGAACAGCATCAGCGCGACCACGAACGAGCCGGCGATCATCAGCACGGCCAGGTAGGGGCCGAGCTTCTCGATCCAGCGTCCGAAGACGAGCAGCAGCAGCGCACCCAGCGCCGGCAGCGCGATCATCAGCCAGGCGTAGCTGAACAGTCCGGTGGCGGCGACCGGGTCGATCACTTCCATCGGAGTCATGCGCCTCTCCCCCTCATTCCTGCGCCGAGCGGACTATCGCTGGTCGAGCTTGTCGAGACCTCTGCCGCAACTGGTTTCGACAAGCGCAGCCAACCCGCCCGGGTCTCGATCGATGTGTCGTGCATGCCCTGCCTCACCGGCTCAACAGGTTGGCGTTGTCGACGGACGTCGAACGGCGGGTCTTGTAGATGCTGACGATGATGCCGAGACCGACGACCACCTCGGCGGCCGCGACGACCATCACGAAGAAGCTGGCCACCTGGCCGTCGAGCTTGCCGTGGTGGAACGCGAAGGCGACCAGCGCCAGGTTCGCGGCATTCAGCATCAGTTCCACCGACATGAACGCCACCAGCGCGTTGCGCCGGATCATCACGCCGACGGCGCCGATCACGAACAGGATCACCGCCAGGTAGAGGTAGTGGTCGATCACAGTTCCTCGTCCTCCTCGTCGGCGACCCGCTCGGCGGCCGCGAAGGCGTCCGCGGTGATCTGCTTGAACTGAGCACTGTCCAGCTGGACGCCGCGCTCGGTGAGCGTGCGGCTGACCGACTCCTCGGCGACGCTGCCGTCGGGCAGCAGGGCCGGCGTGGCGATCGAGTTGCTGGTGGCGAAGACACCCGAGTTGGGCAGCGAGCCCGGGTGGGTGCCGCTGCTGGCGTAGGCCTTCATCCGCGCGTCGGCCTGTTCCTTCTGCCCCAGCTTCGGCTTGGTGCGCTGCGCGTGGGCGAAGATCATCGCACCCACGGCAGCGGTGATCAGCAGCGCCGAGGTCAGCTCGAAGACCCACACGTAGCGGCCGAACAGCAGCGCGGCCACGCCCTCGACGTTGCCGCCGGCGGCGGCCTCAGCGTCCGCCATGCCGGCCGCCGGCGCGGTGACCGCACCGCCGATCGAGAACACCATCAGACCGAGCAGGCCGAGCGCGCCCAGCGCGGACAGCACCCGCTGGCCCTTGATCGTCTCGACGATCGAATCGGGGGTGTCGACACCGACCAGCATCAGCACGAACAGGAACATCATCAGCACCGCGCCGGTGTAGACGATGATCTGGACGGCGAACAGGAACGGCGCCGACAGCGACGCGTACAGCACCGCCAGGCAGACCATGGTGAGCGCCATCGACAAGGCGGAATGGACGGCCTTGCGGAACAGGATCAGACCCAGCCCGCCCAACACCATCAGCGGCGCGCAGATCCAGAAGACGACGTTCATCGGGCCTCCTGCGCCGACGCCGAAGGCGTCCGGGTGTCGGGGGTGCCGGTCTTGGGCAGACCCAGGAAGTAGGTCTTCTCGTCGTCGCCGAGCCGGCGCGGATGCGGCGGCGCCTCCATGCCGGGCAGCAGCGGCGCGAGCAGCCGGTCCTTGGTGTAGATCATCTTCTCGCGGGTGGTGTCGCCGAGCTTGAACTCGTTGGTCATGGTCAGCGCCCGGGTCGGGCAGGCCTCGATGCACAACCCGCACAGAATGCAGCGCAGGTAGTTGATCTGGTACACCGACCCGTACCGCTCACCGGGGCTGAACCGGGCGTCGTCGGTGTTGTCGGCACCCTCGACGTAGATCGCGTCCGCCGGGCAGGCCCAGGCGCACAGCTCACAGCCCACGCACTTCTCCAGCCCGTCCGGCCAGCGGTTCAGCTGGTGCCGGCCGTGGAACCGGGGCGCAGTGACCTTGACCTTGCCCTTCTCCGGGTAGCCCTGGGTGAAGGTCCTGCGGAACATCGTCCGGAAGGTGACGCCGAAACCGGCCCACTGTTCTGCGAAGCTCGCCATCAGGCGTCCATCCTTTCGGATTCGGCAGCGACCACGTCGGCCTGTTCGGGCAACCGCTGCCCGGGCATCGGCGGCACCGGGTAACCGCCCGCGAACGGGTCGAACGGAGTTTCCTCGGCCACCTCGGGCTCAGGTTCTCTATCGAGCCACCACCACAGCGCGAACAGGGCGAGCACCACAACCACGATGCCGCCGATTACCAGCGGGTTGGCCAGCCAGTTCTGCGCCCGCGCGATTCGCACCGACGAGATCAACATCACCCAGACCAGCGAGATCGGGATGAGCCACTTCCAGCCCAGGGTCATGAACTGGTCGTAACGGAAGCGGGGCAGGGTGCCGCGCAGCCAGACGAAGACCGAGATCAGCAGCTGCACCTTGAGGAAGAACCACAGCGGCCCCCACCAGCCCTGATCCATCGCCGGGATCAGCGCGTTGATCGGCCAGGGGGCGTGGAAGCCGCCCAGGAACAGCGTGGTGGCCACCGCCGACACCGTCGCCATGTTGATGTACTCGGCCAGGAAGTAGGTGGCGTAGCGGAAGCCGGAGTATTCGGTCAGGTAGCCCGAGACCAGCTCGGATTCGCACTCGGGCAGGTCGAAGGGCGCCCGGTTCGTCTCGCCCACCATCGAGATCAGGTAGATCGCGAACGACGGGAAGAGTTGTAGGAAGAACCAGTTCTGGAGACCCAGATCGAACCCGAAGAAGTCGAACGGCTGGCCCTGCACATCGACGATTTCGGCGGTCGACATCGAGCTGGCGTGCAGGAACACCGCTACCAGGGCGAGCCCCATGCTGAGCTCGTAGGAGATCATCTGCGCCGAGCTGCGCAGCGCACCGAGCAGCGAGTAGGGCGAGTTGGACGACCAACCGGCCAGCACGAAGCCGTAGATTCCGACCGACGCCACGGCCAGGATGACCAGCACCGAGATCGGCAGGTCGGTCAGCTGCAGCCGGGTCCGGACGCCGAAGATCTCGACCTCGCCACCGAACGGGATCACCGCCCACGCGGTGAAGGCAGCGGTGCCCGCGATCAGCGGCGCCAGGGTGAACAGCACCCGGTCGGCCGACTTGGGCCGGAAGTCTTCCTTCATGATCAGCTTGCTGCCGTCTGCGACCGCCTGCAGCAGGCCGAACGGGCCGTTCATGATCGGACCGAGGCGATGCTGCATCTTGCCGACCAGCCGGCGCTCGTACCAGACGTTGAAGATCGTCCAGACCAGCAGCACCACGAACAGCACCACCACCTTGATCAACACCAACCACCACGGGTCGGTGCCGAACAGGGAAAGGTCGAGCGGGATCATGCCGCACCTCCTTCGCTGAGCGCATCATCAGGTCTGCTGACGGTGACGCCGGCACCGTGCACCAAGCCGAGCTCGGACAGCGGCGTCCCGGGTGCATGGGTGGGCACCCACACCGTGTCGGGCGCCATGCCGGGGGTGATCTGCAACGGCAGGGTGAGCCAGCCGTCCCCACCGGAGATGGTGACCGAACCGGTCAACCCGTAGGTCTCCGCCACCTCGGGCGAGGTGCGGGCCACCACCGGACGGGCGGTCGCCTGCAGCGCCGGCTCGTTGTCGACCGCACGGGAACCGTCGATCATCTCGCGCCAGGTGGCCAGCGCCAGTTCGCCCTCGGCCGGGCGGGCGACCGCACGGGTGCGGGCCAGGGGTGCCCGGGTGCCTTCCCAGCCGCCCAACTCGTCGAGTTCCGTAAGCGCCTGCTTGGCAGTCCGGATGCCGAGCGGCGCGCCGAGCGCGTCGGCCAGCGCGGCCAGCACCCGCAGGTCGGTCATCGGCTGGTTCGGTTGCTTGATGACGGTATTCACCCGCCCCCGGCGATGCTCCCAGTTCAGGAAGTGGCCGGGACGCTCCTCGATCAGCGCGATCGGGAACACCACGTCGGCACGCTGGGCGACCTCGCTGAGCCGCTGCTCCAGGCAGACCACGAAGGACGCCTCTTCGAAGCCCTGACGAGCCCGGTCGGCCTGGTTGAAGTCGGACGGCTCCAGGCCGCCCACCAGCAGGGCCAGGCCGCCGCTGCGGGCCGCGGCGAGCTGTGCGTCGGCGTCCAGTCCAGCGGTGCTGGGCAGGCTGGCAACCTCCCACGCAGCCTGGACGTCGACCCTGGCCCGCGCCTGCTCGACCGGACGTCCACCCGGCAGCAGGTTCGGCAGACAGCCGGCCTCGATGGCACCCCGGTCACCGGCCCGGCGCGGGATCCAGCCCAGCCGGGCCCCGGTCCGGTCGGCGAACTCGGCGGCGGCGGTGAGCAGGCCGGGCACGGTCGCAGCCCGGTCCCCCACCAGCACGACGGTGTCGGCGTCGGCGTCCAGGCCGGCGAGCACGTCGGCCTCGGTGCCCGGCACGGTCAGGATCACCTCGGCGTTCAGTTTGCGCGACCCTTCCGAGACGAAGGGCGCCAGCGCGACGACCGTGGTGCCGTGCTTACGGACGGCCTTGCGCAGCCGCAGGAAGACCATTGCGGCCTCGTCCTCAGGCTCGAAGGCGACCAGCACGACCTTCGCGGCGTTCTGCAGCGCGGTGTAGCTGAGCCGTTGCGAATCCAGCGGCTGGCCGGCGATCCGGTTGGCCAGGAACGCGGCCTCCTCGGCGCTGTGCGGCCGGGCGCGGAAGTCGATGTTGTTGGTGCCGAGCACCGTCCGGGCGAATTTGGCGTAGCCGTATGCGTCTTCGACGGTCAGCCGGCCACCGGTCAGCACCCCGATCCGGGAGCCGGCCCGGCGCAGCCCGGCGACGGCGGCATCGATCGCCTCCGGCCAGGACGCCACCCGCAGCTCGCCGTCCTCGCGGATCAGCGGACGGGTCAGCCGGTCGGTGCCACGTCCGGACTTGAACGCGAACCGGCCCTTGTCACAGTTCCATTCCTCGTTGACCTCGGGGGCATCGCCGGCCAGCCGGCGCTTCACCTGGAAGTGCCGGTGGTCGGTGCGCAGCTGGCAGCCGCCCGCGCAGTGCTCACAGGTGGTGGGCGTGCTGACCAGGTCGAACGGACGGCTCTGGAACCGGTAGTCGGCGCTGGTGAGGGCACCGACCGGGCAGATCTGGATGACGTTGCCGGAGAAGTAGGAGTTGTACGGATGGTCCTCGTAGAAGCCGACCTGCTGCAGCGCGCCGCGCTCGACCAGGGTGATGAACGGATCGCCGGAGATCTGTTCGGAGAACCGGGTGCAGCGGGCGCACAGGATGCACCGCTCACGGTCGAGCAGGATCTGCGCCGAAATGCTGACCGGCTTCGGGAAGGTCCGCTTCACCCCTTCGTAGCGGGACTCGCCGCGTCCGGCGCTCATCGCCTGGTTCTGCAGCGGGCATTCGCCGCCCTTGTCGCAGATCGGGCAGTCCAGCGGGTGGTTGATCAGCAGGAACTCGATCATCCCCTTCTGGGCCTTCGCCGCGACCGGCGAGGTCTCCTGGGTGAGGATCTTCATGCCCGGCGCGCACTCCAGCGTGCAGGACGCCTGCGGCTTAGGCATGCCGCGTCCGTTGCCCATGTCGGGCACCTCGACCAGGCACTGTCGGCAGGCGCCGACCGGGTCGAGCAACGGATGGTCGCAGAACCGCGGGATCGCGACGCCGATCATCTCGGCGGCCCGGATGGCCAGGGTGCCCTTCGGCACCTGGACCTCGGTGCCGTCGATAAACACCGTGATCAGGTCGCTGGCGACGACTTCGCCCGGCTTCGCGGTGACGGTCATGCCCGCGCTCCTTCCTGAGCCACACCGGCGCCCACTGTCGAGACCCCCACACTGGAGAACAGCGCGCTGCGCTCGTAGGGGAACAGTTCCCAGGCCGGCGTGTTCATGCCCTGCTCGAACTCGTCGCGGAAGTGCTTGATAGCGCTGGTCAGACAGGCCACCGCACCGTCGGCGAGCGCGCAGAAGGAGCGGCCGCCAATGTCTTCGGCGACGTCGAGCAGCTTCTCGATGTCGCCCGCCTGGGCCTTTCCGGCCTCGAAGTTCTTCAGGGTCTGCACCAGCCACCAGGTGCCCTCACGGCACGGCGTGCACTTGCCGCAGGATTCGTGCTTGTAGAACTCGATCCAGCGCAGCGTGGTGCGCACCACCGAGGTGGTCTCGTCGAAGCACTGCAACGCCTTGGTGCCGAGCATGGTGCCGGCCGCACCCATCGACTCGTAATCCAGCGGCAGATCGAGATGCTCGGCGGTGAGGATCGGGGTGGATGAACCGCCCGGCGTCCAGAACTTCAGTTCGTGACCGTCCCGCATGCCGCCGGACACCTCCAGCAGCTGGCGCAGGGTGACCCCCAGCGGCGCCTCGAACTGGCCGGGCCGCTTCACGTGGCCGGACAGCGAGTAGATGGTCATGCCCTTGGACTTCTCGGTGCCCATCGAGCTGAACCAGGCCGCGCCGCGATCGATGATCGCCGGAACGGACGCGATCGACTCGACGTTGTTGACCACCGTCGGGGACGCGTACAGACCGGCCACCGCCGGGAACGGCGGACGCAGCCGGGGCTGACCGCGACGTCCCTCGAGCGAGTCGAGCAGCGCGGTCTCTTCCCCGCAGATATAGGCGCCGGCGCCGGCATGGACGACCACCTCGAGGTCGTAGCCGCTGCCCAGGATGTTCTTGCCGGCATAACCCGCCGAATAGGCCTCGCGGACGGCTTGCTGCAGCCGCCGGATGATGTGCAGCACCTCGCCGCGGCAGTAGATGAACGCGTAGGAGCAGCCGATCGCGTAGGAGGCGATGATGACGCCCTCGACCAGCGTGTGCGGGCTGGCCAGCATCAGCGGCATGTCCTTGCAGGTGCCCGGCTCGGACTCGTCGGCGTTCACCACCAGGTACTTCGGGTTCGGATTGTCCTGCGGGACGAACGACCACTTCATGCCGGTCGGGAAGCCGGCGCCACCGCGTCCGCGCAAGCCTGAATCCTTGACCACCCCCATCACCCCGGACGGGGTCATGCCGAGCGCCTTGCGCAGGCCGCGGTAGCCGCCGCGGCGCTCATAGTTGGTCAGCTTCCAGGCCCGCTCGTCGGCCCAGTTCTCGCTCAGGACGGGGGTCAGCAGATCGGTCACTGGGCTCCTCCTTCGGGCTCGAGTGCCGGCGGCACCTCGGGTGCCGCCCAGCCCCTCTCCTGGGCCAGCCGCAGCCCGAGCAGGGACGCCTCGCCGGCCGCCGGACCCTCGTCGGCCCGGCCGTCCGGGAAGCCGGCCAGCACCCGTTCGGCCTCCTGCCAGGAGGTGAGCGTCGCTCCGCGTGGAGACCGGACGGTCTCGCCGGCGGCCAAGGCGTCCAGCAGCTCGTCGGCCTTCTGGGGATCCATGTTGTCGAAGAACTCCCAGTTGACCATCATCACCGGCGCGAAGTCGCAAGCGGCGTTGCATTCCAGCCGCTCCAGCGAGAACGTGCCGTCGGCGGTGGTCTCGCCCTCATGAATGCCGAGCCGGTTGCCGACCCGCTCGAGCAGTTGGTCGCCGCCCATCACCGCGCACAGCGCGGTGGTGCAGACGCCGACGTGATGAGTGCCGGACGGACGCCGCCGGTACATGGTGTAGAAGGTCGCCACACCCGACACCTGGGCGGTGGTGATGCCCAGGATCTCGGCGCAGGCCTTCACCCCGGCCGGGCTGACCCGGCCGTCGACGCTCTGCACCAGGTGCAGCATCGGCAACAGCGCCGAACGCGCCTGCGGGTAACGGCCGGCGATCGAGCGCAACTCGTCCAGGGTGGTCTCGGTGATGTTGGTCGAGACGTCGTCGTAGTCGATGCCGCCCGACTCGGGGAACCAGGATTGAAACTCGTGCCCGCTCATCGGCCGGCCTCCTTCGGGGTCTCGACAAGCTCGACCAGCAATACGCCGCTCATCGGTCCACCCCTCCCATCACCGGATCCAGCGAACCGACCGCGACCACGACGTCGGAGATCATCCCGCCCTCGCATTGGATCGGCACCGACTGCAGATGGTTGAACCCGGGGTCGCGCATGTGCACCCGGAACGGACGGGTGCCGCCGTCGGACACCACATGGCAGGCGATCTCACCCTTGGGGGATTCGATCGGCACGTAGGCCTGGCCGGGCGGCACCCGGAAGCCCTCGGTGACGATCTTGAAGTGGTGGATCAGCGCCTCCATGGATTCGCCCATGATGTGCTTGATGTGCTCGTGGCTGTTGCCCTGGCCGTCCGGGCCGACCGCCAGCTGCGCCGGCCAGGCGATCTTCGGGTCGTCGACCATCACCGGTTCGCCGCGGGACGCCTCCAGCCGGTCGGCGCATTGCTCGACGATCTTGACGCTCTCCCACATCTCGTCGAGCCGGATCCGGAACCGGGCGTAGCTGTCGCTGGGTTCCCAGCCGTCGGTCGGCTTCCACGCCTTCGACTCAAACTCGTAGGTCTCGTACCCGCAGTACGGCTGCTGCTTGCGCAGATCCCAGTCGTAGCCGGTGGACCGCAGCACCGGGCCGGTCACGCCCAGCGCCATGCAGGCGGACAGGTCCTGGTGGCCGATGCCGATCATCCGCATCTTGAAGATCGGGTTCTCGTTACAGAAATCCGCGTACTCGGGCAGATGCTTATGCAGCCAGTCGATCAACTCGCGCAACTGGGCGATGCCGGTCTCGGGCAGGTCGTTGGCGACACCGCCGGGCCGGATGTAGGCGTGGTTCATCCGCAACCCGGTGACCGCCTCGAAGAAGTCGAGGATCATCTCGCGCTCGCGGAAGCCGATCGTCATCACCGTCAGCGCGCCGATCTCCATGCCGCCGGTGCCGATACAGACCAGGTGGGACGCGATCCGGTTGAGTTCCATCATCAGCACCCGGATGACGTTGGCCCGCTCGGGGATGTCGTCTTCGATGCCCAGCAGCCGCTCGACGGCCAGGCAGTAGGCGACCTCGTTGAAGATCGGGGCGACGTAGTCCATCCGGGTGACGAAGGTGGAGCCCTGCACCCAGGTGCGGTATTCCATGTTCTTCTCGATGCCGGTGTGCAGGAAGCCGATGCCGGGCCGGATGCTCAGCACCGTCTCACCCTCGCACTCCAGGATCAGCCGCAGCACACCGTGCGTTGACGGATGCTGCGGACCCATGTTGATCACCAGGATCTCGTCGGAGCGTTCGGCCTGCTCAGCGGCGATATCGGCCCAGTCACCGCCCATCGCGGTATAGACGGTGCCCTCCGCGGCCTCGCCGGGCTGGGCGTAGAAGTCGGTCGTACTCATCGGTAGCTCCTCCGCTGGTCGGGCGGCGGCACGGTCGCACCCTTGTACTCGACCGGGATGCCGCCCAGCGGGTAGTCCTTGCGTTGCGGATGCCCGACCCAGTCGTCCGGCATCAGGATGCGGGTGAGGTGCGGGTGGCCGTCGAAGACGATGCCGAACATGTCCCAGGTCTCGCGCTCATGCCAGTCGGCGGCCGGGTAGATCGCCACCACGCTCGGCACGTGCGGGTCATCGTCCGGGGCGGTGGTCTCCACGCGCAGCCGGCGATTGTGGGTCATCGACTGCAGGTGGTAGACCACATGCAACTCGGCCCCGGTATCGGTCGGGTAGTTGACGCCGGAGACGCTCGGGCAGAACTCGAAACGCAGCTGGGCGTCGTCGCGCAATTGGCCCATCACCTCGGTGAGCTTCTCGCGGGCGACGAAGAAGGTCAGCTCGCCGCGATCGAAGACGACCCGGACCAGGGCGTCCGGCACCAGGTGCGCCAGCCGCGCGGTGGCGCCGGCGTACCAGCCGTCGCTGGGCAGGCCGGCGTTGGGCAGTTCGACCGCCCGGACGATCCGGCCGTAGCCGGAGGTGTCGCCCGAGCCGTCCGACCACATGCCCTTGCGGGTCTCGATCAGGTGGGCGCCGGCGGGCACCTGAGCGAGGGCGTCCGCCTCGGTGGCCTGGACCTCGTCCGGCTGGGCGTCCTCGCGCTCGAGTCCGCTGCCGGGTGCCGAATCGGAGCCCTGGACGGGACCGTCGACGGTCTTCTCCTCGCCGGGCAGCTTCTCGTCCGGACCCTTGGCCTTAGCCTTGCCGGCCTTGTCCTTCTTGGAGGCGCCGGTCATCGCATGAGGCCTTTCATCTCGTGCGTCGCCATCGCCTCGAGTGCAGCCTGCTCCTGGGCTTCCAGCTCTTCCAGTTCGTGGGCGCCGATCGGGCGCTTCATCACGATGTCCTTGCGCAGCTTGAACATGGCGTCGATCAACATGTCCGGACGTGGCGGGCAGCCGGGCACGTACATGTCCACCGGCACCAGGTGGTCGCCCCCCTGGACGATCGCGTAGTTGTTGAACATGCCGCCCGAGCTGGCGCAGACGCCCATCGCCATCACCCACTTCGGGTTCGGCATCTGGTCGTAGACCTGGCGCAGCACCGGCGCCATCTTCTGGCTGATCCGGCCCGAGATGATCATCAGGTCGGCCTGGCGCGGCGAGGCCCGGAAGACCTCCTGGCCCCAGCGTCCGGCGTCGAACCGCGGCGCGCCGTAGGTCATCATCTCGATCGCACAGCAGGCCAGCCCGAAGGTGGCCGGCCAGAAGGACGCCTGCCGCATCCAGCCGAAGAGACCCTCGACCGTGGTGAGCAGCACCCCCTGGGGAATCTTGTCCTCAACCCCCATGTCGCACCCTCCCTGCAGTCATCGTGCTGTGTCCTGCCGTGGCCGGCGTCGCCGTGGTCATCGTGATCAGTCCCATTCCAGGCCTCCGCGCCTGATCTCGTAGACGTAGGCGACGCCCAGCACCAGCAGGAAGATCATCATCGCGCCGAAGCCGAGGACGCCCAGGTTGTCGAACGCCACGGCCCACGGGTACAGGAAGGCCACCTCGACGTCGAAGACGAGGAACATCATCGCCGTGATGTAGTACTTGACCGGGAACCGGCCGCCGCCCGCGGCCTGCGGCGTCGGGTCGATGCCGCACTCGTACGCGTCGTACTTGGCCCGGTTGTAGCGGCGCGGGCCAACCACCAGGCTCAGCACCACCGACACGACCAGGAACAAGCCGGCCAGCGCCATGATCCCGAGGATCGGGATGTAGGGACTCATCGTTGCCTCCGTCCGGTCATGCCGAGGGAACCACCCTCGACAGCGAGTGGATCACTCGATCCATCCAATCACCTTCTCGGGTGTCATAAAGGTGAGCCAGCAACTTGATGGTGAATCGCATCAAGGTGGGCCGCGGCAAGCCGTAGCGGACGCAGGTCCGCATCACTTCAGGCCGCTCGATCAGCTTCACGAAGCCCTGCCCGAGCCGGAAATAGCCGCCCCATTCGTGGGAGAGCCGCACCGGGTAGCTGGCCAGCGCCTTCTCGGCGGCCCGCGTCCCGACACCCTCGGCGTGCGCGCGTCCGATCGCCTCGGCGGCAGCCTCGCCCGCCTCCATCGCATACGGGATGCCCTCGCCGTTGAACGGGGAGACCATGCCGCCGGAGTCGCCGACCAGCAGCAGGCCCCTGGTGTAGGCGGGTTTGCGATTGAACGCCATCGGCAGCGCGGCGGACGCGATCGTGCCGACCTGGTTGTCGGGGTTGAAGCCCCATTCGGACGGGGTGTTCGCCAGCCAGGTGCGCAGCAGTTCGCGGTACTTAAGCTTCTGCGAGGTGGCGGTGCTGGCCACCGTGCCGAGGCCGACGTTGCAGGTGCCGTCGCCCATGCCGAAGATCCACCCGTAGCCGGGCAGCAGGTTGGACTCGCCCGGCTTGCCGTCCCACAGCTGCAGCCAGGACTCCATCCAGTCGTCGTCGTGCCGAGGCGAAGTGAAGTAGGTGCGGCAGGCCACGCCCATCGGCCGCTTGCCGTTCTTCAGCAGGCCCATCGACTTCGCCACCGGGGACGAGTTGCCGTCGGCGGCCACCACGATCGGGGCGCGGAAGGTGCGGCCGTCCTTGGTGGTGACGCCGGTGATCCGGCCGCTGCGGTCGTCGATGACCGCGCCGTTCACGTTGGCCTGCTGGTACAGGGTGGCGCCCTTGGCGACAGCGTGGTTGGCGAGCAGCTCGTCGAAGTCGGCGCGCTTGCGGACCAGGCCGAAGGACGGGAACTCGGCCAGCTCGGGCCACGGAATGTGGAACGGCTCGGGTCGCGCACCGTAGACCCGCAGGCCCTTGTTGTGCAGCCAGCCGGCCTCTTCGGTGATGTCGACGCCGAGCCGCAGCAGTTGCTTGGTGGCCCGCGGGGTGAGCCCGTCGCCGCAGACCTTGTCACGCGGGAAGGTGCTCTTCTCCAGCAGCGCCACGCTCAGGCCCTGATCGGCCAGCCAGCAGGCGGTGGACGAGCCGGCCGGTCCGGCACCGACGACTATGACGTCCGCAAGCTCCTCGGACATGCCACTCCTCGTCATTTTCGGTTCCACTCGCGCCCCCGGCGCAGCGTCAGTCTAGGCACGAAATGACATGACAGCCATTCGGGACCACCGTGTGTGTCTGACTAAGCTGCGCTGGTGATCCCAGGCCCCGTTTTCGCCCGCACAATCGCTATTAACGATCCGGGAACGTTGGCAAAATACCTTGTGGACGACGGCTCGGTGGCCTGGCTGCGACGCGGCGACGGGATGGTCGGGTTGGGCTGCTTCGCCCGCGTCGAGGTGGCCGACCCGGCCGAGGCGGACGCCTGGTGGAAGGGGTTCGTCGGGGTTCTCGAGCACCGGTCCGAGGTGAGTGGTGTAGCCGGGTCCGGGCCGGTCGCGTTCGGGTCGTTCAGCTTCGATCCTGGGCACACGTCCGGGACGTCGCGGCTGGTGGTTCCGCGGGTGATCATCGGACGCCGGGACGGCCGGTCCTGGATGACCGTTCTCGGTGACACTCCTGACCCCTCGTTGGTCGAGCTTGTCGAGACCTCCGCACCACCGCTGGTCGAGCTTGTCGAGACCCCCACACCACCGCTGGTCGAGCTTGTCGAGACCCCCACACCACCGCTGGTCGAGCTTGTCGAGACCCCTTCCCCGCCGCCGGTCGAGCTTGTCGAGACCTCCGCACCACCGCTGGTCGAGCTTGTCGAGACCCCTACCCCCCCGCTTCCGCCCCGTGACGTCCAGGTGATCGCCGACGCCGCCGACGAGGACCGCTGGCGCCGCCGGGTGGCTGAAGCCGTCCGCCGGATCGAGAGCAACGGCTTGGAGAAGGTGGTGCTGGCCCGGGCGGTGATCGCGACGGCGTCCGACCCGATCGACGTCCGGCACCTGGTGGGCACCCTGTCCGACGGGTACCCGAGCTGCTGGACGTTCAGCGTGGACGGCCTGGTCGGGGCGTCCCCGGAGATGCTGGTGCGGCGCGAGCGCGGGCTGGCGACCTCCCGGGTGCTGGCCGGCACGATCCGGCGCAGCGGCTCGGAGGAAACCGACCTCAAACTGGCCAGTTCACTGGCCCGGTCATCGAAGAACCTTGCCGAGCACGAACTCGCGGTGGCGTCCGTCGCCGAAGCGCTGGCGCCGCTGTGTTCCGGCATGAACGTGCCCGAGTCACCGTATGTGCTGGAACTGCCGAACGTCCTACACCTGGCCACCGACGTCACCGCCGTCGCACACAAGAAGGCGTCCGCATTGCGGCTGGCCGCCGCGCTGCACCCGTCCGCCGCGGTCTGTGGCACGCCAACCGCCGTCGCCCGCGCCGCCATCGCCGAACTCGAAGGCCTGGACCGCGGCCGCTACTCGGGCCCGGTCGGCTGGATCGACACCAACGGCGACGGCGAATGGGCCATCGCCCTGCGCTGCGGCATGGTCGACCCCGCCGACCCCCGCCGGATCGCCCTGTTCGCCGGCTGCGGCATCGTCGAAGGCTCCGACCCCGACGAAGAACTCGCCGAAACCAGAGCGAAACTGGTGCCCATGCTGACCGCACTCGGCCTCTGACTTCTTCTCCGCTGGTCGAGCCGGTCGAGACCCGCCGTTGGGTCACGCCCCTCGACACGGTGCTGCACAGAAGCCGCGCATCTCTGACGCCGCTGGTCGAGGCTGTCGAGACCCGCCGATGGGTGACGCCCCTCGACACCGTGTTGCACGGAAGCCGCGGATCTCACCATCGGTAGCCGATGACCGGATCAGCAGCCACTTTCGTGCAATAACACGAAAGCCGCCAGCCAACCTGCCACTCGCACCCGATGGCGAGATCGGCCGTTGGGTGAGCTGCCGAACCCGCCGATGGTCACGCCGGTCGAGACCGTGTTGCGCCGAAGCCGCGCATCTCACCAGAACCCGCGGATCTCACCATCGGTAGCCGATGGCCGGATCAACAGCCACTTTCGTGCAATAACACGAAAGCCGACGGCCAACCTGCCACTCGCTCCCGATGGTGAGATCGGCAGTTGGGTGAGAGGGACGCTTTGACCGACCCGACCCGACCCGACCCGAGCCGTCGCCAGCGCTCCGAGCAGGGCGCGACAAGCTCAACCAGAGAGTCAGCGGCGGACGCGGTAGCGCAGGTGCAGCACCCAGTTGCCCTGGATCACCTCGTCGGGGTCCTCCAGCAGGTGCTGGGCGTCGACCGAGCCGAAGTAGCGCTTGCCGGACCCGAACACCACGGGGACGACGTCCATCCGCACCTCGTCGACCAGGCCCGCGGCGAGCGCCTGGCCGCCTACGTGGCCAGCGGAAACCTCGACCACCCGGTCACCCGCAAGCTCCTGCGCCCGAGCCACGGCAGCCCTGATGCCGTCGACGAAGTGGAAAGGCGCCCCGGGATGCCAGCCCTCGGGCCTGCCCCTATGGGTCACGACGACCACGTGATCGATCCCGCTGGGCGGTATCCCGTCCCAGCCGTCCGTCATGTCGAAGACGCGGCGCCCGGCGATGGTGACCCCGATCCGGTCCCAGTACGGCCGGGTGTAGTCGTAGGACGCCTGCGACACCTTCAAGACACCGCTGGAACCCAGCGGGACGTCACCACTGAGCAGCCAGTCGAACAGCGGTCCGGGCCGGTCGTTGGAGTCCGCGATGAACCCGTCGACCGACACCGAGGCGTACATGACCACCCTGCCCACGGGACTCTCCTCCCCTCGGGTACCCCAAGCTAGCGCCCCGGCCAGGTAGCGACCAGACACCCCCATCCGCGACGTTGCGCAGGTTTGGGTTCATTGCCTGGGTTTGAACACACGCAATGAACCCAAACCTGCGCAACGTCGGGTTGGTGGAGCCTCGCCGTGGATCAGCAGAAGGTCAGCGCGTTGGGGGGTCAAGGCCCTGGAAAGCCCCGGTGACCGTGGGGCAGCGCATCGATGGCGGCGCGAAGCTCGTCCCTGGCAGCGGACGTGCCCACAGAGTGGAGCGCGCGGGCGTAATCACCGACCTGGGCGCTGCACCTTGATCTTTCCGCCCGGACCCTGCTTCTTGAGCGTTTCCTTCTCGCGGTTCAGGGCTTCTTGCTGGGCCTTCATCTCCTCCATGTTGAAGGTGCCGCGCAGGAAGATGAACGCGACGATGGCGATGCCGAAGGACCACAGCGGCGAACCACCGAGCATCACCGGGGCGGTGATCAGCACCACCATGTCGAGGCCGCGGAGCAGGTTGAAGATCAGGCCGGGCGGGACGGCGCCGGACGCGGTGGCGACCATCGGGGTGTTGAAGTCGGCCTTCTTCGCGGTCACCCAGCGGACGGCGCCGAGCCAGCCGGCGAGACCGGTGACGATCGCGATCAGGGCGCCTTCGATCGGTGCCCGCTCGGCGCCACCGGACGTGATCCCGACGAATGCCGGAATCGTCACCGCCGACCAGAGCACGGCGAGCACCAACGGCACCGCCATCGCCACGGTCCGCACCTGCGACGTCGGGAACGGGAACATCCGGGCCAGGCCGCCGGTGCGGGTCAGCACCCGCAGCATCGACAGGAACGGCACCAACACCACGACCAGGATCAAGCCCGACACCAGCGGGTTGACCGTGGTCAGGCCGAGCGCGTCCAGGGCGTAGGGCGCCACCACGGACGCCACCAGCGGGATCAGCGGACGCGGGAACCGGCGCAGTCGTTGCAGGTCGCGCCAGAGCAGTGCCTGCAGGCCCTGCCCATGGCCCGGGGTCGGCGTCACATGGCCGCGCTCCACAGCCGCGCGCTCCACCACGATGTCGCGGATCAGGCCGAAGTCGAGCGCATACATCGCACCCTGCATGCCGGCCACCAGCGAGCCGCCGGAGGTCAGCCGCGCCCGCCGGATCAGGTTCAGCCGGCGTCCGGACCGGATGAGTTCGATCACCAGCACCAGCAGGCTGAGCGCGGCAGCTGCCGCCGGGCCGTAGTCGGCGGCCGCAGCCGGGACGGCGAACGTCAGCCAGCCGGCGGCAACCGCGACGGTCAGGAGCAGCGTGGCCAGTGCCAGCAGGGCGAACAGGGTCTGTACCGCACGGGTCAGGACGGTCCGCTCGCGGGTCTGTTCGGCGGCGGCGAAGGAGGTCAGCGCCGCTGCACCCAGTCCGTTGGCGAGTGCCCACAGCCCGATGTCGACCGGGTTCAGTCCGCTCAGCGCGGCGATCAGGGCACCCAGCACGGCTGCCAGGACGCCGGCGGCTGCGGTCGCGAGCCGGAGCCGTCCGGACAGCAGTCGGGAGCGTTCGATCGGGGCGTCCATCAGCCAGAAACCCTCGGCGGCCGAGACGAGCACCGGGCCGAACAGCCGGGCCACGGCCAGGGTCAGTCCGAGCAGGGCGAACCAGGTCGCCCACGGCACCAGGGCGCGCGCCGAGACGCAGGTGTCCGTGGCGCAACTGGCCATCGTCGACTGGGCCTGCAGCACCAGGTTGGTCAGCATCGCGCCGACCAGCAGAATGCTGAAGACGGCGACGTAGGCGTCCTGGATGGCTTGCATGATCGAGCGGGTGGCACGGCCGTGCCGCCACTGCTTCATCGCATCGTGCAGTTCGCGCTCGTCGACAGGCTCGGGCGGCACGTCCGGCAGGAACCAGAAGGTGCGCTCCGGTTCGGGCGCGGGGGTGTGCGCCTTCGGCGCCTTCTGCGGCTTCGGCGCGGCGGGCGTCGCGCCCGAGCGGATCAGTCTGCGGGACTTCTTGCTCACGCGCTGACCTCGTCAGCCACCGCGTCCGCACCGATCCGGACGACGCGGGTCGCCACCACATCGACCAGCTTCGGTTCGTGGCTGGCCAGCACAATCGCCAAGCCCTTGGCCCGTTCAGCGGCCAGCCGGGCGGCCAGCCAATCGACACCCTCGACGTCCAGTCGCTGTTCCGGCTCGTCGAGCACCAGCAACTGCCGCGGCCGAACGAAAGCCGTAGCCAAGGCGAGTCGCCGCCGCTGACCGGACGACAGCGTGCCGGGCAGCTGTCCGGACTGCGGCACCAGTTGCACCTCGTGCAGCACCTCGTCGACCGCCGTTTCGGGGTCGGGAATGCCGTGGGCGCGGGCCAGCAGGTCGAGATGTTCGACCACCGATAGGTCGGGGAAGAAGTCGAGGTCGTCGATCACGGTGGCGACGGCGCGGCGCACCTCGGGGTTGGTCTCGCTCATCCGGACGCCGTTGACCTCGACGGTGCCCTCGTCAGGGGTGTCGGCACCGACCAGGCAGCGCAGAATGGTGGACTTGCCGGCACCGTTGCGGCCGGTGAGCGCGATCGCCTCGCCCTCACGGACCTCGAGGTTGAAGTTGTCCACGATGACGACCGGACCGAAGGCTTTGCGGAGTCCGGCCACCTTGAGCACTGTGCTGCGTTTGGCCATGGGCAGGATTCTCCCCCACAACCCCAACCAGGCCGAATCCTGGGCGCGCCCGGCCCCGACCCGGCCGTCCGACGGTGGGCCGTCCCCCAGGCCGTCCCCGCTGGCGGGCCGTCCGACGGAGACGTTGCTCAGGTTCAGATTCCTTGCTCAGGTTTAGACGCACGCAACGAGCCCAAGCCTGAGCAACGTGGTGCGGACAGGTGCCGGAGGGCCCGGCCGGCGGTGCAGGGCGACCGGATGGGCGGGCCACCTGGCGGACGGGCCCGGGTGGCCCGGACGGGTGGGCGAAGTCCGCGAGGTCGCGGGGTGGTCCGAATCGTCCGTGGTGTCGGTGGGGCATGGCAGGCTATGGCGCGTGGGTGAACCGAGAGGGGCGAAGGCGACGCTGGCCAAGCGCCGGGCCGATGTGGCCGAGATGTTCGACGGTGTGGCGGCCCGGTACGACCTGGTGAACGACGTGCTCACTGGCGGGTTGGATCACCGCTGGCGACGTGCGGCGGTGGCTGCCGTCGCGCCCAAGCCGGGTGAGCGGATTCTCGACCTGGCTGCGGGGACGGGCACCTCGTCGAAGCCGTTCGCGGACGCCGGCGCCTTGGTGGTGCCGGCCGATCTGAGTTTCGGCATGCTGCAGGTCGGCAAGCAGCGCCAACCCGATCTGGCCTTCGTGAACGCCGACGCGTTGGCCCTGCCGTTCGCCGACGGCGCGTTCGACGCGGTCACCATTTCGTTCGGGCTGCGCAACGTGGAAGACACCGCGGCGGCGCTGACCGAGCTGCGCCGGGTGACCCGGCCGGGCGGCCGCATCGTGATCTGCGAGTTTTCCACTCCAACTGAGGCCTGGCTGCAGTTGGCCTATCACGGCATGGCGTTGCGGGTGTTGCCCCTTGTCGCACGGCTGACGGCGTCCAACCCGGTGGCGTATGAGTACCTGGCCGACTCGATCCGCGCCTGGCCGGTCCAGCCGGTGCTGGCCGACACGATGGCGGCGGCCGGCTGGCGCGACGTCGAGTGGCAGAACCAGAGCGGGGGCATCGTCGCATTACACCGCGGCCGCGCCTGATGTTCGCCCTGGACGCCTACGCCGCCCGCAGCTGTCCGGTCAAGACGCATAACGCCTTCCACCCCGGCATGACCCTGCCGGCAGCGGACGAGGGCCTGCGCGAGGTGTTCCACGGCGGTATCGCCTTTCAGGCCGACGTGCTGGCCCAGTTGACGTCCGGCTTCGAAGGTTCGGTGCTCGACTGCCGCGAGCTGCGCGAGTTGTCCAACCTCGAACAGGAACAGGCGGCACTGGAGGCGCTGGCGTCCGGTGTCGACGTGCTGATCGAACCGCTGCTGCCGCGTGACCTAGTGGCACATCGCAGCGGACGGCCGGATCTGCTGCTGCGCGATCCGGACGGGGGCTACCACCCCGGCGAAATCAAATCCCACCGGGTCAGCGACCCGCGCGGCGGCGGCTCCACGCTCACCTGGTCGGCGCTCACCGATCCGCTGCGGCGGCAGGTGCTGGACGGGCACCGGTTCCGGTACACCTGGCGGCTGAACGACCTGCTGCAACTCGCGCACTACCGGCGGATGCTGGAGGCGATCGGGCACGCCGCGGCACTCCCGCTGGCTGCGGTGCTGGGCAGCGACGACCTGCCCGATCTCGGACGGGTACTGTCCTGGGTCGACCTGGACGCCGCCCTGCTACCGCCCAGCCCACGGGCAGCGCACACCGCACTGACAACGGTGCCGATCCCGCCGGATGGGCGTTCGGCTCCGGACCCCGCGTCCGCCGACCCGGCAACCATGCAGATCGCACCCCATCGACCCTCAGCTCCGGACGCCGCGTCCGCCGACTCGGAGGCGACCTCGGCACCGAGCACGTCTGGCGAACCGGTGGACTCCGGTACACCGTCCGCTCCGATCGAACGGGTGTCCGCGCTGGCTAGGTATGACGTCGAGCACGCGTTCCGGGTCGAGATCGCGCAGATCGCCGCCGCGCTCGCCCCGGACGATCCGCCGGCGCTGCTGCCGGTTGCCAACCGCGAGTGCGGTTGGTGCCAATGGTGGGACGTCTGCCGTCCGCAACTGGACGACGACGACCTGAGCCTGCGGATCTCCAAGTCACCGCTGGATGTGTACGAGATCCGGGTGCTGCGCGACCTCGGGGTAGCGACCGTGACCGAACTGGCGGCGGCGGACCTCGATGCGCTGCTGCCGGACTACCTGCCGCGGGTCACCCACCGGGTCGGCGCCGAGGACCGGCTGCGGCTGGCCTGGCGTCGGTCGGTGCTGATGGCGCGCGGGGTCGATTTCGACCGAGTCACCGAGGGACCGATCGCGGTGCCGTCCGCGACGCTGGAGATCGACCTGGACATCGAGACGTCCGCCGACGACCGGGTCTACCTGTGGGGGTTCCTGATCAGCGATGCCCGCGACGGCAGCCACTACTACCGGCACTTCAGCGCGTTCGAACCGCTCGACGACGCGGCCGAACAGGGGCTGGCGATCGAGGCCCTGGGTTGGCTGCGCGAGCTCGTCGACGGCATCGACGCGCGCGTCTACCACTACTCCGACTACGAGGTGGTCCGGCTGCAGCGGCTGACGTCCGCGAGCGGCAGCGACACCCTGGGCTGGGCGGTGGACTGGGCGCGACAGCACTTCGTCGACCTGTTCACCACGATCCGCACCCACTTCTTCGGCACCCAGGGCCTCGGGTTGAAGGTGGTCGCGACCCGGGCGGCGGGATTCCGCTGGCGCGACGAAGCCCCCGGTGGGCTGAACAGCCAGGCCTGGTTCGACGAGGCGGTCAGCGGCGCCACCGAGGACGTCCGGATCGCCGCCCGACAACGGGTGCTGGAGTACAACGAGGACGACGTCGAGGCCACCTGGCACGTCAGGCGCTGGTTGCGCACCCTGAGCTGAGTCCGGCACGGGGCGGTACGCGGTGACCACCGAGCCGCCGGTGGAACCGGTCGAGACCTCGGACGGCGTGGGTGGCAGGGGTTCGACAGGCTCAACCAGCGATGGTTGCGTTGATCAGCGCTTCCTGACCGTTCCCGGACCAGTGCGTCGCTCGAAGACCAGATGGGTTTCGGTCTGCCGGACGCCGCGGTGGACGGTGATGTGGCGCAGGACGATGTCGCGGAGCTCGGCGGCGTCCGCGACGGCGACGTGGACCAGGAAGTCGGCGGTGCCGGCGAGGTGGAAAACCTGGAGCACCTGCGGGGTGTCCGCGATGGCGTTGAAGAACTCCTCGACGAGTTGCTCGCTGTGGCTGCCGAGCCGGACCGAGACCACCGCCTGCAGCGGATACCCCAGCGCCGCGTGATCGAGGTCGACGTGGCTGCCGGTGATCACGCCGCGCTCGCGTAACCGGCGCAGCCGATGAGCGCAGGTCGACTCGGCCAGCCCGAGACGGTTCGCCAGCGCCTTGTTGGTGATCGTGGCATCGGTAACGACGGCGGCCAGGATGGCGCGGTCGGTGCCGTCCAGGGTGACCTCACCGCTTTGTGTTTTCATCAATGTCCGCCGATCCGCTGACTCGCGGTGAGGGCGAAAACCTCAAGTACCGCAATTTTCGCCGCTTCTTCTGCAGAGCATAGAGCCGATGACCGTCGTTTCGGGCAACGTTGTCGTCATGCCGGGGACCTCTCTTGAGACGTTGGCCGTACACGCGGGTCGTGATGATCTCGCGGCGCTCGGAGTGCATGCGCCGCCGATCGATCTCTCGACCACCAATCCCCTGCCCGATCTCGAGCACGGCGGCGACTCGTATGAGTCGATGGCGACCGGGGGCCGTCCGCTGGCCGAGGGCGGATCCGTCTACGCGCGGCTGTGGAATCCGACCGTCGCCCGGTTCGAGGAAGCCCTCGCCGCGCTGGAGGGTGGCGAGACCGCAGTCGCGTTCGCGTCCGGCATGGCGGCGACCACGGCGGCGATCCTGGCGACCACCGCCATGACCTCGAAGCACCACGTGGTGGCCGTGCGTCCGCTGTACGGGGGCACCGATCATCTACTGGCGTCCGGGCTGCTGGGCACCGAAACCACCTTCTGCGCCGAGTCGGACGTCGCCGCGCACGTCCGTCCGGACACCGGGCTGATCATGGTGGAATCCCCCGCGAACCCGACCCTGGAACTTGTCGACATCGCGGCAGTGGTCGCCCAGGCCGGCGGCGTCCCGGTCCTTGTCGACAACACCTTCGCCACCCCGGTGCTGCAGAACCCGCTGGCACTGGGTGCGTCGATGTCGCTGCACAGCGCCACCAAGTATCTCGGCGGCCACGGCGACGTGGTGGCCGGAGTGATCGCCTGTTCGGAGGACGTCGCCCACGGGCTGCGTCAGGTGCGTGCCCTGACCGGCGCGGTGCTGCACCCGCTGGCCGGCTACCTGGTCCACCGTGGCCTGACGACGCTGCCGGTCCGGGTCCGGGGCCAGCAGGAGTCGGCGTGCCGAATCGCGCACTGGCTGGGTGATCAGCCCGGCGTCCGGACCGTCTTCTACCCGGGACTGGACGGCGACCCGCGCGGGCTGCTCACCCGGCAGATGCGCGGCACCGGCGCGATGATCGCCGTCCGGCTGCGGGGCGGGTACGCCGCCGCGAGCCGGATGACGTCCGCCGTCCGCCTCTTCACTCACGCCGTGTCGCTCGGTGGGGTCGACTCCCTGATCGAACACCCGGCCGCCCTCACCCACCGCCCGGTCACCGCGGACGCCCGCCCGTCCGACGACCTCGTCCGGCTGTCGATCGGCCTGGAGAACCCCGACGACCTGATCGTGGACCTGGCGTCCGCCCTGGACCGCTGCGAACCGGTCTCGACCGGCTCGACCCTCACAACCGCCGCTGGTTGATGGTCAGCCGATCAGGTCGGCCAAGGCGTTGATCTGAGCATTGAGGGCTCGGCGGCCGGCGCGGTCGATGGTGGCGACCACCACGTCCAGGCCCTGGATCGGACGCCGTAGCGCGGCAGTCAGCCCGGCCTCGTCGCTGACTCGGCTGACCGGGACGCCGTGCGCTTCGGCAAGCCGGACGGGGTCGACGCCGGGGGGCGTCCCGAAGACCCGTTCGAAGGAGTCGGCGTAGCGCGCGTCACCGTATTCCAGGGTGGCGAAGATGCTGCCGCCGGAGTCGTCCGCCACCACGATCCGCAGGTCCGGACGACGCTCGCCCAGCCCGACAGCCAAGCCGTTGCCGTCGTGCAGGAAGGTCAGGTCGCCGCACAGCAGGGTGACCGGTTCTCCGGACGCCAGCGCGACACCCACCGCGGTCGAGATCGTGCCGTCGATGCCGGCCAGCCCACGGTTGGCGAACACGCGCGGACCACCGCACCCCAGGTCGGTGCCTCGGGTCGACTGGTCGGTGTCGCTCCCCGAACTGTCGGGCATGACCGTGGGCACCGCAGCCGGGTCGGGCGCCCGGGTCGGCTCCCTGCCGCCCCCCGTCGAGCGGTCCGCCGCGAGCGGGCACGCCGCGGCCAGGTCGGCGTCCCGGATCGGCTGGCTGTTACCGAGCATCAGCACGCCCGCACCGACGGACGCCACCACGGCGGCAGCGACCGCCGGCCCGGTGAGCTCGGGTTGCCCAGCCACCAACTCGTCGACCCGCGCGGCGACAAGAGAGTCAGCATCTTGCCAGCGCGACAACCACCCTGACTCGTCGCGGCCGTCCGCCTCCACGGCGGCGACCACCCGGCTGGCCCGCCATCCCGCGTCCGGCCATTCCGGCGCAGCACTGACCACGATGATCTCGACATCGTCCCTAGCCAACAACCTGTTCACCGGCCGCGACAGGGTGGGGTGGCCGAACACCACGACCCGTTCGACCTCGGCGGCAAGCGCCGATCCGAGCAGCAGCCATCCTGTCCGCAGTGCCGCGTCGCGGGCATTGCTGGACGGCTCCGCGACCAGCGGAAACCCGCCGGTACGCGCCAGCGCGGAGGCCTGCCGTCCGGTCTCGGCGGACGCGTCCCCGCAGACCACCACGGTGCGCGGGCCCACGGGCAACGACACAGCCGCGGGCGCACCGGCGGGCGCACGCAGCACTGCGGCCACGGTGGGCAGCGGCGCCTCGTCGCCGACCAGCGGCTGGTCGAGCTCCACGTTCAGGTGCACCGGTCCGGGGTTGCCGGTCCCGGCACCCTCAGCCAACAGGTACCCGCGTGCAGTCTGCGCGGCCCACGATGCCGGCGCCGCGGTCGACGCCACCCGTGCCGACCAGCGCACGAACGGCTGGAAGAGCCGGGCCTGGTCGGTGGTCTGGTTGGCGCCGAGCCCGACCAGCGCAGCCGGCCGGTCGGCGCTGATCACCAGCAGCGGAACTCCGCTGTGATGGGCCTCCATCACCGCTGGCAGCAGGTTGCCGACCGCGGTGCCCGAGGTGGTCAGCACCGGCACCGGCCGTCCGGACGCCTTCGCCAGGCCGAGCGCCAGGAAGCCGGCACTGCGTTCGTCGAAGCGGACGTGCAGCCGTAGCCGTCCGTCAGTCTCGGCCCGCGCCAACGCCAGCGCCAGGGGTGCGCTGCGCGAGCCCGGCGCGAGCGCGACGTCCGTTACGCCCTGGGCGCACAACTGCGCCACGATAGTGCCGGCGCACCGCGACGAACTCACCTGGTCCCCTCTTTCACGTCGGACAGCCGTCGGTGCCACCACCGGTCCAGTTCGTCCGCTGCCCGCCAATCATCGCTGTTGGGGGCGACCCGGCGCACCTCGATGGCCCCGTCGGCGGCGATCAGCGGCTCAGCGGTCACGTCGCGGGCGAGCAGGGCGACCGTGTTCAGCCCACACGCGTATGGCAACTCGGGCAGCGCCGCGGCCAGCGCGACACCGGCGGCGATGCCGACCGAGCTTTCCAACGCCGACGACACCACGACCGGCATGCCGAGCCGCTCAGCCAGTTCCAGGCAGCGCCGGACGCCGCCCAGCGGCTGCACCTTGAGCACTGCGACGTCCGCAGCCGCCAATGCGGCCACCCGTTCCGGATCGCCGGAGCGCCGGATCGACTCGTCGGCCGCCACCGGCACATTGATGCCGGCCCGCGCCAGCCGCGTCCGTAGCTCGGCCAACTCCTCGACGGTGGCGCAGGGCTGTTCGACGTATTCGAGTTCGAAGCGGGCCAGTTCACGCAGTGCTCGGACGGCCTCGTCGACGCTCCAGGCGCCATTGGCGTCGATCCGCACCCGCCCGGACGGCCCGAGCGCGTCCCGCACCGCCTCCACCCGCGCCAGGTCGTCGGCCAGCGACTGGCCGCGCTCGGCGACCTTCACCTTGGCCGTCCGGCAGCCTCCGGCCAGCGCGAACACGCCCGCGCGCTCAGCGTCCACGGCCGGGACGATGCTGTTCACCGGCACCTGCGAACGCACCGGAGTCGGCCAACCGACGGTCGCCGCCTCCAGTGCCGCCTGCCACCAGGCATCGATCTCGGGACGTTCGTACTCGGGGAACGGACTCCACTCCCCCCAGCCGGCCTCGCCCTGCACCAGCATCCCGGAGCGCTGCGTGACCCCCCTGAACCGCGTTGTCAGCGGCAGATCGAAAGTGAGGGAGGTATGGATGGTCATTCAGCCCCCAATCACCAGGCCGAGGGCCAAGCCTGCCGCGACCACGAGTTCCCCCAGTCCAGCCAGCTTCAGCACCTGGATCAGGGCACGTCCGGAGCCGCCGACCATCACGACGCGCACCGGTCCGGCGACCAGGACCGCACCCAGCAATCCGAGCAACGCCCACCACGTGGTCAGCGCCGCCACCACCACGACGGCGAGCAGCGCGACCTTCACCAACACCACGAAGAACCAGCGGGTGCCCCGGTCTCCGAGCCGGGTGGCCAGGGTGCGTTTGCCGGACGCGGCGTCCCCGGCCAGGTCGCGCAGGTTGTTGGCGACCAGGATCGCGCAGGCCAGCGCACCGATCGCGACCGCGGCCGCCCAGGTAGCCGGCGGGGTCGTTCCGACCTGCACCAGCACTGTGCCGCCGACCGCCACCAGCCCGAAGAAGATGAACACGAACAACTCCCCCAGCCCGAGGTAGCCGTAGGGACGGCGTCCGCCGGTATAGAACCAGGCCGCGGCGATCGCGGCGACCCCGACGGCGAGCAACCACCACAGCTGGCTGAGGACCACCAGTCCCAGTCCGGCAAGGGCGGCAACCCCGAAGCTCCCGAACGCCGCCGCCTTCACGCTGCGTGGTTCGGCAACACCCGAGCCGACCAGCCGCATCGGGCCGACCCGATCGGCGTCGGTGCCGCGAATGCCGTCGGAGTAGTCATTGGCGTAGTTGACGCCGACCTGCAGGGCTAGCGCGACGACCAGGCAGAGCAGGGCGAGAAGCAGCGAGAAGTCGCCCTCGAAGGCGGCGATCCCACTGCCTGCGAGCACCGGGGACACGGCGGCCGGCAGGGTCCGCAGACGGGCACCTTCCAGCCATTGACTCGTTGTCGCCACTCAGCTCCCTTCGGCCCACAACCGGCGCAGGCTCCGCCGATCGATCTTGCCAGTGGAGGTTCGGGGCAGGCCAGCGACCCGGCGCAGCCGACGCGGAATAGCGGACGGCTCGAGGCGTCCGGCCAGCCGGGCGCGACAGTCGTCGACGCTCAGCGGCAGATCGGTGAGGGCGACGATCACCGTCCCCCAGCGTTCGTCGGGGACGCCGAACACCGCCACCGCGTCCGGGCCGAAGACCGCGTCCGCGGCGCGTTGCGCCCGGCCCAGGTCGACGTTGATGCCGCCGGTGATCACCACCTCGTCGAGGCGTCCGAGCACCTGCAGCCGGCCGTCCGTCCACCGGCCCCGGTCGTGGGTGCGCAGGGTGCGGACGCCGTCCGTGCCTGGGCGCGCCATGCATCCGTCGCCACTCGGACCTGATCCGGCACCGTCACCTCTCGGGTCCAGCGCGGTCCCAGTGACGTCCGGTGCGAGCGTGGCTCCGCCGGCGTCCGGGTCCAGTGCGGCCGCGGTGGCGTCCGGGTCCAGCCGGTAACCGGAGAAAACGCAGGCGCCGGTGATGGTGATCCGTTCGTCGGGTTCGATGCCGATGCGGACACCGTCGAGCGGGACGCCGTCGTAGACGCACCCACCACAGGTCTCGGCCATGCCGTAGGTGGCGACCAGGTTGATGCCGGCCTCCCTGCCGCGCGCGAGCAGCGGTGCCGGGATCGCCGATCCGCCGACCAGGACGGCGTCGAACCCGGCCAGCGCGGCCACGGCATCCGGAGCGTCGAGGGCCCGATGCAGCTGAGCAGCGACCACCGAGAGGTAGTTGCGGCCCTCACGCGTCGGCAATACCGACAGATCGGACGGCACCACGCTGATCGCTGTTCCAGCGACGGCTGCCCGCGCGGCGGTCATCAGTCCGGCGACGTAGTGCAGCGGCAGCGGACAGACCCAGTTGCCGGGCCCGCCCAGGCGTCGGTGAGTCGCCTCAGCGGAAGCCCGGACGGCACTACCGGTAAGCAGCACACCCTTCGGGTCGCCGGTGGATCCGGAGGTGCCCACCAGCACCGCCGCCTCGCTCTCGAGCGGGCCGGCATCGAGCCCCCAGGACGGCGGCACGGACGCATCGTCGGCCACCACCGCGACCGGTGAGCCACCAGCGAGGACATCCGCGATCGCCGCCGGCACAGCCGGACCACTGATCACCCGGGTACGCACGCTGCCCACCCTAGAAGAGGTTCTGCTGCATGAAGTCGCTGACCAGCGCCCACCGCTGGTTGGACGTATCGAAGCCGCTTGACCGCGCGCTGGAATCCATGGTGTCGACAAGCTCGACCATCGAAAGTCGATGATTCACCTGCGGTGGGTGCCGCCGCCTCCGACCGTGCCCGCGCGACTACCCCTTGGGGTGACTGGTCGGGCGCGGACCGCTGTGGACTACGGGTAGATTGAATGCATGGGACGAGTACTTCCGGTGGTGCTGCTGGCTCTGCTGGTGGTGTATTGCCTGGTCGAGGTGGCCCAGGCCAATCCTGACCGCGTCCGCCTGCTGCCGCGTTGGCTGTGGGTCGCCCTGATCATCCTGCTACCCGGCGTCGGTGCCATCGGCTGGCTGATCGCCGGACGTCCGCAGCGTCACCAGCCGCCACCCAATCATCCCCGCGCCCCCGACGACGACCCGGACTTCCTACGCGGCCTCTAGCTCATCCTCGGTCGAGCCTGTCGAGACCCCGTCCTTCTCCCATCGAACTCCACGATTGGCTGGGCCTCCGTCGTCCGCAGCCATGGTCGACAACGTTGACCCAGTCGGGGGACCCACGGCCTACTCGGCGTTCCTCAGGGCTGAGGGACCGACCTCCGCGCCCTGCGCCTCGGGTAGCGCTCTCAACTGGGCGCCGTCGCTGATCTCGACCGCCGCGGTGGCAGGAGGTGGCTGAGCTTTCGAGACCGCGTTCCCGAGCGGACCAACCAGCGACTCCCACACGACCCGTCGACGCACACCACTCGCCCTTCCAGCGACAAGCGGCACGTACCACGGAGCCACCTGAGTTGGACCTCTCGTGCCAACTCAGGTCCAGTAGCTGAACAACTACCTTCACTTGGATGCATTCGTTTCTATTCGCTCTTGCGCGAAAACTGGTCTGCGACTCATCGAGGCAGCAAACCCACGGCGAGCACCCTATACGTTTCTATTCGCTCCTAGGCGAGAACCGGTCTGTGACGGTCATCGCCGAGCAGTACCCCGAGGTGTCACCGAAGTTTCCATTCGCCCTTACGCGAGAACCGGTCTGTGACAGATGCTCTTCAAGGAGCAGCTGGAGCCGACGTCTCTCGCTTCTATTCGCCCTTACGCGAGAACCGGTCTGTGACAGATGCTCTTCAAGGAGCAGCTGGAGCCGACGTCTCTCGCTTCTATTCGCCCTTACGCGAGAACCGGTCTGTGACAGATGCTCTTCAAGGAGCAGCTGGAGCCGACGTCTCTCGCTTCTATTCGCCCTTACGCGAGAACCGGTCTGTGACAGATGCTCTTCAAGGAGCAGC
>WBZS01000362.1_pt1 | contig 63614 bp, 56 predicted proteins | sample 5204201 | NCBI WGS metagenome assembly WBZS01 (sample SAMN12344357, study PRJNA552823) | activated sludge metagenome | biome: Activated sludge suspended growth; feature: Nitrification reactor; material: Wastewater; isolation source: activated sludge from nitrification reactor of wastewater...
TTCAACTTAGGGTGTGTGATTGACACGCAGCGAATCCATGATGAGAGGAACCGTATGCGCTAATGTGCGCACGTACGGGTCTGTGGGAGCCGTGGGTTGGTAACGACCCACGGCCACCCGGTCCGAGGCATTTCGATTCCAGCAATTTTTGTTTTGGGTAAAGAAACCAACCGGCACGCGAGATGCTCGCGGGCCGGAGCCCTGGAAAAGTCTTGACGCCGATCGTTTACTTGATTAAATTTAGTGTGCTAAACGAATGCCGCTTTAAAAGGAAGGCCAAATGTCGAAAATTAAATTGGGACGCGTGCAAACGCAAATCATGCAAGTATTGTGGGATCGCGGCGAGGCGACCGCACGAGAAATCACGGAGGAGCTAAATCGCGCAAGCCTAATCGCTCACAGTACGGTTCAAACCCTTCTACGCGGATTGCTGGACAAGCAAGCCGTTTCGTTCAAAGAGCAAGGGCGTACGTTTGTCTTCCGAGCAGTTGTCGCATCCGACAAAGTTCGTAAAAGTGCCACGAAAGATTTTCTTGGACGAGTCTTCAACGGCAGTGCCAAGGAACTTGTGTCGTACTTGCTGAAAAATGAAAAGATCTCCGCCAGGGAGATGGAAGAACTCAAAGCTCTTATTCAGTCGAAAAACAAAACAAAATAGCATTCTCGTTCAAGAAACGGAGGCCGCCATGATAGAAAGCCTTATGCCAGTTCTGCAATTGTTCAACCAAATTGCAGTTGTGATTTTGGTGCAATCAGCGGTCGTGCTATTGCTCGGTCTAACGCTTGCGGGAATCTTTAGGCGACAAGGGAGCCTTGTTCAGGCCTCGATCTATCGCGCGACCTTTGTTGGAGTCTGTGCGAGCCCAATTTTGGCGATCGCGTTGAATTGGTTGGGCGTTTCCGGATTGTCTTTGAGCCTACCAATCGGGGCTGAGGCGGGTTCGCTGGTAAAGACAAGTGAAAATGCAGATGGTACTTTCAACGAAACGAGATTGAGCCCACTCGAAGGAACTAATGACTCCGACAGTTTTTTTGGGCGAGAATCGGCCGCAGCGCAAGACGAATTGGCAATCGAGCGGCGGCCAGCCGAAGCTTCTGGCGGTTTCTCTCCTATCGATTCGACGTCAAACGCCGATGTGCAAACTAAAGCGACTTCACCCACCGGTTGGCTCCTGTTTGTTTTGAGTATCGTGCCAACAATCTGGCTGGTGGGCACAATGGTGTTGCTGGCAAAGTTCTTCATTGAGCTAAGGCGAGTCCAGATGCTGTGCAAATCGTCGATTGCCGTCAACGAAACGGTCAGTCAAATAACAGCGCGCGTCGCGGCGGCATTGCAGGTCAAGACGCCGGTGGTGGGCATTCATGACTTGGTCTCGAGCCCGTGCGTTACGGGATTCTGGTCACCGATGGTATTGTTGCCCAGCGATTCTCAAGATCCGGCGGCACAGGAGAAGTCCTTGCTTCATGAACTGGCTCACCTGCGTCGCGCTGACGTGAAATGGAATTTCGTGCAGCGCGTCGTGTTGTCCGTGTTGTTTCCGCAGCCTCTTTTGTGGTGGCTTGTGTATCGAATGGAGACGGTTGCCGAGAACGTTTGCGATGATTTCGTCGTGAAATTCACGCACGATCGCACCGGCTATGCACAGCAACTTGTCGACCTTGCTGAGTCGCAACAGATTATCGCAAACATCGCGGGCCTTGGGATGTTCAGTTCAAGTCGATCGGTATTGTTCAGTCGCGTTCAGAGGATTCTTGATTCATCGAGGCAACTTTCGATTCGGCTGAGCGGTCGTGGTGCCGTGTTGGTCGCCGTTTTGCTGGTCGCGCTATCGACAGCAGGAAGCGTCTTTCGCCATCAACCGTCAGCAGAGCCATCGACGTCAAACGAAATTTTCGATTCGATCTCCCTCGCAAAAAACGAAACCGATCCGGAGGCCACCGAAATTCTCGGAGGCAGTTCGGATCCAAATCGTCAAGACGACGAACGTGACGCCGACCGTAATGGTGCTGCAGAAAACCTTGTCGAAGTTTGCGGCGTTGTTCGAGATGCCAAGAACCTGCCGGTTGTGGACGCCGCTGTTGTCGCCGACTGGCTGCTTGGTCAAAAGGAGTTGACGACCAACGCCAGTGGAGCGTACTCGGTGATGATTCCAAAGGACTCTCTTCAATTCCTTCTGATTCGGGCCTTTGCGGATAAACGTATGAGTCAAGGAATTTACTTGCAGCAGCGGAATGAGATTCCAGCGGCATCGAACAAGGTCACGATAAATATCGACCTGGCTCCAGTCAGGATCATCAATGTTCAGGTTCAAGACGGAGCCGGTTTGCCTATCGAGGGTGCGACTGTCTTGGCAATGAACAGCGAACAAGGCATATCGAATTTGCGACGGCGAATAGACACAACGGTCTCAGACGCCAAAGGTAACGCGTCGCTGATCGTTCCGATCCAAATGCCAATCAAGTGTGTTGTTGCAGTCAAACCCGACAAAGGCATCGATTATCAGCCCGCTCGGGTAGGCGACAGACTCGCATTTCCAACAGAAAAGCCTGTCACGTTTCCTGAAAATCCGTTCGTTTTAAAGCTGACCGGCATTCAGCCAATCGAGGTCACGGTGCAATCGGATTACGGGGTGCCATTGCCAAACGCGAAAGTAAAAGTCTTTTCGATCGCGCCCAAACCCTACATGCCGCCGTCGCTTGATAGCGAAACTGTCGGTGATTTCGAATTCGTCACCGACGAAGAAGGCAAAGTTGTTTTGAACGTCCTTCCAGATTGGTGCACAAAAGCACTGCTAATAGCCAAAGTCGAGGGTTACGCTACAGCTAGTTACAAAGAATACGAGCATAAATTCCACAACGGCAAGGTCACCATTTACGCTTCGCGACTTGTTCCCGTCAGCGGGACTGTCGTTGATGAAGGCAATTCGCCGTTGCCCAATTTGAAGTTGCAATTTTATGCTCAAGGAGCCCGAAACGACTCAACGGGCTTCGATTTCTCCACAACGACGATAACAGATGCCAACGGAAAATTCAGTGTTGAGCTTCCCGAAGACACTGGTTGTCTCGCAATGTCCGAGACATCGGGGATTGCGCTCGCTGATGCAAAACCGTTTGTCATCGAAGCCGGAAAACCGGTGCCGGATCAAGTCTATCGGACCCGCAAGGCTACAAAGATTTTTGGCCGTGTAACTGCCGGTCCGGATCGCGCGCCGGTCAGCAATGCCAATGTTTGGTTCGTCCGCAAGGCCGAAGCTGACAACGTGCCAATTCCCAATGCGAAGATCCGCAATTATCGAGCAACATTGAACCGTCAAATCAGTACTGTCAGCCAAAGCGACGGTCGATTTGAAGTGTTTGCGGGGCCAGGGGACTATCTTGTGCTTTCGCCTCAGGAGCGAATTGGAAATGAGCACGAGTTCTCAATCAATGACGAGCAAGAGTTCGAATGCGATATTTACCTTGAGAACCACGGCAAGTCACCGCTAAAAGGCCAGATTGCTTCCGGCGACCCCCAGGTGAATCTCGACGGACTGCAAGTTCATTGGCAATATTTGGAACACACTAGCGCGTTTGCAGACCGAGACACCCATACATCGGAGGGCGGAGGATTTGAATTTGAGCGTGCCAAGCACCGCGTTCTGGCCCTTGTCGAAACCCCCGACCACCGCCATGCAGGCTTCGCGGTAATCGAACCTGAGGACGCGGAGGCGAAAATCGTTCTTCGCCCGACTGCTACAGCGAGTGGCATCGTCGTCGACGCTAAAACAGGTAATCCGCTTGCCGGTAGCGAATTTCAAATTTGCCATCAAATTAGGTATGGACAATCGACAACTTCGATCAAATTTCCAATGACAATCATGACGGATGCCGATGGACAATTTCGTGCGCCAGGTTTGGCCGTCGGCCTCAAATACACAATTCAAAAAGTCAATCGAGGTAAACGACATCCTAACGACATGTCTTGGCGTGACGTGCATGAATTTACGCCTGATGAAACGGAGCAAATCGATCTTGGCGTGATCACCGTTGCTGAAACTCCTTGGCAACTTTCGGAAAACGAAATGCTGGACCAACGCATGGCCCAGATCTTTGACGAAAAAAAGCCGGTCGAAGATCGCCTGAACCGGGCCCTCGAAATCGCCAAGTATTCCAACCAACACGTGGCGGTCCTCGTTGGCGATCCCAAATCCAAACCCGTTCGAGACTTGGTTGAATCAACGATGCGCAATCGGCATTTGGTCCGCGTGCTGCCCGATTATGTCCTGCGCGGTGTGTCCCTGCCAATGAAAGAGGTAACGCGCTCGGCACTGGCCAAGGTCGGTGTCGAAGTCGCCAGCGAGGATGCTTCGCCGTTTACTTTGTTCGTGCTTGATTCCAAAGGCCAACTCCTTGATCAATTTTCCGATCGCGATTTGTTGCTCGATGGCGAGTTCAACATAAATGGACTGATTGGTGCGCTAGAAAAGCATTCGTTGCAACCGCTCGTCGCCAAAGAGGTCCTTGAGGCGGCTTTTGCTAAAGCCAAGCAAGAAAACAAGCGGCTGATCGTGCAGCAGACCGCTACCTGGTGCGGCCCCTGTTGGACCTTGTCGCAGTTCTTTGAACGAACGCAGTCCGTTTGGGAAAAGGAATATGTGTGGGTGACGATCGACAATCGCTGGACCGGAGCCATTGAGCTAATGGAAGAACTTCGTGGCGGTTCACAAGGCGGCGTCCCTTGGTTTGCAATTCTCGATGCTGATCGAAAAACCTTGGCCACGTCCAACGATTCCAAAGGTGAAAACGTGGGCTATCCGTCGGACGCGAAATCAAGGGCCCATTTCCGGCACTTGATCCAAACAACAGCCACTCGACTCACGGAAGCCGAAATCGACCAGTTGATGACAGGGTTTGACGAAAAGTAAAATTGCGAACTCTCTCTGGACTATATGGGGCGGCTGAGCCAAAATGACTGCTTTGGTTTTCGCACAGAAGTGAGTCAATTCTCATGCCCAAGTACTACATCGCAAAGTCAATCGAAATTGCTGCACCGCCGCAAAAGGTCTTCGAATGCGTGGCTGATTACGGAACGTGGACGACTTGGTCGCCGTGGCTGATTGCTGAGCCTACGGCAAAAGTCACATTGTCGAAACCAGCGAACGCCGTCGGGTCGACGTATGCTTGGGTCGGCGATGTTACCGGCGAAGGAATTCTCGAACACAAACGACTGGAGCCAGGCAAGTTGATCGTCGACGAATTGAAATTTATCAAGCCCTTTAAATCGACGAACACAACAACCTTCGAACTTAAGCCCACAGCCAACGGAACTCATCTCACGTGGTCGATGGATTCGTCGATGCCGTGGTTCCTGTTCTGGATGATTCCGATGATGAAGACCTTCATTGGCATGGACTACGGTCGGGGGTTGGCGATGATCAAGGACCTGATTGAAACTGGAAAGATTAACTCCAAAGTGATTCATCACGGTGTCGAGAAGGTGAGTTCCCTTAAGATGGCTGGAGTTGCGCGAATCTGCAAAGTCGAGGGCGTCAGCTCGTCAATGCATGAGGCCTTTGGCGAGGCCCATCGGGAATTCGCGAGGCTCGGATTACCGATCGACAAGGGAGCGATTTCTGTCTACACGACGTTTAAGATCAAGCAGGGAGAGTTTCACTACATCAGCGGCTTTATCATCCCCGAAAACACCACCGTTCCGGCCGGTTCGTCGCTGAAAACCTGGTCGATGCCCACTTCAAAAGCCTATCGCATCGAGCACATTGGCCCGTACAAGCACCTCGGTAATGGCTGGAGTGTCGCGAACATGCAATGCCGTGGCAAGAAACTGAAGCAGCAAAAAATCGGCACCTTCGAAGTCTACCGCAACAACCCGGACACGACTCCCGAACAAGAAATCAAGACCGACATCTACTTGCCGCTCAAGGGCTGAAGTGTTTCCATGGGTTAGTCGCAGACAACAGAGTCTTCTTGTAACTCATACCCGATCTATTTTATCGATTGGCCTACCGCACGCGGCACTTGAAGCGGATGAGGCCGCCATGGCTGACCGGCAGAAGGTCGGTGATTTCCCATTTGAGCACCAGGGAAGCGCGCTCATTTCGGGAATGACTGAAGTTGGCGTTCAGGCTGCATTCCGCTGAATCGGGAACGAATTCCAAACGAGTCGTGAGGTTGTCGATAATCGTAACCTTGTCGATTCCCTTCGAGCCGACATTGTCGAATCGAATGGTGAACTCAACGATGTCGCCGGGTTCGGCTGCAATTTTGTCGGCGACCTTGCAAAGCCGCAGTTGTGATTTATGTTCCGATTCAACAACACTGATCTCTTGGACCTTGAGCGGATCGCGCGTGATCACTGGTTGAATGTTTTTCTCGGCGATTTGCAGACCCAAGTTGTCGACCCAAGCCGATGCCGACTCCATCCCGACATTGAGTCGTGCACCTTCCGCTGAACGGTGTTTGCCGAATCGAATCAGGGCCAGGTTCTCGTAAGCTTGGTATTTCGTCGAGAATCCGCCGGGTACGAGGACCTGGTCAGCCAAGACGCCTCGCGTTTGATCGGCCAGATTGCTGGCCCGAGCAGTCGTTTTGTGTCCCATCGGTTGCAATTGTTGCAGAGTTGTGGACGAAAACTCGTGACCGCGAGTCTTTTCCAATTCAACCTTGTCACGAAAGCCCGCGACGCGGGAAATTTTCTCGCTTACGCTGGTTCGTGAGACCTTTCGGACCGCGGCGAATCGGGGCGAGTAAATACAAACTTGGTTACTTTCCGTGACTTTTGTAATGCCATCGTAAGTGCGGAAATGCCCGATGGTATCTTCAACATCCAGCCCGCGGACAGCGCCGTCTTCGGTGACGCCGACCTTTAAGTTGCGATCAGATCCGTCGCACAAAAACTCATCGCGGTTTAGTTTTCCCGTTTCCACGATTTCCATTCCTGTTGGCCACAAGGTTGGCGGGCAACTTAGGCCGGGCCATTGCGGACATGAGTTGCAGTTGTTGAACGCCTGTGGCGGAGGACAGTCTTGCGGTGACGAATTGCGACTGTAGGAAACTTGTTCGGCTGTCAATTTTTGTGAGGCCAATTGGCGTGAGTATTCTTCCGGGAAGACCGTCAGCGGAATACCGCTGGCTGAAAATGCCGCGCCCATTTCTTCGGAAGTCGGCACGCGTGAACCCAAGCGGACAATGGCCAATGGACGCCCAAGGCGTTCGGCCGTGCGCAACGGGTCTTCGTTATCCCCCACGTCGAAGAAGGGTTGGTCGTTCGCGAGCTGCCGGTAGGGCAGGGCAGTTTCTGGATTTTCCAGGTAGATCACTTTCACGACCATTCGGCCATCAGCAGCAGCCCGGAGATCTTCCAGCGTGAAGTTGACTTGAACTGGAAAACGAGTTTCCAGGCCTTGAGGCGGGGTGAGCTGACCAATCAATTCGATGGTTGGATAGATCGTTGCTCCTACACGCTCTGGAATATTCGCGATTCGAAATCGATAGATGGGGCCGACAGTCAAACCAACGATTGGATTGGCATAGGCGGCATCTTCGAACTGGGTTTGGTTCCAAACCGAAGTCATACATTCGTCCGGCACGACGATTTTTGCAGGCTGAACCTTGGCCTGCCAATGCGGATTTGCGAGTAATTTCTGAAAGGCAACTTCCCCAGGCACCGAATTGCCGTTGGAAAAGTAATGTCGAACATCGCCTTGCCCCTGCAGGCTTTCGCCGCCGGAAACCAAGAGTACTGTCCAAGCCAAAAGGCCAGGCAGTGAACTTAAAGCAACCTTTAACGGGCCGCGCAATTTGTTTGGGGACATGGTCTTTTCCGAATAAGAATTCGAGATTGTCCGAGCTAGTGAAAAGAGTGAATGAACGAGCCGCGAGGCTAGGGTGCTCAACGCGGCTCGTCTTCAATTCACTTTGCTCAAACCGTCAGTTGTCCGCAGGCCAGCAAATCGCTGCCCACGAACGAAGGTCGTCTCGTTAGCGACGGCGACCAAAACCAGTATTTCCGTTGTTGCAATCGGCAGGAACAATTCCGTGCACCATGTCAGCCGGTGGCTGATTGTTGGAGTGCGGTGGGCGAATGGTATGTTCCTGAATTAACACGGTATCGGCAGGTCGTGGATACGACAAACCGGGTTTTTGTTTGACATGGACGTTGACTCGTGGTGTTGGGCCAGGAATCGACATCGCTGTGTGGTTGTGCATCGAATATTGTTGCAAGCCAGCTTGACCTCCGAGCGGAATATGCGGAGGGCCAGGCAATCCAATTTGCGTACCAACCGAGGGCATTCCGTAGCTAGGTCCGTTGACGCCCGAGATGTAGGCTCCAGCCATCCCTCCTGGTGCTCCACCGTTCATCATGCCGAACCCTGCATTGCCCATGGCACCAGCATTGCTCAAGTCCTTATTGCCGATGCGGATGATCGCCAGGATTGCTCCGCGACGGTCGGCTTCGACGATTGGATCAACACCTGGATCAAGCCGTGTGCTGACCAGCGTGTCGACGCCTGCCAACGCCAACTCTTGGTATTCAGGATCGGGAACGTACATGACCTTCGTCACGAAGTTACCCGCAGAGACTTGGTCGAAGTCTTCTTGGTTGAATTGAATAGGAATTGCCGAGTGCGCAAGGTAGGCCGCAGTGCGATTTGAAGGCGGGCCGACTTCCAAGGTTGGATAGAGTTCCAATCCGGGACGGCCTTCGATTGCAGAAATCTTCAATCGGTAGATCGCACCTTGCAAGAAGTTTTGTCGGCCTGGGATAACCAATGGCGCTGAGTCGTATTGACCGACGCCTCCGACGTCCCAATTGATCTGCATCATTTCTGGGCGATCAAACAAAATTTGAACGATTGGCGAACTCGCCATGCCTCCGCCAGGTCCACCCATGGCAGCCATGCCACCTGCCGCAGCTCCTGCGCCCATGTAGCTGGCGGGAGCCAAGACTCCAGGGCCAGGTCCACCGACTCCTGGTCCTGGTTCCATCAACATTTGTGCCGGTGGCAAGTTATGGCTGACCGGATGGCCATTTCGAACCATCGGGACTTGGCCTGCCGCTACTGCGGACATTGCCAAGACGGTCAAGCTCGTCGAAAAACGTGCTAACATCAGAATCCCCCCTAGTACAGTTTGAGCAAGGCAAAACGATTTGTTGTTCGTCTTGCATTAGCTGAGCAATACCCACGTCACGATTTGGTTTCAAAAGCTCACGGATGACCGTCGAAACGGATCAAACTGGCATAGACCTCAAACGGTTGCTTTTTTTACAATGCACCCGAATTGTTCTTGCCGCTGGGTCGCGGTCGCTTTCGAAATTCGATGACGCCAATGCGCACGATGCGCGTTGTTGGTTGTTCTTATTTTCGGCGCAGATTAATGTGAATCTTTGGAAAAATCGGCATATCCCGTCCATGAAGAGAGAATTAGCCTTGGCCTCGGTGCTGCTAGCGGCCGCGATTTTCTCGTGGCAGACGTTTGACTGGTCACACTTGTCGCGACAGCCTACGGAACCGGAAAACTCAACGCAAATTACAGTTAGCTCCGCGACGGCAGATGTTAATGAAATTTCAACTCGATTGGGCACGAGCGAATCGACTGACAACGAAGCCCATGAACTGTTGCGCGAGACGTTGCGCCATCTAAGAACTGCGCCGCCGCTGCAAGCAAAAATCGATTTGGCGATCGAGATGTTCGATGAGACATTTGAAATGCAGGGTCTTTATGTGCAAGCAGGGGAGGGGACCCCAAATGCTCGACTTGAGCTGACTTGTGGCGAAGGCGAAAACGCTATCAATGTCACTCAAATATTTGATGGACGGTTTTACTACATCGTCGAATCCGGCGCGGAAGAGCGCACCTTGCGTTTTGTCGATCTTTACCAGGTTTCGAACTTTGGTCCTCCCAAGATGACGAACATCGCAGGACTAAAGGGTTGGTTTGGGACCGGCGGCTTAGTTCCGTTACTCGAACAATTGGCGGGAGCCTTCGAGTTTAAGGTTGTCAACGAATCAAAGCTGAACGAGGAGACGAACCGCCAGGTATCTCTGGTGAAATTGTCGGGACAATGGCGGCGAGATTCGTTGCATCAACTGCTACGCGACCAAATTCAAAAGAACTGGCTTGAGCCTGAGGTCCAGTGGGACCGCATGCCTCGCCAATTGCCCCACCAAGTCGAAATCACGATCGGCCGAGAGGATGGCGTCCCGCTCTTCCCCTATAAGATAGTTTTCTTTCAACTGCGCCCGGGCAAAGGGAAGGGCGTTTGGAATCGTGTACCGGTTTTTGCGATCACGACGCGCGAGTTGTCCGTTTTGAAGGGCATTGACAAGTCGCAATTTCAAATTGTTGCCGACGATCTCACGGCCCAAGACATGACGGCCGAATACCTCGCGCGGATCAAGATGTTTCTCTACCAGCCGGCGAATTGAATGCCTTTCAACAATTTAGGAACCGGTGCCCCGAAGTTCCTAAGGTTTCGAAGAAGGCCCTTTTGCCGGTCCCTGCCGCGATTAGAAACTCGCCCGAGCCTCGCGAATCAATCGACTCCGTTCAAATGCCGCGATCGCCATCTTGAGCAGGATCGTAAAGACTATCAGTCCTCCAGCCCAGATGCCTGCAGTAACCTTCCATTCAACGAGGCTGGGAGTGTACTCGACGATCTCGTGCAATGAACTGGGAATAAATCCCGGTACCACCAGGCCCATACCCTTTTCAATCCATGCACCGATGAAGGCCATAAGGCAAGCGACAATCAAAACGGTTTTGCTTTCGAGGATCCAGCGATTCAAAAAAAGAACAGTGGCAATCACGTCGAAGGCGATTGCGGTCCAAATCCAAGGGACCAAAGAATTCCGTCCATGCAGTCCAAAAAATAGGTAGCGAGCCGAAGCGGTGTGAGCGCCGCCTGTGTAAAACTCAGTAAACACTTCGGAAATCACCATCAATAGATTGACTAACAAGGTCACCCGCATGATGTTGACGAGCAATCGTCCCGGGGCTTCATCGATCGGCAAATGAGCGATTCGTCGCAGCACCTCCAATGTCAAAAGAATGAACGCAGGTCCTGCTACGAAGGCACTTGCGAGGAATCGCGGAGCGAGTAAAGCCGAATTCCAAAACGGTCGACCGCCAAGTCCACAGTAGAGGAATGCAGTCACCGTATGAATCGAGATCGCCCAGAAAATTGAGATCATTACAAAGGGAACATACCAGGTCGGATTTGGCCGCTGACCTAAATAACGCATGTACAGCAAATAACCGCAAATATGCAGATTCAAGAAGAGGTAGCCATTGAGCACGATCACATCCCACGTTAGCATCGACATTGGCCAATTAAACCGACCGATGCCGGGGATCAAATGCCAGAATCGTTCGGGTTTGCCGAGGTCGGCGACGACAAACATCAGGCACATCACGATCGCAGCAACAGCCAAGAGCTCACCCAGAATGACAATGTCATGCATTTTCTTGTCATGATAAAGATACGCGGGAATGACCATCATCACTCCGCCCGCAGCCACACCCACCATGAAAGTGAAGTTGGCGATATAAAGTCCCCAACTCACATGGTCGGTCATGTTGGTCACGATCATGCCCGACGAAACTTGAACGGCCCACGCGTTTGCACCCACAAGAAAAATCGCGGTCAACGCGAACATCCAGGTATAAAATTTCCAGCCGCCGTTAGTGGCCTGTCCCAGAACCCACCATAGAAATCCAGGATAACTGCGGACTTGGTCGGTGAAGTTGGACTCGGTTTTGGAAATCGGGGTCATCAAAGTAATTCACTCTATGAATCAAAGAAATAGAAGAAACTTGGCTTCGTTCCCAATTCTTCTTTCAAAACAAAGACCCGCTTGTTCTGTAAGATCCAATTGATGTCCGAGTCGGGGTCATTCAAATCACCAAAAACTCGAGCACCCGTTGGGCACGCCTCAAGGCATGCCGGCAAACGACCTTCACGGGTTCGATGCAAACAAAAGTGACATTTCTCCATTGTGCCAACTGGCCGAATTCGATTCGAGAGATAGCCTTGTTCTGGGTTTACTTCTTCTGCAGGAATTTCCGGCTGTTCCCAATTGAAACGTCGAGCGTGGTAGGGACACGCCGCTTCGCAGTATCGACAACCGATGCACCAGTTGTAATCAACAACGACGATGCCATCGTCTTCCTTCCAAGTTGCTTCGACCGGGCAAACGGTTACGCACGGTGGATTGTCGCAGTGTTGGCACTGCACGGGCATGTAGTACTTACCATCTTGAGGAACCGTGTGGTTGAAGGTTGTATTGCCCTTCTCCATATCGAAGGAGCCTTTGGTCATCTCCAGGACGCGAATGTAGGACTGGTCGATGCCCCGATGGTGATTATTTTCGAGGTTGCACGCTTCCATGCATTTCCCATTGCCGTTGCATTTGCTCAGGTTTATCGCATAGGCAAACTTCACGCCAGGGATCGCTGGCGAGTCGCTGATCGTCACTTTGGCTCCGTATTTTTCCTGCGTTTCCGCCGTTAACCGAGCGAAGACCTTTTGTTTGTCTTCTGGCGACAGTTCTTTGTAATGCTGCTGTAGAAATTCATCGAGCGAGACGTTTTCAGGAATCGAAATCAATGGCCAGACAGCTTTGCCGAACGCCGCCAAACCAAGAGCGACTGCCGCGCCTTTCAAGGCTGTGCGTCTAGTGCTTCCAGAATCCAACACTGGCAGCCGTGTTGAAGATCTGAAGGAACTGGTTGTCGGTGGTTCGTTATCGCGCATCGACGGATCCTATGATTGACTCAGTCGAGTGTGCTGAAGGGAATAAGAACCGATCGCGCGGCTTGAAGGTGGGCTGCATGTGAGGAAATTTTGGGACATGCGGGTCGTGGCAATCCACGCAATTGTTGCGGGTGCGGGGCCCACGCTTCAAATCCCAATAGCCGGTCATTCCTCCATGGGCGCCGTGGTCATAATCCCTTCGTTGCGTGCCGTGGCATTGCGAACATAGCGTCATGACATCGGTGTATTCGATCCGACTTTGGTCAGCCAATTTTAGCGAGTCATAGTCCTCGCTATTGTGGCAAGCAAGGCAGCTGAGATTTCCATGTGAAAATTTCAGACCAAGATGGAATTCGTTCAGGTCACCAGCCGTTTTGTTTTGGGAATTTGGTTTTCGAATTGAATGGCAGGTTTGGCAGGCCACAGTCACGGGTTTTCCTTCGCTGTCCGTAAGGCCAGTGCGAACCAGAGGTCCAGATTCGGGCCGACAAATGCTCACCGAAAATGTTTGCAAGGAGGCGGGCGGTTCGTCCAATGCCGTGGTCGACAAGACTTCAGGCGACGGTGATTCTACGGCGTATTTCGAGAAGCCCACTAAAATTGCCACGACGAAGGCGAGTACGATTACGGAGAAGATCAGTGCCGAGCCCTTACGCGAAAATCGTCCCTCAAGTTTGTTTTTGAAATTGCGAGACACTTGATTCAGCTTTCCAAAGCAGGGAATTCACAACCATATTTACTGCGAACGACCAAATCAGCGACCAAAGTCTTCTTGAACGACTCCTCGATAGTCCTTGAAGCGTCATCCAACAACTGATGCATTGGACACAGCTTCTTGTGATACTTGATGCCCAGCGGGCATGTCGTTATTCGAGGAATTTCGTCTACGGAAACGACAACGTCATAAACCGACAACTCGTCCGCAGGGATCGCCAAAATGTAACCACCCCCTGGACCGCGGCGCGAATGTACGATTTGTGCTAATTCCAATCCTTTGAGTACTTTCAAAAGATAGTCTGCAGGCACTAACGTCCCGTCCGCAATTGCCGTACGAGTTACCGGCTGTCGGTCTTGATTGGCCAAAAAAACGACCGCTCGCAACGCGTATTGGGCAGTACGAGATAGCATAGCAAAAATAGTGGACTAGAGTATCTACAATTCCAACTCAACGTCCACCGATTGTAATCGATCGGCCTACGGCCCGTGAGACGGCACTTTAAGTGTCGCCACGCAAAATCCCGAGCTAGCGACAGCGTCAAGTGAGAATCGTTAGAAATTTACCGTCCACTGGGCGTAATAGAAGTCGGCATCGTCAGAGTAGGGGACGCCAGCCGTTGTGCGATAATAATCGCCAGCGAAGAAATGTGAATATCCCAGCGTTACGGCTTGCCGCTTGGTGACGTTAATGTCGAACAAGAAATCCAATTCTTGCCCAAGATCGCGGCTACCAGGCGCGTTCGCGGCATTGAAGGGTGCCATCACAACGGAGTAAGGTGTGTCCGTGAGCTGTGCCAAAGCGAAATAATGGTACCAAATGGTTGCGTTCACTTTTTTCTGGGGTTGGAAGGTCAACAACAAATTGGCATCGCGAATGTTGCTGCGACCAAACAAATCCATGAAGCCGTTGTATTTGTGACCAAGCGGAAATTGATGGTGGAATCCCTTGTTGGCTCCCAACGCATTGCCACCCGAGGCCCAATCATAGTAGGCCCACAGGGTTGGCTGCCAGGACGACTTTGACAACTTGCGACCGAGACCGGCCGTCAGCATCGCTGCGGAATGGTCCGAACTGTCATTGTTTTCGCCGTACTGGTAGGCTCCCTCGAGATCCCACAGTCGACCATCCCGGTCGCCTTGTGACCGCATCCCCAGAGTATTGAATGCGAATTGATTAGCACCGCGGCCATTTAGATAACGCAGTCCATACATATCGAAGGTTTGTTTCTCAGCAGTCTTGTAGGACGAGTACAAGCCCATGAATTCCTGATCGCGATCGGGGGAGTCGAACCGATTCGCATTCGTACGAATCGGGTTTGTCCAGAATCCGTCAAGGGTCCATTTCTTGGTGGACCACGAGATTTTTGCACCTTCAAAATTTCGTCGCGTATTCGCCCAGTCCAGTGGAGAAATGACTCGTTGTGCACCGTAGACCAATTCCTGACGACCCACCCGCGTGCTTAACGTCCCCAATGCATCATGCCACAATCGTGCGTCCACAAACAAGTTTTGCATGTCCGCCCGATTCACCTCAATTCCGCGCGGCGCAAAGTTCTCGTAATTGCTCTCGGCGTCCAACATTTCAGCAAAAACGCGAATGTCCTGGGAGAAATGGAAATCGCCGTATAGCCTGGTTCGATGCAGCAAGAATTGATCGTCGACACCCGTCAAACCGGTGCCGCGAATGTTCTGTTCGAAATGGGCCCGCGTGCGATATTGACCACCAATGTCAAACCAGCCTCCACCAGGTAAACAAAGTCTTTTGAGTGAGTCACCGGGGTACCAATCGCAATAGTTTGGATCGCAAAGATACGAAAAGTCGTTGTCAAAGAACATTAACTTGTGGGCAGCGCCGATTTTTTTGTCCAAAGCCTCGGCTGCTTTTTTGGCCTTTTCCATTGCTTTGGTGTCGTCATCTTTCAATTTGTTTTCGGCCTTAGGCGTCTTCTCGTCCTTGCTTTGAACCGCGCCGAGGGGCAGCGAAATCGGTGCGGGTTGAAGCGTCGCCTGCTGATCCGTGAGCGTGGTCAGCGAATGTTGTGCCGACACATTCGCCACCCACGTTGAGCAACCTAACAGGATCAGGCAAAAACTTGATATCAGTAAGCGATACCGAATCAGATTGCGAATTGTGGACATGTTGGTATTCCTTTATAATCGTAGTGCAGTTATCGGCGATCCGCCAAAATTGCTAAATTGGGTAACGGAAATTTTTCATGTTCGGCGATATTAGCCGGTTCAAATTTGACTAATGCAAAAAGTGAAAGATGATCGCTAGCGTCATCGCCTTAATAAACTGGCAAATGACTGATAGCATTCGCATCAGTAAAACGGTCGAAGGTCGTGTTGGTTTTGCGGTGGGGGAAGCTTGCGGCGCGAAATTGCCACTGACCATCGAAGCGATTGATGGAAGCGAACTTGAAGCAGCTACGGACTGGCTTCGGTCGCTGCCAGGAGTGATGCATGTCGATGTGATTTACGTAAATTTTGAGTGATGGAAGCGAGCAAAGGCAATGCAACAAAACGAAATTTTGAAAGAACAACGCCGCCAATTTATGAAGACTTCGGCGATGGCGATCGCCTCGGCGGCAGCCGCTGGTTCTCTCAGCTTTCCGTTGCCGGTCATTGCGGATGAACTGAATTCGAACGGCGCCGCCGACGACGTAAGCTGGAACAAGGCTCCCTGCCGGTTCTGCGGCACTGGATGCCATGTGCAAGTCGGCGTTCAAGGCGGCCGAGTCGTGGCGATTGCTGGCGACAAAAATGCCGAAGTCAATAAAGGGCTTTTGTGCGTGAAGGGTTATCACGTCAGCGGCGTGCTGTATGGAGCGGATCGCCTAACAGTCCCCCAACTCCGAAACGGGGACGGCTACAAGAAGATTTCTTGGGAAGAAGCGATCAAGGTCATCGCGGATCGCATTCAGGCAGCTCCAGAACGATTTGCTTTTTACGGGTCAGGACAGTGGACGATTCCAGAGGGTTTTGCAGCGCAAAAATTCATGAAGGGTGGGTTGTCGAACAACCATATCGACCCCAATGCAAGACTGTGCATGGCTTCAGCGGTCACTGGTTTTCTGGCAACTTACGGTGTCGACGAACCGGCAGGCTGTTATGACGACCTCGATACCTGTGATGTATTGATCATGTGGGGAAACAATCCGGCAGAGATGCACCCGGTTTTGTTTTCCCGAGTCGTTGATCGCCGTTCCCGCGGTGAAAAAGTCACCTTGATTGATATCGGAACCCGCCGCACGCGCACGACCGAATACTGTCAGCATTATTTGGAAATGAAGGGCCATGGTGACCTGGCAATTGCTAACGGCATCGCCCACCTATTGCTGAAGAACGAAACCTACAGCAAGAAATTTGTGGAATCCTATTGCAACTTCAAGATGCCGGACGAAGGCAACACGAGTATCAACGGCCGCACGATCGATTTCGCAGAATTTCGCAAACAGCTTGAGGAATATACGCCCCAGCGAGTCGAGGAGTTGTCGGGTGTGCCTGCTGAACAAATCAAAATGCTGGCCGAGTTGTTTGGTAATCCCAAATTGAAAATCACTTCGCTGTGGTGCATGGGGATGAATCAACACACCAGAGGCACGGCAGTTAATTCGCTGGTCCACGGAATTCACTTGTTGAGCGGTCACTTTGGCAGGCCGGGCGATGCTCCAACAAGCTTGACCGGTCAACCATCGGCCTGCGGTACCGTGCGCGAGGTTGGCACTTTGGCCCACGGATTGCCGGGGGGCCTGGTTGTCGCCAATGAAGAGCACCGCCGCGAGGCGGAAGAGATTTGGAATCTGCCGGCCGGACGGATCAATCCCAAACCCGGCTTTCATACCGTGCAAATGTGGGAGTCATTTTGTACCCCAAAATCCGCCGGTGGACAGATCGACACGATTTGGGTTCAAGTAACAAACCCCGGTCAGTCGTTACCAAACCTGAACAAATTGTTTAACGGCAAAGAAGGCCAAGACGATAAGTTTTTGATTGTGTCGGATGTCTATCCGACGGCAACGACTCGCCTGGCCGATTTGATTTTGCCCTCAGCAATGTGGGTGGAAAAAAACGGCCTCTACGGGAACTCCGAGCGGCGCACCCAGCAGTGGTTCAAAATGGTCAATCCGCCTGGCGAAGCACGGGATGACTGTTGGCAAACGATTGCGGTGGCACGCGAGCTATTTGATCGCGGTTTGCCTGGAATGAAGGACCGCGACGGAATGTTCCTCTTCAACATTGTTGATCCGCAATCCAAGAATGCGGTCCCGGTTTGGGATTGGTCCCATTACTACGATGTCAATGTCGATCAACAACTCTTCGAGGAATATCGCAAGTTCACTCGCTTCAAACACAAGGATCTCGCCCCGTACACAGAATACGTGAAGGCTCGCGGGCTCCGTTGGCCAGTGGTCGAAAAAGATGGGCAGTGGCAGGAAACGCGGTTGCGCTTTTCTGAAGGCTTTGATCCTTACGTTGCTACTGGGAAGGGGATGCAGTTCTACCACTCCACAACGAAGGACGACCGGGCTCAAATCTGGTTTCATCCTTGGATTCAGCCTGCCGAGGTTCCTGACGGAGAATTCCCGTTCATGTTGTGTACCGGTCGAGTATTGGAACATTGGCATACCGGAACAATGACGCGGAGAATCAAAGAGCTAAGTCGGGCGATGCCGAAAGCCTACTTGGAAATGAACGCGACGGATGCGGCAGATGCTGGCATCCGCAGTGGCGACAGGGTTGTCGTCGAATCGCGACGTGGCTCTGTGCAATGTGTGGCCTGGATCGAAGGCCGCGGAAAGCCGCCGCGCGGAACGGTGTTCGTTCCGTTTTTTGACGAAACAATCATGATCAACGACTTGACTTTGGACGCGATCGATCCGTTCTCCAAACAGCCCGACTACAAAAAAAGTGCCGTGAGAATCCGCAAGGCTTGAACCAATGACAAGTGCACCCAATTCAAACGCTGGAAAATTGTTGGCCTTCGTTGTCATGTCGACAGCGATAGTCGGCTATTTTGTCGGCATTCAGTCCCCTATGAACCCCGTGCTGCAGCCTTTAGTGTCCGACTCGCCTCTGGTGCACTCTATGCCAACCTCACCTCAGACCGACGAGAACCCGGTATTAACCGCGCCGCGATATTCGGAAATGCCCAAGTTGAAGTGGGGAGCCGCCGTGAACCGGGTAACTTCATTGGAAAAGGCCTTCAGCAATCGGGTTACTTTTGATCCTGACGAAATTATCGTTGTAACGCCTCAAGAAAAGGAATTTGCATTGGCCATGCGATCGCTCAACCGAGCCTACAATGGAGCGCCGCCGACGGTGCCGCATCCCGTCGAGCAATTTTCCCAAGCGTCGTGCGTAGCTTGTCACGAAAACGGCTTCCAGAGCGAATCGTTTCGTATCCCCAAAATGTCCCACGCATACCTGCATAACTGTTTGCAGTGTCACGTGGAATCAAACCCGATACACATGGAGGCAGCCGAATTTCGAGCCAGCACATTTGTCGGTTTGCCTGCACCGACGGAGGGGCCTCGCGCCTATCCCGGAGCGCCACCACAGATTCCCCATTCGACTTGGATGCGCGTTGAATGCCTGAGTTGTCATGGTGAGTCGAGTTACCGCGGGCTGCAGTCCACGCACCAGTGGCGGCAGAATTGCCAACAGTGTCATACGCCAGCTTCAAACCTGGAGCAGGCACAAGTCGGAGACCCTCCAGAGTTTTTGCCACCGCTCAAAATCGAGAATTAACCATGGACTCCAAAAACTTGACGCGCCGAGATTGGTTTCGGTTGCGTCGTCAATCAGCAGAGCAACCTCGCGAAAATGCCGTGGACCCGCGACCACTTGCGATGGGTGAAAGTCTTCTCGCCCCAATTGAGTTGCCAACCAATCATGACGGGATGGAATTGTCTAAACTTCCTCCGATGCGCGAGGCGGTTTTGGGTTTGTCCCAAATTGAAGCGTTGTTCTCGGACATAGCCAACTTGGCGACCGACATTCTGTTGATGCAGCGAACGGACGGGGTGCAACGGGCAACGGCAGCCTCGGTTTCAACCAATGACCAGTTGGTTGCTGCGCGAAACGCATTAGTCGCCGGACAAATACATCGTCTGCAAATTCGTTATTCGTGGGAAGAGACGGCTTGGATCGATACCTTGGAGAGGAAAGCCACCGAGTTTCGTTTGGTGCGAATTGCACATCGATCTGGTTCAAAGCTATCCGGTCGCTAACAATTGGCGATGTACGGCGAGGTATGCGGCGGTACGAATTGCTTCGAGCAGGCTTTCGTGTTTAGCAAGCCCTTTCCATGCGATGTCAAAGGCCGTGCCGTGGGCCACGCTGGTGCGTATGATGGGCAATCCCAAAGTAATATTGACGGCCCGTTGAAGGCCTAAGAGCTTCAAGGCGATGTGACCTTGGTCGTGATACATCGCCACAACGGTATCGAATTCGCCAGCTGCAGCGTGATGCATTAGCGTATCGCAGGGCAGGGGACCACAAACGGGCAAGCCCATTTTCCGAGCTTGCAAAACGGCTGGCTGGATGATCTGAATTTCTTCGTCACCGAACAATCCGTTTTCGCCACCATGTGGATTCAATGCGGCCACACCGATCCGCGGAAATCGCTTGATTTCCCGCGCGGCTAGCATGGCTTGCGTGAATTGTGTGGCCAACTGGCACTTGTCGATAATGGCCTGCGACGTCAACTCCGCAAACACTCTTCGCAGCGCTGTATGCAAGGTCACATGCACGACGCTGATTCCGACTTCACCAACAACCGTTGGGCCATGCGGAACGTGCAACATCATCGCGACGTTCTGCACACCGCATTGTTCGGCCAGCAGTTCGGTGTGACCAGGCAAGTCGATGCCTGCGGCGTTTAACGAAGCCTTGTTCAACGGCGCGGTGACAATAGCATCGATTTCTCGTGCAAGAGCCATACGAGTCGCAATTCGAAGGGCTTCTGCCGCTGCTGCCCCCGCAGTCGAGCTCACTTGGCCGCGCGGTGCCGCTGCTGCATCCGTTTGAATCGGCCACACCGACAAGATTTGAGGGTTGTCACTGACCTCAGATAAATGGTTGATGCGGCGGACGATCGTCGGCAAATGAAAAAGGTCAATTGCCGCTTGCATCACGTTTACATCCCCGATGACAAACCGCCGAACCAACAAGTGCGTTGCCGGGTCGCTCCAGCTTGCGGCGATAATCTCGGGGCCAATGCCAGCTGGATCACCCATTGTGATCCCAACCAAGGGCCTGTTCGTTGTTTGATTTGACACGTTCAAAAAACCGTTGCCCACAATCGTTAATCGCCGCGACGAGATGACAAGCCCAGTGTTTGTCAACCAAGGATTCGAGTCAAGCCGGGGTTGCCCTATTGTTGCAGTGCGTGGGGCGATTTACGCTGAAGAACTTCATCGGAAGTACTCTTCAACGGTGGTGATGGTTTTTATGCGCGCAGTTATCCAACGCAGTTGCCAGGCCTCGGTCACGGTTGACCAGAGGTTGGTCGGAAAAATTGACCGAGGTTTGGTCGTGCTCCTTGGGGTTGCAGCAGAAGATACGCCAGCTGATGCCGATTATCTATTAGAGAAGATTGTAGGCTTGCGAATCTTCGACGACGCCGAAGGAAAAATGAACCTTGCGCTGGCCGATATTGAGGGCGAATTGCTGGTTGTCAGTCAATTCACGTTGTTGGGAGATTCGCGAAAGGGCCGTCGTCCCAGCTTCATCAAGGCAGCGGGGCCCGAGTTAGGTCGTTCGTTGTATGAATATTTCATAGAACGAGCGAAAGAGCAGGGGGGGAACGTCGCCACTGGTGAGTTTGGGGCAAACATGCAGGTTGCCTTGGTAAACGATGGCCCCGTGACGATTCTCCTGGACAGCCAAAAACTGTTTTAACGAGTCGATTGCTGCTGAGCAGCTTCATTCATGTATTCCGCCGTTCGCCCCAAGGCATCGGCGAGCGATTGAAATCCCGCAGACATGTTTTGCGGTTGGATCTCGGCAATCATGCCACGGTCAACCATCACCAAGTATCCCAATCCAGCTAGAACGCTGTACGTCATGACGTTCGCGATCATGCTGTCACCGATAAATTTCATGGCGGTGCCCGACGATTTTTTGATGCGGATTTTCTTGCCGTTCAAATCGACCGAGTACACCTCGTCGAGAAACAGGTGCGAAACAAATCCCAGAACAACGGCCCAAGCCTTGAATACGCGGATGCCGATTTCCGGCGAAAGGCATAAAAGATAGGTGATCATTCCGGCGATTAGCGCAGCGGGGAAACTATGCCACATGCCACGATGCTTCGTAAAGCGTTTGAACAGGAAGCCAATTCCAAATCGAATGGCAACGTACATAACGCCCGCAACGAATGCCATCGTTTCAGGAGTCCAACCGAATTGGTAGAAGCGGCGGATAGTCAACATCGGAACGAGTACGGCGACGAAACACATTGTCTCCCGCAATGGGACTCCGGAATCGCTGTCGAGATCGGGCAGCATTCCGGCTACGCTACACAATGTGCCCGCCACGACACTGTGGGGCAAAGAAATGCCGTAGAGGTAGTAACCCGCCGCCCCGTAGGTGATCCCCAAAACGGTACTGGTCGTGATGTGTGTTTTAAAGTCGGCCACGGTAGGCAGGCCTCCCGAATCGGCAGTCTTAGGAACGCGGTTCGTATAATGAAGAGAACCACCGATTGGTCCAAGGCCAATTGGCCGTAAATTCACTCGCCTCGATTTGTTCTGATCCGGTTGGCATGACAGCAAGCTAGCAGACGGCTTGCTGGCACTCCTTTGTCTGTGCGATTCCTCTTGAGGCCCCCTTCCGATTTCGCTCTAATCGCCCACCGTTTTCATTGAACGGGACTTATTCCCAAACGGATTGGAGCACGACGTGGCGCCTTACGACATTTTGATGATCATTGTTTTTGCAGGGGCGATCCTATTTGGGCTGTGGAAGGGGTTAGCTTGGCAAGTCGCATCGCTGGCCGCGCTAATTGCCAGCTACTTTGTAGCGATTCAGTTCCGTGAGCCGCTGACCCGGTTGATGGGGATCAACCAACCTTGGGCCCCTTTTCTATCGATGCTCATTCTGTATTTGGGAACCAGTCTGGCGATTTGGCTGGGCTACGGTTACGTTCGCCAATCGATACAGCGATTGCACTTGAAGGAATTTGACGCTCATGCTGGAGCCGTTGTCGGTGCCCTTAAGGGGGCAATGTTGTGCATCGTCATTACAATGTTTGCGGTAACGCTGTTAGGCGATAACGCCCGCCGCCTCATCGTGCAAAGTCGTTCGGGAGGGGTCATTGCCCGCTCTATCAACCAGTTGAATTCGGTCATCCCCCAAGAGATACACGCCATGCTCGATCCGTTCGTGAACAAGTTCAACAACGAACTGTCGCAACCGTTACCACCGGAGGATCCAAATTCGTCGTGGCTCGGCAAGCTTTTGCCGGGTCAAGCCCAGCCCGCCTCTACGCCGGGAATGAACCAGCAATTTGGAAGCTTCGCAAGACCTCAGTCTGGTCAATCGACCAGCTTCGAAATCGCACCGGGGATGAAGGTCAACATCGACGGTCAAAAGGCCATTGAGAACCTAGGCAAGGGCTGGAATCAACCCGGCGCTCGTCGGTAGGTTTCGAAGCCAACGCAGCAATGGATCAGTCCCAAAAATCGTAGGGCAATCGTGCGATGACCGCATTGGAGATGCAAATCTCAAAAAAGCCCGCAAAACACGGGGTTCAAACCGAACATAAGAAACATTATCGGACGTTGCAAATTGGTGGAAATGGTCCTCCGTTTTCGGAAGAATGTCCGTTTCGCATGCTGGGTATTAGCGTTGGCCAGCGGCCTCTGGCTCGTCCAGTTCCAGGAACTGGCCCATTCGTCGAAATTTTTGGTAGCGAGATTCCAACAGATTCTCCACTGGAATTCCAGCCAAATCCTTAAGATTTTTCTTGAGATAACTTCGCAGAGTTGCCGCCATGTGATGATGGTCGCGGTGGGCGCCGCCGAGAGGTTCGTCGATGACGTCGTCAACGATGCCAAAACCCTTCAAGTGCTTCGACGTGAATTTCAGACTGTCTGCCGCTCGCGGCGCATGCTCGTGGCTTTTCCAAAGAATCCCGGCGCAGCCTTCCGGGCTGATTACCGAATAGTACGAATATTGCAACATTGCAACCCGGTCGCCGACTCCGATTCCGAGTGCGCCGCCGCTGCCGCCTTCACCGATTACAACGCAAATAATGGGCGTTGGCAGTCGGGCCATTTCAAACATGTTTTCTGCAATCACCTGGGCCTGCCCCCGTTCTTCCGCACCGATCCCCGGGTAGGCCCCAGGAGTATCAATGAAGCAAATGATCGGCAAATTGAATTTCGCAGCCATCTTCATTTTGCTCATTGCCTTGCGATAGCCTTCTGGATGAGCACAGCCAAAGTAGTTCTCCGAGCGTTCCTTAAAGTCGCGACCTTTTTGGTGGCCACACACCAGAACCTTTTGCTCTTCCAGGCGTGCAAATCCGACCCGCAAGGCCCGATCATCTCCGAACTTGCGGTCACCATGCAGTTCCACGAATTCGCTGAACACGAGCGATAGGTAATCCACCGTGTACGGCCGACTCTTGTGTCGTGAGACCTGTACGATTTGCCACGGCGTGAGATTGTCATAGATCTCGCGGGTTGTCTTGGTCAACTGTTGACGAAGTTCCCTAATCTTTTCCATGACTGCTGGGGAATTCGAAATGTCCTCAGCCAGCAGATCCAACTCGTGTTGCAAATCGGCGATCGGTTGTTCAAAAGCTAAATAGTCCATAGTCTAATTTGAAAATGTCTTGAGCGAGAAAAAAGCAAAACAAAAGAACCGGCGGCAAAGTCTGTGGGTTAATGCTCCTTGGCCTTCCGCCGTACACCTCCGCGGAACATTCGCATGCGGTTGAACAGACTGAGGAATTCGACCATGTCCGCCGGGCGATCGTCAGGATTCTTTGACAGCATTCTAGTTACCAGATTGGCGAACTCCAAGTTGACATTGGTGTTGGCCGCTTGCAGAGACGGAATCGGTGCCCGTAGATGTTTAGAAAGGAGGTCATCCGGATTTACAGCGGTGTAAGGCAATTTACCGCTCGCCAATTCGTAGAGCATGCAACCGAACGAATAAACGTCGGAACGAACATCGAGTTTTTCCTTGCGAATTTGTTCTGGAGAAATGTAGCTACGAGTGCCTCGTATGACCGTGTTTCGAAATCCAAACAACTTGAGTTTTGTTTTCTGGGGCTGCGCGATTGAGAAGTCGATCAGCTTGACGTTCCCCAGTTCATCGGCCAAATAGTTGTCGGGTTTAATGTCACAGTGCAGCCACCCCCGTTCATGGATGTGTGCCAACCCTTCGGCGCATCGGCGAACGATTTCTTGTAAGTTCAAGTCGAAATACTCAGGGTGCTCCCTCATTTCGATTTTGATGTTCTTGGCGTTGAACAACTGCATGGAAATGAACGGAATTCCGTAGTTGCCATGAAAGTCGAAGATTTTAATGACGTTGGGGTGATCGAACGATTTCGCAACTCGAGTCTCGTGCTTGAGTTGTTCGATTTCATCTTTGTCTTTGGCGTGATTCTGCAACAGGATCTTCAGGGCAATTCGCTCGTTGTCACCATCGCGCATGGCCTCCCAGACTTGCGTTGTATTGCCCGAGCGAATCAGGCGGATCAACTGAAAGGGGCCGATGAAGTCGCGACCAACACCCACGATTTATTCCGTTCGGACTAAGCAAGCTTTGAAAAAAGAGACTCGCGTAATTTTATCTGACATCGTCCTAAGACAAAACCGGTGCGCGGGTCAGGAAAGGTTTCAAATCCTTGTTTCGCGCGATATCGCCTCGCTATTACATGAACTGGGGCGGGTACTGCACGTGGACTAGACAGAGACCGTGGGCAGGTGCCGTTGCTCCGGAAATCGCACGATTGCAGGACTCCAACACGTCACGACACCATACGGGCGGCTGTCTGCCCTTGCCCGTCTCGACCAACGTGCCAGCAATGCAGCGCGCCATGTTGTACAAAAATCCATCGGCAGAAATATTCATTTTGATCCATTGAAAGGAACCTTCCATGCGACTCTCGAGACGAATCTCCGTGATCGTACGAACAGTGGAAACCCGCTTGGAGCCAACCGATTGAAATGCAGAGAAGTCATGGCGGCCGACCAAGTATTCTGCGGCGCGCCTCATCGAATCAACATCGAGTTGCGGCGGTACGTACCACCATTGTTCGCGAGCCAAAACATTTCGCAACGGACCGGATTGAATCTGATAACGATAGGTTTTGCCCACTGCATCGCGGATCGCATGGAACTCGCCGGGCATTTCTTTGGACGCAACGACCAGAATGTCCTCAGGCAAATAGGCATTCAGTCCTTTGACGAATTTCCAGACTGCTAAATTGTTGCAAGTGCGCACGCTGCAAACTTGACCTTCCGCGTGGACGCCAGAATCTGTGCGACCGCTGGATGTGATTCTAACTTTTTCGTGCGTGAGTTTCAGCCAAGCCCTTTCCAGACATGCTTGAATGGAAAGGCCGTTTTCCTGGATTTGCCAGCCGACGTAGTTTTTCCCGTCGTAGGCGATGGTCAACTTTACGAAACGCATGGCGCGAATTTTCCTGACAACAGGATTTCGGCAATTTGCACGGCGTTCGTTGCCGCTCCCTTTCTGAGATTGTCGCTAACACACCAAAAGGCCAATCCATTTGGATGACTGAGGTCTTTCCGGATCCGCCCAATGAACACATCGTCTTTCGCATCGCAATTGGAAGGCATCGGGTAGACCCCTGCTGCCAGATCATCAACGACCGTAATCCCAGGAGAATTGGAAAAAAGTTCACGCGCTTCAGCAACAGAAATCGGCCTGTCCGTTTCCACCAGAATAGATTCACTGTGACAATTGGTGACGGGTACTCGAACACAGGTTGGACAAACCTGGATTGAATCGTCCTCCATGATCTTTCTGGTTTCCCAAACCATTTTCATTTCTTCCGACGTGTAGCCTTCGAATTTCGGCGAGCCAATTTGAGGAATCAAGTTAAAGCCAATCGGATGATTGAAGATCTGATTTTTCATCGGCCGCATTTGACAAAAGTCTTGCGCGTTGACCGCAAGTTCGTCCACACCCCCCTGCCCTGCACCGCTTACCGCTTGGTACGTCGACACGATGACTCGCCGAACTCGCGCGGTATCGTGAAGCGGTTTTAAGGCCACAACCATTTGTGTAGTCGAACAATTGGGGCTAGCGATAATACCTCGATGATTATTGATCGCATGCGGGTTGACCTCTGGAATTACGAGCGGCACATGCTCCATCATTCGATGATAGCCGCTTTCGTCGACAACAATCGCACCGCGTTCAACGGCCCAAGGTACAAACTCCGCGGCTACTTCATCGGGCGTGCTGCCGATGACAAGATCCACATCGGCAAAGGCCTCAGGGGTCAAGAGTTCAACCGGGTGTAACTGGCCTTTAAATTGGATTTCTTTTCCAGCGGAACGTTTCGAAGCCAAAAACTTGATTTTCGAATATTCCAAATTGCGGCTGGCAATTTGTTCCAAAACGATTGTGCCCACAGCTCCAGTAGCGCCGGCCACAGCTAAACGCATCGACATCGTGTTTCCTTCAGAAGAATTCTTGGCTGCCATAACCGGGCCAGCCGTTTGCTTGATTATAGAAGCTTGTCCCGAGCTTTCTCAAGCTCTCTGACGATGAACGAAGCCGTGAACAAACTGAGGAGTTACAAACGCCAGATTACCAATCACCATCACGATGCCGAATGTCATCATGCCCATCGTGATTCCAATCCCCAGGTGCACTAGGAATGCCATCAGGATCCAGAGGGGTCGCGTGAGTCGCGGCCAAATCAGGAATGGATAGCTGACCTCCCAAAACAGGGTCGTATAGGTGATGATATTTACGATACCCATGTGACTGGCGAGTCCGGTCAGGTCCAGCGTCTGGTATTCAAGGTTGGCAATCGCGCCCCAAATAGCAGTCCCATCCCACCAAGTCTCACCAAGTAGTTTTCCGGTTCCCGCAAAGAAATATACTACGCACATGTGGATTTGAATCAAACGAGTAGAAATCGTCGTCATCACGCCGGGAATCACGGCGGACTGGCCTGCCCGGTTTTTCAGCCAGCGATCCACTGAAAAGTATTCACCGGATGGTCCCAGCGCCAAGTAAAGGGCTAGAAAAGCATTGATCTGGTCCAATCCAAATTGGGCTCCCGTCGCGCGGTTTGCGTAGGAGATCACAAAAAAAACCGTAGCAATTCCTGTGATTCGTGTTTGGAAACCGACCATGAACAGTGCCATTAAGATCAGAACGACCACGTGTGATGGCCACAATAAAGCTGACGGCATCCAGTCGAAGTGGCTCCAGAAAAAATCCAATTCACCCGTCAACTGCGATCGATAGGTTTCGGGAATAATCGACCGTGAACCAAAAAACGTTTCCAATTCGAATGACCAAGCAAAGTGTGTGTAGAGAATTAGTGCGCCCGCCAATAGGCGCAGAAGACTCAGCACAATCGGGTCCGTTCGTTCAAACCAAAATCGGTTCCAGGCCACGAGCCAGTTGTTGAAATAATTTTGCAACATTGAACTCGGACTCGTCATCGTACACTTCCTGCAGGTGACGGCGGTAAAGCATCGTCACGTTTGTACTCGCCGATTAAATACAGTTGACTGAGTGAACTCTTATCGTCGAGTTTTTGCCCCAAGGCGACGTCGGCTGGCGAAGGCAATCCGCGTTCTTGCACAAAAAGTTCAATCCGAGTTCCGCCGAAATTTTCCAACAGTTTTTGGGCAACTCGGTATTTCAAGTCGTCAATCCTTCTGATTGACAGAGGATATAATCGCGCGAGGCGGTCTCGTCGAGCGACCAAAGGTCGGGTCATTCCCCCCTGCCCTGCTCCTTCAAATCGTTCAATTTGTTTGTTCAAGTAGTTTTGTGTTTCATCGAAACTGGCTTGGTTGGGAGTGCGGTTCATTTCCTCAAACAATGTTTCGCTGAGCATAAACCAACGGTGGTAAATAACGCGCGGCCAATGACGAGCAACGTCCGGAAACATTCCCTCGCGTTTCAGGTCGGCACCATCGTAAATTTTGAATACTACCAAATGACTAGGGCCAGGATTGGGAGCAAAAAACCGATAGCCATGCCCGAGGAACAAACTTTGATGTACCGGCTGCAGTGTCCGACCAATGGGGCCAGTCAACTCTTCCGTGGCAATCGGGTTGGTCATGGGTCCGGAAATCACGACAACCAAGTAGAGAACAAGAAGCAAAGAAGCCCAACAGCGTTTTTGCGTTGACCACGGTGCGATTTCAGCCAGGCTTGGTTTCGGGACGGACATGGGTTGAGGATTTCAGGTGTTTCTAGGGTCAGTCGAACAAATCGGCTGGTCCACTCGCGCGTACGCGCAGAAAATTTGTTTCGGAATAATTGTGAAAACAAAAAAAAGCCGCTGCAACCGGGCAGCGGCTTTGAATCTACCGAAAAGCAAACAAAAGAGCGATGTGCCTAACTATTTGGAGGCCACACGAATATCGGAGCCGTCAAAGTCGAAGTCAACTTTATGGACTTCGCCTGCTGCTACTTTCAACGTCTTTTCCTGAGTTACCATTTTTCCATCTCGTTCGATCATTGCGACGACCTTGTAGTCATCCCAAGCTTCGCCCGATTTCAGTTGGCGAGTCGAGAAAACACGCTTCGAACCCGTCCGATTCGTTTCGTTTCCAGCCAAAACCAGTTTTGCATTTTCCGGCAGACTGACTTCGATTGCCGTGTAAACTTCTTCGTCGTTGTTGAAATCAAAGCCAATTGACGCTTCATCGCCACCACGAATCGTCAGGATTTCGTTGCGTTCGATTTTCTTGCCGTCAACTTCCATCACTGCTTTGATGGGAAAAGTGTAAGACTTTCCAACAACCAAATGGCGAGCCACAAATTCTCGTGCTTCCCCAGTCGATGATGTTGGCTTGCTATTGACGTAGACGCGAGCGTCAGCAGGAACGCGAACTTTGATAACTGTCTTCTTGTCGTCAGTGCCTTCTTTTTGAGAGCCAGGTTGAGGCGGTTCCGCATTTAACGGCATGCTTTGACCAGGATTGGTATTCATAATCGGGGCCGGAGCACTAAACGTTGGATAGTTTGTGTTCATTGGCACGTAGTTCGTATCAGAAGTGTATGTAACACCACCATCGTAATAGGGTTGGCTGATCTCATTCGAACCATAAATAACGGGGCTGCCATAAGTTACTGGTGTGCCCGAAGCGTAACCGCCAGCGGAAGAGGAGTATCCGCCGCTGCCACCTCCCGAGGAACCATAGGAGAAGCCTGAGTAGTGAACGTTTCCATGGCTTCCGCCCGAGGATCCACCCGTGTAACCGCCTGAAGAGCCCCAGCCACCACCTGAGCTGCCACCACCTGAGCTGCCACCACCACTGCTTCCGCCATGAAAACGAGAGGAGATGCGACCAAGCAAATTGCGAACTGGCGTTCGGCCTCCCAACAAACCTCTGAAACCACCGCCGCTGCCGCCGCCGAAACCTCCAGAGCTGCCGTAACCGCCTGAGCTGCCGTAACCGCCACCTGAACTACCAAAACCGCCACCCGAGGAACCACCGCCCCACGAGCCAAATGAATCGCCCGCGAACGATGTGACCGAAGAAAATCCCACCAAAGCCGCGATTCCAACCGTCAAAAACATTTTTCTCATTAGTTTTGCTCCTCAATATTGCTTGCTGTTTGGCACTCATTTGTCAAAGCAGTGAAAACAAGCCGATTAGATAGAATAGCAAGAATTTAACGGGTTTCAAGTTTTCTGCGCTCAGATGCGCATGTTTTTACCTCAACTGTGTGTCATTTTAATGCCACATGTTCTGGGAAACCTGATTTTTCGGCCAAGCCCAAGAAAAACGCGGCGATGATTTGTAACGTTTTTTTGTTTTTCAAATTGCTAACGCCAATTGATTGGCTTTTTCGAAATCATTAGGCGCGTCAACGGAACCGATTTCAAGAAACGGGATGGCGTGTTCTATTTGAATTCGGCGACGAAGTTCCGGGACATCTGGACGGTCAAACCAATACGATGATGGTGGGCGAACGACCACCAAGCCCCGATTTTTGGTACGGCTGGTGGTATGCAGGTTTTGGACAATTGGGAAGTGGTTCAACCGACATGCTGTTGGGTGTTCGCGAGTTCACGACCCGCCTCCGTCTGGCGTCACCAACTATCTCGAAACGTGCCCGCGTGGTCCGAACAACTTCCGCAAGGGCAAATCCGGCGAGCAGTGTGACACGCTGCGTTATTGGAGCTACCATACTGGCGGAGGAAATTCGTCCCCGGCGATGGCAGCGTCCGCTTCATCCCCTACACCGCCGACGATGTGATGCCCCAACTCGCCACCTTTAACGGCAAAGGAGTTTTTTTCATCGCCCGGGGTTGCTCACCTGCTTGCGCCGCGTGCTTGTATTGAAATTTTGTCGGCCAGTCTCGCGACCCAATTGATTTCAACAGGACGGTTTCAACTTCTCAGGCGAGAGAAAACTACTTGACCAGCGGTTGCATAGCGCCGTCGGAAATGTCTTTACGACACCAGGCTCCTTCCCAACGAATCTCTTTCACGGCGGTGTAGGCGTTGAGCTTGGCGTTCGCTACCGAGTCACCCAAAGCGGTGACGCCCAAGACGCGGCCTCCGGTCGTCACCACATTGCCATGCTGAAGTTGCGTGCCGGCGTGAAACACTTTCGCGTTTGGAATCTCGGCAGCAGCGTCCAGCCCCCGAATCGTGTGGCCCTTCCGGTAGTTGTTCGGGTAGCCTTCGGCGGCCATCACCACACAGACTGCAGGTCGCGGGTCCCAAGTGACGGATTCGAGTTCCTCGAGACGGCCCGCGACAACGAGTTCCAGAATATCAACCAAGTCGGTTTGCAATCGCATCAAGAGTGGCTGGCATTCGGGATCGCCAAAGCGAACGTTGTACTCAAGGACTTTAGGGCCCACCGGAGTCAACATGATCCCAGCATAGAGGATTCCCTTGAATGGCATTCGAGCGCGTTTCATAGCGTGAATGGTCTGTACGAAAACATTTTCTTCGACCCAAGCCAATGTTTCCTCATCGATGACGGGCGCGGGACAATAGGCTCCCATTCCGCCGGTGTTGGGCCCGCGGTCGCCATCGAAGGCCCGTTTGTGGTCTTGGGCAGGCGGCAACGTCAAAATCGTTTTGCCATCGGTGATCGCTAGGACACTGACCTCGGGACCCGACAAGCGCATTTCGAGAATGAACTGGTTCCCGGCGTCGCCGAATTCACGTTCGATGGCAACCCGCGCGATCGCTTGTTTGACGTCGGTCATGTTGAAGCAGACGATTGCCCCCTTCCCTGCCGCGAGGCCGTCGGTCTTGACGACCAACGGCACGTCGCCTGGAGTTTTTCCGAAACGTTCCTCGACAAACTCATTTGCGGACGCCGCATTGCGAAAAGTCCAGAAATCAGCGGTCGGAACATTGGCGGTTCGCAACATCCGTTTGCAGAAGACTTTGCTGCCTTCGAGCTGGGCCGCGGCCTTGGACGGGCCAAATATCTTGAGGCCATCTTTTTGAAAATAATCGACGATGCCGGCACACAACGGTGCCTCAGGGCCGACAACTGTCAGTTCCACGTTTTCTTTTTTAGCAAATTCTGCCAGTGCTGGAAAATCGAGCGGATCGATGGCGACGTTCTCGGCATCGATCGCGGTGCCAGCATTTCCCGGCGCTACAAAAACCCGGTCAACCCGAGGACTCTGGCGAATTTTCCAAGCCAATGCGTGCTCGCGACCGCCGTTACCAATCACCAATACGTTCATGCGAAATCTCAAGCTAAATCGCGGTTGCTGCCAGAGCACGCTGCGAGCGCACGGGCTGGCGTCTTATTTATTGAATTTGCCCACAAGGACGATCTTAAACGGAGCAACCCGCGCGGGCTAGGCCGTTGGAGAAAGTGGTTTTCTTAAGACATGCCACAATCGAAGACGACTTTCGTTTATAATCGAAAGCCTCAATTACGAACGATGTTCTTGAAATCTGGAGCAAAACGGAAATGGTTGTGCGACTGGTTGGATTGGCCTTGATTTGCTGCGTGTTGGCAGCGGTTCCGATGTCAGCTTGGGCTCAAGGCGAATGGGGACATTTGGCCGGAAAATTTTCTGTCAAAGGCCAGTTACCGGAGTCGGCAGATGAAGTTGTCGACAAAGACGCCGCGACTTGCATGCCGGACGGCAAAAACCCCAAGGACGATAATCTGGTTGTCGACAAAGATGGGGGGATACGGGACGTCTTTGTGATGATGTTTATCGACCGCGGCGACAAGGCGCCAGCGATTCACCCTTCATACGAAGCGAAAAAGGCGGAGGCCATTACGCTTGATAATGTCCAGTGTCGTTTTGAGCCGCACGCGGTCTTCGTCCGCACCGGTCAAAAACTGACCCTCAAAAACAGCGACGATGTGGGGCATAACTGCCATGTGATTACGTTCGGAAATGAAGAGAACGTCAACCTCGCGGCGGGCGGAAATGTTGATGTGGTTTTCAAGAAATCTGACAAGGTCCCCGGCAATGTTGTGTGCGACATTCATAAGTGGATGGACGGAGTGGTCCTGGTACGTGACGAACCCTACGCGGCAATTTCCAGTTCGGATGGTACTTTCAAAATCGAAAATATCCCGACAGGCAAATGGAAGTTTCAGCTTTGGCACAAGAAGGTCGGCTTTCTCCGCGACATCGATGTACGTGGGACCAAAAGCGGCCGTCGCGGCGAAGTCGAGTTGACAATTGACAACGGCAAAACCTTGGATCTCGGTGTCTTGCAAATCGACGCGAAAACTTTCGAGTTAAAAAAATAGGACCTTCGAACAGGTTTTTGCCAAAGAGATGAAGAAAAGCGAATTGAGGATATCTAAGCTTACGCGTTTCCGATTCTGCGGATTGCTGCTGCTGTTGTTGTCAGCCCAGGTTTTCGGTTGTTCCTCACCGAGGAATCTGGCACCAAAGGTTGAGTATTCAGCAGAGCAAGTGGAAACGTTGAGCAAAACGATTGAGAAGTTGAAGTGGTGACGTTGAATTGGTGGCATGGTGTTCGGGACGCTCTCCCCGGTACCGCTTGGTGAAATCGCTGTTTGAGCGACAATTTGTCGTCTGGCTCAGTTTTCGAGAGGTGCGAGAATAAAGGCGAGCTGAATGCAATTCGGAGCTAAAAATGTTTCTTCGTTTTTATGGTGGTGAACTTCTAGACATTCGGCCACACCGTGTGCCGATCGCGGCGTTGATTGCCTTGATAACACTGCTTGCCACCAGCGGTTGCGAAAAGTCTCCGAGTCCTCAATTTCGCTTCAACGAAGTCGAGTTATTGAAGTTGCAGAAAAACAAACTGAGTGCCGGCGAGCAAATTGATCCTACCTACCGCCAACAAATTGGCATCTTATCGACAGCCTTGTTTGGCACGCCCGACCAACCGAAATTTCCGTTTTTGAACGAACCAGAATCTCCGATTTACAAGCTGATTTCTCTGGACAATCTCTCGGCGGCGGCGGGCCCTGTGAGCAGTGAACGAGACGGAAGAAACGTGGGACTTTATCGAAAGCATTGTGCGCACTGTCATGGGATCACGGGGGATGGTGCGGGGCCAACGGCATTGACCTTAAACCCATATCCTCGTGATTTCCGCCTTGGAAAGTATAAGTTCAAGTCGACGCCGTTGCGCACGCCTCCGACTGACAACGATTTGGCGATGGTTTTGCGGAAGGGGATTCCGGGTACCGCGATGCCTTCGTTTACGACGCTCAAGGAAAATGAAATCGCGGCCTTGGTCGACTACGTGAAGTACCTGTCGATCCGCGGAGAGTTCGAGCGGAAATTGCTTGACGAAGCCACGAATCGAAACGGCGAGCCGTTGTTTGCCATCCCTGCGGGCTTTGATCCGGCCACGGCCGACGCCGAAATCCCAAAGGAATTCAATGACCAACTTTACGAATTGGTTGGCGATTACTTGAATGATGAAATTCTGGCGCGGTGGCTGGATCGCGATGATGGCATAACAGAAATTCCGGAGGCGCCAAAAACGTTGGACCCAAAGTCTCCTGAATTCAAAACTTTGGCGCTCGAAGGACAAAAACTATTCGCCGGCAAGGCCAACTGCGTGCAATGCCACGGGCAATCTGGTTTGGGCGACGGTCAACTCGCTAACTACGACGATTGGACGAACGACTGGATCAAGACTCCTGGAGTTGATGTCCACAACAAAGCAACCTACCGTGATTTTCTGGCTGCGGGAGCACTTAATCCGCGACCGATCCGGCCACGCAATTTGAACTTCCCGATTTACCGTGGCGGCGGCAGCGCCAGCGATTTGTATCTGCGGATTAAGAACGGAATCGAAGGGACGCCGATGCCTTCATCTGTGTCACTGACGGAAGCAGAAGTTTGGGCCGTCGTGGCTTTTGTAAAATCGTTGCCCTATGCAGAAAAATAGTGAACACAACGTGAATCGATTCTGGGCGTTCTTGTTTTTGCTCGTTCCCATTTTGGGTGTCGCCAGTTACCTGATGGCGGCCTTTGAAATTTGGCCGATGGAAGGTCTGTGGTTGCCGGATAACTACAGTGATGCCGGCCGCACGATCGATCACTTGTGGAATGTGATTCACATTATCGGGGCAGTGATCCTGTTAGCGACTGGCCTCATTCTGGCCTTCGCAATTGGGCGATTTGGCTCAATCAACCGGCAGTCGGCGACTTACTTTTCACACAACACGCAACTGGAAATCGTCTGGTCGATCATACCCGGTGCGATTTTGGTTTTTATCGCTCTTTACCAGATGAAGTCTTGGGAAGAAAACAAACTGGCGCGGCCAATTCGCCAGGTCGGCGCGAACATGGAGGCCGTTGCACCTCTGGTGCGAGTGATTGGGCGACGGTTTGCCTGGGAATTCCATCATGCGGGCGAAGATGGCCGACTCGACACGATCGACGACGTGATTGTTGAGAATGAGTTGATGATCCCAGCCCATGAAGATGTAGTTTTGGAGTTGGAAAGCCGCGATGTGATCCACAGTTTTTTCGTGCCGAATCTTCGGCTCAAACAGGATATCGTTCCCGGGTTGAAGCAACTGATCTGGTTCAATGCCGACCGGGAAACGACGACCGCAATCATCTGCGCGGAACTTTGCGGTTGGGGCCACTACACCATGCAGGCCTCGATGAAATTGGTATCACGCAGCGAGTACGAACAGTGGCTTCGCGACGCTTCGACCGCCAGTCTGACGACCAGCAATCAGGACTCCAAAGAATGACGGCAATTAACAACAGCCATGAGCCGGTAGCCGGCAATTCGCTTCATCATTTTTTGGGGACTTACGTTTTTGCGCGCGACCACAAAATCATCGGTCTGCAGTTTTTGTTTTCCACCCTGGTTTGGTTGGCCATTGGTGGTCTGCTCGCGCTGGCTATCCGTTGGCAACTCGCTTGGCCAGGAACGGAAATCCCGATTTTGGGGCGTTGGATGTTTGGCTCCGACGGGGGCCTGATCACAGGCGAGTACTACAATGTGCTGTTTACGATGCACGCGACGATCATGATTTTCTTCGTCGTGATTCCGATTTTGGCAGGGGCGTTTGGGAATTACTTGATTCCGTTGATGATTGGGGCGCGGGACATGGCGTTCCCGACGCTCAATATGTTTAGTTACTGGTTTATGTGGCCGGCATTTGTTTGCATGATTGCGGCGATGAGGCAGGCCGGCACGGGTCCCAGTGCGGGGTGGACTGCATATCCGCCGCTGAGCGTGTTGTTCGGTGAAGCTCAGGGGCTGTGGCTGCTGGGATTGGTGTTTGTCGGAATTGCCTCGATGCTCGGTGCAATCAATTACATCACCACGATCATTCAAATGCGTGCGCCTGGAATGACGCTGCTACGGATGCCGATGACGGTTTGGGGAATGTTTATTACAGCGATTCTCCAAGCATTTGCCTTGCCGGTGCTTACGGCCGCGCTGTTGATGTTGCTCAGCGACCGCATGTTCAACACCAGCTTCTTTTTGGCGGAGGGTCTGGAGGTTGGCAATTCGTTGCGACTGCAGGGTGGCGGCGAGCCGCTGTTATGGCAACATTTGTTCTGGTTCTATTCACACCCTGCGGTTTACATCATGATTTTGCCCGCGATGGGAATGGTCTCGGACATTCTCAGTTGTTTTTCTCGTAAACCATTGTTTGGTTACCGTCCAATGGTTTATTCAATGATGGCGATTGCGGGAATGGGCTTTATCGTGTGGGGTCACCACATGTTTATTTCGGGCATGAATTATTTTCTATCCGTTTCTTTTTTGGTTTCGACCATGTTGATTGCCTTGCCAAGTGGTGTGAAGGTTTTCAACTGGCTGGGGACGATTTGGGGGGGGCGTTTGCAATTGACGTCGGCGATGCTGTGTGCCCTGGGTTTCCTGTCGATGTTTGTGATCGGCGGACTGTCTGGCGTCGTGATGGCCGCACCACCGGTCGACATAATGCTGCATGACACTTACTACATCGTCGCCCATTTTCATTACGTGCTGTTTGGGAGCAGCATTTTGGGAGTGTTTGCAGCAATCTATTTTTGGTTCCCGAAGATGTTCGGGCGATCGATGAATGAAACTCTCGGGAAGTTTCATTTTTTTGTGACGTTCGTGGCGTTGAACTGCACGTTTTTCCCGATGCATTTTTTGGGAGCGCGCGGATTTCCTCGCCGTTATGCGGACCCTTATATTGTGGAAGCCTTTCGGGACCTGCAACCACTTAATGAATTCATAACCTGGTCGGCCTTCGTGATGGGTGCCGTCCAGATAGTTTTCTTCTTGAATTTTTTCGGAAGCTTGTTTTTCGGTCGAAGAGCCGAACAGAATCCGTGGCGTTCAAATACTTTGGAGTGGACAGTCCCCAGTCCGCCACCGCATGGTAATTTTGATTTCCAGCCAGTTGTGTTCCGAGGAGCATACGAATACAGCGTTCCAGGCCACGCGGTGGATTATTGGCCGCAAACGGAGCGGGAGTAGATTCATGAACAAACCAATCAGTGAATTTTCGGCTTGGCCGAATCGGATCGCGCGGACTTTGGCCGTGGTGGCTTTTTTTTTGATTTTTGTCGGCGGGTTGGTGACGACGACTGCTGCAGGAATGGCGGTTCCGGATTGGCCCAACACCTACGGCTACAATATGTTTTTGTATCCTGTTTACGATTGGTTTTTCGGGCCTTGGGATTTGTTTGTGGAGCATGGGCACCGGTTACTGGGAACGCTTGCGGGAATTCTGGCAATTCTGCTGGTGGCCGCCAGCTTTTGGGTTGAGCGTGGTCGTTTCATCCGTTGGTTTTCAGTGTTGCTGTTGTTGCTGGTGGTTTTGCAAGGGGCCTTGGGTGGCATTCGCGTATTGCGAGACGACCGCATCCTTGCCAATGTACACGGATGTATAGGACCGTTGTTCTTTGCGTTGGTTATTGGGTTTTGCGTGCTCACATCTCGGTGGTATCGCCGAAACGTCGTTGAGGCTGGATCGACCTTTACGCGCGGAAGTTTCAATCGCGCGCGACTCTTCGCCCAAATCCTCTTGGGTTTGAGTTATCTACAACTCGTTGTCGGCTCGTTGCTGAGACACGCGAATGCGGGTGCATCGCCCCGGGGGTTTCCGCATTTGGTTTATACGCATATCGGTTTGGCGCTGGTTATCTTGTTTGGGACCTGGTTTTACTGGAGCATGACTCGTCGACTTGCGGGAACGGGGTTGCGATGGCAGGTTAACCTGTTGGCTTTCGTCGTTTTTCTACAGGCGGGCTTGGGTCTGGCAACATGGGTGATGAAATATGGTTTTCCGGCATGGCTCGACCAGTTTGAATTTGCGGCCGGTTTTGTTGTGCCGGAAAAAACGATGTCGCAAACCAGTGTGGTTACCGCGCACATGGCGGTAGGTTCAGCGATTCTGTGCTTATGGACTGTCCATGTTGTGCGGTTTCGTGGGCTATTTGAGGTCAGAGCGTTGTCGAAACGCGACACAATGTCCTGTGCGGTTCCGACGGTGAAAGTGTAAAATGCACAAACAGTAAAATAAAACCGCTTTCAGGTTCAATTGGTTCGAGCCATTACGCAAACGGCAAAATTAGATGAGTGCGATCGTTGAAAACAAAGAAGGTGTTCCGGCAACAGCGATGACGCAACGTTGGATGGCCTATTTTGAACTTACCAAGCCACGGATATCGACGATGGTGTTGATTACCATCATCGTCGCGGCGATTATTTCCTCGCGAGGGCAAACTGATTTTGGGACTGTTCTAAACGTCTTGGTCGGTATGTTCTTGGTTGCGGCCAGCGGCAACGCCATGAACATGTACTTGGAGAGGTATTCGGATTTTTTGATGCGGCGGACTGCGAAGCGCCCATTGCCTGACCAGCGATTGACCTCTGCGAACGTCTTAAATTTTGCGGCGATTACTGTGGGAGCCGGGTTGGCCTATCTCCTGCTGATGACGAATTGGCAAACCACAGCATGCGCGATGGCGACCTGGTTACTATATTCTTTTGTTTACACGCCACTCAAGTCACTGACGCCGTTGAACACGGAAGTCGGCGCAATTGCGGGTGCTTTGCCAGTTGCTTGCGGATCACTCGCGGCAACGCAGACGATGGAACCGTTCGGCCTCGGTCTGTTCACGATGCTTCTGTTTTGGCAGTTCCCACACTTCATGGCGATTGCCTGGCTCTATCGCGAACAATATCGTGAAGGCGGGCTAAAAATGTTGTCGGTAACTGAACCAACGGGGCGGGCGGCAGGTCGAAAAGCAATCGTCATGTCGATTTTGACATGGCTCGCGTCGTTGATCCCCCTGATGGCAATCACCGGAGTAATCGCAAGCGTTGTTTTTGTCCTGATCACGACCGGCCTTGCCGCGATCTATTTTGAGTCCTCGTGGCGTTTTGCCAGGCTGCGAAATGAGATTTCCGCGCGTAAGCTATTGCGGACTTCGATCATTTATCTCCCGCTTTACATGATTGTTTTGCTCATTTTCAGCCGCATGTAATGAGGCGGCCGAACAGATTGGCTAGATTCCGACCGTGGAACAATTTCCTTTGAAGTATCAACCTGCAGTGCCGGTTTCGAACGGCAAGCTGGCGATTTGGTTATTCCTTTCGACGGAAATCATGTTCTTTTCGGCGCTAATCGGTTCCTATGTCGTGTACCGGCTTGGAGTCGCTCCCGGAACTTGGCCGACTCCGGCAACCATGCAAGTCGTCGAATGGCTGGGAGCTTTGAATACAACCCTTCTCCTCGCCTCCAGCGCCGCCATTGTTATGGTGCTCGAGATGGCTCGACATTCCAAGGCGGGTGCGGCCAAAGGATGGCTAGTGTTGACGATGGCGTTAGGAATCGCATTTCTTATCGTCAAAGGCGTCGAATATCAGGCAAAATTCGAACATGGATTGTTTCCCAGTGTACGTGAGCAAAAAATCTTCGACCGGAGCGATGACTATTATGTTTCGGCAATCGCAGCAGCGATGACCAAGAATTTGGGGACCACCGCCCTACCCTCAACCAAGCCCGTGGAGCCACCTCCAGAATCAACGGCGACGGCCGAGCCAATAAAGCAAAATGAACCCGCGCGATTATTCTTGAACGGGATTGTTGAGTGGACGCGAATGGAACTCGCACAGACGACCGATTTACCGCGACGCAAGGAACTTTTGGATCAATTGGCTCAGTTGATTCACGGAGATCCGTTCGACGACAAGGCCCATTTATTTTGGGAAATTGAGCGTGATGGGGCCAAGCAAAAATTAACCACTTTTAATGCGCGTTTCATCGAAGTCTCTGGGGAACTTCAGACCACTCAAAAGAAATTGACGGAGTTAAATAAGGACCATCCTGAGTTCAAGTCATTAGCTGAAGTCGCGAAGGTGCAGACAGCCGAGCTGACTCAACTGACTCGAGAGCGGACCACCGAGCGCGAACGTGTCGCGGCGATCGAGAAATTCTGCGCGGGCCAACAAGACAGCCTGAATGAGCAATATCACTGGCACTTGCCGGCGGTCATTCCCAATGGCAACCTCTGGGTGAACACTTATTTTATGTTGACCGGTTTTCACGCCTTACACGTCCTGCTGGGAATCGTCGCGATGGGGGTACTCGCATTCTTGCGACTTGGGCCCGCTCGCGCTGGTCTGATTGAGAACGTGGCCCTGTATTGGCATTTTGTCGACGTCGTCTGGATTTTTCTGTTTCCGCTCATCTATTTGCTATAGAAACACCATGGCTGACAAATTCGAATTCGAGAGCAAAGAACCGTCGCATGGGATGCGGTGGTTAATCGTGTTTATTGTATTGTGTGCCCTAACAGGCGTTTCGTTTTGGGTCGCCAACTCCAATTTGATGGCGGAAAATCGCCGCTTTGGGCAAGTGTTGATGTTAGCGATTTCTTGCGGCAAAGCAATGTTGGTGGTGTTGTGCTTCATGCACCTTTGGTGGGAACGTGCATGGAAATTTGCGGTGACAATTCCGGCACTGTTGATTGCGGTCATCCTGACGATCTCTCTCATCCCGGATATTGGCTATCGAGGCATTCGTTATTCATCGATGCGCCTCAAGTTTGCGCCGAGTGAACTGAGTACTACCGAACGAGCTTCGGAAAAATTAAGGACCAAAGAATGAGAAAAGCGATTCCGATATGCCTTTGGTTCGCAGTGTTGATTGGCACAAGTTGGATATTTTTTGATCGATTAACACGCCCGAATTTGCCAATTCTTCAATTTGACGAGAGCAGTACCAACGGCGTTGTGCTGGAGGATATTCCCTGGAAGCATTTGCCGGACGTTCCTCGCTTTCAGTTTACCAACCAAGCAAATTTGGAATTCGATTCGGCGGCTCTCAATGGCCACGTTTATGCCGTTAGTTTTTTCTTCGCGACTTGCCCGACGATTTGTCGCGACTTAAATCGGCAAATTGCAAAACTGAATGAACGAACCGCAGACGTGGATTTGACCTTTGTCAGCTTGACGGTTGACCCCGAACAAGACACGCCAGAAATACTCGCCAAATATGCGAAGGAATTGGGCGCGGTGCCTGGGCGTTGGGAGTTTTTGACTGGTTCGATGCACCGCTTGAAGGAACTGGGGGAACATGTGTTTCGCGTCGTTATCGACAAAGCAACGCATACCGATAATATTTTGTTGGTCGACAAATGGGGACGCTATCGAGACCGTTTCAAATGGGACGATCCGCTTGAAATGAAACGATTTGTTGAAGTGGCACGAGAACTAGCTGCCGAAACAAGTCCCCCGCTGTCCAAAATTGTAAAGACGCGCAACACATTGCCTCTCGTTGCTGGCACCAATTGGGCCATCACGCCCTGGATTCGCGATTTCAAATTGGCCTCGCAACAGGGACGCGAGGTGTTCTCGCGAGAATTTACTGGAAGAGTGTGGGTCGCAAGTTTCTTTTTTTCCAATTGCCGCGGGATTTGTCCCAAACAAAACGCCTACATTGCTGGACTGCGTGAGAGAATCGGGGACAAGCAACTGCAATTTGTGAGCATTACGACAGACCCACAAAACGACACCCCTTCGGTTTTGGAAAAATACGCCAGCCAATTCGGAGTGAACGACGACAATTGGCAGTTTTGTACCGGTGACCCGCTCTTGGTTAAACGCATTTCAAGCGAGTTTTTTGGCGCATCTTCTGGTGGCGATCACCATACTTCTTTGTTGTTTGTAGTGGATCGGTGGGGGAGATTGCGCGGTCGTTTCGATTGGCAGAAACCGGAAGAAGAGGTCGAAATGTTGAAATTGATTGACGTACTTAATCGCGAGGATCAACCGATGACGTACGACAAGATCCTCGATCCATCACGTGAGTCGCAACTTCAAGAATTGAAAGACGAGTAACCAGAATGCAACTCACGGAAATACTGCCGCATGTCAACGCCGGGCTGAATCTACTGGCGACAATCCTGCTCCTGACAGGTTTCGTGTTAATCAAGCAACGGCGAGAACGAATGCATCGCAATGTAATGCTCACCTGTTTCGGTGTCTCGTGTATCTTTTTGGCGAGTTACTTGACCAACTATACGCTGCAAGGGGGCAACACAAAGTTCCCCAGGGAACAATATCCGACGGCGGCGTACTTTTATTACCCGTTTTTGGCCGCGCATGTGTTGCTGGCTGCCATCGTGCCGATCTTGGCATTTTGGACCATTGTTTTGGGATTGCGCGGAAAACGAGAGGCGCATCGTCGTCTCGCAAAATGGACCTTTCCGATTTGGTTGTATGTGTCAGTATCTGGTGTGGTTGTTTATTTGATGATTCGCTGGATTTTCGTCGCAGGTTGATCTTGATTGGAACAGCGATGGGCAATTGGCCAATTCTGATGTAAAATGTTTCTCAGATTCAACGAGAAAGAAGTCCAATGATTCGCTGCCTACCCGGTTTATCGAAAATCTCAGTGGTGATCTCTTTACTGGTGATTCCCAAGATGGCATTGGCCTGTCCGGAATGTAAACGGACGTTGGCCGAAAATAATCTGGACGTGGCGTTCGCGATCAGTATCCTATTCATGATGTCGGTCCCTTTCCTAATTCTTGCCGGGTGGGGTGCAGCGATTTACCGAATGAGAATGCAATGGTCAGAAGCAAATTCTGGTGCAAACTCTTCGAGTTCGAGTCTTCCTTCATCATTAACCTAGGCATTTGCCTGGGCCAGCGACGCCCTAATAATTCCTTCGCACGCCTGTCAAGTTATTCCGGACACGTCAACTTTAACAGGCGATTGATCCGCTCAACGCTCGCTTTTTTCTCTCTGGTCATCGCCAATCGCTCAGCGGACCGATGAATAGTGAAGGGGGTCATCATACACACCCAACGCCATAGGTTCGCCGAATCCACTCCGAGTTGTGCACGATGAACAAAAGCCCGCGGAAGACCAAACTCCAGCAATTGGCGGCCAAGCCTGAGGCGGCCATGGCCCCAACGAAAGAGTATTTCGAGTCGTTCACTGATTACATCCGTAGCGAATGTCATTTGTCCGAAAATACAGTAGCGGCATACTCAAGAGACATCAGCCGTTTTGCTGAGTGGGTAAATGGACGAAACATCAAGCAGCTTGAGATCAAGGACTACTCGGACTTCGTCTATAGCCTGCGAAAATTCAAGCTCGCACCGGCGTCGATTGCACGCCACATCGTCGCGCTCAAGATGTTCTTGCGTTACCTGCAATTAGAAGGAGTCATCGTCGAGAGCAAGGCGGAATTGCTTGGCAGCCAAAAGCTTTGGGAACGTGTGCCGGAGGTCTTGTCGCCGAAAGCAGTCGATGATTTCCTGAACGCGCCGAAACGCTGCGAGGCCTTTCGTTTGCGCGATCGGGCCCTGCTCGAAATGCTCTATGCGACGGGGTGCCGCGCCAGCGAAATTTCAAATTTACGCATTCGAGATTTGCACCTGAAAGAGAAGTTTTGCAAGTGTCAAGGCAAAGGGAATAAACAACGAATGGTTCCTTTAGGGGAACAGGCAATCGCCATCGTCGAGGAATATTTGCAAAAACAACGGCCCGAATTGGCCAACGAACAAGTCGAAGCAACGGATTGGTTATTCTTGTCCCGAACCGGCAGACGCCTGCGACGCGAGGCGATTTGGGAATTGGTCAAAAAGTATGCGCTGCTCGCTGACATTTCACCCTCGATCAGCCCTCATACCCTCCGGCATAGCTTTGCGACGCATTTGTTGGCTGGTGGTGCCGATCTGCGGCTCGTTCAGGAAATGCTGGGACACAGCAGCATAGCGACGACCCAAATCTACACCCACGTCGATCAATCCCGACTAAAGAAAGTCCATTCGCAATTCCATCCGCGAGCATAAGGCTGCGATTCGGTTAGTTGCGGAACTTGATTTTTTCAACCAACTTTTTGACTGTCCCGTCGGATTGAATGCGGCCTGAAACGTGTTCGATTCCGCGTACCGTAAAACCGTAGCGGAGCGGCGGGTCGATAATGAATTCGACCTCGACATCTTTTGCCGTTGTTGGATCTCCGTTTCCGGCCAAAGTCTTCTCGACGAAATTGGTAAGTTGCTCGAACATATCGGCACCGCCGAATTTTTCCTGGGCGATGCCATTATCAACTTCAATGGCTGCGATATCTCGATTGCTGCTAGCTCGCATGGTTACCTGAATCAATTCCGGCATGACATCCGTGGGACTGCCTTGAGCGTCCAAAGGCATTTTGATGTTGAAGTCCGTCTCCATCGCGGTCACCTTGAACGTCACGACGAAAAAGATCAACAGTTGAAACACGATGTCGATCATCGCGGTCATGTTGAGCCGCATGTCTTCGGCCCGACTTAGGTCTTTGCGGAATCTCATAACTTCAATACGATTTCAAGGGGTTGGGTTACTTCTTCTCTTTCACTCGCAAATGGAAAATCTGCAAGCTGTTTTCTTGACACTTCGCCATCAGTTTTTGTAACTGGCCGGTTTCTACATCCTCGTGACCTCGGATGATGACCGTAATTTGGTCTGGCTTTTTACCCATTCGCTGAGCTGCCGTAATCTCGCGGTTGAAGAGCGGATTCAACAGGTCAATGTTGGCAATCTTTTGGCCATCCAATACCACCGAACCATCTCGGTCGAGATTTAGAATGATTTTGTAATCGAAGATTTCATCGGGAGGTTTCGCCAACGCACTGGTGGGCAAATTGATTTCATCGGCTCGTTCTGCGTCCGAGAAGTTCATAACAATCATGAAAAAAGCGATCAAATTAAAGGTCATATCGATCATCGGTGTGAGATCAATATCAGGGACTTCTTGACGTTTTTTCCGAACAAATCTCATGGGTTCCGAATCGATTGTTTACAAATCGCAATTGCCTGTGTGAATGAGAGAGACAGCTTTGTTAAGTCGTAGTCACTTCGTTTCGCTTGGTTCCGACTTTCTCGAAGCGACCCATCAGATTGCCGCTGTTGATCCCCACTTCCAATTCGAGTTGCTCAAAGCGATTGCGCAAAATCGTGAACGCGGCAATTGCCGGGATGGCGATCAACAGTCCGACCAGGGTCGTCACCAACGCCTTGGCAATACCGTCCGCCAATTTGTCGGCGTCGGGTGTGCCCCCAGCGGTAGCAATTTCGAAAAACGCCCGCACCATTCCGTCCACGGTGCCGAGCAGACCAACCATTGGTGCAATATTGCCGATCAGAGCCAAATAGCTCAGTCGATGTTGGATCTTCATGTTTTCTTCGGTGCCAACTTCCTGCATTGCTTCGATCGAATGATCATAACCACTCGAAAGTTTGGCGAGGCCGCTGGAAAGAACATTGCCCAGAAACGATCCATCGGTTTTTGCAAGTTCGTAAGCGTCTTGGTACTTCTTTTCATCAAGCAGCGACTCAAAACCGTCGATGAGCGTTTGCGGACAAACGTAATCCCGCCGACCAGCCAAAATATTGATGATTACGAGCCCAACCATCACGAACGACAAGGCAAGAAAGACAAGAATGTAAAGCCAGCCTAAGGCTTCGATCAGCCAACCGAGGACGCTGATGTCCCTCGACTTGTTTTCTTCTTTTGCGTTGCCTGGATCCGCAGCTGGAGCCTTTTCTTCTTGGGCGGAAACGATGCCACTTCCGCTCCAGTTCGTAACGGGGACGAGGAATACCGTCGTTTGCATCCCGACCACGAACATTGTGAACAGAAACAACTTGGTCCAAACCGACCGAGTGACGAACTGCATGGGCCTCTCCGCTTTTATTTTCATTGAATCATCGAGTCGTTTCAGGGAACCCCTCCAACGGAATCCCCATTCATGTCGCGAAGCCAAAAAAACCAGAACCTGTTCCGCTGGTTTTGGCAATGGGCTCTAGTTTAGTTTCCGGCCAGTCATTTCACCAGATATCGCGGGACGGTCAGCTGCCCGAGTTCTCATTTATTGAGTTTGGCATACCAAAAGGAGCCCGGATAAAGTCGTTTTAGTGACTCGCGCGCTTCCAATGCCAAATCCGCCTTTTCGAGTTTTGGCCAAATTTCAGAAGCCAAATAGTACAAGGCTTCGGCATGTGAATCCCCCCCTCGGAACAACAAGTCGGTGTGCAAGAAATTTAGTGCCGCCGATTTAAAGTCTCCCTTAGCCTTGTCGCAAATCCCCAAAACATTGTAACAGGCAGCGAACAGTTCTTGATTTTCGGAACTCTCGCGGGCAATCAAATCTTGGACACGCTGGCGGGCAGCGTCGACATTCCCGTCAAAAGCCAACGCTTTGGCGTATAGCGGGTCAGCGATGATCTTGAGCTTTTGAGTTGATTCGGAATTGTCCTCGGCATTCAGAATCTCCAAGAGCGTTGCCGCGGCGGTTTTGGCATCGCCCGCAGCCAACGCAGCCTTGCCGATATTGAAGTTTCCTCGCACCTTAAATTCCGCGAGGTTGCTGCTCGCCAGTTTTTTGAATTCGGCGATTGCTTCGGCGTTCATCCCGCTCGCGGCGAACAAAGTGCCTGCAGATTCAACAACCGAAAAATATCGATAACTATTGGGGTACTTTTTAACAAACTCTGCCGACAATCGACTCGCTTCCTTCGCCGCGACTTTGCCGCCGTTCAGGGCAGACCCAGTGGAACCTTGGGTTCGCATGTAATCCAATTCCTGCTCGATCACTTTTTCCGAAATCTTCTCGTTGATCTTGTCGAGCTCAGCCAAACCATCATCGAAGCGCGAATCCTCGAACCGTTTGCGCGCGGTCTTCATTTCAAGCGGCTCGTCTGGTAGGACCACGTTGCGAATGTTATCGACGCTGATTTCGACAGTTCCCACCGTCAATATTTCAGGCGACGTATCTTTGAATTCGCCGCGAACTGGTGAGCCCTTCTTCAGGCTCACATCCATTCGATGTGCACCAGCAGTAAGTGGAAGAGCCATTAAAAGTACAAACGGCAACAAAGTAAGTTTCGTAGAATTTGTCATTGGGATTTTTCCATTCCAAAAATCTTGGTTCTTTACTTCTTTTCTGGATTAATTCGTTTTTCCAGCAGCTCATATCGCGATTTGAATTTAGGGCCACCCAGGTTTGGATCACGCGCCCGAGAGTTAGCCATTTCCTTTTGAGCGGCCTCGATGTTATCCGTCCGATTCAGCAAAGTGCCGAATTCAAATTGGCTTTCGATGTAGTTCAGATTGGCCTCATGAAAATAATCGACGAATTGTTCTTTACCGCGTGTCGCCGAATAAATTGCCCGCCAGCCCCAAATCGTGTTACTTTTGCGTTTTGTTTTGGGATCAAGTTTAGAGCCCGTACCCATCATGGCTTCACTGAGAGCGTTTGCCTTCTTTTCGAAGAGTCCCCATCGCTGGAGGGTGCGCGCAGCATCCATCTGCACACCCAAACCGCCTTTGTCGGCCGACAGGATTTCAGTAAACTGTTTGATCGCATCTTCATAATTGCCTTGTCCCGCCGTCGCTAGTGCCTTGCGTCGTTTGAGCTCTAGCCTCAACTGCTCGGGGTCTTGTTCGAGTTTCGTCAGGTCGCTCTGTAGTGCGAGATCAAGAGCCTTGGTCGACTTCTCATAAATCTGCGCTGCCGTTGCACTTGGCTTTTCATTTCCGGAGAGAGCGTCGGCTGTGTCCTGTAATGTCTTGGCAGCCCAAATGATTGTGCCCGTGTCGTTAGAGCTCGTCGCCAGCGAATCCAGAAAGGTCGAAAGGTTTTTTGCCAAATTCTGTTTTGATGTGTCATCTTGAATTTGATTGAACTGTTCGCGCAGCTCATTGGCAATCAAGCCGTAGATTGCAGTGATCTGTTTTGTGGCATCTGCCTTGTCGCCTTGGTCCAGAAGTTCCCGCAGTGCATTCAGGACGCCCTGCGTTTTTGTGATCAACAGTTGGGGATCTTGACCTGTTGCCATCGACGCCAGGTAGACATTGATCGCCGAACGAAAGGCACTTTGTTGAAAGATTTTGGCGTTGGGTGAGTCAAAAATAGCCGTGTGTTTCTGCTTAATCAAATCCAGAGGCGCTACCTCGGAATCCTCTAATTGTTTTACAGCCTCTTTGACGTCACCGGATTCAAGCAATGCATCGACCAGAAGGAGAGCCGAGTAGCAAACATCAAAATTTGCGTTGGCCCTGGACACCTCGTTCAATCCAGCCTGAAAATCCTGGACGATTTGGGCAACCTGTGATTTAAGTTCGCCAGCCTTGGTCTGTTGCTCTTCATTTGACATTGCCTTTTTGGCTTTTTTGTATTCGAACCATTTGTTTTGGGCCAGTTTAAGCCCGACCGCTCCTTGGTTCCCGCTGGCTTGAGAGATCATCGCAGAATATTTTTTGACTGCTTCTTCGTCTCTATTGGCCAGAGCCAAGCGAACCATAATGGTTGCCGCGTTATCAGCCTCACTGGAACCGGGCCAAACCTTCACAACCCTTTCGCTCAAGGAAGTGAGTTTTTTCAATTCCATTTCGCGTTGTTCGGCCGGTGCCTTTTCATACATCTTGGCGTAAGCGCGAACGGCCAAACCCGCTGCTTGGCGGCTCCAATCAACACCCGGACTGCGATTAAGCAAAAATTCTCCGATGATCGCGGGTTCAAAAAGGCGGTCTTGAACGTAATACGCGTACCCTTGAAGGTAACGTAAATGATTTTGATCCTCTGGTGAAATTTCGTTGCCAGCTAACTTCATGGCTTGCTCGACGTTTAGCAAAACTTGTTTGGCTGCGGTCACCAGCTCAGATTTGGCGGCAGCAATTTTCGATTCGATAGCCGGTTTTTCGTCTGGTTTTGCCTTCGCCAGATTTTGTGCTTCTGCGTTGAGTTCCAAACTTTTCGCATCGAGTTCAATGGCCGATTCTAGCGCGAGTTCTTTGGCATCGGCAAAGGACGAGACTTCAACCGTTTCGACTTCGGAGTCGGTGATTTCAATTTTCCATTCATCCAGAACTTTTCGAGCGTCATCGCGAATCGTACCGGTCGAACGGGCGGCGCGTTTGGCCAAGATTGCTGCCTGATTATTGAATCGGGAGATTTCTGATGGTGTTCCGTTTTTGGTGGCTCGCAAATCCTCTGCCTTTGTCCGATAGGCCTTAGCCACCTCCAATTGAATCTTTGCCCAGTCTTCCTCGCGCTGCTCGGCTTTCGTCAGCGTTCCGAGCAAGGGTTCCAAGCTTTCGATGACTTCGCGGTAAGGGTAAGGCGTCACCTTGGCCCAGGCCTCGATTGCAACTAATCCGGCCGCCTTCCGCGTGGGCCGCAAGGACATTGTGTTTTCCAAATTGAAAATTCTTTCCAGCTTCTTTGCTGCCTCGGCGGGTTTCCCCAGCATGTTGAGACAACGCGAGGCATTAAGAATCGAATCGATGCTTACTCCGTAGCTGGCGTAATCTTCCGCGAGTTGATCGTATTCCTTGATCGCGGCGGTAAGCAACTGTTCCCGTGATGGGTCTGTTGGCGAGAATGTCTCCGCCGAGTATTGCTTGATGAGTGGCGAACGCAACAGGATTTGCGTATAGGTGTCTCGACGGCGTTTGAGTTCGGGAGCCCATTTTGCGTTCTGCTTGGCCATTTCCGTCAATCGTTTGATTTCTTCATTCATCGCCAGTCGGATCTTGTCGTAAAGTTGAATGCTCTCCAGGAAAAGTTGCCGCGCAGTCTTTTGCTTCTCAACTTTTTCAGCTTCAGTAATCCGGTCCGAATCCGCGAGCAAAAGCAAACTGCGGGCCTTGTAGAACTTCAGACTCGCCAAAGTCTCGTTGGCTGAGGCGAGCAATTCAGAATTGGCTGTCTTTGCTGTGAAGTCGGCTAGGATCACCTCGGCCTTGGCCATGCGATCGAGGCGGATATTGATATTCTTCGTGGTGGAATAACTCTGAATCAGATTCTCAGCTCGTTCGATGGGAATTCGTTCTTTGAACTTCTCATCGACCAAAGAACTCTTCGACATGTTTTCGAGGTAGACGTCCGCCAGATCAAACAGACCTTTGTCACGTAGCGCCTGAAGAAATTCGGCCACTGGCTCTTCGGCTCGCAGGGTCAGTGAAACCAATAGGAAAAAAATCGACCAACAGGTCGTGGCGAGTATCGTGCGTTTCATCAGAAATTGCCTGCCATGTTCCTCAATTCGAAGTCACTTCCATTATTGTAGCAATTCCGATTTCAGGAGATTGATTGTTTTGCGCTTAAAATAGGCAGAGATTTTTTGACGTGGCATGTTTCAATGGTGGCAAAAGGAGAAACCACGCTGAACTTTAGGGCTCGAATTGGATATAATCTGAGAATGGAAACCTACGACCTTGACATAAAAGACGATAACAAACCCGTTATCCCTCGTAGAAAACTCGAACCACCGATCGATTACTCTTCGCGAGCGGTTCGGCGGCGGTTGTTTATTCTCGTTGCCAGTTTCTTTCTGATCTTGTTTATGATGCGCGAGGTACGGAAACCGGAGCGTTGGCAATGGATGGGTTTCGACAAGAACGGTCGGCAAATCGTCGTTTCTCAGGAAGCTACGTCCGTCAACAATGCCTTGGCAACCGAATCCGATTTCGTTGAGACACCCGGAATCACGATTCGAATGAACCAGGGAACTGGGGAAACAAGGGACGAGTCGACCGTTTCATCGATGCCGCCTGGTGCTCAAACGCAGAATATTCAGCTGTCGGTGGCAATGCAAAAACTACAGCGACAAAAGGAAGACGGTCAGTCCTTGCGAGGCGTAAGGGATTTCTGGACAACGGTGTTTCTGAAGCTCGAAAACAAACAGCAACAGGATCTAATCGCATTGTTCTATGAATTGGTTCAAGGCAAAAACTATGACAGTGCGGCGGCCGCCAAGAAGCATGCGATGCTCGACCAACTCGATGCGATCGCAAAATCTCAGTCGCTGATCGAACTCGAAGCTCTCAAGAACACGAACTCACCTCTCGCCGACAAGATTGTCGCCTCGACTCGAGACTGGGATCAGTCGTTCTTACCATTTCTCCGCGGCGCGATCGACAAAGACATGTCGACGCTCGATCTCGACAAAATCGCTTTGGGAATCTGGCAATCACACATGGAGTCCGCCGCACTGTCTCGAGTTCGCGACAAGTCCGAGGTTCATCGTCCTGATGAAGGCGCAGCATGGCTAGTCAACTGGATCCGTGTCATCGGGGAATCGGGAGGTAATTTTCAGCCAACAACGAGCTTCGAACTATCGACTCAACCGGAGGCCTTCCGTGGCCAACCGGTCGAAGTATCGGGAACAGTTGCCGGAATTGAACGCTACCTGACCGTGAAAAACGCATTGGGAATCGACTGCTATTACATCCTTTGGATTGTCGAACCTAAGACAGATTTGCCGATGGTTTGCATCTACACGCTAAAATTGCCGGAAGGAATTGAGCCCCCCAAGGAAAATTATGCGCGGGCTGATTTCGACGTGCGGGTAAAGGCCTTCTTTCATAAAGTCCGGAATTATGTTGGTACGGAAGAACAAATCGAAACTTGCCCAATGCTGTTCGCAAACCAGGCTCAAATTGTGTTTCGCCCCGTTGTCGAATCCTCCTGGAAGGTCCCCTTTTGGTTTATTCCCACAATCGGCGTGATTCTGCTCGCTTCCGCTGTTGCTGCGCTGGTGTCGGTTTACCGTTCGTCACAGCACAAGGTTTATCCTGCCGTTTATTCGAAGTCTCGGTTGCGTTTAGACGATAGCCTTGACGAATTGAAAAACGACCCTTCGATTAAGACGGTGAAGGAACAAATTGCCGAATTAGAAAAGGAAGATCAATAGCGTGCTGAGATTTTTGGTTTCGGCTTGGATGGGGGGAGTGGTTTGTGGGTGCTTTTTTGCGCTTTCGCTGTTCGCAAATTCTCAGACACAGGACTCAGACGATCCCGCGGCCTTGTCTGGCTTTGACGGAGCCGAAGCTCAATCGTTAATCGACCGCCCGCAACTAGCCAATGAAGATGAACGTGTCTATCGCCTGTTATATCGTCTTCAAAAAATTTCGGACACTCAGATTGCGGCGGCCTCGGATCGCACACAAAGTTTGCAGACGCTGGCCACTCGCACCGACCGTTATCAGTTTCGCGTGCAGCGCGTGCGAGGCATTGTCGATCGAATCGTCAAGGTTAAATCGCCAGCCACTTATTCCGAGGACATCCCGCATTATTTCCGCAGTTTTCTTCGTGGCGAGAACGGCGAACGTGCAGTGATTCTGTCGCTGCACGCCCCGGCAGTGTGGGCACGCGCGCAAACGCTGAATGAGCCTGTGGAGATTGATGGTTTTTTGCTTGGCTCCCTGACGTCGCCCGAAATTGAACAACCGGTCCCCCACTTCGTCGGCTCCCATTTCTTGTGGCGGCCAATCAGCGACCAAGGCCTTGGTCTGAGTGAAGGAAAACTGGAGTTGGCGAGGGCGGGCTATAATCTGGCACTTCTGGACGACGTTGAACGGAACAACCGGTTACCTCTAAAAGTTGATGAGAACACGGCGTTTTTCTCGTTGCTGGAAACCGTCTCATCGATTTCCGCAAAGGAACCGCCAGCGAACCCCGAGTCGAAAAAAGCTGCTAACTTGCTCGACCTGATTCGCAGGCCCCAGATGCGATCAGGCGACCGAGTGGCCATACAGGGCCGCGTGGTCAAAGTCATTCCGATCTTTGGCAACGAATCCGTCGATCCATCCCACAAGCTCGAGCCAGAATACTATCAAGTTCAAATATCCGTACCGCTGGGAAAAACACAAGTCACAGTCGATTTCGACAATTCAGAACAATTGGTTTTTCGCAGCCGATTTCCCGTGACCGTCGTTGTTCCCAGCCGTTTCACCACCGCCCGCAGTTGGGAAAAAAAACAAATTGAGGTCGCCGGTTTCATGTACCGGTTTTGGAGCTACCAATCGGAATTCTCAAAAATGAACTCCGTCGAATCCGGACAATGCGGTCCGATGATATTTGCAACTCAGATTGACATCGATGTGGCACCGTCCGCCGAATCAGACTTCGTGCCGTTGCTGATGACCCTGGGTTTGGCGGCAATCATCTGGTTGGCTTGGTACTTTCGCCCAAGAAAGTTGATCCGAGTCCGAGAATCCGTGACGATGCCACAAGACTTTGACGACGAACCGCGCCACAAACAAGCCTCGCAGTGAATTCCAAGACTTGGTTACGAGACACTGTGACAGTTTTGCTGCGCAACCTTAATTTCGTGCCGTATTGAACAAACATCGTCGTCTGCAAAAATACGTCCAATCCAAATCTGTGGACTTGTTTGGGCGATATTGAAGAACCAATGGTCGAACCCAATGTGGTTTTGACTACTATCGAACGAAAACCGTGTGGAGAGAAAAATGAGACGAGCAAAGATCACTGTGGTGGGGGCCGGTAACGTTGGTGCAACGACGGCGCATTGGTGTGCCTCGATGGAATTGGGCGACATCGTACTGCTGGACATTCCAGCGGCGGGCGAAATGCCAAAGGGCAAGGCTCTAGACTTGATGCAGTCCTCCCCAATCATGGGCTTCGACAGCAATCTCTTGGGCACAACCGATTATGCGGACACAGCCAACAGTGATGTCGTGGTAATCACGGCTGGTATCCCCCGTAAGCCCGGCATGAGTCGCGATGACCTTCTCGCAACCAATGCCAAGATCGTAGCTTCGGTCGCTGAACAAGTGAAACAGACCAGTCCCAAAGCCGTCGTAATCGTCGTCAGCAATCCCCTCGATGCGATGGTTCAACAAGTGCAAATGTCGACCGGGTTCCCCCACCACCGAGTCATCGGACAAGCAGGAGTTTTGGACACAGCTCGTTATCGTACCTTCATCGCTATGGAACTGGGCTGCAGCGTCGAAGACGTTTCGGCAATGCTCTTGGGCGGTCACGGCGACACGATGGTGCCGATGCCCAGTTGCACCAGCGTCGGCGGAATTCCCCTCAACCAACTCTTGAACCAATCGAAAATCGACGAACTCGTCAGCCGCGCCCGCACCGGCGGCGCAGAAATCGTTGGGCTGCTGAAAACAGGAAGTGCCTATTACGCGCCCGCCGCTGCCACGGCTCAAATGGTCGAGGCAATCGTGAAGGACAAGAAACGCTTGATTCCTTGTGCTGTCTATTGCGATAAGGAATATGGCGTGGGCGGCTATTACGTCGGCGTGCCGGTTATTCTGGGCTCAAACGGGGTGGAAAAAATCCTCGAGTTGAAATTGACCACCCAAGAAAAGGCAGACTTCCAAAAGAGTGTCGATGCTGTCAAAGAACTCGTCACTACAATGAACGGCCTGATGGCTGCGGTTTAGCCGATTCGCTGGTCCAACATCGGAAGCGACCAAAACAATCGGGTTTGGGTCACTTCGAATTTTTCTGTACCGCATTCGCTGTGCATTCCCACGCGAGTAGCCGAAGGTAGGTGCTAGCGGAAAATCGCTGCGGCGTTGACGCTTGATGAGCCAATCCACTAGAACTTCATCGGTTCCGAAAATCTCCGATGACCCGCACGAGAAATTTTCACCGATGAATCGAATTCAGATCAGCCCGCTCGCTACCTTTAAGCCATCTCCAAGTGAAAATTCTTCGAGCGTAGTCGAAGCGCCCGCACATTTTTCTGTAACAAGTAGCCATCAGGTTTTTTTGCCGCTGCATTTTGAACCAAACTACTCGTATCCGTTGATCGTCTGGTTTCATTCTGCCGGTGATGATTCGCAACAATTATTGCGAGTGATGCCCTCGATTAGCCTAAGAAATTATTGTGCAGTGGCTCCATTAGGACCAACGGGCAATAATCACAGCGGTTTCTTTTGGCCGCAAGATGCACTGAATATTGAGAATGCCCAACGCCTCGTCGCCGATGCGATTAGTCAGACTTGCGAGAAGATTAAGATCGCGCCCGATCGGATTTTCTTTGCGGGCTACGGCAGCGGTGGCACAATGGCATTCAGAATTGCCCTGCGCATGGCAGATCAGATTGCTGGAGTGGCCTCGATTAACGGATCGCTCCCGCAAGGCAGCAACCCTTTCGGAAATCTAAAAACCTGCCGTAGACTGCCAGTTTTATGGGCCCATTGTCAAAAATCTTTGGAGTTTACCGAAGAGCAACTTTGCGACCAATTGAAGTTGTTGCATATTGGCGGCTTCAACGTCACGGTCCGTCAATATCCGTTTGGTGATGAGCTGCCGGCGGTAGCGCTGCGAGACCTTGATCGCTGGGTCATGTCCTCGATTGACAGTGTCATTGCCTGACAGCGGAAACCTCTCTCCAGAATTCCTTCTGTTGGCTGCGAAATCAGGCGTCTGCTCGCCAAATTCTAGTTGACACCCGCGGCCAATTTCCGCTACAAGTCCCCTGCGATAAACCACCCGAAATCGTTCGTCGGGTTTGCGCGAAAATGGAAGGAATGCCGGTTCGATGGATTTTGTGCACAGACCACCCGCGACTTACTTTGCAAAGCCGTCAAACGCAATCGATACTTTGATTTTGCGGCTGCTCGATCAGCTTCATCCCGAAATCTCGTCTAGGCAATTGCGGATTGAGATCGATCTCGATCATGTTGGTTTGCCGCAGTTATCCGCGGATATTCGCTCGGCCGTTCAGGGAATGATCGTTAACTTTATCGCTTGTGCCCTTGATCGGAGTGTCATCTCGATCACGCTCATCGATTCTCCAGGCATGAATTCGCCCGGTCATTGGGAGTTGGAAGTTTGCGATATGACCGATGCCAATCAACTGAATGGCTCGCTGTTGGACGGACATTTTTCGAATTGCAGGTTGCCGTCTCACAGGACAAGCGATCGGTTCCCAGCTCCCGCAATCAAACTGCCGGGGAATCTCGCTTCCGCAGTAAGTGCTGCCGAACGCTGCCAGGCAACCATCGAAGCCTGGCACTGTCCGCAAGGCGGAATCGCTTTGATCCTGATTGTGCCGAAAGCCAAACCCCACGCCATCGCTGCCTGATCGCCTACGGTAGCCAAAGGAACATGCAATGTCCCACGCCCTCCATTCACTGATGCAGTCGGTACGACAAAACTGGAGCGGCTTGGCCAGTCGCCAAAAGGCCACCGTTTCGATCATCGTTGCTATTTTGTTGGGAGTCGGATTCTGGTTGGTGCAGAATCAAAATGTCGAACGCTGTGCGTTGCTGGCTGGCCGTCCCCTTCGTCCCGATGAGTCTCAGAAAATTCAGCTCGCTCTCGGTCAGGCAGGATTAAACGATTTTTCCGTCGACAACAATACAATCATGGTGCCTCGACCAGAATTGTCAAAATACGTCAAGGCTTTGATTGCCGGCGATGCGGTACCGTCTGATATTTCGGCCGACGAAGGACGTCCTCCTGAATTCAATATCTTTATGACCAGGCAACACCAAGAGTCGATGTTGCGATACCACAAGAAGCAGGACCTAAGCCGAACACTCGGCAAGTTACCCTTTGTCGATCGAGTATCCGTCGATCTCGATTCATCGCCCGCCAATGGAAATATGGCCGTCCTCCGAATCAGTTGCGTCGTGGCAATTGCGCCGACCAACAAGCAACCCTTGACCGATGACCAGATCCATACCGTTCGTCGAATCGCGGCAGGTTCCGTCTCGACGTTGCGCTATGAAGATGTCGTCGTTGCGGATTTAGCCTCCGGATTTGCTCCTGCTGAAGACTCCTCGCCATCAGATGCCGACCAACGCGCTTTGTTAAGTATTAATCGATTGCGGATCAATCGTGAACTCGAGAACTCAATCGCTCAGGCCTTGTCGGAATTCCCGGGAGTAGTAGTTGAAGTTTCGGATCGCGACCCAGTTCTGTCGATTGGCTGCAGCGAATCCGTGGATAATGTGACGGCCAAGCAGGTTGAACTGCCAAGGGCCATGATCGGGTCAAACGGTCAAATGTCCGTTCCCATTCAACAGGTTCGCGAAACACCAACAACCGCGAAGGCGACTACATCTGGAAAAAGAGTGCGAATCGTCGTTCCAGAAAGCAATTTGCTGGACGACAAAACAGGCTTGGCTAAAAATATACGATTCAACTTTGAAGAATCCAAACGTCAAATCCGGGGACGTGCCGAGTCGATTCTGGCCGACCATCAGATTTCCGCACCGTCGGAATTCGAAGTCGTGCTGGATGCGAAATCAGCAGTCGGATCCCCATCGTGGGCCGCTAGCCCGCTGTTCAACCAACTCCAAGGCCGTTTTCCGGGCGCAACGATTGCAGCAGCCTCAGGATGTCTGCTGTGTGTCATTCTCATGCTGTCTTCGCGACGAAAACCCAATAAGCGCAAACGGTCACGATCCTCGGAAATCGTTCCCGCCGAAACTCAATCGGTCGAGATTCGAGATAGTATCGATCGGTTGATTCAAAAAGACCCCGCGACGGTCGCTCAAGTCCTCCAGGAGTGGATCCGCAAGGCAGGCTAGGCCATCAATTCGACTCCAATCCCTTACGATCGACTGGTTTCGTCGTTGAGCGGTCGGATTCCAGGTAACTCGTCAGCAATATTTGAGCTGCGAGTTTGTCGAGGACTTGTTTGCGTTTCTCTCGAGTCAGTCCTGCCTCCCGAATAACGTCATCGGCAAACGATGAAGTAAAACGTTCATCAAACAGTACGACAGGGATTCTCGTCGCGTCTTTCAACCACTTCGCAAACTCTTCGGCAGCAATGCTAATCCGGCTGTCTCGGCCATCGAGATGCACAGGTAATCCCACAACGAACCCAGCGACTCGCTCCAATTCGACCAATTTTTGAAAATACTTTGCGTCACGTTCGGCATTGGACGGCCGGTAGATCTCGAAGGGACTGGCCAAGGTTTGATGGAGATCCGAAATCGCCAAGCCGATCCGCACCGTGCCAAAATCGATCCCGATCAAGCGGCCAACTTTTGGTAAATCACTCAACGACCATTCTCCACACGAGGGATCGGTTGCTTTTTGTCGTCTGCCACCAAGAACCCGTTTTCGAGAAACGAGGCGACCTGGCGATGAACTGCGGAATCCAAAAGTAGTCCGGCATGAAATCCGGGAATCAAACATGTATCCGCGGCCCCCGCCAGTTTGGTTTCGCTGACGTCCACGGTAAAGTCGTTCGGACCAGCCAACAAATGATTGTCAACAATTTGTTTTTTATTGGTACCTCCCGAGATGATTGCAAATTCGAAATCGGGCGTCGCCAGATTCTTTTCCAATGCCTTCCATCCGCGGCCTAATTGGAACCCGCTGAGTCCGGTTGTGGCGTTGAAAGCCAAGCTATTGCTGAGCAGTGTCGCCATTTTCGAACCTTGATTCGGCGGAGCCAGCATTACCATGCGGTGAAATTTTGGGCGCTCTTCGCCACGCTTGACCAGGTCAGACAGATAGTGACGCACAACAATGTTTCCCATGCTATGACCCACAAAATCGATCGCAGTCACCTGAGTTCCCAGATTTCGAATGACTTCCGCCAAAGCCGCAGCATGATCGGCCATCGGGGCCTGTCCACTGGCGTACTGGAATTGAATTACGGTTGCTGAAGTATTTGCTCGCAAATGTTCGGCCAGCGGTTGCATTGAATCACTTGAGCGAACGAGGCCATGCAACAAAATAATCACGCGTCCAGCAATCGGTTGAATCTTTTTCTCAGCCGCGATGTCCGCAAGCATTTGCTCGCAATGGAGCTGGTTGCCCCACCCGAGCCTGATGTCTTTCTCATCGATCAAACGAAAATGCCCGGTCACCGCGTTCTTTTGCAAACGATAGCCGTCCAAAAGATGCACGTCCGACCAATACTGTTTGCCTCCCAGAGTTTTCAGCGGCCAATTGACATACCCGACGGCGTCGGAATCAGCTTTTTCTTGCGGCGGTTGGGCCCTCGAAAACTGTGGAAGTCCGAGGATGATTCCACAAGTCAACAAGATTCTCCGCGCGCATTTGAAAATGGAAATACTCATGTCGGCTTCTTTGGGATTGGATTCCAAGAGTTAAAAACAACTCAACAGCGAGTTACAGATACTCTTGCCAACCGTTCATTTCAATTAACTCGACAATTTGTTTGACTGCAGCCTCGTCGGATTTTTTCGCAACCAAGGTGGCGTCTGGCGTCTGCACGATAATCAAGTCATCCACACCGATCGTCGCAATCACGTGTTTCTCGTCTCCCACGACGATTGTGTTGGTGCTGCGAATGGCCAAATGTCGGCCCAAGTTAGTGTTACCAGATTCATCCGGAGAATTTAGTCGCTCAAGTGACGTCCAATTGCCCACGTCATCCCATTCAAAGGGAGCCTCCACGACCACGACATTTGGATATCGTTCCAAGACGGCAAAGTCGATTGACTTCCCTTTGATTTTAGCGAATTCTTCGCGCAAAGTAGTGGCGAAATTTTGGCTCGCGATCTGTCGTGCGATTGCGTCGAGATGGGCCGACATTTCAGGCTCAAAATCGCCGAGAGCCTTAAGGATGGTCGACGCCTTCCAAACGAAAATCCCAGCATTCCAGTAGAATCCACCGCTTTTCAAAAACTCAGCAGCAGCCTTCGCATCGGGCTTTTCACGAAACCGTTTGACTCCAAAAGTGGGAAACTGGCCCACCAATTTTTTGGCAGTATCTCGTTCGATATAGCCGTAGACTTCGGCGGCATAGGACGGTTTGATCCCGAAGGTCACAATTCGCGTCGGGTCTTCCTCGACAAGATCCTGGGCATACCGTATAGCCGCCTGGAATTTTTCTGTCGGCCGGATTACATGATCAGCCGGCATCACGGCCATGGTGACGTCTGCATCGCGAGCGGAAACCAATATTGCTGACAAGCCCACGCACGGCGCCGTGTCACGTTTCGCAGGTTCGCCAACGATTGCTTCGCGCGGCAAGCTCGGTAATTGCTGCCGGATTTGTTCGACCAATGCTTCATTGGATACGATCAAGATGTTTTTTTCATCGCACAATCCCCGAAGTCGATCCACCGTCGTTTGAAGCATGCTGCGTTCGCCAATCAAAGTCAGAAGTTGTTTGGGATTCAACTTGCGACTTGCAGGCCAAAAGCGAGTGCCAGCACCACCGGCCATGATCGTTGCATGCAATGTCCCTTTCGCAGCTTGGACTTGGCCGGCTTCGCATAAATAGGTCGGCGCGGTTATGGTAAGTGGTATTTTCAAACGTTCGGCGAGTTGGAATTCGTCCAACGCAAAAAACGGCGAAATTTCCACAGCAACACCCGGCGCAACTTGGCCGCCGCATTTGCGAATCCAGGACGAATGTAAATTGACGATAGCCTGACGAACCCACTCCGGTGTTTCTGACGCGGCTCCAGCAGCGTTTTTGAGAGCGGCAAATCCCTCGGTCGGATCAACTTCACAGACCAGCGCATTCTCGGCATGTGGTAACAAATCAAACACAAAACGTTCGAACTTGATGGCATTGAACTCAGTGGGCTGAACCGTTCGACCCATTCGATCGAGATGGGCCACTTTCTTGTATGCTCGATGGAACGGCAAATTTTCGACGTGCTTCGTCGCTCTTTCGAGGAATCGTCGATCAAAGATGTGGACGGCAATGCTCCCAGCCCACAACTTGAGCAAACCATCGGCATTTCGATGCTCCGCAAACTTTTGAGGCAAATCACTGTATTCGATAATTCTCACCCGTCCATCGACTCGAACGACATTCCCAACCTTCTGCAATGGACTATGTTTCCGCACGACTTGGGTTGTCATTTCGGATTTCCGCAACAAGTGAAAGCCGATCAGGGCCGGATGACAGATTTGCAAAAGGGGATTATCGATCTGTCCGTAGAAAACCGATTCAATGCCGCGCTTCTGCATGTCGGCCAGGCAACCGGATCGATCAAGGGCCTTAAGCATTCCGCCGTGTCCATCTGGGCTTGTGGAGATTTTCCCCTTTTCGTCCAACAGGACTCGACCAGTTGTTTGTTCAACTGCCGGCATTACACCTTGGCAGAAAACGCGAATGTCGGCACGCGGATAACCAAACCACTGATTGCGTTCGAGAAAATCGCGAGACTCGGCGTCGGTCTGCGGGCTGGTCATGATGTAAATCGGAATCCTTTCTTTGAATTGCCGCGCGCGGGCCAAGGTGTGTTCAATCATGATTTGAAAGAGCGAGCGGTCGCTCACAGGACCGATCGGGTACATTCCCTTGGGATGTTCGAAACCGAGACGACTCCCCTGCCCACCTGCCGTTAGTACAAAGGCAACCTTCCCTTGACGTAAGGCTTCCGCTCCCAACTCAACTGCCTCGGAATACTTGGCGGCATCCTTGAACTCAGCAATCGTCACGGCAGGAGGAGACTCAGACCGTTCCGCAAGCGTTTCCCATTTTTCGCCAACCCCGTTGTCTCGTACGAGTTCGTCAATTTCATCCCAATCGATCGACTCAATTTGGGCTTTCAGTTCCTGCCTCGCATTTCCGTCAAGTTCACTCCAAAAACGAAGTACATGTTGCTGCCCGTGAGGAGCGAGAACTTGTTCGAGAACTTCAAGTTCATTGACGGAGGGAGGTTTTAAGGCCATGGTTTTTGCTTTCTGCGTCCGGGTTTTCTATCCCGATAACTTATCCGAATTTGGCCAGAAACCCCAATGGCAATCGTATCTGCGGAAGGCAATATGAGAGGGAATTGTCCCTGAAAGTTGGCCGGGTGCGAGTCGGCGCAGCGACTAGAGTGAGTTGGGGCAATTAGTCCCGACTCAGCCTGCTCATTTACCGAACGTACGGGTCCGCACAAACGGCTCACGCGTTGGATAGCCAAGTTGGCGCAAACGTCGATGGAGAAAGACCTGCTTTTTCGATGATTCGAATTGTTTATGAGGTAAGCCAAGGACTGAAAGCCAAATGGCGTCTGTGCCAGCGAATGAACCGGCACAAAGTTCGCGAAAAATGGGCTCGACATCGAAAGAAATGCTCGGCAATTTTGGAATCCAGCGGATTTCGAAATAGCCGAAAAAAATTATGGATTTTTGTTGACGGTTAATTTTTTGTGCGTTAGGTTTCGATTCGTTGATTAATTCAATTCGCCGAAGTGTCACACGTGGTTGTCCCTTGGGAGATGAGTCATGGTCTGCGAAAACGGTCGCCCGCTTAGGCTTGGAAAGCACACTCCGCCCCCGTGGACGACCCAAACTGAACAATATTGGTTCCTGACACGTTCCTGAAACCTTTTGGCTTCACTGACGCTTCCATTCAAAAAACCTCAATCGCAAAAACCAAACTAAAATTAGACTAAACTGTTACCCGGAATAGCACGATCAGAGCCGGCTCCAGTTCACGCTGAACCAATACAAGATAAAGTTGACCGCTGTCGGTGAACGTTTTTTTGGCGATTGGTCACGGCACAAATAACCAAAATTTGAAGCCAAGAACTGCCCTTATGGCAAGCCCAACCGCGGCGCAGAAAATAAACGGGCATCCGTAAAAAATAATGATGGACAAAGGCACCGGAAGAATTATTGGCCCTGGTTCAGATGGCCAATAAAATGCGGTGTACAGTATCTGAACGCCAACGAATCCAAGAAACATATAACAAACAAACCCCCCAGTCGCAATCGCTGCCAGGAACGAACCAAGCATGATTGCATTAATAGTCGGAATGAAGAAATTAAGGTCGTCCCAAGCCTCCTCTGGAGGCGGCACTGGTGGCTCAATCCAAATTAGCAACCCTAGTAGTGCGCCAACGGCAACGGAAACGAATGCAGCGATACAATGCGATCTAAGATGGCGTTTTTCAATAGACATGGGTGTTTAGTATATTAGTTTATAGACAGGTTAGCCTCAAGGTCTTTGGAAATAATCTTGGGCGGCAGCGGAACTTTTCATGCGAGGATCATTTGCTTATTCCGCAACTTCCGCAACTGGCGTGGGGACAGGAGTTGTAACTGTAGGGGGATCCCAAAGATCGTAACAGTTTAGTCTAATTTTAGTTTGGTTTTTGCGATTGAGTTTTTTTGAATGGAAGGGATCGAGCAAGTTGGATTTTGATTTGAATGAAAGATGGCCTGTGCTGGTTTGCGATTTTTGCCCCGGCGGATAAGGATCGCGCAGCAGCGAGCCGACTTGAAACCGGAATGGTCCCAAGGGATCTTGAACGCATCGAGCCAGTGCGCGAGCGACTG
>WBZS01000363.1_pt1 | contig 63550 bp, 41 predicted proteins | sample 5204201 | NCBI WGS metagenome assembly WBZS01 (sample SAMN12344357, study PRJNA552823) | activated sludge metagenome | biome: Activated sludge suspended growth; feature: Nitrification reactor; material: Wastewater; isolation source: activated sludge from nitrification reactor of wastewater...
ACGACGACCGTCATGCTTACGGTGTACGTTCCGGGCATAACCAGGTGCCCCTGCGGGCCTGAACCAAACAGCTGATCAGGCGCAGGCGTGTAGCGCCCAACTACCGGGTCAGGAGGCGCAAAACGCAGATCCCATGTCATTCGGTACAGCCCTTTTTTAGCCGGTGCTTTCAGATGGCGAACTACCTCACCCGACGCATCCGAAATCGTAAAAAGGACATAAGGATCAACCTGATTGTCCTCTATTTTCAAACTGTCCAGGGAAGGATAATATACTTTTTCATTTTTTTCGAAAGCTGTTTTTTCTTTTTCCTTTCGGATATCTTTCAATTTCTTAATATCCTCCTTAATAAAATAGGTGAAAACGGCACCCACTTCCGGATTGGGTGCATTATAAAAACTACTTCCGAGATGGCCTTTTCCTCTTAATCCAAAAGGATATCTGGGTATGTACATAAGTGCATCCTTGACCGGACAAATAAAGGCGTCTTTTTGTAAATCTTCCTTTTTTATATGCCTCAACGGTGTATAATCGTCCAATATATAAAAACCACGTCCAAATGTCGCTAAAACCAGATCATTTTCTCTTCTTTGAATTTCAATGTCTCTGACAGCAACGGTTGGCAGTCCTGCCTTTAGCTGAATCCAGTTTGTTCCACCGTTATTTGTAAAAAAACAACCAAATTCAGTTCCTATAAACAATAAATTTTTATCCACATGGTCTTCTGCTATGGAATACACACTTCCTCTTTCGGGTAAATCTGCAACAATACTTTTCCATGTTTTTCCGGCATCTGTTGTTTTTAAAACATAGGGTTTAAAATCGCCGTACCGGTGATGATTAAAACAAACATAAGCTGTGTTTTTATCATGTAGCGACGCAATAATCTGGTGAACATAACTCATTTGTGGTACCCCCGACAAATTATCAAATTTTGTCCAGTTTTTCCCACCGTCCATCGTCATGTGAATCAGTCCATCATCTGTTCCTACCCACAGTATATTTGGATCAAATTTTGATTCCGCAATAGAAGTAGTTTGCCCAAATATGTCTGTACTTCCATTTTTTGCAATAGCATCCACGGACCAGACTTTACCCATAATTTCTAATTTATTTCTGTCTACCTGACGGGTTAGATCAGGACTGATCACTTTCCAGCTATTGCCCTGATCATCGGTTCTGAAGACCTTATTGGCACCAAAATAAAGTCGTTTATTTTCGTGCTGACTCAGAAGCAACGGAGCATCCCAATTCCATCGGTAAGCAGGTTCGTTTTCTCCTTCGACTGGCTTTATGGGTAAATATTCACCACTTTTTTTATCAAAACGGACCAAACCTCCGTACTGACTTTGCGCGTAAATAAGATTGGGATTGCTTTGATCTACCTGTGTTTCAAAACCATCGCCAAGCGACGTCACATACCAGTCTGCATTAATAATTCCATTTGCCGATGTGGTCCTGCTGGGTCCGCCCAGACTCAGATTATCCTGGGTTCCGCCATGCACCCCATAAAATGGATAATCATTATCGGTACTGACCTTATAGAATTGTGTCACTGGCAAATTCGATTTAAAATCGTATGAATTTGCATGGTCAAATGTTTCGTAAATTCCACCGTCACAGCCAACAATAAAATGATTTGGATCTTTTGGGTCGACCCATATTGCATGATTGTCAATATGTTTGTTTATTTCTCCGAGATTGGAGACGGTTTTGCCCCCATCTGTACTGACTTTATAATAGGTATCTGTAATATAGATTTTATCGGCATTATGAGGGTCACATGTAATTTCCTGATAATAATTTCCTGAAGTAAAACTTCCGCTTCTCTTTTCCCAACTTACACCTTTATTAGCAGACCTGTAAATACCACCTTTGCCTTCTTTGGCTTCAACCACAGCATATAAAACATCGGGGTTAACCATACTTATATCCAGCCCGATTCGTCCAATTTCTCCGGACGGCAGACCGCCTTCCAGCTTATTCCAGGTTTCTCCCCCATCCATAGATTTATAAATGGCCGATTCCGGTCCACCGCCAATGTAGGTAAACACTTTCCGCATTCTTTGGTGAAATGCGGCATAAATAATTCTGCTGTCTCTTGGATCCATCACAAGATCATTGCAACCGGTAAAAGCACTAACAGACTTGACACATTTCCAGGTATTTCCTCCATCGGTTGATTTGTAAACACCACGATCTCCGCCTTCGCTCCAAACCGGGCCATATGCACCTACATAAATGATATCCGGATTACGGGGGTCAACCAATATCTGCGAAATATGCTCCGATTTTTTAAGTCCCATATTTTTCCAGCTGGATCCGCCATCTACCGATTTATACACGCCATCGCCATAAGCTACTGACCGTTGGTTGTTATTTTCCCCACTGCCAACCCAAATTGTTGAACTATTGACCGGATCAATGGTAACACACCCAATAGAATAGGACCCTTCCCCATCAAAAACAGGTTCGAAAGTAACACCCCGGTTTGTTGTTTTCCATACACCCCCTGAAGATGTTGCAACATAATATTCACTAAAATTTGTTGGATTAACGGCAAAGTCAGAGATCCGTCCGGATGTTACGGAAGGGCCTATGGACCTGAATTTCAGAGCACCATAGGTTCCCGAATTGTACAATTCATCTTTATTTGCCTGAGCTATATCAGCTGATTTTTCATTTTTTTTGTCTGCCTTTTTTTGACAGAAAACATCAGAAAATACAAACAGGAAAAGCCCTATTCCTAAAATTTTATAAACATGATGCGTCATAGTATGTGATTTATTTTAAAAAAACACAGTGAAGGTAAGGTATAATTCGCTTTTGTTAAAAAGAATGATCAGGATTTGTTGCTTTAAAAATATAATATTTGAAAATACACACAAATAAATAACATTACAACCCGTTTAATTGGAGTTTGAACCTCAAACATCTATTTTTGTCGCTTATAAAACAATGGTTGCCATGAAGATTTTGATAATTGGGAGTGGAGGCAGGGAACACTCTTTAGCCTGGAAAATATCGCAAAGTAAAAAGTGTAGCGAATTATATATCTTGCCCGGAAACGCAGGCACATCCACCTGCGGAACCAACGTTCCTATTCAGGTATCTGAAACAGAAAAAATAAAAAACTTTTGTACCGAACACGCTATTGATTTGGTTGTCGTAGGCCCGGAAGGACCATTGGTGGAAGGCATTACGGATGCTTTAAAGTCGGGTCCAAAGCCAGTTCCCGGCATTATTGGCCCTAGTGCTTTTGCATCACAACTGGAGGGCAGCAAAGCATTTGCAAAAAAATTTATGCAGCAATACCAAATTCCTACTGCAGCATACATCGAAGTGACAAAAGAAAACCTGGATGAAGGGTTTCGCTTTTTAGAAAGTTTAAAGCCTCCCTTTGTTTTAAAAGCCGATGGACTGGCCGCCGGTAAAGGTGTGCTGATCATAAATGATATTGCAGAAGCGAAAAAAGAATTGCATTCTATGATATCCGGTAAATTTGGTAATGCTTCAGCTACAGTTGTTATTGAAGCGTTTTTAGCCGGAATTGAATTCTCTGCATTTGCCTTAACGGATGGCAGGAATTATGTCATGTTGCCGGAAGCCAAAGATTATAAACGTATAGGAGAAGGAGATACCGGTTTAAATACGGGTGGTATGGGGGCTGTTTCCCCGGTACCATTTGTCGATCAGGTCCTGTGGGAAAAAGTCATGACCAGAATAGTGGAGCCCACCATTGCCGGTATTGCCAATGAAAATATGGATTATACCGGATTTGTCTTTTTCGGACTGATAAATGTCGGTGGGGATCCGTTTGTAATAGAGTACAACTGCCGTTTGGGCGATCCGGAAACAGAAGTAATAATACCAAGGATTGAAAATGATCTGGTCGACGTATTTACAGCTGCTATTGATGGCAAACTCAGTGAACTTACCTTGCAATTTTCTTCCAATGCGGCAGTTACTGTCATGATGGTTTCCGGCGGATACCCTGGCGATTTTGAAAAAAACAAAACGATCAGCGCACTGGATACTGTAAAAGACAGTATCGTATTTCATTCAGGAACAATTCAAAAAGACGGTGAAGTACTGACTCAGGGCGGTCGCGTGCTTGCCATAACCACTTTGCATACCAATTTTCGTGAAGCCGTAAACATATCTTTAAAAAATGCGAACCAAATTCAATTTGAAGGAAAATATTTCCGAAAGGATATCGGTTTTGATTTGTAATTAAAAAATACAGGCATATGTATACTGCTTTTGAAATAGCTAAAATTCTGGGGTCGGATCACAACCTGTTGTCAGATCCGCAATCCGGCATTTCTTATATTACTTTTGATACCCGTAAAATTGAGGTTCCTTCCAAGACGTTGTTTTTTGCTTTGAGTGGCAGTATGCATGACGGTCATGATTTTATTCATGATGCCCTGGATAAAGGCATTAAAAATATTGTTACTGACAAAAATCCCGGCTTAATCACCGGCCACATCAATTTGTTTCAGGTGGGCAACAGCCTCCATGCTTTACAGCAACTGGCTGCATTCCACCGGTCCAGATTTCCAAATTTGCAGGTCATTGGCATAACCGGAAGCAATGGAAAAACAACCATAAAGGAATGGCTGTACCAAATGATCCAGGACAGACAGGTCGTTAAAAGTCCAAAAAGTTATAACTCGCAGACAGGGGTTGCTTTATCTGTATGGCAAATTAAAGAAGGGGATGAACTTGGTATTTTTGAAGCAGGAATATCTCAGAAAGGCGAGATGGAAGCGCTCGAAAATATGATTAAACCAGATATTGGATTGTTTACTTTACTGGGCGACGCTCATGCAGAAGGATTTACAAGTTTAAATGAAAAATTGAATGAAAAATTACTTCTGTTTAAAGAAGTTAAACACTTAATTTTCAGGGAAGATGACCTGATAGTGAGTATGGCCATACGCGAAAAATTTGCAGAAAAAGCATTGCATAGCTGGGGTTTTAATAAAAATGCCTCGCTTTTTACCATCATTGAATTACAAAAATCAAACTATCACACTAAGGTTACTATACAATATAAAGGGCAAAACGAGGGTTTATCTATTCCTTTTTCGGATGCGGCATCGATAGAAAACGCTTTGCATTGTGTGGCCACATTACTCATTTTGAATATACCCCTGGAGCAGATCAGAGACGCTCTGCTTCGGATCCAGATTATTCCAATGAGGCTGGAAATGAAAAATGGTATCCATAATAGCCTTTTAATCAATGATACCTATAATGCCGATATACAATCTTTTAAAATTGCCCTTGAATTTCTTTCCCAACAATCCGGAACAAAAGAAAAAGTGGTTATACTATCGGATTTTATGCAAACCGGCCTGGACGAAAAAACGTTAAACAACCAGCTTGCCAATCTAATCCACAATCATAACATCAGCCACGTCATTGGGGTTGGAACCCAGGCCGCCAGATTAGAAATGTTCCTTGATCCATTTATTTTATTCACGTCTGTCCATAATACAGACGAACTGATACACCGCCTGCCTGACATAAATTTTAACGAAAAGGCAATTTTGGTTAAAGGCGCCCGGACATTTCAGCTCGAAAAAATAATTGCTGCTTTGTCTGACAAAGCACATACTGCAACCCTGGAAACGGACCTCCAGGCAATAGAGCATAACCTCAAGGTATTTTCATTACACCTGAGTCCCGGATGCCAGATCATTGCCGTTATCAAAGCTTCCGCTTATGGAAGTGGTAGCGAAGAACTGGCCCGTTTTCTGGAATTTAAAAAAGTCGGCTATCTGGCCGTTGCATTCATCGACGAAGGTGTTCAATTACGAAAAGCCGGTGTTTTACTTCCTATTATTATCCTGAATCCGGACCGGAATGGTGTTTTGGATATGCTAAAATATAACCTCGAGCCCGAAGTGTACAGTATTCATCAATTAAAGGAAATTTGTTCTCTGATGGCTCTGGATGCAAACCGTAAGTTTCATATACATCTCAAAATAGATACAGGTATGCATCGGCTGGGATTTATGGAAATGGATTTAAAGGAACTTTGCGAAACGCTTAAAATTAATGATCAGGTAAAAGTTAAATCCATTTTCAGCCATTTAAGCAGCAGTGAAGACCCGGGAGATGATGCTTTTACACATGCTCAGGTTGTTAAACTGAAAAAAGCCTACAGCTTTATTACAGAAAATATCCAATACCGGCCTTATATGCACATCCTGAATTCATCGGGCATTATCAGGTTCCCTGAATATCATTTTGACATGGTCAGGCTGGGTCTGGGACTATATGGAATAGACAGTACCAATACTATAACAAAAAAACTGGAAAAGGTCCATACACTGAAAGCAACTGTAGTACAGATCAAACAAATCCAATCCGGCGATTTTGTCGGCTATAACAGAAAAGGTGTGCCCCGGGCCGACGGACGTATAGCTATTATAAATATTGGATATGCTGACGGGTTGATGCGGTTAGCAGGCAATAACCAGTATTCTGTACGTATTCATGGCCAGGATTACCCTATTATCGGGAATGTATGTATGGACCTGACCATTATTGATATAGGACAGGAAAAAGATATTCTGATAGGGGATGAGGCTATCATTTTTGGAAAAGATAAACCCGTAGAAACACTGGCAACCATCTGCAAAACCATCCCTTATGAAATACTCAGCAGAATATCAGCCAGAATTCGCCGTTTGTATGTACAGGGATAAAAAAACCTTGTAAAAGAGATTTACAAGGTTTTTTCGATTGATATTACTTTCCGGTTCTTAAACCATATCATCCATATCTTTTAAAACTCCGGTGTTTTTACTGTTTCTGCCAATATAGGTATGATAAATAATCAGGGAAATTCCGCCAAAAATTAATATACATACAAATACACCTGCGGGTTCTGTCTCAAGAGCATTATCAACAATCAAACCCAGCATTAAACCAAGTCCGATGGATAGCATAAACAACCCAAATTTTAAAGCCTTATTGGATTCAGTGTCATTACTATCAAATATTTTTGCTGTCTTACCATTGGCAATTAATGCCATTCTTTCCGCATGTCTGGTTTTAAAATAAGAAACAATCAACACAATTAAAGTAATAAAAAGTCCGGTAGTTGCAATAATTTCGCTTGCCATATTAGATAAATTTATTTGTTCGAATGTATTACGAAATGAATCAAACCCCGGTTACAAATTTATTTAATAAAAATAATAATCCTAATTTTGTAACGGGAAGCCGGGACATATCGTATAAAGTTTATATCAATTAATATGGCAGAAAGTCAGGCTGAACTCGAATTACTTTCTTTAGTCATTCAAAAAGAGAGAAAAGCCATAAGTATATTTATGGATACTTATGGCGGCTTTATATATAATGTATGTTATAAAATTTTAATCAATTCAAAGGATGCAGAAGAAGCAACGCAGGATTCCATGATGAAAGTACTGAAAGCCTTACCCACTTTTGATCAAAAATCAAGTTTAAAAGCCTGGTGTTACACCATAGCCTACAGGACGGCCATTGACCATAAAAGAAAAATTAAATACACCTCCGACATCAGTGCCGTGTCAGAAATGAGTTATAGCGGCAGTGCAGAAGATAATATAAAGGCTGAGGAAGTGAAAAAAAACATAAATGCATTAATTGCACATTTGGATGAAGAGTCGCGTATGATAATAATGCTGTATTATCTGGAAGAAAAAAACATCAAAGAACTAATGGAAATCACAGGATTAACAGAAAGTAACTTAAAAATAAAACTATTTAGGGCAAGAAAAGAGTTATCTAATCATGCACCAAAATATTTTGAAAGCATAAATGTATAAACATGGATGAATTAATTTGGAAATACCTGGATGATTGTTGTTCCGATGAGGAAAAGAAATTTGTTTTAAATCAGCTCGATACAAATTCAGAATTTCGGCAACTATTTTTATACCTGTCAGAATTAAATGCCGACCTGGAGAAAAATGCTTATGTATCTATGCCTGTGTCGCTTAAAAATACACTGGAATATAAATACATCCATGAATGGAGCCCTGTATCCAGCTCCGAACCTGAAATATTATCTTTAAAGTGGACCATTCCTTTGTCAGTGCTGGCTTTGGCAGCATTGGTTTTATCCCTGTATTTTTCAGATTCCGCCCCATCAATTCTGACTTTTTTTCCTAAATTGGATGAAAAAATCACCATCCTGATCAGCATGACTACTTTCGGATTTATTTTACTTAAAATCCTGGATTCATTTATCAATAAAATGCGCGAAGCCGGTAAATTGGATCACATATTTACTTTGTGATACAGTTTACCTAAGATTTTAGATTTGCGGTTGCAGCATCAAACCAAAATTTCATTTTGGTCACTATATGGTCCTGCATTAAAATAACTTCAATTTTGTCGGACAAAGTCTTGTCCTGAGGGTGTAAATGTAAAACAACCAGGCAATTGAATTTTTGTTTGTCGATGGTATCTATGGTCTGCACCTTGATTAACAAACGAAGCACTAAAAGTATACGCTATAGTCTTTACGTTGCTTTTATTGTATCCGTGTGTTAGTTTTGCTTTAGTCTTTCTAAGATTCCACCATTATCGATGACCACTTCTGCTGTTTTAAAACCTCTGTTTAATGACTGAATTTGTGCTTTTTTAGCTTCTTCCAGATCATGATACCCTGCCAGAATAAAAATAGTCCAGCCCCCTTTGGTCCATTGTTCAATTCTTCCTAAATCTTTCACTTTATTTACATCAAACCAAATTGGGTCTTCATAAGAGGCTAATCTGACTTTGTATTTATTTCCAGTTTTATAGGATTGTTTTACTTCCGGATTTTTCGTATTAAAATTACCTTTATCTGAAAAACTATCCTCATCGGTTCCAGTCAGTACCAGCTCCATTTGGGCTGTATTCAGCACCTCAAATGCAATAAAAGCATCTTTATATCCGTTTGTCCTGACTTTTGCCAATACTTCCTCTGCTTCTTTCCTTTCAGTAAAATATCCCAATCTAACTTTAATACTTTTGTTATTGAGCATTTTATATATGTTACCATACCTCAGCAATGGCTTAAATTTATCAAAATTGGGTTTGGTAGACGACATCGATGCCAACTGAATAAAAAATACTTCGGTATTCGGAATAATATCATCCAGTGCAATTCTTCTGGCGCCTTCCAGAGTGAGATCCGCTTTGGTATTTGAACCTACTTTTTTGGCGTCAAAGTCAGGTAAGGAAAATGCGACATTTTGTGCCTGAGGAACGTCAATAGAAACAGGTGTTGTATTAACCGAACGATCTGCATGCTTTTGGGTTTCCTCAGTTAAGGCATCCAGGCTGACAGCCGGCGGTACAAAAGCAAAATCTTCTTCCTGGTGTTGGGTGTTTTGCATTTTGAGCGTTTTATAAATATCATTTTTGCCTCTTCCACCCAGTCTGTTAGAGGTAATATATAACTCTCCAAGACTATTGAAAGCAGGGAAATAGTCGTCACCAGGCGAATTCACACCATAGCCCGGGTTTACAGGCGGCATCCAATTGCCATTTACAACTTCACTAAAGACGATATCATAACCACCCAAACCAATATGGAAATCCGATGCAAAATATAAACGATTGCCCTGTAGAAAAGGAGTAATTTCATTGCCTTCCGTGTTGATACTGCTCCCCATATTTTTAGGATTGGTCCAATTTCCGTCTGTATAGTAACTCACATAAATATCAAAACCACCATAACCACCTTTTCTGTCGGAAGAAAAATACAAAGCCGTGCCATCAAAAGCTAAGTGCGCCGAATTGATGGAGGAACCCACTTCATTAAATATGAAAGGGACCGAACTGATTATTTCTCCACGGTCATTGACTTCTGCAATGGATAAGTTTGAGGTTCTGATATTTTGAATAAAAGAATAATTATCAGTAGATTTTGATTCCAGTACAGCACATTTTTTTCCATTGGCAGAAAAACTCAAAGGACCAATATGATTTAGCTTATTATCATTTCCTTTAACAAAACCTAACCGGTTCAGGTCGGGATTATATAAAAATGATTTATGAGCCTCTGTTCGTTCATTCCAGGTTTTCTCTGTTTCTGTCATTAGAATATCCTGTCTGAATGATGAAAATACAGGTTTATCTTTGTAAAATGTCAAACCAAAATCGGAAACAGTGCTACTGGCAGGCAAAACAAAAGTTTCATATTCAGGACTTTCTGCCATTTTACTGATGGCATAATTGCAACTGCGAATGCAGTGGTCTGCCACCAAGGGATTAAACATCCTGAATTCTTCATATCTTTTTAAAGCTGCACCATACTGACCCAACTTTTTTAAAACATCACCATGTTTCCTGAATGCATTTGGAAAAGTTTCGGCATTGACGGGTATACTGGCATAGTATTTATCCGCTTCATCCAGATTGCCTGCTAGTGACAGTGCTTCAGCCAGATTAGCCACTGCAAAATAATCATTCGGAGACGATTTAAGATATGTTTTGAAATGCGATGCAGCACCCGCGTAATCCCCGTTCTCCAGCAACATTTCCGCTTTTTTAAGTTGTTTTTGACCGACTCCTGCAAAAGCAAAAGTCAGGCAAATGGCTATAAGTACGAATTGAATTTTCTTAATCATGACCCTGGTATTTTATTAAAAACCACATAAAGATACAAATATAGTAATATTTTATAATATATAACAAGCATATATTAAAAATAACTTTAATTTATAAAAAATTCAATGTTTACCCTTGGTATTTCTGTGTATAAAGTCGCAATTGATACTTTTACCTGAATTTTTTGTAGCTATATTTTATATTGTATTATTTTTGAAGTAAAAAATACAAAATGCGTTCGGATGCCGGAAAAATGATACTTATACTTTGTCTGTTGTTTTGCTTTTATTCGTTTTCAAATGCACAGAAAAGAGATATTCTTGCCGGACAATTTATTGTACAGGTATCCAGTAATGAGGACATTACCTCATTTTCAGAACAATTCTCAAGTAACAGGTCTTTGGGGAAAACATTTAATTTTCAAAAGACTCAAATTATGCAACAGCCCCTGAATCTCTGGTTGTTGTCTGCTGACTATAACCAGGGGTATGAAACATTACTTGAAAATGAAATAAAAAAATACAATAAGTTTCTGGGCTACAGAGCAAACCGGATTATTACACCCAGAATTATTCCGGATGATCCGGATTTTAGTAAACAGTGGCAATATATAAATAATGGAACAACTGGTGGCATAGCAGGTGCCGATATGGACATGGAACAGGCCTGGGACATCACTACCGGTGGAATTTCTCCTGCCGGAGACACCATTGTAATTTGTGTCATCGATGATGGAATCAATGGCTTTCACGAAGACATAAAATCAAACCTCTGGAAAAATTATAAAGAAATTCCAAATAATGGTATTGATGAAGATAACAATGGCTATGTAGATGATTATTTCGGGTGGAATATATCGACAAAGGACGATGAAGTGTACAATGGGGGTGGTCATGGTACCCCTGTCGCCGGGATTATCGGAGCCAGCGGCAATAATGGCATCGGGGTCAGCGGAGTGAACTGGAAGGTAAAGCTGATGATCGTAAATTATGGATTTGCCAGTGAAGCAAATGCGTTGGCTTCATATGCCTATGCCTACAAAATGAGAAAATTATATAATGAATCAAATGGAAGTAAAGGGGCATTTGTAGTAGCAACCAATGCCTCCTGGGGCATTGATAAATCCGGCCCGGATGAGGCACCCATCTGGTGTGCGCTCTATGACTCTTTAGGACATGTGGGCATTCTTAACTGTGCCGCAACAACCAACAGCGATACCGACGTTGATGTGGAGGGCGACCTGCCAACTTCCTGCAATAGTGAATTTCTGATTTCGGTCACTAATCTGAATAATTCAGACCTCAAAGTAAATAATGCCGGATATGGAAGAAAAAGTATAGACATTGGAGCCTACGGACAACAGGCGTACACCTTAACAAGAACTGCGTATGGCGCCTTTGGAGGAACTTCCGGAGCTTCCCCGCATGTTACCGGCGTGGTAGGTCTTTTGTATTCAGCACCTTGTCAGAATTTTCAGGACGTCATCAGAACAAATCCGGCTGCTGCGGCTTTGATTGCTAAAGATATGATTTTGCATGGCGCAGTCGCTTTACCCGTACTTGACGGAATAACGACTACAGGTGGCAAACTGAATGCATTTCGATCTGTAAAAAACCTCATGAACCTGTGTCAGCCTTGTTCTGTTCCGGCAGGGATATCTTTAATTGCGGATAATCTTTCTGTAACGATGACCTGGTTTTCTGAAGAAGGTGCTTCAGAAATCGCCGTCAGATATCGTAAAATAAATGAAAATGGATGGAAGGAATTAAAAAATGTAAAAAAAGGAATTACATTTTCAGGGCTTGATTTTTGTACAGAATACGAATTTCAAATCAGCAGTAACTGCGGTCTTTTATCCGGTAATTACAGCTATTCAAAATTTATTAAAACTACCGGATGTTGTAATGCACCCGAATTAAAAAAAATTGAATCAGATCAAAATTCCATAACATTAAGCTGGACCACAGACGAAAGCGCCGTTTACTTTTTACAATATAAAGACAATGAAAGTGACTGGATAGATACGATGCTGAATAATCCGTCATATAAAATACTTAATTTGGAGGAATGTGAGGGAATATCTTTAAGAATTCAGGCATCGTGTACTACCTTCGGCAATATTTCAGAATTTACGCCTCTTATTAACACCAGTACTACCTGTGGCAACTGCACCGGTAAACCTTACTGTACCTTTAGCAGAAAAGATGCAACGCAGGAGTGGATAGAATCTTTTTCATTGGGGGATATTACAAGCATTTCAGGGTCTTCGGTGCAGGGATACCGGAATTTTGCAGGATTAGTTAATTTTTCAATTATTCCCGGCAATACCTACCCATTTCATATTGATGCAGACTATAGCGGAAATGTTTACCCTGATTTTTACAAGATTTATGTAGATCTGGATCAGAATGGCGAATTTCTTGAAAATGAAATGCTGTTTAAGACATTGGCAAGTGTTAAGGACAGCGTATCTGGAACAATACAAATTCCTTCCGACATTGCTTCCGGATACACCCGTTTAAGGCTTATTATGTCCTACGAAGATTTCGGGGGAGCATGTGACGATGAAATTTTTGAATATGGAGAAGTAGAAGATTATTGTGTGTTTGTCCAAAAAGATTCATGTGTACATGATCAAACACTCAGATTGATAAGGGCATCATCCAATAATATTACTTTCGAAATAACAGGCAATGACTCCTCATCCAATAAAATTAAGTTGTTTTACCGCGAAAGAGGTACTTTGCCATGGAATGAAGTAATAGGTCAGGATTCCGTGTCTATGGAAGGATTGCGCGAATGCACCGTCTATGAATACCAGTACCTGACTCAATGTGGATTATCCTTTTCTGATCCTTCCCCAATAGATACCATTAAAACATTCTGCCCGAATAATGTGCATGATTTATTTTCCAGTATTTATGTTGCCCCAAATCCGGCTACAAATGAAATAACCTTGTACTATTTAGGTTACGTCACTGATATAGTGGACTACGGTTTGATAAATTCTGAAGGTAAACCTTTTATGTCGGTACCAAAAATGATGGACTCACAGACAGTAAAGCTCAATATTTCTTTTTTGCCATCAGGGATGTATTTACTCAAATTAATGACAAAAGACGGACGATATATAAGTAAAAAATTTATAAAACAATAAGACGGGGTTCCCAATTTTAATGCATTCAGTTTAACTATAGTACATCAAATAAACTGAATCGACACCGAATTTTTAACCCCTACGATGCAATTGCTTTTTTTTACAAAAACAGAACAAATTGATGGGGAAGCGGTCCGTATTTTAACAGCAATACCCCATTTAATTGTTATGGGCACCTGGCTGGTTGAATTTTGGCTGGGCATTCAACTATTTTATAGTACCACATTTTCTCCAAAATTTAAAAGTAAATAACTTGTATCTATCCAGGGTCTAAACAATAATCCGGGGAAGTCAGAATAATTAGTTTATTCCGGGGAATAATGCCTGTAATATGGACAACAGAAGACCCTCTTTAATGCAAAATGACAAAATCCAACCTGAACAAAAGCAGAACACAATTCATGATATATTTACCAAACCAAGCTCATAATACTTGTATTTAAATTTTGAATTAATTCAAAACAAAAAAATAATAAAGAGAAAATTAATACCCATTGATACCCTTTTCCCCTCTGCCCAAAGCCGGAATTTCACCAAACTCTCCCTACCAAAATTCTATCTCCGCTTCACAAAAAAAGGGGTTGTCCCGACGTTGTCCCGACGTTGTCCCGACGTTGTGCCGACCCAACCTTATAGATAAGCCATAGATACCCTTTGGATAACCCATGGATACTTTATGAAAAAGTGTAGTGAAAATACTAAAATAGCCTACATTGGCAACATGCTATGAATACTCCCAATTTATTTTTTTTTTACCGGCTCATACTTCATTTTCTGCACTCACTGGCACGAAGATTCGTGCATTGGTTTACGAAATACGAAATAACCTTGTATTCAAGAAATCGAAGTTAAAGGATCACGACGTGTAATTGACCATGTATCGGTAAGGAGGAATCGAAGTCAGATTTTTTCGAAGTATTTGTGTAAAGCATAATTTGCGGTTAAGAAAGGTAAATAGCAGAGGCAATACTAATTAGTTTGTTTTATAATTTTCTGATTCATAATATTGTCCCATTCATAATACGACCAATATATCGCCCTCCCTGTTTAAAAACTATACAGTATCTTTTAACAATAAGTGATTATACTATAAACTAATATCCCCTTCATTGAACCGAAAGGTCTTTCTTTCGCTGAAATACACCAGACAAATCAGTACAAGAATACTTAAAACGCTGAATAAATAATTCCCTCTGAAATGGATAAAACTCAAAGCACCCAAAATGGTCGTCACAGTAATGTACATACATATTTTGCCGATTTCGTATGGCACCGGGTACTGCTTATGACCCAGATACGCAGAAATAAAAGCCATACTGGCATAAGTAACCAAAGTGGCAATGGCGCCTCCCATAATTCCAAGCCAGGGAACGAATATCAATAAGCTGACAATTGTTAATCCGGCTCCAAAAATACTTAAATACATACCAAATTTTGTTCTGTCCGTCAGCTTATACCATATGGAAAGATTATTGTAGATGCCTGAAAATAAATTAGCCAGTAAAATGACCGGGGCAATAAACAAACCTTCAAGGTATATATTGTTTCTGATGATGATACCAGCAAAAAAATCAATAAAACCGGTGACAAAAACGATAAAAAGGCAACCAAAAATGACAAACCAGGTCATGATGAAACTGTACTTTTGACGGGCATTTTCAGTTTTAGAATGATTAAAAAAATAAGGTTCGGCCCCCATGCGGAAGGCCGTAATATACAAGGTCATAAATACTCCCAGTTTATAGCAGGCAGCATAGACCCCATTTGCTTCTTTATTTATCAGTTTCTGTATTAATAACTTGTCCATGTTTTCATTGATTACATAAGCCAGCCCCCCAACCATAATTGGCCATCCGTAATTCAGCATTTTATAAATCAGTATACTATCCACCCGCCACCTGATTTTCAAAAGCTCAGGAACTACACACAAAAGGGTAAACAGACTGGCAATAAAGTTGGCTGCTACAATATGAACCACTCCCGGAGTATAATTTAAATTTATTCCCAAATGGGTTAAAAAGGAAAGATTGGACCTATTTTCGCCGGGCAATACGTATAATAACAATATGGTTATAATAAATAACAATACCACATTGGCAAGTTTTAAAACCATAAATTTTACAGGACGTCCAGATACCCGGAGAAATGCAAAAGGTATAACCGTAAGGGTGTCCAGAACAGTAGTCCAGATCAGAATTTTAAGTAATACCGGGTCGTTGAACCCAAGAAGGAAAGAAATTTTTTGGACAAATAACAGACCAAGTGATAAAAATAAAAAGCTGGACAAACAAAGTATAAATAATGAAGAAGACAGAACACCTGTCTTATCCTTTTCAGCAGTGTAGAACCTGAAAAACGCAGTTTCTACCCCCATAGTAAGCACTACATTTATAAAAGCAGCATAAACATACCATGTTGTCTGATCAGAAAAATCAGCCTTGCCAAGAATTGCCGTAAATACAGCTACCAATACCAGATTTATTACTCTTGGCAATACAGCAGCTATGCCATATATTAGCGTATCTTTAAAAAAAGCCTTAATTGTGCTCAAAATATTCCGGTTTTTTTATTGGAAGTAAAATGACTGAAAGAACAAAATTAAGCTAAGCAAGGCAAACAATGATGTCTCCGTAAATGATTTTCCCATTATTTATCTTAATATTTAAAAATAATGCCTCTTTTATGAACTTTTATATTGTAATTTAGCTTAATTTTACAACAATTATTTTTTTTAAATTTTACAAATACATGGGATTTTTAAGTTCACTTAAAAGATTATTTTTTACTACTGAATCTGTTGCAAAATCTGCCGTAAATCAGGCTATAGATTATTCACAGGAAAAAAAAGAAGCACTGGTTGAAGCTGCAAAAGAATCTGTTTCTGATATTTCTGAAAAAGCTGCCGGACTCAGGGAAACTGTCATTGAAAAAGCAAATGTTGCTTTGGATAAAGTCGAAAGTGCTGCAGATACTGCTTGGGACAAAACTAAAGAAATGGCTTCCGATTTAGCCGATTCTGCAGAACATGCCTTTGAAAAAGTCACGGAAGTGGCTACTGAAGCTACGGATAAAGTAAAAGAAATGACAGGGCACACTGAAAATAAAGTAAATACACCACCGCAAGCTTCGGAGTTCGTTGAATCTTCGTATGTCGCTCCTGAAAATGTAAATACCGAAAATATAGAATCTGACCAACCGGGTTTTTTAGATAAAACCCAACAGATGGCAGAAAAACTGGTGGATAATATTTCTGAAAATGAAATGGTTCAAAAAGCAACAAAAATAGCAGAAAACATAGGAAGTAAGGTCATGGAAACCGGTGCTGTAGTTGCCGAAAAAGCGGGTGAGATATCCGAAAATGTAGGAGCAAAGGTCATTGAAGCTTCTGATAAAACCTGGGATAAAATCAGTGAAGCAAAAGAGGTTCTTTCTGAAAAGGCAAAAGAAGTGGCAGAAACACTAGGCAAAAAATTTGATGAAACGGTCGATAAGGCTGAAAAATATTTAGCAGAAGAAGAATCAAAACCCAAAAAAGAATTCGCTGATGAAACACTGAATGCCGGTGGGTCTCTATTGGAAAATAAGGATGATTTTTTCTCAAAAGCCGCACAATATGCAGATGGAAACTATGATGCATTTAGTGAAGGTAAAATTACAGTTTCGGATATGGGTGAAGACAAAACAAAAACACCAGCCAAAACAGCCGGTCAGGATGACCATGACGGAGATGGAAATGAACAGATTGATGACGCAATAATAGTTGAAAATTAAAAGTTTTATAGTAGATAAATAATTGTTTAGTTTAAACTATGCTTTAGTTGTTATTTAAATATTTGAAAGCATGTCACCATTACTGGTAAACGGACGTACGGAAAAAGAGCTCATAAAGGCTTGTCTGCTTGGAGACAGACTGGCACAGAGGGACATTTTCAATATGTATTCCGGTAAAATGATGGCTGTTTGCCTCAGGTATTCAAGACACCGCCTGGAAGCCGAAGATATTCTTCAGGATTCATTTGTCAAAGTGTTTACTCACCTTTCCGAGTTCGAATATTCCGGGTCCTTTGAAGGCTGGGTTAGAAGAATTATCATCAACACTGCTATAAAAAACAATCAAAAAAAATCCGTTAGCCATGAAGAAATTGGCCTGGAACATGCCAGAGAGGACAGTGTCGGGCCCGAAGTTTTTTCTTCTCTGTCTGAAGAGGAATTAATCAAATTGATATCATCTTTACCGGATGGCTACAGAATGGTATTTAATCTTTATGCTGTTGAAGGGTTTTCACATAAAGAAATTAGCGAGTTATTAAACATTGAAGAATCCACTTCCAGGTCACAGCTGGTAAAGGCAAGAAGAGTTCTTCAGGAAAAAGTACAGGAATTGTACACAATTGCTGTATGAATTCAATAGACAAAATATTTAAAAACAAACTGGAACATTTTAATACAGAAGTTCCGGATAGCTCCTGGGAAAATATCGCTTCCAGATTGCCTGAAAACAAGAAAAAAAGCTATCATGGCCTGTCTGTAGCCACATTTATCACCATGGCTCTTTTAACTTTTGGTGGCTATTTTTTCTTTAATTCAAATACAGAAATAAAAAATGTAGACCCGGAGACCAATACCCGGAACAGCCTAAAATCACCAATAGCAGGATTGAATAATATTTTACCGTCAACTGTATTAGTGAAAAATGAAATCCAAAGATCAGCAATCACAGTAAAACCGGAATCCAGTCAACTATTACAGGCTGAAAAGCAAAAATATTCCAAAATCAGCCATACAGATATCGCTGTTTTAACACAACCGGTTTTAGACAATTCTTCTATCGTCAATGATATCAACATTGAAAGCATTGAAAATAAAAGTGTTTTGGCTCAAAGAGACAAACTGGACATCCCTCTTTTGAAACATGAAATAAATGATCAGAAACTGAAATTTTTCAGAGCTTTGCGTTTCGAGATACCATCCGCAAAGGATGCACCAGCAAAAGCTTGTCCGTTTGTTACAAATTATAAGGATAAGAGTTTGGATATATATTATTCAAGCGATTTTATAGACCGAAAGCTAACTTCAGACAATGAACTTCATACCGGCTATCTGAACATGAGAAATCAGACGGAGAAATCTATATATTCGTTTTCAGCAGGCATCAGGTTTGGTTACAATTTAAGCTATAGATGGAATTTACATACCGGTTTGAATTATAGTCAGATCAATGAAAAATTTGAATATATTGATCCTGAATCCAACCAGACCAGAATTATTACGATCAAAGATTATGTTTACCTTAACGGGAAAATAGTGGACAGTATAATTACCGAAGAAGAAGTAATTATTCCCGGTACAACCAAACTTAAAGTATATAATAAATTCAAAACAATTGACATTCCGGTTATTGCCAGATATACCCTTTTAGCCAATAATAAAATCAGTCTTTCAGCCACAACAGGTATTTTTATCAATTTGGCTTTAAATGAAAGAGGAATGATTTTAGATAAAGACGCAACAACACCGGTAGCCATCACTTCTCAGAATACAACAGATAATGCTTACTTTAAGTCCCAGCTTGGTTTAAGTTTATATGGTGGCCTGAATCTGGCTTACCACCTGACATCTGATATAGATTTACTTTTTGAACCAAATGTCAAAATTCAGACTGAAAATATGACCACTGAACATTATCCGCTAAGGCAGCGATATAATACATTTGGTATTTCCACCGGTTTAAGATATAAATTTTAAATACCGGGGCAGGCAGCGTTCCTGTTGTTCAGGTACTCTTACTCACACAGCCTTATATTTTTCAGAAAAGTTAACTTGATGTGAGAGGATTTTTTACAATACTTTTAATGGCCCAAATTTTTGCTTCCTGTAATAAAGATGAAATCATTTTTATTCCCAACCAGACTTTTGAAGTAAATCGGGATGCGCTTATTGCTTCAATAACAGAAACTCCTCCAGTATATTCTATTGTTATGAATGAAGACAATCAAGTATTCATAACACCAGATAGCATTATTGTCGATATTCCAGGCCAAAGCCTGACAGATTCAGAAGGCCATTTTGTAACGGGGGAAATAAAAATGGAATTTAAAGAATTTAGCGGGAAAAAAAGCAATTTCCTGAACGGCCCATCGGATATCGAAAATAATTCTATTCTTAACGTTTCTAAACTGTTGTATATCAGTTTTAGTAAAAACGACAAATCACTTCAGATAGTAAAAAATATCGATATTTATCTACCTTCGCCTAACCAAAAACAAAACTTTAATATTTTTAAAGGCGTGTTATCTGATAACGATATCACATGGTTGAATACAAACAGCAATTCACCACCCGTGCAGGTTGATGAATGGCTATTTAATTATCAGGGGAAAGATATTTCTATTCATGGGTTTAAAATTCAGGTTTCCGGTAATAACAACTGGTATTGCGTAGCCAATCGGCCAGAAAATGCAAATATTATTACAAAGATTTGCCTTCAAACTTCCAGCGCATATACTTTAGAAAACACTTTAGTTTATTGGATTTCTGATGATAACAATTCTGTGCTCAGGCTTAATTCGGAAAGTACAAAATCTGTTTTTTGTACAAAAAACATTACTATTGAACAGGAAAAAAAAGGTAAAATAATAATGATATCAGACTTGGGAAATGAAAGGTATTTTTTTGGCATGACTAATGCTATAATAAATGAAAACCCAACAGAAATCAGTTTGAACCCATTACCCAAAAGCATAAAAGAAATAAAAGAAGCCTTAAATGCGCTTTAAAGTTAGATACGGTAAGCCGTATTTTTATTCGTAAATGGGAACCGCCTGTCTGAAGTAAAAGAATTTCAGGCAGGCATTTTTATTTTTACCTCATCTGCCTTTTGCACAAAGTCAATATTCAAACAGGGAGATTTGCTCTATTAAAATCCGTCGCATCAAGACCTGGCTAAAAAATATTAAAATTCAAATACCACTAATTTAGTTTATATGCCAAACCAAGAACTTCCACTTCATTAATAAACTGGAAGTCTGCATTGACCTTAATATTTGTAGAAACGAGGTCTATTCCATTTTCATCACCTTCATCCACGATTTTTAATTTTAACAAATGTGGCCCTACCCTTTCCAAACAAATATGTTCTATTTCATAAACTAACTTTTCATCAACTAGATGAAGTGGAATTTTCAAAGTAACCGATTTCGTAAGGTTTTTTCCGATAGTATCCAGCATTCTAATATCTTTCACTTTAAAATTAATCCGGTCACTGCCATACCACTTTTCATTAGCCCCTTCTATATACAGCACTTGTCCCTTCGTGATGAGATGTTTAAACGCCTCAAATTGTTCATTATACAAACTAATTTGCAATGATCCGGTAAAATCCTGAACCGTAAAACGGACATACCCAGTACCCTTTTGAGAAGTTCCAAAAATGGCCTCTGATACAATACCCCCTATTTTTAAGGTTTTCCCTAAGATCTGTTCCACTTTTTCCAGCGGGCAATTTATAAAATGTTTAAACTCTAAATGATAATCGTCCAATGGATGACCACTAATATAAATCCCCGTGACTTCCTTTTCTTTTTCAAGTTTTTCAATTTGATTCCATTCAGGCACTGCAGGAGGCTTGGGCAAATCAATATAACTGGTCATGGCATCACCAAATAAAGACATCTGGTTGCTTTCCTTTTGAGCCTGGTAATTTGATCCGTATTTTAAAAGGGATTCAATAAAGGTCTCTGTTCTGTCACCTACAAGTTCAAAATATTGGGCTCTGTTGAATTTACCAAAAGAATCCAGAGCCCCCCCAAGTACCAGGCTGTCAAAACACTTTTTATTGACCGACCGGAGATTTAGGCGTCGCATCATTTCAAAAACATCTTCAAAATGGCCGTTTGATTTTCGTTCCTTTACTATTTCTTCCACCGGACCTTCACCTACACCTTTTAATGCAGATAGACCAAAACGGATCTGGCCTTTTGCATTGACAGCAAACTTGAGGTTACTTTCGTTGATGTCAGGTCCCAAAACATCAATTTTCATTCTTCGGGTCTCCTGTAGGAAAAAATTAATTTTGGAAATATCACTTTTATTGTGATTCAATACTGAAGCCATAAACGCTGCAGGAAAATGCGCTTTTAAATAAGCCGTTTGAAATGCGATATATGCATAACATGTGGAATGCGACTTATTAAAAGCATAAGATGCAAAAGCTTCCCAATCTGTCCATATTTTTTTAACAATCTCTTCAGCGTGCCCGTTTTGTTTACAGCCTTCAACAAATTTTGGAAACATTTTATCCAGAACGGCTTTTTGTTTTTTACCCATCGCTTTACGAAGCATATCCGCATCCCCCTTACTGAAACCAGCCAACTTTTGTGACAAAAGCATGACCTGCTCCTGATATACCGTAATTCCGTAGGTTTCTGACAAATATTCTTCCATTTCCGGCAAGTCAAACTTAATCTCCTGCTTACCGTTTTTCCGCGCAATAAAATCCGGAATATATTGAAGCGGTCCCGGACGATATAACGCATTCATAGCTATCAGATCTTCAAATCGGGTTGGATTTAGATCGCGCAGATATTTTTGCATGCCGGGTGATTCATATTGGAATATACCAACCATGTCCCCTTTTTGGAAAAGTTCAAACGTCGCTTCGTCTTCCAACGAAATGGCATCTATATCCAGATCGGCACCATACCGGTCTTTTATTATTTCCAGAGCATCTTTGATAATGGTCAGGGTTTTAAGACCCAAAAAGTCCATTTTAAGCAATCCTGCCTCCTCAGCAACGCTGTTATCATATTGCGAAACCAGTAATTCCGAATCTTTAGCAACAGATACCGGGACAAAATTTGTTATATCATCTGGTGTAATGATAACGCCACAGGCATGAATTCCGGTGTTTCTGATTGAGCCTTCCAGTTTTTTTGCAGTTCGCAACATTTCCCCTAAATCAGACTTCTCCTCCGCTATTTTTCGAAATTCATAAGCTTTGTCCTTGTCTTCTGTTGTCAGAACATCCTTAAGTTTCGGATCAATATCTTTTTCAGATAATACTGCCTGCAAGGTGGCCGTCAAATGGGAAGGGAAAATTTTTGCTACCCGGTCTACTTCATTCAAAGGAATATTCATCACCCTGCCCACATCTCTGATGGAAGACTTGGCAGCCATGGTGCCATACGTTACTATCTGCGCAACCTGATTTTTTCCATATTTATCAATAACATAGTCAATTACCTTGCTTCTGCCATCATCGTCAAAATCGATGTCAATATCCGGCATCGAAACCCGCTCAGGATTTAGAAATCTTTCAAAAAGTAAATCGTATTTTATTGGATCTATATTCGTTATACCCAGGCAATAGGCAACTAATGAGCCCGCAGCTGATCCCCGCCCCGGTCCAACTGAAACCCCCATTTGTCGGGCTACACTTGTAAAGTCCTGAACAATCAGAAAATATCCCGAATATCCTGAATTGATAATGACTTCAAGTTCAAAGTTCAGTCTTTCTTCCACTTTCCCGTTTACTATTCCATACCTTCGGGAAGCACCTTCATATGCCAAATGTCTGAGGTATAATTCCTGAGTATCAAAACCCACCGGCAAAGGAAATGCAGGCAACAGGATATCCCTGGCAAGTTGGATATTATCAATTTTAGATGCAATTTCCATCGTATTTTCTACTGCCGCCTGAACATCTCCAAAAAGGGTGTTCATCTCAGCTTTGGTCTTAAAATAGAAATCTGAACTTGGAAACTTAAAGCGCTCCTTATCCTCTAAAAGTGATCCGGTATTTACGCAAAGCAATACATCATGCGGTGCAAAATCTTCCTGCTCTACATAGTGTGCATCATTAGTTACAATGGTTTTTATATTATATTTTTTCGCAAAACCGATTAAAATCTGATTTACATCTTCCTGACTCATACCGGTATCGTCAATCTTTTCCAAGCCCCGATGCCGCTGTAGTTCAATATAATAATCCTCTCCAAAAAGATCCAGCCACCACCTCAGCTTTTGTTCCGCCAATTCAATATTTCCCGTCAAAATAGTTTGAGGTATTTCAGCCCCCAAACAACAAGAGGTTGCAATAATACCTTCATGATATTTAACAATAAGTTCCTTATCAATTCTTGGATATTTGCCATAAAGCCCTTCTGTAAATCCAAGGGAACAAAGTTTTGTCAGATTCTGATATCCCAATGTACTTTTTGCCAGCATCAATTGATGATACCGCACGTCCTTGAGACCCCTCGATTTTTCAAAACTCTTGATATGACGATCTTCCGAAACATAAAATTCACATCCAATGATGGGTTTAATGTCCTGAGCCTTTGCTTCCTTCACAAATTTAAAAACACCAAACATATTTCCATGGTCTGTAATAGCAACAGCCGATTGGCCATCTGCCTTGGCCTTTTTCATTAACGTTTTTATATCGGAAGCACCATCCAACAGGGAATATTGTGTGTGCGAATGTAAATGACAAAAATCTACCATCAGGAATCTAAAATTATCAGGTTGTGTGGTTCAAAGATAAAACAATAATCGTTTACAGTTAACTAATACTAATTGACAAAGGTTTTTTAAAGCGATGAATTAATTTCCTTATCATTGATTAACATGAATTATAACCCTCCAACTATTTGATTTTGATAAAATCCCCTTTGAATTTTTTTATCTGAAACCAAAAGTTGACCTGAAAGAACAAATAAAGAAAGGGTCCAGCTTTTGACCCTACCTATTCTACAGTCTGAAATATCGGCCACAATAAGTTACAGTCAAGGTATTCATAAACTTAATTTTACCCGCCTTTTTAATCTCCCGACATAACTAAAGACAAAAACGCCGCAAATCACGATGATTGCAGAAATACTTGTTTTAAAACCATCCGGTTTGATAACTATTATTGCTCCTATATATTGAACTAAAAATATAAAGTAAAGAAAATTGGTAAATGAAATTCTGGAAATTCTGTTAACTACATAGGTGCCTAATGGTGCAAAAAATACAACAATCGGTATGCATGACAACCACATCTCGTAGGATGTTTGAGAGATGTCTTTTATGATCAACCCATGTAATATAAAGCCCGCAATCGTTTCAATAGTCATAATAATAATGGAGGAGGGTGTAGCCACCTTTTCATTTACTTTATAATAAATAACGATAAAACAAAAGGTAAAAATATTGATCCCTGTACCAAATAAAGACGAAATTACGCCACCAATACACCCTAAAGCACTTAATAATAAAACATCGGTACGCTTTAAATCTGCAATCTTATTGAAAATAAGCCTGTGTTCCTTTCTGTTTTCAAGAAACAACACGATGCCAAAGGAAAGCCATAGGGATACAAAAATTAATTTTGCATAAATGGGTTGCACATATGGCATAATAAAGTAGGTTCCGAATACCAGTCCTGCCAATCCGCCCATCGTAACATAAAAAATATAATTCCAGTCTACAGGTATCTTTTTATTTAAAATGTACACCGTTGCAGCTGTCATTCCTATACTTTGAATTGCAAATGCAAAATTTCTTGCTACATCAGGCAGCACTCCTAAATAAAGTGTAAATATGGGATAGGCTACAGAGGCACTCCCTTCAGGGCTCGATCCCGCGACAAATGAACCAAAAACCATGGTTATCATAACAGCAATATGGCTTTTGAGAATATAAAAAAGTTCATTAGCCGACATATACCATACCCAGGTAAAAAGAACAGCTATAAGATAAGCCCAATATACCAGCGGATAATTTTTGAATTTCAATCTTTTCTTTTTTCGAACTAAAAAATGATTATTTTTAGCTTTTAAATTTTAAAAAATAATTTATTGTCGACAAAGTATGAATAAATCTGGCGATATAACTGCAAAAATGCAGGAAGAACAGGAATATATAAAAGAAATTCAACATAAACTATATGAAAATCTGAATATTCTACTCGAAAATCAAAAGACCCGGGTAGAAAATCAGGATCTGGTTATTCAAAACCAAAGTCTTATCATAAGAAATCAGGATGTTATTGTAAATAATCAGATCAATATCATCAAAAACCAAAAACAAATTGTTGAAAATCAGGTATCCTTGTCCGCAATTCTAAAAACACAGGCAAAATTATTATATATTATTGAAAATCTGGCAGGGAAGAGTACTACAGAAGAAGAAGCCAATGAATCTGTCGAGGAAATTTTGCTCCACTGTAAACAACAGTTCGAAGGAGGCATATTAAATGTATATGAACTTAATACAAATAAAACCCGGATTATTCCCTGAAATTCCGCAATTGCTCTTCGAGTAATTTAATATTAATTTTTAGAGTTTTATTTTCCGCTTCCCTGCTGTCCAGAAGTTGTTTTAACATCTGAATCTGCAACTGTATACTTTCAAGTTTCTGAGACAACAGTTTAATGTTAAAAATGTATTTTTCATTTTCAAATGCAAGTTCATCCATATTGGCGATCTTAGATAGAGTCACATCCCAATTATTGGAAAAATTGTTATTGATTTTTTCCGAAATATCGGAATTATATAGGTTATCAATAGGGACGCGAAAATAGACACTGAGTTTTTGACCGATATCCAGACTTGGTAAAAACTTACCGTTTTCATAATCAGATAGCGCACTTTTGCTAATTTTTACCAGCTCACTTAGTTCAACCAGTGTCATTTTTTTAGATTTTCGCAAAAATCTAAGATTGTTGCCAAAAAAATATTCCGATTTTTTGGAATTTTCCATTACTTGATTATTTTTGACCTGAGATTTAATATAAACACACAAAAATACATTTATATTTTGCTTAAAACATAAGCCTCCGTTAATTTAGAATGATGCCATAAAATAGGCTAAAATTTTTTTATTCACTCAAAATTCAAAACATTGGAAACCAACAAACTTTTTATTTTAATTCTCTTTTGCCTGAGCAAACTCATTTTGAATGGACAAACACCATCGGATGCACTCATGATGGATAAAAATGAACTTTGTATTGGCGTAATATATCAAAATGACACCTGGGATAAATACTGGGAAGGCGCGCTGCTTAGAGACAACCAAAACATAGGCACACTTACCAGAAATACATTGTTGCCCATGATTGCCTATGGCATTTCCAACAAATTTAACCTTATTGCTTCTTTGCCCTATGTAAAAACCAACGCTACCGGCGGTCAAATAGCAGGCGCTTCAGGAATGCAGGACTTCAGTATTTTCGCAAAATATCAATTGTATTCCCTGGATAAAGTATCCGGTTCATTTAAAACTTTTTTAGTTGGTGGATTTGGGCTGCCCGCCTCTGCTTATCTGTCTGACTACATGCCGTTTAGTCTTGGCCTGGGCACCAAAGAATTTTCTATTAGAGGAATCCTAAAATTTGAACACAAATCCGGATTATATCTTCGCGGCAGCTACGCTTTTCTTCATAGAACAAGTACAGAAGCGGAACGGGATTACTATTATGCAGACAAAGGGATCTATACTACACATATGGACGTGCCAAACGCAACCAATACGGAAATCTGTTTAGGTGCGTGGCTTTTAAACCATTCAGTTCAAATTGAAGCTTCTGCAATTAATCAGGTCAGTCTTTCCGGTGATGATATCAGAAGGCAAAATGCGCCCCAGCCAACGAATAAGATGAATTTCACCAATATTAACGGAAGGCTGCGATACTTTACTCCATTTTTAAAAGGGTTTAGTATTGTAGGAGGATTCACTCAAATAGTGGAAGGTAGAAATATAGGCAAATCTACAGTCATCTCAGGAGGACTTACCTATCAGTTTTTAATAAAAAAATAATCGGCTAACATTTTTAAAATAAACCAATGGAAAATATATCCTATTTTAAATATACTAAATTCCTGATCGTATGCGCAATTCTTTTCGCTTCATGTGAAAAAGAATATCCTTCCGCAATTGCTTACGATCCTTATACTTTCACAGGTACTGACAGTAACGGTGGCACATGGAAAACCACGTTATTAACCAGTCCGGACCAGATTAATATTGGTGCTCCTGCAGATGTGAACTCAGTTGCTTACCAGCAAGAACTCAACATTCTTAAAACTTCCATGGCAAAAGCGAACAAAGCTAGTATTGATTATTGGGGTAATAATCCTATTATCCGATGGAATGAAATAGCAAGGGAGCTTGCTGCAAAGTATAATTTGACACCGGCCCCGAATGCCGATGGTACTTATCCTGCCCCAAATGCTTCCAAACCGGACCAATATCCGTACTTTCCTTTTGCACATCCACCTTACGCCTGCAGGGCTTTTGCCTATCTGAGCGCTGCTCAGTTTGATGCGTTAATTGCATCTTGGCATTTCAAGTTTAAATTTAACAGGCCGGAAGTACACATTACAGATAATACAATTCAACCTGTTTTCCCTGCAACAGGTTTACCTTCCTACCCTTCTGACGGAGCGGTTATTGCCGCCGTATCCAGAGAAATTCTTTCGGCATTATTCCCGTTGGAAAAACAATTTCTTCAGGATAAGGCAACTGAAATGAAAAGTGCTTTAATGGCAGCTGGTATCAATGTTGAAAGTGATATTGTTGCCGGAGATTCACTGGGTCGGGGAATTGCCAAAATATTTCTGAAAAGAGCATCCACAGATGGAATGGCAAAAGCACAAACTACAAAAGCCATATCCGACTCAATAAAACTGGCCGCATCTAACAGGTTTGGCTGGCAATGGAACAACCTCGAAAGTCCTCAGAGACCGGTAGGTATTACGCCACTTTTTGGCAAAGTAAAATTGTGGAATGTGCCCTCTGTGGAATCTGTCAGGCCGGATGCACCCCCTGCTTTGAATTCAAAAGAATTTCTGGAAGCAGCAGATGAACTAAAATCGATTGCTGCCAATCTGACAAACGAACAGCGCAAAATAGCCAACTGGTGGTCTGATGGTTTGGGAACCTACACCCCTCCCGGACACTGGAACCGTTTTGCCACCGATTTTATAATAAAATACAAATTTAATCCTTTACGATCCGCCAGAGTTTATGCTTATATGAACATGGCTATTGAAGATGCTGGCATAAGTTGCTGGGATGCCAAGTATTATTACCATTATCCAAGACCTATACAGACTATCGATGGCTTCAAAACCATTTTGGGTACACCAAATTTCCCAAGTTATACGTCTGGCCATAGTACTTTTTCAGCGGCAGCTGCTGCTGTTTTAGGACATATTTTCCCGTCTGAAAAATCAAAAGCGGAACAATGGGCAAAAGAAGCGGCTGATTCCAGAATTTATGGAGGAATTCATTACAGATTCGATTCTGAATCAGGTTTGATACAGGGGAAGAAAGTAGCAGAATATACAATAGCAAAGGCCATAGCCGACGGGGCAGATTAAAATGAATAAATATTTCGTACTTTTTATTGGCTAAGGCAGTGTAAACCACTGCCTTTTTTATTTGCCTGATTTTTTGTGCATTTCGTCTTATTTTTTTTGATAAATGCAACATTCATCCAATTTTTATGTCTTTAAACGAACATTCATTTTTCAAAACAATCTATGCAATCTATTAAATCAGTCATATCAGTTTTTGCCATTTCCCTGTTATGTTTAACTGCGTATACCCAGGAATCCTTATCCATCTCCGGTTCAATACTCGACATTAATGGCTCGGGAATCCCTTTCGCAACCATCATCCTCAAATCGGGAAAGGACAGCGTTATGGTCAAGGCAGATATTACAGAAGAATCCGGGAATTTCAATTTTGACAGGCTGAAACCTGGTGAATATTTTATGGAAGCCAGCTACATTGGTCATGAAGAATACAGATCAGGTATTTTTACTGTTTTTGACAAACCCATTACACTGGTGCCAATTACATTAAATGAAAACGCAAAACAACTTGATGAAGTGGTCGTTTCGGCCAGTAGAGCACTTGTAGAAGTAAAAGCAGACCGGACTGTATTTAATGTGCAGGGAACAATAAATTCTGCCGGTGAAAACGGATTAAATCTGCTACGTAAAGCACCCGGAGTCCTTGTTGATAATAACAATAATATTTCTGTGTTGGGTAGGGCAGGTGTTCTGGTATATGTTGATGGTAAAAGAATTCCCCTTACCGGCGATGATCTAACAAATTACCTGCAAAACCTGACTTCAGAACAAATTGACAAAATAGATATCATTACCAATCCGGGATCAAAATATGAAGCACAAGGTAATGCCGGAATTATAGATATCCGATTAAAAAAAGATAAAAATCTTGGTGGCAACGGATCCGTTAGCGGAAGCTACGGGCATGGAAGATACGGTCAGGGCAATATAAATGCAAATGGAAACTTTAGAAACAAGACGGTCAATACCTTTGGAAATTTGGGCTTCAACAAAGGAACCAGATGGAATAAAATGATATTTGATACGTATCAAAATGGCTTTAGACTTGATGAATCAAATATTTCAACCAACAACTATTCCGGATACAATGGACGACTAGGTACTGATTTTTTTCTTAGTAAAAAAAGTACAATAGGGTTTCTGGTGGGGGCTCAAACCAATGCATCAGCAAGTCTAAGCAACAATACCACCTTTATTTCAAATCAGTCAAGTATCAATATAATTGATAGCATTCTAATGGCCCCAAACACTTCAGATGCTAGCAGAAAACAAGCTACTTTTAATATTAATTATGCCTTTGAATCAGGTAAAAACAGATTAAATGTCGATGCAGACTATGGAACTTTCAGAAACGAGTCCAATCATTTACAGCCAAATATTTATTTTAATTCCACCGGAACGGATATCATCAGCCAGAATAAAAATACATACTATACCCCGGTTGAAATTGATATTGCCACAGCTAAAGCTGACTATGAAACTGAAGTTTTTGGAGGAAACATGGGTATTGGAGCCAAATTCAGTAATGTTGCGACGGATAATACCTTTTTGTTCTACAATGTTTTGAATAATGCTCCGGTGAGAAATGACAAAAGATCCAATCAGTTTAGCTATAATGAAAATGTCATGGCCGGTTATCTGAATTTTTCACGAAGCCTGCATTCGAAATGGAATGCTTCTGCGGGTTTGCGGATTGAAAATACAAATGCTACCGGAGATCTTATCGCGTTTCTTCCTGAACTGGAAGAAGCCCCTGTCGATTTCAACTATACCAGCTATTTTCCGTCAGCAGGCCTTACTTATCAACACAGTCCGGAGCATGTTTACTCCCTAAATTATGGCAGAAGGATAAATCGACCCGACTATAATGTTCTTAATCCATTTAGGGAGCAATTAAGCGAACTGTCATACAGTAAAGGGAATAAATTCCTACAGCCCGAAATTGTAAATAATCTGGAGCTGGGATATACTTTGAAATACCGGTTTTCGTTTAAAATTGCGTACAGCAAAACTACCAACCAGATTACACGTCTGATTGGACCCGACGAAGTAGATCCCCGGGCCGGTTTTATCAGTTGGGATAATCTGGCCAACCAAAAATTATACAGCTTTAATGCTTCTATGCCATTTGATCTGTCAAAATGGTGGAATGTCTACATAAACTTCGGTGCAGCTTATACGGATAATCAGGCTGATTATGGAGATGGTAAAATTGTTGATGTTCAGGCAGGTTCGTATAATATTTATCATCAAAACACCTTCAATTTGGGCAAAAAATGGAAAGGTGAACTTTCAGGATGGTTTTCCGGTCCAGGTGTTTGGGGTGGCGTATTCCTGTATGATCCAAGTTATAGTTTAAATTTTGGGTTACAACGAAAATTTCTGGACGACAAAATGAACATAAGAATAAGCATCAATGATGTGACCTATCAATCGGGGTGGTCCGGTATTGCGGCTTACAATGGCCAAAAAAGTTTTGGACAGGGCAACTGGGATAGCCGAAGAGCATCATTTAGCGTTAGTTACGATTTAGGCAACAGCAATGTAAAATCCAGAAAACGCGATACAGGAATCGAAACCGAAAGCAGGCGGGCAGGCGGTTGATTTACCTGCTGTATTTAAGTCCATGACCAAATTTATACAAAGGGTTATGACTGTCATAAGGTAAATCTTCTTTCTGATCTTTTACTTCTTGCATCGAAGAGGGCAACTCAAAAGGCAATTTACCTTCTGGTTTTGATTTGCCAAAGATAACATCCAGCAGGGCAACATCCGATGCACCATAATTGGCAATAACGGCAACAGCCGTTGCATTGATCTCTGTTATGATGGCCGGACGATCAATATAAATGTCAAAAACAGTAGGCACTTTTTTACAAATTTTTAAAATTTCTTCCAGCTCCTCGCCTTTAAAATCAAGGTCTCCATGGTGAAAACCTTTTGCAAATGGATTGTTGGTTTCTATTGGTACCCACGGCGTCTTCGCTCTGATGATTGCAATATCAGCCTCCTCAGGGGAAAGAACTACTTCCCCATATAATTTTGCCACTTCCGGTTTGATATTTTTTACAAATATTTTAGCTTTTCCCGGTTTTAAAGGCAGGATTTCTCGTTCATTTTTTAACAATGTTAAAGACCTCCTTTGTGTACTTTCCCCCAATTCCACCCAATCCTTTCTTCCCACTATTTGCAGGGCTTTTTCAACATCAACATATGGATTTTCGAATAGTCCAAGTTCAAATTTTTGCCTTAATATTCTCCTGACCGATTCGTCCAGTCGTTTTTCGGTAATATTGCCTTTTTTTACTAAAGCTACAACATGCTGAACACAGCTTTCTCCCCCAAATTGGTCACAGCCGGCTTCCAGCACCTTTAAAACACGGTTCTCTTCTGATAACGCTTCGACACCCCAGGCTCTTGCCGGCCAGATTGCCTGTCCAAGGTTTACATCACTAATAAGACCCCAATCTGTACAGATAATACCCTCAAACTTGTATTTTTCACGCAGTAGTTTAGTGATGATCGTTTTATTAAACGACATGCCTACATTTTCTTCCGTCTGATTTACCGGTATACCGTAATAGGGCATAATTGAAGCTGTTTTCGCTTCAAATGCTGCTAAAAATGGCTTTATATGGTATTCAAAATTATTACCCGGGTATACCTGACCTTTGTGAAACTCAAAGTGGGAGTCAAGACCCTCTTTTTGAGGCCCGCCACCCGAAAAATGTTTTGTCATACATGCCACACCCTGATTATTTAATTGATTCCCATTTTGAAATCCCCTTATATAAGGTGCAATCATTCTGGCTGACAGATCGGCATCTTCTCCAAATGTACCATTGCACCTCGGCCATCTGGGTTCTGTAGCAAGATCTGCCATTGGATGCAGCGCTATTCGTATCCCCACAGCAAGATACTCCTGTCTGGCTATGTCTGCAAATTGCCTCATGAGCCCGGCATCATCCAGTGCCGCAAAACCAAGTTGCTCCGGCCACTGCGACATGCCATTTGCGGCCATCGAAAAGATGTTATTGCTAAAATAATGCCTCGGATCTGATGCTATGGATACAGGTATACCAAGTCGGGTTTTTTCTGCAACTAGTTGTATTGCGTTTATTCCCATTGCAAGTTGGCGGGTCGGCGGAGTATTCCAAAAATTAAAATGTCCCAAATGTTTTTGTTCAATCTGAACATCAACCGGCAACATCCTGGCGGCTGGTCCAGTTAGCTCAACGCCTTCTTTTTTTCCTATCGTTCCGTCAGGATTAATACCTGCCCCACTAATGAACATCTGACCAGCCTTTTCTTCAACGGTCATGAATGACAACAGATCATTAATTCTGCTTTCAACAGGTTGAAACTGATCTTCATAAACATCCATTTTTCCATTTTTATTCAAATCCCGGTATTGCTGTGCATGAGATATTAAAAACAAATGAAAAAATATTGATATACCAATGATTTTACCCATGATTTTTTATCAGTAAAAGTAATTAATAATTTTACACACGATTGAAAGGTTAAAACAATTTTTTAAAAAAAAAGCGATGCTCACATGAAGTCAAAACCCATCAAGTACCAATTGCGTTTCCAATTTGTTAACCATATAAAAACTATGTAAAGTTGCTTTATACAGGACCTTTATGATTCTATTTGTCGTTTTACGACTAAAATTAATATTTGCAGGGATTTAAAACAAAATATATTATTTTTGCAAAGTCAAATTACTGATGCACCATCCCAGCTTTTCTCACATTAACTTAAATTGTATGAATGTTCTTTGTTCGGCTTTGTATATTTATGGTTTATCTGTTATAAGAAGCAGATTGTTTGATTTTTCATTTATAATAATTACAATTCTTTGTTTCGGATTATCTCCATTAGTAAAAGCGCAAACCACGGATAAGGATAAATTTGAAGGAATGCAGCTTATAAATTCGAACCGGGAGCAAATTGGTCTTTCAGTAGAAAATTCCCATTTTATAATTTCCAGTTCTTATAAAGATATATCAGCAGGAGGTATCCAATTGGTGTATCTTCAGGAGACGTATAAAGGAATTCCTGTTTACAATCAATTCCAGTCCCTGTCTTTCAGAGATGGAAAATTGGTTACTAATTCAGGCAGCCTGCCTCAATATTTCAAACGGGTAAAAGATCTGAATGATAAACCCGCATTAACGGCCGCTGAAGCAGTTAAATACGCCTTGGAAGACAGACAATTAAAAACGCATACACCAACATCGTTAATAAAAAGTTCTGAAAACGGTCAAAAATTTGAATTCTTAAACAAAGGAATATCAGAAGAAAACATCACCGCCCAATTAATGTGGGTCCCCTCTGAAGATGCCGGCCAATTGTTTTTAGCCTGGCAGGTATATGTTGTACCCTTCACCACGTCTGACTATTGGCTGGTTCGAATCGATGCCATGAATGGATTAACTCTGGGCGTCAGCAACCTGACAGTGTATTGTAACTGGGGCACATCAGAACACAATATTATTGAAAAAAATAAATCAGAAATCAAAACTTTCAGAACTTTAAAAGATAATCACAGCAGTCCGTTAAATTCTGGCCAACTCGAAAATCATGCGCCTCCAGCAGCGCCATTACTGGTGAACAGTGCCTCATACCTCGTGATAAAATACCCGACAGAAGCACCATCTTTTGGGGCAGAAAGCGTACATACAGATCCATGGAATCAGGGCCCTGCAGGAAATGCTACCACGCATAAATGGCATTTTGATGGGGTAACCAATTATACTATTTCAAGAGGAAATAACGTTTGGGCCAAAGAGGATAGAGATGGGTTGAATAATACTATCGGGTTACCCGCTACCTCCACTACTGGTCCTGATCCATTAACATTTCAGTTTATACCGGATTATAATGTCGAGCCGACCAATGCTACGTTTCAGCAATTTGCCATAACAAATTTATTTTACTGGAACAATCTCATGCATGATATGAGTTATAATTATGGTTTTGATGAGGTTGCCGCCAATTTTCAGGCTGATAATTTAGGACGTGGAGGTATTGGCAACGATTATGTAAATGCCGATGCCCAGGATGGAGCAGGAACAAACAACGCCAATTTTTCTACACCGGCAGATGGATCTAAAGGCAGAATGCAAATGTATCTTTGGACGAGTCCAACACCGGACCGGGACGGAGATCTGGACAACGGCATCATATGCCACGAATATGGTCATGGCATATCTCACCGGCTTACAGGAGGTCCCGGAAGTGGTGCTGGCTGCATGAGTCATGTCGAACGTGGTGACGAAGGCTGGAGTGACTATTTTGGGTTAATGATGAATACCAATTGGAGCACTGCCACTTTAACAGATGGATTTAATATTCCAAGAGGTATCGGAACCTATGCATTAAATCAACCTACAAATGGCGCGGGAATCAGATTATATAAATATTGTACAAATATGGCAGTTAATCCGCTTACATATGCCAATATGGGCGTTGCCCCGGTTGGAACTGCTGTTCACAATATAGGCGAAATATGGTGTGCTACGCTTTGGGACATGACGTGGGACCTCATACAACTGGAAGGCATAAACCCCAACCTGTTTAATGCCTCAGGAGCCGGAGGAAACACTGTTGCTATGAAACTGGTCATCATGGGTGAAAAACTCCAAAAATGCAGCCCTGGATTTTTGGATGCCAGAGATGCAATTTTACAGGCTGATCAATTGCTTTACAATGGACAATATCATTGTACCATACTCAATGCTTTTGCAAGAAGAGGTATGGGAACAAATGCTATCCAGGGCTCTTCCGGAAGTGCAACGGATCATACTGCCGGATTTTTGAATGAAGAAAGTACCCTCCAATTAACACAAAGTGTCAGTCAGCAACTTCAGAATGGTCAGGTAACCTATACACATACTGTTAAATCATTTTGTCAGGCCCTGACCAATTACGTTTTAAGAGATACTTTACCGCTGAATGTGACCTACATTAGCGGTGGCACTTATAACCCTGTTCATAGGGTAGTCAGTTTTACTGTAAATTTAGGGGCCGCTTCGGTTGCCAATTATTCCTATACCGTCAGTATCAATCCGGGAACCTATTTTGTAACCACTGATCTGATAAACGAAGTGGTCACGACTCCTGCTATTCCGTCAAACTGGTCTGTATCTTCCAATAATTCAACAAACTGGACAGGTACGGCAACGGCAAGTCATAGTGCTCCAAATTCACTTTTTGGAACGAATCAGGACGTGGTTTCTGATATGTTAATATCTATGAATACAAATGTTTCAATTCCTTCCACTGCACCGTTTATTTCTTTTTGGCATAATTATAATACCGAAGCGGGCTGGGACGGTGGCGTCGTCGAAATGAGTACGGATAATGGCACTACCTGGGTAGACTTAGGGCCTTATTTTACAAGCAATGCCTATAATGGCAACTTAGGGACCGGCAGCAACCTTGCCGGTCGAAATGCTTTTACCGGCAACAGCAATGGCTGGATTAAATCAACCATCCGCCATAAAAAAGCGACCAATACAAATGCCAGAATTCGTTTCAGATTGGCTTCTGACAGCAATACAAAAGTAACGGGTTGGAATGTTGATGATATAGTCGTCAGAAGCAGGGCAGTGGTTGATATTGTTTCAGAGTTATTTTATTCATCCGGCCAAAAAGCAGCTACATCCGATACTTTTACAAAAATTATATTCCCGGTTATCACTGCCGGGACGGCAACCGGCACCATATCTGCATGCGAAGGTTCCCCTTCAGTCGCACCGGATATTCAGTCTTTCACCGTATCCGCTAATTCTTTGATCTCAGGTCTTACTATAACCGCACCCGCACATTTTGAAGTCTCTTTGCAACCGGGAAGTAATTATACATCCTCCTTGGTTATTAACCCAACGGATACCGAAAGTATTCCGGCAACCTTAATCTACGTGCGTTCTTCAGCTTCGGCCCCTGCAGGCCTTGTTTCTGGTATGATTACCTTAAATTCGTCGCTGGCCACCACGATTTCCGTACCGGTAAATGGAATTGTAAATATGATTCCTGTAGCAATGGTATCTCCTCAGGATCAGTCTGTTTGTTCTTCAATACCTATTACACCAATTATACCAACTTCGAATATAGCAGGAAGTCAGTACAACTGGACTAGAAATAATACAACGAATGTCACAGGAATCGGACCAAATGGGTCTGGAAATATTACAGGCGTTCTGAACAATATCGCTCAAAGTGCTCAGATGGTAACATTTAATATTATTCCTGTTTCAAACGGATGCCAGGGGCTACCGGTAATTGCCACTATAACTGTTTATTCATACAATACAATCAATAATGGGTATTTTAATGATCCGGGTGTTTGGGAAGGGGGTTGTGTACCACCCCAACCATTACCGGCAGGCGCCAAAGTGACTATTAATCATGACATCATCAGGCAATAATGGTATGAATGCTGTGGCAACTAAATTTATAGCCTGTCTTTAGATAGGATTAGAACCCGGATTGTCTTTTGTGCACTACCAGAAACATTCTTCAATGAAACTTGAAGTTTATGGTGTTGAGCATAAAATTAATCCACATTAAATTAATAACATTAGATTTGAAGTACTTTAAAAAAAGAAAAATGAATTTTAAAAAATCTTTCCTGTTGCTGTTTTTATGCAGCTTGTACTTATCTTGTACTGCTCAAAAACCGGTCGTCCAGAATACCTCAGTCCGGCAGACTATAAATCCTATGACCCCGGAGATGCTGTGGAAAGTAAAAAGGGTTTCCTATGTCGGCCTTGCTAAAGAAGGCAATGATGTGATTTTTAAAGTTTCAACGCCCGAAATGGAAAAAAATACTTTCAGCAATAAATATTTTAGTATCCCGCTTACCGGTGGTGAGCCAATTGAAATTTCAGATTTCCAAACCCGGATTCCCGATAAAAATATCTCTCCCGATAATAAATATAAAATTATCGACAAATCAGTTAAAATTGAAAAGGTACATGGATTCGACTACTATCCTGAATTGACCAAATCTACAGCGCAAATTTACACCCAATTAGATTACAGACATTGGGATACGTGGAATGATGGCACTTTTAACCACATTTTTTTTGGCCCGGTTAAAACTCCGGATTCTTTATTTCGTGATATAATGCATCAGGAACCTTTTAATTGCCCCCAAAAACCGTTCGGTGGTGATGAGGATTATATCTGGAGCCCGGACGGAAAAAGTATTATTTACGTCAGTAAAAAACTACACGGTACTGCCGCCGTTCAAAGTACGAATACCGATTTGTTTGAATATAACCTCAATACAGGTAAAACAAAAAATCTTACTGAAAGTAATAAAGGGTACGATACAAATCCTTCCTTTTCTACCCAGGGAAATCTGGCATTTCTGAGTATGCAAACGGATGGCTACGAAGCAGATAAAAACGATATTAAAGTACTGTCTAATGGAGTTGTTACCAACCTTACTGCTCATTGGGATGAGTCGGTCATGAGTTTTCAGTGGGCCCCTGATGGAAAAAGCCTTTATTTTATAGCTGCAACACAAGGAACTTTACAACTTTTTGAAGTGGATAATCCGGCAACAGGAAATAAATTAGCCACAGTTCGCCAACTAACAAAAGGTGATTTCGATGTCCAGTCCATACATAACCAGTCTGGCGATTTGCTTTTGGTTAGTCGTACCAGCTTCAACAGAGCTGCTGAATTATTTACTTATAATTTAAGGTCAAAGGACTGGAAACAACTCACCAATGTCAATGGGTCATTGTATGATCTTGTGGGGCAATGTAAAACCGAAAGGCGATATGTCACAACAACAGATCAGAAAAGCATGCTGGTTTGGGTAGTGTATCCCCCTGATTTTAATCCCGCAAAAAAATATCCGACCTTACTCTACTGCCAGGGAGGTCCACAATCAGCTTTGACCCAATTTTATTCTTTCAGATGGAATTTACATTTAATGGCCAGTCAGGGGTATATTGTGGTTGCTCCAAACCGACGCGGAATGCCCGGTCATGGGGTGGAATGGAATCATCAAATTAGCAAAGACTGGGGTGGGCAGAATATCCGGGATTACCTCTCCGCAATTGATGATATAGCTAAAGAGCCGTATGTTGACAAGTCAAGATTGGGCGCAGTTGGCGCTTCCTATGGCGGCTATTCTGTTTTTTACCTTGCCGGTGTGCATCAAAAAAGATTTAAAACTTTTATAGCACACGACGGAAGTTTTAATTTATACAGCATGTACGGATCTACAGAAGAAATGTTTTTTGTAAATTATGACTTTGGTGGACCATACTGGGAGGATAAAAACATTAAAACGTACACAGAATTTAATCCCATTCATCATGTATCTAAATGGGATACCCCTATTTTTATAATTCAGGGGGGAAAAGATTACCGAATTCCCCTGGAACAGGGACTCGAAGCGTTTAATGCCGCCCAGTTGAAAGGATTAAAAAGTAAATTGCTTTACCTTCCTGATGAAAATCATTGGGTAATGAAGCCACAAAATAGTCTGGTATGGCAAAATGAATTTTTTAAATGGCTGAAAGAGACGCTTTAATCTGAAGCCAGCCCGAACTTTAGAAAATATAATGGCAATGCTTTCATTTTAAATCCTAAAAGCCGTTCTATCAGTTTTTAAAATTTTCTAAAAAGTTTTATAAATAAAATAAGTGGGCTCTAATGGTTTGTAATTTTTGTTGTGTTCTTAAAAATCCTTCATTGATATAAAATAAAGTATGCTTCAGCTTAACCTTTTTTGAAAATAAATCAAATAAGGGCGAAATATTTTTTTTCCTTAAATGTTCTCTTTACCTTTTAGATGACTCGCCTCAAAACATTGAAACAGCGAGAAAGTATAATTTTTTTCATTTAAAATTTTTAATTCGATGATATAAATTATCTCGAAGATCTTTAATGATCTGAAGCGTTCCACATCATAGCATTTTATTTGGTCTGTAAATTTGACAGAATATATCATCAAACCAAAACACTATTAAATTTACCACATCTTAAGCATTACAAATTCGCCCTGAGAGATGAATACCAATAAAACATTAATCTATTTTCGAAAAGCAATGTAGTGGTTAGATCTCATAATACAAGCTGAATAAACAGCAGTAATGGGATGGTTATGCTGGCGCTATTTTCTTTTTTGCACTACCCGGATTTAATTCGTGCAATAATTAAATATAGTTAATCGTACTGTTCATCTATAAATTACCTGCTTTAATAGAATAGATCTGGAATAACTGCAACTTCCTTAGTATTGACCTCGTCATTGTTTTGATATTGCCCATTATTAAAACAACATTTTATGAAATCAATCTTTACTGTCGTCTTTTTTGCCTTATTTACAACCTTAAACGCTCAATCCATAAAAGGTGTATTATCTGATAATCAAAGTCCGGTTTCTTTTGCAAACGTTATGCTTTATAATGCAAAAGACTCAACTCTGGTAAAATTTACCTATTCTGATGATAGCGGAACTTTTAATTTTGACCAACTCACACCCGGTGTATATTACATAGATGCAACTTTTATTGGTCTGGAACAATACAGCAGCAAATCCATTAATGTGCTGTCAGACGATATTGACCTCGGAAGAATCAATATGACCATTTCTGCCAATCAATTGACTGAAGTCACTATAACTGCTAAAAAACCGTTAATAGAAGTAAAGTCAGACAAGGTAGTTCTAAATGTTGCAGGCAGCGTGCTCTCTTCAGGCGATGATGCACTCAGCTTACTTCGCAAGGCTCCGGGTGTACTGGTAGACAATAATGAAAATATTTCCTTAATGGGCAAAACAGGATTGATAATCTATATAGATGGGAAGCCATCCCCATTAAATGCAGCGGAACTCGCTTCCATGCTAAAAAATATGTCATCCAATGATATTGAGAGCATTGAAATCATCAGTAACCCATCTGCAAAATACGAAGCACAGGGAACAGCAGGAATTATTAATATCAAACGTAAAAAATTAAATCATGCCGGCTTGAATGGCTCAGTAACTTTAACAGGCAGACAAGGTAAAACTTCAGGTCTGAATAGCGGAGTTAATTTAAATTATAAAAGTGAAAAATTGAATCTTACGGGAAATCTTGGATACTTTAATAGCAATAACTGGAATTATAATGACTTTTACCGGACTCAAAATAACCTTGGCTTCAACACAATAAATGAAAATAACAATAACAATACAGGGTTAAATTCTAAAATAACCGGAGACTTATATCTCAATAAAAAAAGCACTTTCGGTTTTATAGCAGAATTCAATATGGATGATTTTAAAATGACCAATAATTCAGTTACCCGTATGGGCAATCTTAAATTAACTCAAACAGATTCCCTGCTTTTAAATCTTGGCCAAATAAAAGCAGATTCCAGAAATTCAAACATCAATACAAATTATTATTATGACGGGGGTAATGAAACAACTTTTAGTGTAGATATAAATTATGGCAGGTTTAATCGCGAAAATGACTCTTATACACCCAATAAGTATACAACACCTGACAGATCCAAAGTCACAAGTACTTTCGAAGTCAGAAGTGTAACTCCTACTATTATTGATATTAAGACGCTTAAAATGGACTATGAACAAAAACTGGGCATGGGGAAAATTTCAGGTGGAATAAAATCTGGAATCGTAAAAACCGACAATGCTTTCAATTTCTTTAATATCACAGACAATGAAGAAATCCTGAATAAAAATTTAAGCAACAGATTTAAATACGATGAATGGGTCAATGCGGCCTACCTGAGTTATAATCTGCAAGGCAAAAAAATAAGCTGGAATGCGGGACTTCGGGTTGAAAACAGCCAAACTAAGGGAAATCTGATTGCAATAAATAACACTGAGAACAAACTTGTTAAAAGAAGTTATACCAATGTATTCCCTTCTGCCGGAATATCCTACATGTTATCTGAAAAACATAGTTTTCAATTCTCCTATGGAAGAAGAATAAACAGACCAAATTATCAGGACTTAAATCCCTTTGAACTCCAACTGGACCAGCTTACCTATGAAAAAGGCAATGCCTTTTTGAATCCGGAATATGCCGATAATCTGCAATTAAGTCATACGTTTGCGCAGCAACTAACAACAACTTTTTCTTATAGTCACACCAGCAACGTGATTACCAGACTTGTGGAAACTTCCGGTCTCAAAGGTTCTTACATTACTTGGGATAATATCGCTTTTCGCAAAGTGTATACCTTTAGTATGAATGCCCCTTTTTCTTTAACGGAAAAATGGACGACTTACACCAACCTGAATGCCGTACATACATTCAACAAAGCAGACTTTGGTCATGGCAAAATTATCAACCTGAATGTTAGCTCATTTAATATGTATCACCAGCAGGCTTATGCATTTAACAATAGCTGGAATGCTGAAATTTCCGCATGGTACACTTCACCCTCAGTATGGGAAGGAACTTTTGTAATGAACTCAATGTGGGCCGCGGGAGCAGGTGTAAGTAAAAAATTTGCAGATAATAAAGCAAAAGTTACTTTAAACATAGATGACATTTTCCGAACCAATGTTTGGAGAGGTGAAAGTAATTTTAGCGGCTTATACATGGATGTAAGCGGAGGTTGGGATAGTCGGAGAGTAAGATTAACGTTTACCTATAATTTCGGAAATCAAAACTCCGGCAAATCTCGAAATAGAAATACCGGCCTTGAAGAGGAACAAAATAGAATTAAAAAATCCTAAATACCTCCTTTTTTACTAAATTTTATAGATCAAATGATAAAAGGCAATACACCTTATCGAAGTTCCTTTAAATAATGGAAATCTGTATAATAATATCTGCCTTTTGCCTTCTACCCGGAAGCTATGTTCATAACATGTGATAAAGAAGTAAATATGGTTTAGTCGAATTAACGTCAATGCTGTAACAATGTCATCAATTTGATCCGGTGTAGTGTCGAGTTTAAAATTGTATATCGCTCTTCTGATAAAACATAAAATTAACTGATAACCTTTTCAGATCAATGTCACAATATTGCGGAAACAGAAATCAGTTTAAAGATTTTATCCAAAGCATTCCTGCAATCCGGAATTAATGGAGTGTTAAAAGTAAATCCTTCAAAAAGCATAAATCAATGACATTAAAAAATCACATCCGATTCGTGCTTTATAAGTAATTCATATAATCGATAGACAACATGGCATAAAAAGGGTACGAATAACAGTAAAAAATACGAATAGGTTTATCCAGATCAGGTCAATGTAAAAGGGAAACAAAATCAGGCCTGATGTTTTATTTTGTAAGCAGCAAGTAACAAATATAATTTTCAGTTACAAAAAATAAATTGTTTTGTTGGTAAAAAAGGAAGATCAAAAAGTTGACCTTCCTTTTGTTTTAAGTTGCCATTACTTTGGAATCCAATAAAAAAGGGTCAGCAATTGGAATGCTGACCCTCAAATTAAATCTATGCGTAAACTTTTTTATTTTGTTCTGTCCCGCTTTTTAGCAGAATAGTTAACTTTTAATTGACCAGCCTTTCTCAGCGCCGTCTTAACATCACCGACAATACCCATAGTCACTTCGTTGTCAATCTTAAGTGAACTGATGATACTTTGTCTTTGAGCTTCAGGGACGGAAACCTTATGTTTTTCCAAAAATAGTGGAATATCATCAGTAGTAGCAAATTTATCTCCTAACTGAATACGGGGTTTGGTTCCGGCTTTGGCTTTATACTTCTCCGTTGGCCTGCCTATAAACAGAAAATTAACCAGTGTTTTCTTTTCCAGTTTAGTTAATTCAGAAGCCTGCGGCGTATTCACTTTTACCATCAGTTCTGTCTCTCTCATTTTGGTTACAACCATAAAAAAGAAAAGCAACATGAACACGATGTCAGGCAAAGAGGCGGTGGAAATTCCCGGCGTAACATTACCCTGTTTCTTTTTAAATTTTGACATATTTTATTGAATTTAATTTGTCTTAAAATTTATTTCTCTTCGCCAAATTTTGTCGGTTCTGCTTCCGAAATCACCAAAGGAATAGCATCTTTAATCTCTTTTTGTTGTGTGTTAGTGAGCTGGTCCAGGTTTTTTCCAAACTGTGTCATGGCTTGTTCTTCCCATAATTCATTATAGGCCGCCTTCAGTTCATTATACACTTCAAGATAAGTATGATAACTGGTTCCTCTGTCATTTTTAATGGAAATCAAAGCTTTATTCGGACTTTCTGACATATTTTCCAGCTTCTGTGGATTGGCAATAAAAATTTTAGTATTATTTTTCAAATCCTCAATTTTCATTTGCTCCCCCCTCACCAATAGTTGATTTTGGGCATTAACCAATACAGAATATACGTTCCTGGAATTCAATTTAATTTCCGGAGGTGGTTCTTCAGACCATTGAGGTAACTTTACAAGTACACCCTTGTCCTCAGCTATTGTGGTAGTGACGAGAAAAAATATCAACAAAAGAAAGGCTATATCAGCCATTGATCCTGCGTTGATTTCATTACTCATCCGATGTTTATTACTAGCCATATTGTTATACTTTTAATAAATTTATTTAAAGAAACTTCTTACTTCAAAAACAATTATCAAAACAAATGCTACTAGCGTTAAACCCATTAAACTATATAAACCTGCTGAAATAAACTTACTTATACCTTCGTTGATGTGAAATTCAGGATTACTCCAATATGCAGCATATCTTCCACCTGTATCATGTGACGAAGTAAAATAAAGAATGATAAAGGCTACAGCCAATGCTCCAAAGCCAAGTAATGTTTTTGATCCTGTTTTAAAGTTCCTTATAAGTTCCCAAAACACACCTCCAATCATTAGAACAATGGCAAGAATCGTCATAACAATCATCATCCATAAACCAACATTAAAGCAGTTAACTTTTGACTTGTCCTGCATATCTGTCAATTCAGACAAATTATATCCACCTGATTGTGCACCAAAATAAACACTCAATGCAAAAACTATAAATAAAAAAGCACTGACCCCAACGGCAATAGCATCACCGTCTTTTACCAAATAATTATATAATTTGATCATGATCTTAATTTATTTAATATAATTATTTAAATACTTTATTTCTGTTCATTACTTCAACCAATCCAATAGACGCATCTTCCATACTGTTGGTTATACCATCAATTTTTGATACGATGTAATTGTAAAACACCTGAAGAATCATCGCTGCAATCAGACCAAATACAGTTGTTAACAACGCCACTTTAATACCACCCGCAACTACTGTCGGAGAAATATCACCCGCAGCCTGAATTTTGTCAAAAGCCTGAATCATACCAATTACTGTTCCAAGGAATCCTAACATGGGAGAAAGGGCAATAAATAACGATATCCATACCAAACCTTTTTCAAGCAATCCCATTTGGACTGAACCATAAGAAACAATGGCTTTTTCAACGGCGTCAGGACCGCCTGCATGGTTTCTCAGACCTTCATACAATACACTTGCAGCAGGGCCAGGTGTTGCTTTTGCAACTTCTTTTGCTCCTTCTAAATCTCCATTTGAAAGTTTATCTTCAATTTTGCTCAACAATACATCCGTATTTGCCGATGCAATATTTAATGTTATAATACGCTCTATGCAAAATGCCAAACCAAAAATCAAACAGGCCAATACGGGTGTCATCCATATCCAGTCTCCTTCAATGAATTTTTCTTTTAAAACCTGAAAAGCACCGGGGCTCGCAGCCTCAGCAGCTACTGTTGTTGTGGCCTCAGTCATTGTTTCGGCAGCAGGACTTGCAGCAGCAGCAGCAGTATCCACAGCCGTCGCAGCAGTATCTGCAGCCTGTGCAAGTACATCAAATGCACCCATATACGATGCAATCATAAACACCCCGATTAAAAATAAAAGTTTTCGCATGATTTGTTAATTTACGTTTTTTTAGAAATAATAAATTTTAAAATTAAAGGTTAAAATTATGAAAATATTTAAATTAGTTAACAAACTCAACTATTTTTTTGCGGAGAGTGAGGGATTCGAACCCTCGATACCCTTTTGAGGTATACACACTTTCCAGGCGTGCTCCTTAAACCACTCGGACAACTCTCCAATACTGCAAATGTTCAAAAATTACTTTTAATATCAAAACTAATTTAATCTATACTTATTTTTATAATGTTCATGTAATTGATTGTGTGACATTTAACACAATATTAATTTTTAACAACCTTTAGTTTATAAACTTTCTAATTGGCACTTTTTGCGATATGGTCTATAAACCTTCAGATTCATATTTTAATGTCTATGGCGTGTGCTTAAATACTTTTTTTGCATTTGATGTCGTGATTTCCCCGATTTCTTCAATTCGTTTACTTTTTATTTCTGCCAGCTTTTCAGCAATCTTCACTAAATAAACACATTCATTCCGCTTCCCCCGGTATGGGACCGGGCTAAGGTATGGCGCATCCGTCTCCAAAACGAGGTTTTCTAATGGAATTTCAGCTACACCCGCATCTACTCCTGCATTTTTATATGTAATTACGCCACCTATTCCCATAAAAAATCCAATATCTGCTATGCGCTTTGCCTGCTCCGCCGTTCCGTTAAAACAATGAAAAATCCCATGCAAACGGCCATCCTGCATTTCGGTTACAATACGGATCGTTTGATCCAAAGATTCTCTGGAGTGAATTACAAAAGGTAAACCGGCTGATCTGGCCATTGAAATTTGCTTTTTGAAGGCAATTTCCTGCTCCAGAGCAAAGGTAGTGTCCCAGTACAAGTCAATGCCAATTTCACCTATGCCCGCAAACTGATAGTTCTCCTGATATTTTTCCACTATTTTTAATTCTTCAGCATAGTTATCTTTAACATAACACGGATGTAATCCGATCATCGGATGGCAATAGGCATGCTCCTTTGCAATTTGCATCATCCTTTCGATAGAGGTGCTATCGATGTTGGGCATGTATATATCCGTCACCCTGGCTTCCTTAGCCCTGGAAAGTATTTCTTCCAGGTCAGCATTGAATTCTTCACTGTAAATATGTGCATGCGTATCTATAAACATTACTTTTGCGGAATTATTTATTTAATGGTGGCAAAGAAACAAAAATATTACGTAGTTTGGGAAGGAAATCAACCGGGTATTTACAATTCCTGGGAAGAATGTCAGCGCCAGATTAAAGGCCACCCTTCTGCAAAATATAAAGCCTTTGATACTTTTCCTGAAGCTGAATTTGCAAGTAAACGCAATTATTTTGAATTTGTTAAAAAAGGAGAAGCAAACATTCCCTCGGCTATTCGTCAATCTAAAGACGATATTATTGCCGATAGCATTGCGGTAGATGCGGCATGCAGTGGTAATCCTGGAATTATGGAATACCAGTGTGTCGAAACCAAATCGGGAAAACTGATCTTCCATCAGGGACCCTTTAAAAATGGCACCAATAATATAGGGGAGTTTTTAGGATTGGTTCACGCTTTAGCTTTGCTGAAAAAACACAATAATACCCATACGGCAATTTATACCGATTCCGTGACTGCATTGAGCTGGGTCAAAAACAAAAAAGTAAAAACAAATCTTGAATTGAATACAGACAATGCCGTCCTTTTTGACCTGATCGATCGCGCTGAATCATGGCTGAAGAGCAATACTTATCAAAATAAGGTCCTTAAATGGAACACAGTATCATGGGGCGAAATTCCGGCAGATTTTGGAAGAAAATAAAGTTTGAACTCCAGTTTTATCTCTGAATATTGGAATTGTAAAAACCGGAGTTACCAAACTCTTTTGACGACATTACCTCCAGTTCTAATGTCTCTAAAATCAGGTAAATTCGTTTTAATAATTCCATGTTTTGTGCTTTAACTTTTTTTAAGCGATCAAAATAAATATTGTCTTCTATACCGATCCTGATGCCGCCCCCTAAAATCATACCCATAACATTCGCTTTTAATTGTTGCTCGCCTATGCCGCCCGTGGCCCAAAAACTCTGATCAGGCAGCAGTTTGATTGCCATGCCAATTTCTTCCGCATTGGTCTGTATTCCTGCTATATTCCCGGAAATAATATTAAAGTAGTAAGGAGGCCTCAAAATAGCTTTTTTTATGAGAAAATGGGCGTAATGTACCATGCCAAGATCAAAAACTTCCAGCTCCGGTTTTACCCCTCTTTCCAGCATCCTGGTTGCCAGCATCTGGATCATATCCGGGTCATTGACGGATGCAGATCTTGGAAAGTTTAATGAACTTAACGTCAATGACCCCATATCCGGATACAAATCTAAAACTTCGGATCGTTTTTCAAATTCATTAAAATTCCTCCCGCTTAATGAGGTACACAAGACCAGCTCCGGGGCATAAAGGCGCAATTTTTCAATAATTTTGTAATACTCCTGCTTTTTATATGTAGGTTCACCAGTCTCATCCCGGGCATGCAGATGCACTAATGTAATTCCCGCTTCTCGGGCTGCCAAAACCTCTTCAATAATCTCAGAAGCACTCACAGGTACATAAGGGGTCATCTGTTTGGTAGGAACCATCCCTGTCGGTACAAAATTTATGATTACTTTATCCATGTTTCAAGAAATAATCACCAAAATTAAATTTATTAAATAGATAAAGTAATTTATTTTGAATGTTTTATACTTTTGTTGATATTTACATATAATAATTTATTTATTAAAAGCTTCATGCTATGATTTCGGGAATTAGTAAATCAAATTATTTAATAATTGCCGGATTTTTTATCTCGCTTGCTGTTTTTGTATATACCGGATTTAAATATATACAACTGCCCCTGGATAGAGATGAAGGGACCTATTTATATATGGGCTATTCATTTATACATGGGTATGTTCCTTATGTTGATTTTTATGAAATTAAACCCCCCGGCATCTTTTTAGTGTACGGCTTATTTCACCTCCTGTTTGGGTGGACAACGGAAACCCTTCATTCAGGTGTTTTTTTTATACAGCTGGCTACAGCCTGTTTTATTTATAAAATTATACACCAACTGGCCGCCAGTTCGAATACGGCCCTGACAGCCTGTGCAGCCTATTTCCTGATTTCTGTTTTTCCAAATTTTCAGGGATTTGCCATATTGAGTGAGCACTTTTTTATATTTTTTATTGTACTATCTCTATTTTTTTTAACACAATCTCTTTTAAACCGGCAGATCCAAAATATATTTTTTGCTGGTTTAAGCCTGGGTTTTGCCGCCATGATTCGCCAGCATGCCATTTTTTTTATTCTGCCTTTTTTATATTTTTTACTTGTGGTATCCGATAAAAATAAAACCAGTAAATTGTTGCCCTTACTCTATTTTATCGGAGGCAATGTTTTAGTTATTGTATCCCTGATAGGATATGTTTTTATTAGAGGAGGCTTTGAAGAGATGGTAACCTGGGTTATCGAAAACCCTTCAAAAAATTATATATCTCAGGTATCCTGGCAGGAAGGCAAACAATATTTTTATAATTATCTGAATAATCATTTTTTAATAAGACACTGGCCGGTTGTCCTGTTGTTTATTATTGGTTTGATCAATTTATTTATAAATATGATTTCCAATAGTAAAAAAAAGGAAGCCATACTAACCCTCCTGTTTTTTATTTCATCCATGGCATGCATCTTTCCGGGTTTTAAATTTTATGGCCATTATTGGTTAATGATGATGCCCGCCTTTGGAATGATTTCAGGATATGCTTGTGTTTCTAGCAGGAATAAGGCCATGTTGATGGCAAATAGTGCCTTGATTTTATTCATGGTTTCCGCCCAGCTCTATGTCAATGCAGATTTGTACTTTAAAATTAAGGGTGATGAAATTTATAAACGATTATATGATTCCAATCCCAATTATCCGTTGAATAAAATTACCGGTTATCTGAATAAAAGGTTGAAAAAAAATGAGGAGATTTTTGTATTTGGATCTGAACCTCAGGTGTATTATCAGACATCAAAAATTTCAAAAACGCCGCATGTTTATATAGGTTTTGTCCATACTCCCGGTCCGGCTTCTCTTCAAATGCAACAGGAGGTAATAGATTTCCTTGAAAATGAAAAACCGGAATATTTGGTTCATATTCAGAATCCAATATCTATAAATATGAAAGAAAACAGCGAACAAAACCTGTATAATTGGATTTTCAGCTTTGAAAACAGATATTACACGCCTGTTGCCCTGGCTGAGACAGACAATGAACTGAATACCACGTACCTTTATGATAAAGAAGCGATGAAGAAACCGGAAACAACCAATTATATCGTTGTATATAAATTAAGAAAATGAATCTTCCGGGCCTGATCAACTTTAATGAAATTGGGAATCCCGCTGAGGGCTTTTTGTCCGTGGCTTCTAATATCCGGGGACTCCCTTTTGAAATTAAAAGAGTATTCTGGACCTATGATACACCTGAAAACATTAGCCGGGGAAGACACGCCCACTTTGCCACTGAAATGGTACTTATCGCTGTCAAAGGGACGATTAAAGTAAACTGCAGGGACAGCAGATCATTTAACAGGGATTTTATCCTTGCACGACCAAATGTTGGCTTGTATATACCACCATTATTTTGGCATACTATGGAATATACCAAAGATGCGGTTCAATTAGTTTTGACCAACACGGATTATGATGAAAAAGACTATATCCGGGATTATAAAAAATTTATGGAACTGAATAAATCATGAATAGTACAGATAAATATAAAAAAGTCATCATCATTGGAGGGATTGGAAAGGGAGAACAAATTGCAGATTGCATCAATGATAACAGAATTCATTTTGATGATTATGAATTTGAAGTTGCCGGTTTTCTCAATGATTTTGAAACAGGGTTCATAGGGGAATATCCTGTATTAGGAACTCTGAATGAAATAAATAAATTTATTGAAAAAGATTATTATTTTTCTTTTGCCATACATCCCATTGGAAAAAACCAGGCCATTATCAATTTATTCGAAAAATTAAATATCCCAAAAAATCGCCTGGCAACAATTATAAGTAAAAGGGCTTTTGTGTCGTCAACCTCAGTTTTGGAACCGGGCGTAGCCATCCTTCCGTTTGCATATGTTTCATTGCATGTCCATATAGGAAGTTGCTCGCTGATAATGGCCAGAACAAGTATCGGACATAATTCCAGGCTAGGTACCTGTTGTTTTATGGGTACGGGCAGCATCCTGAGTTCTTATGTTACCCTGGGCAATGCTGCGAGTATTGCCATAGGGGGAATCGTGATCGAACGGTGCACACTTGGAAATGCCAGCGTACTGGGGGCGGGAAGTATGCTTTTAAAAGATGTGCCCGAGAATAGTATATTTGTCGGAAACCCGGCCCGGTTTTTAAAAAACACTGTTTCAATTTAATATACTATGAATAATGATGTTAAACCCCGCTTGCTGAGTGTAATTTTATTGTCGTATCAAAGTGAAAAAAAGTTATCGGATGCTTGTCAAAAAATTCGGCAAGGTCTGATCACAGCACTTATTCCATTCGAAATAATTATCATTGACGATGGGTCTTCAGACAACTCCTTTGAAGAGGCAAAAAAAATATCTTCCCGGTTTCCCGAAATAACTGCCTTCCGGCTAAGTAAAAACTATACCAGCCCTTATGCCCAGTTTGCAGGTTTTTCACTGGCGAAAGGTGCATGTGCTGTTCCGGTGGCAGATGATATGCAAAGACCGGTGGAAAATATAATTCAAATGTATAAATCGTGGGAACAGGGGGCTAAAATTGTAATTGGATACAGAAAATCACGAAATGACGGTATGATCAGCGACATTTTCTCCAATTTGTATTATCGTATTATGAACAAATTTTCGAATGTCAGATTTCCCCCCGGCGGAGCAGATGGCTTTCTTGCGGATCGTGAAATCCTCGACATTTTGATAAATAAAGTAAGCCATATAAACACATCGCCGATTATTGAAGCACTTCAACTAGGATTTGATCCGGTATATATTCCTTTTGACAGACCAAAATCCACGTCAAAGTCCAGGTGGACCATGAAAAAAAAGGTAAAGCTGGCTATGAATAATTTTTTTTCATCCTCGACTTTCCCTGTAAAACTGGTGACCACGCTGGGATTTTTAATGTTTTCTTTTGCTTTAATGACCTCAATTCTGGTCATTTATGCCAAAATTTATACAGATAATACGTTATTTGGTCTGCCCGTTCCGGGTTGGGCTACCATTATTTTAGTGACCATGTTTTTTAATGGTATAACCATGCTTTCTCTTGGCATCATTGCAGAATATATCTGGCGCATTTTTGAAGAAGTGAAAGGACGACCGCCTTACATCATCCGAAATAAAGAAGAAAATTTGTGATAGTACCATTTTCAGACCTGCGGCCTTCACACGATCAGATCAGACCGGAAATAGATGAGGCAATCCGGTCAGTTATTGATCATTCCCATTTTATTTTGGGTGATCAGGTAACTGCTTTCGAGCAGGCATATGCAGCGTTTTCGGGAACCCGATTTGCAATTGGTGTCGGAAATGGATTAGATGCCCTGATTCTGATTTTAAAAGCTTTAAATATTGGTCCAGGCGACGAAGTTATTGTTCCATCAAATACCTACATAGCCACCTGGATTGCTGTTACTGCAGTGGGAGCAGACATTGTTCCTGTCGAACCGGATATCTATTCATACAACATCGATCCGTCCGGAATAGAACAGGCAATTTCTTCTAAAACAAAAGCCATTATACCGGTACACCTGTATGGCCGTTTGGCCGATATGCCGACCATCATGGATATCGCCTTAAAACATAATATTTATGTTGTTGAAGATAATGCACAGGCGCAAGGGGCAGTTTTAAACGGTAAAAGAAGTGGCTCTTTTGGTATTGCCAATGCAACCAGCTTTTATCCGTCAAAAAATCTGGGTTGTTTGGGAGATGGAGGTGCTGTAACCACCAATGACGAAGAAATTTATCATAAAATTTGTGCCTTGCGAAACTATGGTTCGCAGAAAAAATATTATAATGACGTATTAGGATTCAATTCAAGACTGGATGAAATGCAGGCTTCCATTTTAAATGTCAAACTTTCGAAACTCACCGTTTGGAACGAAAACAGAAAAAGTATTGCAGAGAAATACCAATATAGTTTATCGGAGATCAAACAGATTGTTCTCCCGGTAGAAGTGGATTCTCCGGCTATGGTTAACCATATCTACCAGATTAGGATTCCGGACAGAGATAAACTACAGGCTTTCCTTCGTAATGAATCGGTACAAACCATGATCCACTACCCTGTTCCGCCTCACGCCCAGAATGCATATAAATATTTGGGATTTAAACCAGGGAGCTTTCCTGTGGCAGAAGAAATAGCTGCCACATGTCTAAGTCTGCCCCTGTACCCGCTCATGGATGAGGAGAAAATTAATTATGTATGTGGTCGTATTAAATCTTTTTTTTATAGTTTCCCTAAGTGAAAATATCAATTAAAATAGTCCGGTTTACAGCAATTGGTGGTGTAACGACACTGATATCTTTATCTGCTAATGTTATACTTCTAAAATACTTTAATACCCCGTTGATAATGACTTATGTGGTGGTCTATTTCAGCACAATTATACTTTCTTATTTGCTGAATAGCCTGTTTACGTTTCGTAGTCCCCTTTCATTCAGAAAATCTGTAGTATTTTTAGGTATTTATCTTGGTACAATGTTATTCGGGACCATGTTGTATACAATTATACCACAGTTCATTAAATTGCCATCATGGTATTTTCCGTTTTTTGTAATACCGGTCACTGCCTCCTGCAACTACCTGCTAAGCAACCGGTTTATCACCAACAGGCAATTATAATATTAACGAGTTTATACTCTTGCGTATTTGATCTTATAATCGGCAGCGCCTTTACCAGCTTTTATATCATTCAGTTTGCGCTGAATCAGTTTTTTCTTTAGTGGCTTAAGTTTATCAATAAACAATACACCCTCAATATGGTCATATTCATGCTGAATCACCCGGGCGTTGATCCCTTCATAGATTTCATCGTGTTTGACGAAGTGCTCATCGAGGTATTGTATTCTGACCCGGGCCTTTCTTTCAACATCACCGCGAATGTTTGGTATGCTCAGGCAACCTTCTTCATATGACCACAAATCGCCAATTTCTTCAATCACCTGGGCATTGATAAATACTTTTTTTATTCCTTCATTTACCTTTTCCTCCTCCATGAGCTGTATGGTATCAATGACAAATAAACGGATGGATATTCCGATCTGGGGTGCAGCAATTCCTACTCCATGCGCAGTATACATGGTCTCCCACATATTTTGTATCAATTCACCCAACCCATCAAACTCCGAATTTATATCTACGGCTTTTTTCTTTAATACCGGCTGTCCGTAAGCATATACAGGTAATATCATAATTAATATTCAAATGTGTTTTAAATATTTTTGCAGAATAACAACAGCACTGATCTTGTCAACCAATGCTTTGTCTTGTCTTTTTTGTTTTTTAATTCCGCTGTCAAAAATAATCTGTTTGGCTTGCACAGATGAAAATTGTTCATCAGCATAATCAATTTCAATATGCGGCCATTTTTTCTTAAAAGTTTCAGCAAATCGGTCAATATCCACCTTCAGTGACGTAAAATTTCCATCTTTATGAACCGGAAGCCCGATGACGACCTTTTCAACACTTTCTGCTTTTAGATAGTTCTCAAAAAATGTAAATATTGTATCTGAAGGTACGGTTTCAAGCCCTGAAACTATGATTTGAAATGGGTCTGTTGTTGCCAGCCCACATCGTTTTAGTCCAAAATCGACACAAAGTATTCTCGCCATAAAGGACAAAGATAACGGTTTTATGGTTTGAAAGCACGTAAACAATGGTTTGATTTGCTTTGATTCAAATAAAAATGCCCGCCTTGGAACATATCCAGGGCGGGCAAAAAATATTTCTAAAAACTCATTATTCTATAACTACCATTTTTTTAGTAGCCGTAAATTCTCCTGCTTTCAGCGAATAATACAGGATTCCTGTATTCAATTCAGCTTTCAACATTTCAATTGTATTATACCCTTTTACCCCTTGTATATTGGCCACTTTAATTACTTTTCCGGTGACATCATATACAGTTATGGTAGCAGGCATGGATTGTGGCAGTTCAAAGCCAATTAATGTACTTTCTTTAAATGGATTCGGTGTATTCTGCAACAAGGCAAAATCTTTGCTTAATTCTCTGTTATCCACTTTCCAGCTGACATTCCATATTTTTGATTCTGCATCATATGCCTCTGCAGTGGTGATATCTGATGTAATGTGAATCAGATCAGCAGCACTACCATTGGCTTTTGCTACAAACGTAATGGTATACAGTGTTTGTCCAGCATTAAAATCAATGGATGAATCATCATTCCAACTGGTGGTTAAGATTCCTTCATGCACTTTGTTGAAGCCAAAGTTTCTGTCAGTTACATTCATTGCCGACGGATCAATATTGATTAATGAAAGTACACTGTTATCAAAATTCATCGTAAACTGAATACCGCTCAAACTAGCATTAGTAGATACCCTTACAGGTATAGTTACCTGTTGTCCCTTTTCAAAAGTAACATTTTCAGTCGTGAGTACTAATGTTTTATCCGATCGGGTCTCAACAGCCTGATCCAGATTATTTGTCTGAACATTACCATTGATATCACCGATTTTTACTGCTACGAAATCGGTAGTCATATCAGTATTCAAATTTTCAATATTGTATGTTTCTGGGAAGGCCTCTCCTTGTGCAAATGTAACATCCTGGAATTGATATGCTTTATCAACAAACCGCCAGGATTTATTATTGCCAAAAGTTGTGGTAGTTCCCAGTATCAGCTTTCTTAATTCCACCAGGTCCGCAGCTGTTATTTTACCATCTTTGTTTACATCTGCAGCAATCAGTTTATAAGGTGTATTGATTTTATCCAGGGATAATATATGTCTCTGGATCATCACAAGGTCTAATGTTGACACACCATTGATCGGGTCATCGTTCTTTTCAGGTATAACAGTATAACTACCTCCCTGTGCCATATCACTGAAATTAAATTTACCGTTTTCATCCGACATAGCATGCAATTCTGAACCAATCAGACTGACTAAAACATTCTCAACTTCTAATGCTGCTTCTGTTTCCAGCGTACCTTCTACAATAGCTCTTCCACCTGGGCAAATATTGTTGTTGTCCTGAATATCAATAAAGGTCGTTACCGAAGATTGTACAACATCACCGGCCGGAGTAAGTGCAGCAACATAGATTGTCACTGTATTGTCTCCTTCATCATCACAGTCAAACACAAGGTTTGGTGTACCAACCATCTGACCTAAGTTATTTACAGTTACCGGAGTGAAAGACAATAAAACCGGATATCCGCAAGGATGATTACTTCCATTGTCAAAATCAGTAGCCCAAATTTCTGCCATGCCTTCTCCTTCAGCTATTTTCATCAGACTCATAGCCAACCCTTGTTTAACATAGGCATTGGGTGCTTTTCTGTTAACTATACTGAATAATTGTTCCCGACTGGTTACATTGCCACACTTATCTTCAAAGGTGTATACAATTTTATGTTTTCCAACAGGATATGATCCGGATGCATTGATGCTGTTTCCGTTATTACTATTGAAAATTTCAAAAGTTCCGTCATTGTTGGTGTCAATTTTATAACTCCATTTCAAAACGGTCGTACAAACATCTGTTGCACTTGCTGTCAGGGTAATACTTCCTGAAGCACATGCGGCATCATACGTATCTGCCGAAACAGATGGCGCCAATGGAGCTATTACAGGGGCAATATTATCAATCACTTTGATTTCCTGTGTGTGTGTCCACGTTCTGTATCCTCCCTGGGTCAAAGGTTGACACCAGTCAATGACTGTCCATTTTCTCAATATTTTAAAACACGCCGGACTGGTTGGATTATTGAATGAAAAAGTCTGATCATCATAATCTGCACCTACCAATGAGCAAGCACCGTCAGTGAGCCTTGGTGTTCCCAATACTGCAGGTAAAAATCCGGGAGCACCAGGATTTCCGCAGCCGGCAACCATGGTATCTCTTGGCCAGTCTAACAGTCCAGGTCCATTATAAACCTGATTTCCTGAAGGGGCAAAGGTTATCACCTGTGTACATGAAGCAGTTCTGCCTCCAGCGTCAGTTACTAAAAATCTTCGGGTAATTGTTCCGATCCTGCAACTGCTGATATTTATAACTGAATCTATTCTTGTTATAGCCGGATTTTCACAATTGTCTGTTGCAGTTGGCCAACCAAAATCTTTTCTAAGATTCTGTGGATCATATGCAAAATCACAGGCAACGGTCATATCACCAGGACAAGTGATGGTTGGTCCGATTTTATCCTGAATAACTGCACTTACCATACAGTCGTTAAAATTTCCGGAAGCATCAATGGCTCTTAATCCTACCATTCTGTTGGCTCCTATATCGGCACAGCAGAATTGAGCATGAGTGCTCCATCCGCATGGATCCGTAATTTCCACCACATATCTGTAGGTACCATTACCATCTCTGGCAAGCAGCCTTCCATTTGACGCGCCAAGTAGCACATCATTCTCAACAATCACATAAGGTTTAACAGCAGAACTATCAGTCACTTTCATATAATTAGTCGCCGTGCTTTCCCATACATACGCCTTTCCGGTTTTTATATTGGTATATCCTACCAAAAAGTCAAGTGTGTCATTAACCGTAGCAACAAAATTTCTGACAGCAGTTCTTTCTGCTGAAGTTTCATACGATACCGCATATCCGCCCATCGCCTTTGCTGTCTTTAATGCTGCTTTCGGACTTGCTTTGTGCTGTGATAAATAATAGTAATGTTTATTTACTCCCGTACCATATTCTCCAAGTAATGTAAATCCTGGAAACTCAGGAGTTTCACAAGGTGCACAGTTTACATTGTTTATTCTTCTTACCAAAAGTTTTGCCAGTGTACATTCATCATAGCTGCCATCGTCAAATACGGTTGCAGGAACCCAGGCAGTACCATCTGAAGTTAAACCAATTGTCGCAAATTCATCACATATGGCCACTGGTGGCGTGTTGTCTTCTACAATTAAATCAAAATCTGCCGTAGAACTGTTGTAGCAGTCATCATAAGCGGTATACACAACGAGGTGATTTCCAACTGGAAGGTTAGCTGTTTTAGGAGCACCGTGTTTAATGAATACACCAGGTACACTCAAATTGCCATTCAAATAAATGGTAATGTCTGCAGTAAGGCTACTTTTTGCCGCACAATTGTCATTCAAATTGGCATTAACAAAATTAACAGTGGCCTCACAGTTATGATTGTTGGTGGAAACTACGAGATCTGTTAAACCTCCTATAGTTGGTCCTTCAGTATCTTTTATTTCGATAATCTGTACATATGGAGCCCTAGCCCTGTTATCACATGACCACTCAATCACCTGCCATGTCCGCATTACTTTAGTAACACATCCGATTTTTGGTAATTTTGTATCAGTATAATTTACCATTAAGTTACAGTATAAATCCGGATCAGGATATAAATCCAGCGCACCTATTGAGGGCACACCTGTTCCAAACGCACCGCCGATAGGGGTAGGACTTGGATTACCATTTACCAGTTTTGCCCATGGACCATCACATTCCAGCTCTGTCCCGTTGGCTACAATATAGTTTTCCGGCATATCAATGTCATCCAGGCTTGGTATTCTTGTAACATCAAATGTGATCGTACACAGAGCAGATTTATTGCCATTAATATCCGTTGCCTGATACGTTCTTACAATACGCTTCAACACATTAGGCGGCAAACCATTTGTACAGCTGTTTACTGTTATGGTTTCATTGATAGTATCCAGCTTGGCAACACCACAATTGTCGGTCACATCTGGCAAATAGGTACTCATTGCAGTACAGGTTATCGGAAGAAGTCCCGTAGGGCAATCAATGACTGGTTTTATCTTGTCTTCGATAATTAAAGTTGACCAGCAGGAATTATTTCCGTTTGAAACTTTACCATACAGCGTTTTGCCGGCATGGCTGCAATTTACTTCAGGGCTGCCCGGAATAGGGTTTCCGTTTGGAGTAAGCATGACAGTTACAGTTTGGTTACCTGCACAAGTGGAACCATCAGCCAGTAACATCGATGCTGTTACAATTGCTTCTCCATCTTCATCAAGTGACACCTGTACTGTCTCCTTACAGGCACAGGATTGTGCTGAGGACGTAAGGGGTCCGAATGAACAGATTAGTACGATTGCTATTAATCTTACTAATAAGTTCGGTTGCGTAAAATTTGTTTCCATCATGAGATCCAATTTAGAGTTTACAAAAAATTAATAAATGTTTAGTTCCTTTGCAAAGTATCTTTTGCAATTGAGTTTATGAAATGTTATGAAATCCGCTTTTCCTGGCACGATTGACTTTTGACAGCGCCTTGCTGCAAAAAATCAGTTTCAATACCTCTTGGCTAAATAATCAACTGTAATTGGGTACTACTATCATTAGGCCGGATAGTTCCAACCGTCATCGGAAGACAACTCATGAAACTATTACAGCACAAATGTAAATTTTTTATAATATGTAATGCAACGATTGGAAATATATTTTTTATAATTTTTTTTTCATATGTATATGTGTTTAAACAACAGCACAAAAAACAATTCAATATATAATATATAATTATTGTTTTGTTTATATATTATGCAAATTATTAATATATTGCAATTCATGCTCCCTGTACTGCGGTCAATTTCTTATTGCTTGGGCCAGTTATTATATCAGTTAGCGATGTTTTATGAAGCTGCTTAATATTTCTCCCCGCCTTATATCTTTATTATATGGTATCCGCAAAAATCCGGCAACTTTGAGGTCTCATAATACAATCTGAATAAGAAACAACATTAAAACCTATTAGTATAAGCCCATCAGAAATGATATACACCCCGAAAAACAGGAAAAGAGCGAATCAACATCGTTTGATGTGTTCAAACTTCTATACATACTGAAGATGGAGTGATCCAATATACTGTTCACGCTGACAGATTGTGTAATTTTAAACACTATACAGAAGGAAGAATAAAAGGTAAATAATTTATTTTGAAATCCATTTTATTTTGACAGATTTTCAAAAGCACGATGTTGGTAGATAAAATATAAATTGACAGCGTGAAAATTATAATCTAAACAATCCCAATTTTTTTTCCTCCATTTCATCGCAGCGGCAGAAGATGCCCAACCAGCAAATCGGATAAATTATTTTATCTAAAAATAAGTGTTGTACAAATGTAAATGTTTTCCAGCGCCATTTTAAAATTATTTGTACCCCAGGTGGGTCAAAAAATAATGGATCTTTGTAATATTTGCCATCTATTTTCCGCCATGAACACCTTGTCCTTTTAAAATCGCTTTTTTGGCAGCTTGTACAAACAGGTCTTCAGTTAAATTAAATACCCTGAATTCGTTTTTATCAAAAAGATAGGCCCCTATATGATGTTTGATTTCCTTTTTAAGAAAATCTACAGTATTTCCTGTTGGCATCAATATACCCGCTTCTTGTGAGGACACATACAATTTAAATGCATTAAAAATAGTATCATCGGGGTTCCAGGTGGAATAATCTTTTAAATTATTGGGAAGGGTACTTCTGTTTTTAGAAACGTATCGAAAAGCAAATTCCGGAATGTAAGATTTAATTTCGAGCGTAGTTTCGTTTTTAAATATTGAATCCATAGGTACAAAAACATCAGGACTGATCCCTCCTGCACCAGACACCTCCCTCCGCTTCAATTGCGTAAAGTATTTTCCCCCGTTTTTAATCAATGTACTGTCCTTATAAAATAAATCACCGTTACGGCGTCTTTCTCCAAAATCATTTTCATAATTTTCCCGATCGGAATAGTCTCTTTGAATTGACCTTCCCGAAGGGGTATAATATCTGGCAACGGTCAATCTGATCGCCCCACCATTATTGAGTTTATATTGTTCCTGCACCAAACCCTTTCCATAAGAACGCCTTCCAATTATTGTACCCCGGTCCCAGTCCTGTATTGCACCTGCAATAATTTCACTGGCAGACGCGGAATTTTCATCAATTAACACCACCACCTGCTCAATGTTAAAAAAACGTTTCCCATTGGTTTTATATTCATTCCTCTTACTGTTCCTACCCTCAGTATAAAGCAAAAGCCGCTCCTTTTCTTCAAATATCTGACATAATATATTGGTAGCCTCAGGAAGAAAACCTCCAGGGTTGTCCCTAAGGTCCAGAATCAAATGTTTGGCCTGCTTATTACCAAAATACTTTTCTACCTCCTCCATAAACTCTTTGTACGTAGCGGAACCAAATCGGTCAATTTGAATGATCACCGTTTGGATCTCAGGCATTAATACGGAATGAACTGTCTTCACTTCGACTTCCTCAACCGGTATACTGAATTTAATTTTCTGTTTTCCTCTCAATATTTCAATGTCAACCCGTTCCCCTTTTACATTCCGCATCAAATGGCGGATTTCTGAATAAGCAGAAGTTTTACCGGCTATCTTTTTCTGATTCACCGTGAGAATCTTATCAAAAGGCAGTAAACCGGCCTTTTTTGCAGGACTGTCTGGCATTACTGCACTGATGTTAATGGTGTCTTCAATGATTACCTGCTCTATGCCAATTCCACTATAGTTACCATCCATCTGATCTGTAACCTCATCCAGTTCCTCCGGTGAAAGATAAACAGAATGTGGATCCAGTTTCAAAAAAATAGCATTGACAGCTTCAGTGATCAACACATCACTGTTTATTTCATCTACATATTTACTCTCAATAAAACGAATAAGCTCTTCCACCCGACCCGTCATCATAGTACTGTCCAATGGATAATCTGCAGCACTGATTAGTGTATTGTCAGGTTTATTGTTCATTTTAAATCCAATCATCATGCCTATTACTATACACGCCGAAAGCAACAAGGGTTGCATTATTTTATACGTTACTTTTTCTTCCTGTTCCAAATTTCTTAAAGATATAGCAGTGTTAATATTAGATTACAATTGAATGTTGCGAATTTCTTGCCAAAATAAAGAATTTCAATTGTATTGATGATATTTAAATCATCATATTCACTTCCTTGGCTGTATTCCGGTAGCGGTTTTTAAAAAACTTTTCGTAAACAAAGTAGCATCCTGAACTCTGCTTTATAAATAATAAAGAGTTTTCAACATGTATTTTTTGTATTAATCTTGATCATTAAAAATGAATACAAGTTTCCTCGACAAAAATGCAGCATATTATTGATATTTTTGTAGATCCTGTTTACCCGGCAAAGCTGAATCCTATTAGCAGGGTACCCCGCAAAAACAAGCCTTTGAAGGGGTTGTCCCGACGTTGTCCCGACGTTGTGCCGACCCATCCTTATGGATAAGCCATAGATAAGCCATAGATACCTTAAGGATACCTTATGAATACACCCGACCCGTCTTACGGAATTGCCACGTTTAGTCGCATATACTTCCTGATTAAACGGTTTTTATTTACTGCCTTTATTTTCGGTATCAGGACAATAGTCAGAAATGATGGAAGGCAAAAACACCTAAAGAGGGATAATAAGAATCATAATAAAACCTGACTACGGCATCTTTTAAGTACGATTTCATTCATTTTGTATCTCTTGCTTTTATTTTGTACTGAAGCCAATGATTAATTGGATGAATTAAACCAAATTATGGTTATCTTTTAATTTCCTGCAATTTGTATAAGTCAGCTTTAACCCGGCGAAAGATTTAAAAATGCTGGAGGTAAGGAAAAAACTGGCCCCTTGAAAAGTAATATTTATTTAAATTTTCATTCTGTAATGATTGACTTATTCCGTTTTTAATTAAAAAAGGATGAAACATACTACCTTTACACATCTTATTTATCAAATAATATTTTTAAAATGGTATCTAAAAAAAATTACCCCGAGCTCGATCTGATTGACTCCAGAATATTGTCTATTCTGGCGAAAGATGCAAAATTGTCCTATGCCGAAATTGGTAAAAAACTATTTGTCTCTCCGGGGACGGTGCATGCAAGGGTTAAAAAACTGACAGATGCCAATTTGATCAAAGCGATAAGAGCGGATCTCAATTATGCCGCTTTGGGTTTTGATATTACCGCATTTTTAGGGATATACCTCGAAAAATCACATATGTATGAAGGTGTCAAAGCAGAACTAAAAAAAATACCCGAAGTGGTTGATGCCCATTACACCACCGGCAATTATAGTATTTTTGCTAAAATCATTTGCAGAGATACGGAGCACCTCAGAGAAGTATTGTCAAAAAAATTGCAGGCCATTAAAGGAATCCAGCGAACTGAAACATTTATCTCTCTGGAGGAAACAGTATCCAGGCCCCTATTTCTTGCAAAAGAAGATTGAGTTTTTCAGCATCAACCTTTTTTCACTTCTTTAGCAAAACTATCTTTTAA
>WBZS01000364.1_pt1 | contig 63522 bp, 62 predicted proteins | sample 5204201 | NCBI WGS metagenome assembly WBZS01 (sample SAMN12344357, study PRJNA552823) | activated sludge metagenome | biome: Activated sludge suspended growth; feature: Nitrification reactor; material: Wastewater; isolation source: activated sludge from nitrification reactor of wastewater...
GATCAACCGGCGGCGCACTCTGCTGCCCATACGGATCAACCGGCGGCGCACTCTGCTGCCCATACGGATCAACCGGCGGCGCACTCTGCTGCCCATACGGATCTACGGGCGGAGCCGATGCCTGCGAGTATGGATCGGAAGCCGGCGAGGCCTGGCTCGCGGAGTCGGCCGGAGCACCGTAGGTCGGCGGTTGGTAACCGGCCGCGGACTGCTCGGCACCAGGGACGCTGGAGGAGTCATAGGACGGGGGTGTGTATCCCTGCTCACTCCCCTGCTGTCCGCCCGTGGGCTGTTCCCACTGATTGGGCTGATTACTCATCGAGTTCCTTTCTGAGGGTTGCAGACGCGCCCACTGTCGTGGCCGTGGAGCCTTGACAAGAAATACCTTACTGATGGAGCAGGCAACGCCACAGGTGCAACACCCAATTCACTCAGTCCCCAGTGCCGCGGGCAGTGGCGCCTCCCATCGCCGCCGGACCTCGGAGAGCGCCAGGATGAACGACCCGACAACCTCGATTTCGGGCAGCGAGTTGACCTCACCCAGCCGGGCGAGGGGGATCCCCTCCTGCGCGCACAGGCCGCCGAACTCGTCCACCGAACTGGCGGGCATAGAGACGATGACTCGCCCCGGGGTCTCGGAGAACAACAACACAGCAGGATCGCCTGCGGGCAACGTCAGCGACACTCCGAGGTTGCCACGAAGGCAACTCTCGACAAGAGCCACCGCAAGCCCGCCGTCGGCGACGTCGTGCGCGGAGGACACGAGTCGGCGCGCGGCGGCGGCGGCCATGACCCGCGCGAGCGCCGCCTCCCGCTCGAAGTCGGGCAGCGGCGGCATTCCGCCGAGGTGGCCGTGCATCACGTGTGCCCAGGCCGAGCCGGACAGGTCGGTGCGTGTTTCACCGACCAGGAACACGGCGTCACCCTCGTAAGCAAAGCCGTGAGGGATCCGCGTGCTGACGTCGTCGATCACGCCGAGGACACCGATGACGGGCGTAGGCAGGATGTTCGCCCCGGCCGTCTGGTTGTAGAAGCTCACGTTGCCGCCGGTCACGGGAGTGCCGAGGGCGCGGCAGCCGTCGACCAAGCCGAGCACCGCCTCGGAGAACTGCCACATGATGTCGGGATCTTCGGGCGAACCGAAGTTCAGGCAGTCGGTGATCGCCAGCGGTTGAGCCCCGGTGACCGCGACGTTGCGATAGGCCTCGCACAGAGACAGTTGGGCACCCAGGTATGGATTCAGGTAGCTGAAACGGGAGTTGCCGTCGACCGCGAGCGCGACCCCGAGGCCGGAGTCCTCATCGATGCGCACCATGCCTGCGTCCTCGGGCTGCGCCAGCACCGTGTTGCCGCGGACGTAGCGGTCGTACTGGTCGGTGATCCAGGACTTGTCGGCGAGGTTGGGTGAGCCGATGAGTTTGAGCACAGTGGCCGCGAGATCGTCGCCGGACGCCGGTCGCGGGAGGTTCTCGGCCGTGTTCGCGTTGAGGTGGTCGATCCAGGACGGCCGCGCGAAGGGGCGTTCGTAGACGGGGCCCTCATGGGCCACGGTCTTCGGATCGACGTCCACGACCAGTTCGTCGTGCCAGTAGATGTGAAGCCGGTCACCGTCGGCGACCTCGCCCACCACGGTCGCAAGGACGTCCCACTTGGCGCAGATGGCCATGAACTCATCCACGTTCTCGGGCCGGACGACGGCCATCATGCGTTCCTGAGACTCGCTCATGAGGATCTCCTCCGGCGAGAGCGTCGAGTCGCGCAGGGGGACGGTGTCCAAAGCGACGCGCATGCCGCCGCTGCCGGCGGACGCCAATTCGGAAGTGGCGCACGACAGCCCGGCCGCGCCCAGATCCTGGATCCCGGCGACGACTCCCGCCGCGAACAACTCCAAGGTGCACTCGATGAGCAACTTCTCCATGAACGGGTCGCCCACCTGCACCGAGGGCCGCTTCGCAGGCCCGTCGGCGTCGAACGTCTCGGACGCCAGGATCGACGCCCCACCGATGCCGTCACCGCCAGTGGCCGCACCGTAGAGGATGACCTTGTTGCCGACTCCGCTGGCAATCGCCCGCTGCATTTCCGAATGCCGCAGCACGCCCACGCACAGCGCATTGACGAGGGGGTTGCCGAGATACGTCGAGTCGAACACCGTCTCACCGCCGATGTTCGGCAGACCGAGGCAGTTGCCGTAGCCCCCTACCCCGGCCACCACACCCGGCAGGACGCGCGCGGTGTCGGGAGCATCGAGTGGGCCGAACCGCAGCGAATCCATGACCGCAACCGGGCGGGCCCCCATCGCGAGAATGTCCCGGACGATGCCGCCGACCCCGGTGGCCGCGCCCTGGTAGGGCTCGACGTAAGAGGGGTGGTTATGGGACTCGATCTTGAAGGTCACAGCCCAGTCGTTGCCGACGTCGACCACGCCAGCCTGCTCGCCGATCCCGGCCAGGAGTCTCCCGCGCGCCGTCTGGTCGCTCAACTCACCGAACCGGCGCAAATGCACCTTGGACGACTTGTACGAGCAATGCTCGGACCACATCACCGAGTACATCGCCAGTTCGCACCCCGTGGGACGACGGCCCAGGATCTCGCGAATGCGTTCGTACTCATCGGCCTTCAGCCCGAGACTGGCCCACGGCTGCACCTTGTCCGGGGTCGCGGAAGCTTGTTCGACAGTGTCCACCACGGTCTTAACCTAATCGACCGACCCTGGGGTTTCCCCCATGACTCACCAACTTGAACACCCTGCCGCCTAGACTCGCCCCCGAAGGAGGCCGAATGACTGACACACCCCTCGCGACGGTCGACGACCGTCCGATCGGCATGTCGCTGCTGTACGGAACCGCGGCACTCGTGATCGTGCTCGCAGGTCTGAGCCAGGTGGCTGAAATCGTCGCCCCGGCCTTCCTCGCGGCGACCTTGGCCATCACGGTTCGCCCTCTGCACGACTGGCTGGTGCGCCGGGGGGTGCCGCGGGTGGCTGCCAGCATCACGTGTAGCGGACTGGTGCTCGCGTTCATCTTCGGCCTGGTCGCACTGCTGGGGATGTCCGTGATGCAACTGGCTCGCGAACTTCCGAACTACTCGAGTCGCTTTACCGGGTTGTACACCGAGACGTTGAAGTGGCTGCAGACACTCGGCGTGAGTACGGAACTCATCAGCGACCGGCTGAGCAGGATGGACTTCAACTCCATCCTCAGCGCGGTCACCAACATCCTCAGCGGCTTCGCGCAGGGTTCGACCCTGCTCGTCACGCTCATCATCGTCGTCTTCTTTCTCGCCTTCGACACCAACCGCGTCTCCGAGCGGGTCACGTGGCTCAAGCGAGATCAGCCATCAATGGCGACAGCGCTGCGCGACTTCAGCATTCGGGTGCGCACTTACTGGCTGGTGGCCACGATCTTCGGCCTCATCGTGGCTGCCATGGACACTGTGGCGCTGATGGTCATGGGCATTCCGCTCGCGTTCACCTGGGGAGTGTTCGCTTTCGTCACCAACTACATCCCGAACGTGGGGTTCGCGATCGGCCTGGTGCCGCCGGCGCTGATGGCTTTACTTGCCAACGACGCGGGGTCCATGATCGCCGTCATCGTGACCTATTCGGTCATCAACTTCGTGATGCAGACGCTGATCCAGCCGAAGTTCACAGGCGATGCGGTCGGGCTCAACACGACGGTGACGTTCCTGTCGCTGCTGTTCTGGGTGACCATCGTCGGTTCCCTCGGCGCCCTGATGGCCGTGCCTTTGACGCTGTTCGTGAAGGCGATCCTGGTGGATTCCAGCCCGCGCACCCAATGGCTCGGCGTCTTCCTTCAATCCCAGGACCTGGCGAGCGAAGCGCCTCCACAACAGATGCGCAACCCGATGGCGTCGGCCTCGCTGCAGGCATCGAAGGCGAAGGCGGAACAGCGCAAGAACACTCGCAGGCGGATCAGGTTCCTTCGCAACAACCGCTGAACCGAGTCAGGAAACGCCCAGCGCCTGCAGGAACCGATGCAGGCTGCTGAAGAACCGGCGACCGTCGGTGGTCGGACCCGTCAACTCTTCGACGTTGTGCTCGGGGTGGGGCATGAGACCGACCACGTTGCCGCGCTCGTTGGTGATGCCGGCGATGTCGTTGGCCGACCCGTTCGGGTTGAGTCCGACGTACCGGAACACGACCTGGTTTTCCTCCTCAAGCCGGCGCAGCGTCTCGTCGGAGGCCAAGTACCGGCCTTCGCCGTTCTTCAGGACGATGGTGATCTCATCACCCGGCGTGAAATCACAGGTCCACACCGTGTCGGATGTCTCGACGCGCAACCGTTGGTCACGGCACACGAATGTGCGCCGATCGTTGCGGATGAGTGCGCCGGGCAACAGGTGGGCCTCGCACAAGATCTGGAATCCGTTGCAGATGCCGAGCACCGGCAATCCTTCCTGGGCGCGCCGGATCACCTCTTCCATCACGGGAGAGAACCGGGCAATCGCGCCACAGCGCAGGTAATCGCCGTACGAGAAACCGCCGGGCAGAATCACCGCATCAACGTCGCGCACCGAATCGCTCGCATGCCACAACGCGACCGCCTCGGCCCCCATCAGACGGACCGCGCGCATGGCGTCCTGGTCGTCCAGCGAACCGGGGAAGGTGACCACCCCGACGCGCACGCTCATTCGACGACCCTCACGTCGAATTCCTCGATCACCGTGTTGGCCAGGAGTCGCTCGGCGGCATGGCGCACCTGCTCGAGGCGCTCCTCGGTGAGTTCACCGGTGACGTCGATCTCGAACCGCTTGCCTTGACGAACGACGAACCCGCCGAACCCAAGCCGCTCCAGGGCGCCCGTGACGGCCTTCCCCTGCGGATCGAGGATCTCGGGCTTGGGCATGACATCAACTACTACACGGGCCATGCCCGCGATCTTATCCGCGCCTGCGGCGTCGAGTCCGTCACCACTCGCGAACGGACGCCCGACGAGCCGTTGAAAGGCGTCCAGATAGCGGGCGCGGGTCGCGGTGACGACGTCGGGGGGCAACTGCGGCGGCGGCGCGGTGCCCGCGGGGTCCCATCCGGATTCGTGAGCGAGCCAGTCCCGGACGAACTGCTTGTCGAAAGACCGCTGCACCGTTCCGGGCTGCCAGGTGCTCGCCTCCCAGAAGCGGGACGAGTCGGGTGTCAGCACTTCGTCCGCCAGCACAACCGTGCCGTCGCGGCGCACCCCGAATTCGAACTTGGTGTCGGCCAGGATGATGCCTCGCTCCCGGGCAATCCTTTCGGCGCGGGAGTACAGGGCCAATGTCAGGTCACGCAACTGGTTGGCGAGCGGCCGTCCGTGCAGGGCGGCGATGGTGTGGAAGTCGACGTTCTGATCGTGCTCGCCCTGCGGAGCCTTGATCGCCGGCGTGAAGATCGGGGTCGGCAGCCGGGATCCGTCCACCAGGCCGTCCGGCAACGCGACTCCGCACACCGACTTCGTCTGTTGGTACTCCGCCCAACCGGAGCCGGTGAGGTAGCCGCGCGCCACGCACTCGACGGGAATCATGCGCAACCGCTCTGTCACCATCGCCCGTCCCGCAAAGCGACCCGGCACGGCACCCGAGATCACATGGCTGGGGACCAGGTCCGCCAACTGCTCGAACCACCACAGCGACAGTTGCGTGAGCACGGCCCCCTTGTCGGGGATCTCGGGGGAAAGCACGTGGTCGAACGCCGAGATCCTGTCCGTGGCTACGATCAGCAACTGATCCGGCTGCCCGATCACCGCGTACAGGCGGCGCACCTTGCCGACGTGTTCAAGCTCACCTGGTGTGGTCACGGGACGAGCCTACGGACTCCGGACGTGTGGTGCCTGGTTTGGTCACGCCCCACCCATTCCCATTCGGTAGCCGCGGCACCTAGGGTTTCACCAAGGCGGAAGGAGTGGCCATGGCAAAGCTGTCGCGGCCGGGCCCTGGCTTCGGCAAGGGCAAGGGAAAAATTGGGGGCGTGTGCGCGGCCCTCGCACGACGCTTCGGGGTCGATGCCAGGTGGATCAGGCTCGGATTCTGCTTGTCGATGTTCCTGCCCGGCCCGCAGTTGTTGCTCTATGCCTTCTTGTGGTGGCTGATTCCCGAGGACGAAGGCTGAGGCTCGGCGGCCTGCATCGCTACGACTTGGGTGCGGGGTGGTCGGCTGCCTCGACGGAACCCCACAACGACTGATACCAAGTCGGCGGTTCCTCGCCCACGGGGACACTGCCTTCGCGCTCGATCTGCACCCCGTGGCCGAGCGGTTTCCCGTCGGGCCCGATCACCCGGTAGCCGACCTCACCGGGCATCACCCATCCCAAGCGAGTGCGGGCCTGGGCCTTCACGTACGCCGGGTCCTGCCAGCGCTTGAGTTCACTGTCGAGTTCGGACACGGACTCGCTGCGCTTCCTGATCTCCGCCCGGGCCTGTGCGATCTGGCGGTCCTGGTCGAGGTAGATGCGCAGCGAGTTGGCGTAGGACGCCGCGAGCAGGGCGACCACGACGAGCAGGGCGACCGCTCCGCGTGTGATCGGGAACCGGCGTGACCCGCGTGGCGATCTGTTGCCGGCGGCGGGTCGTTCGCCGTCGACCGGTTGGCTGCCACCTCGGCGCCGCTGCTGGCGCGGCTTACCGCGCCCGGTGCTCGTGGGCGTACGGGGAGCGGTGCGGGGCTGACTGGCCATCCATTACAGGGTAAAGCGGCGACCGTCATCGTCCCCGGAGACTCGCCACGGGCCCGGACAGCGAAACGGGGCGAGTCCCGAAGGACCCGCCCCGCCCGACTGGCTACGAATCAGGCCTTGAAGCGCGGGAAAGCGGCGGCACCGGCGTACAAGGCGGCGTCGTCGAGGTCTTCCTCGATCCGGAGCAACTGGTTGTACTTGGCGACGCGCTCGGAGCGAGCGGGGGCGCCGGACTTGATCTGGCCGCAGCCGAGGGCGACCGCGAGGTCGGCGATGGTGACGTCCTCGGTCTCGCCGGACCGGTGGCTCATCATGGTGCGGAACCCATTGCGGTGAGCCAGTTCGACGGCGTCGATGGTCTCGGACAGCGAACCGATCTGATTCACCTTGACCAGCAGGGCGTTGGCCGACTTCTCGTCGATGCCCCTCTGCAACCGCTCGACGTTCGTGACGAACAGGTCATCGCCGACGATCTGGATCTTGTCGCCCAGCGCAGCGGTGAAGGCCTGCCAGCCCTCCCAGTCCTCCTCGTTCAGCGGATCCTCGATCGAAACCAGCGGGTACTTGGCGACGAGGCCCTCGTAGTACTCGATCATCTCGGCGGCCGTCTTGTCGGCGCCCTCGAACCGGTACTTGCCGTCGACGTGGAACTCGGACGCGGCCACGTCAAGCGCGAGCGCCACATCGATGCCCGGCTTGAGGCCGGCCTTCTCGATCGCCTCGATGATGAGGTCGAGCGCGGCAGCGTTGCTGTCGAGGTTCGGCGCAAAGCCACCCTCGTCGCCGAGCCCGGTGGCGAGCCCGCGGTCGTGAAGAACGCCCTTGAGCGCGTGGTACACCCGGGCACCCATCTCGAGCGCCTCGCGGAAGGAGGACGCACCGATGGGCGCGATCATGAACTCCTGGATGTCGACGTTGGAGTCGGCATGCGAGCCGCCGTTGAGAATGTTCATCATCGGGACGGGCAGCAGGTGCACGTTCGGGCCGCCGAGGTAGCGGTAGAGCGGCAATCCGGCGGAGTCGGCCGCGGCGTGCGCGACGGCCAGCGAGACACCGAGGATCGCGTTGGCGCCGAGCGTGGCCTTGTTGTCGCTGCCGTCGAGCGCGATCATCGCCGAATCCACGAGCCGCTGCTCGCTGGCGTCGAACCCGAGAAGTTCGGGGCCGATCTGCTCCTGCACGTTCTCGACCGCGTTCAGAACACCCTTGCCGCCGTAGCGCGACTTGTCACCGTCGCGCAGTTCGGCGGCCTCGAAGGCGCCTGTGGAAGCGCCGGACGGTACGGCGGCGCGGCCTTCTGACCCGTCGTCCAGGACTACAACAACTTCAATGGTGGGGTTGCCGCGGGAGTCAAGGATCTCCCGTGCGTCAACGACCTCAATGCTTGCCACGATTCATGCCCTTTCGGTGGGTGGAACTAACGTCTTCAGCCTATCGGCACGGGTAGGGGTCGGCCGATCCAACCAGTGATTGACCGGTCACTCCGCGCTTGCCTCGGCGTCCCGGATGCGCGTTTCGACGCTCCGCAGCGTGTCGCGCACGGCCTGTTCGGGATCGACCCCGGATGCCTGCGCGCGCGCAACCAGGGCGACGATTTGCTCACCGACCTGGGACGCCGTGATCTCGGCCGCGGGGAAGGTCACGTCCACCTTGTGCCACCGAGCGCGGGCGATGACCTTGTTGGCCCGGGTGAGCGCCGACAACAGTTCGGGGATGCCTTCCAGGGACGAGGAGCGGCCCTTTTCGGCCTTCTTGCGCGCCTCCCAGGCCCCCATCATGTCGCCCGGGACGTCCTCGCCGTCGAACACGTACGGGTGCCGGGAGACGAGTTTGTCGCAGATCTCGCTTGCGACGTCCTCGATGTCGAAGCGTCCCTGCTCGGCGGCGATCTCGGAGTGGAACATCACTTGCAGCAGCAGGTCGCCCAGTTCCTCACGCAGCGCATCGTCGTCACCGGCCTCGATCGCTTCGATGACCTCAAGGGACTCCTCCACGAGGTGGTGGACGAGGCTGCGGTGGGTCTGCTCGGCGTCCCAGGGGCAGCCCGTGCGCAGCGCGTGCATGACGCGCGAGAGGCGCGCCAACTGCGGATTGGTCACGTGATCGACGTCGGGCCTCACTGAAAACCGACGGGCTCGGCCAACACGCCGAAGCCCTCGACGCGCTGAGTCTGCGGGTTCCAGACTCCGTACCGCGGGTTCAGTTGGGGGTCGTACTTGGCCATCTCGCTGCGCCAGTCGCCGGGAAGCTTGTTGCTGATCACCGTGTTGAGCGCCAGTTCCCGGACGAACTCCTCACCCACCGGGTCTTTGCGCACCTCGGTGAAGAGTTGGTCCTCAGCGAGGAGCGCCTCCACCTCCTGCGTGGTGACCGTGATGTTCTGGTCGTCGGCGATCTCTTGGAGCGTGGCGGTGACGACGAAGGTGCCTGCGATGGATGCCCGGCTGACCGACCCCACCTCGGGGTGCTGGGCGAGCAGCGAGTAGGTGTCCTCGACGCGCCGGACTGAGACCTCCTGATCGCCCACCCTCACCGCGACCGAGCCGGGAGGGGATGCGCATCCCGCCAGGAGCAGCCCCGCGAGCAACGCAACTACCAGGGTCTTGAGTCGGGTCATGATCGCATCCTCTTCGGGCCGGAAACCACCGTCAGCTTAGCCTCACGCGGGCAGGAACAGGTCGCGCACGGCCTGAGTGCACCAGGTCAGCAGATCGAACCCCGTGACCGGCTTTCCGCCGATGGGAGATGTCTTCGGTGCCGGGATCAGCACTGCCCTCTGAGCGGACCTGAGCTGGGCGCCGGGGTACAGCCGCTGCATGCGGACGGCGCGCGAGTCGGGCAGGTCGACCGGGCCGAACCTGATGGCGGGCCCCTGGGTGATCACCTCGGTGAGGCCGGCTTTGCGTGCAAGCAGGCGGAAGTCCGCGACGGCCAGCAGGGCCTGGACGGGCGGCGGCGGGTTGCCGTATCGGTCGACCAACTCGGCGCGGACGGCGTCCAGCGCTTCGGGCGTACGGATCTCGGCGATGCGCTTGTACATCTCCAGGCGGAGGCGCTCCGACTCGATGTAAGCGGTCGGCAGGTGGGCGGTGACGGGCAGTTCGATGCGAAGGTCCGGCTCGGGTTCGACATCCTCGCCCCGGAATTCGGCGACAGCCTCACCCACCAGCCGCAAGTACAGATCGAAGCCGACGTCGGCGATGTGTCCGGACTGCTCGCCGCCCAGCAGGTTGCCCGCACCCCGAATCTCGAGGTCCTTCATCGCGATCGACATGCCGGCGCCCAGGTCGGTGTGGGCGGCCATGGTGGCCAGCCGATCGTGTGCCGTCTGGCTCAAGGGTTTGTCCGGCGGGTACAGCAGGTAGGCGTAGCCGCGATCGCGGCCGCGTCCCACTCGTCCCCGTAACTGATGCAGCTGTGACAGGCCGAACAGGTCGGCGCGGTCGATGAGCAGGGTGTTGGCCGTGGAGATGTCCAGACCGGCCTCGATGATCGTGGTGCACACCAGGACATCGGCGCGCCGCTCCCAGAAGTCCACCATGACCTGTTCGAGTGCCGCCTCCGGCATCTGCCCATGGGCGACGGCGACCTGCGCCTCGGGCACCAGGTCCCGGATGCGGCGCGCTGTCTTCTCGATCGACTGCACCCGGTTGTGGATGAAGAAGACCTGGCCCTCGCGGGCCAGTTCGCGCCGGATCGCCGCTACCACCTGCGCCTCGTCATACGGCCCCGCGAAGGTCAGCACGGGGTGCCGCTCCTCGGGCGGGGTCGCGATGACGCTCAACTCGCGGATGCCGGTGACGGCCATCTCCAGCGTGCGCGGGATCGGCGTCGCCGACATCGACAGGACGTCGACGTTGAGGCGCAACTTCTTCAACGCCTCCTTGTGCTCGACGCCGAAGCGCTGCTCCTCGTCGATCACGACCAGGCCGAGATCCTTGAACTGCACCTCGTCACTGAGCAGCCGATGGGTGCCCACGACGACGTCCACGCCGCCGGACGCCAAGGCGTCGATGGTCTTCTTCGACTCGGCCACCGACTGGAACCGGCTCAGCGGTGCGACGGTCACGGGGAACGCCGCGTACCGGTCGGCGAACGTGGCGTGGTGCTGCTGCACGAGCAAGGTCGTGGGGACGAGGACTGCCACCTGTTTACCGTCCTGGACTGCCTTGAACGCCGCCCGGACCGCGATCTCGGTCTTTCCGTAGCCGACGTCGCCGCAGATGAGGCGGTCCATGGGAACCACCTCCTCCATGTCGGTCTTGACTTCGCCGATGGCCGCCAACTGGTCGGGCGTTTCGACGTGGCTGAAGCTGTCCTCCAGTTCGGCCTGCCAAGCGGAGTCAGGAGCGAAGGCGTGACCGCGGCTTGCCTGCCGGGCGGCGTACAGCTTGATGAGCTCGGCTGCGATCTCACGCACGGCCTTGCGGGCACGGCCCTTGCGCTTGGCCCAGTCGCCGCCGCCGAGCCGGTCCAGAGACGGGTTCTCGCCCCCGACGTAGCGGGTCACCTGGTCAAGCTGATCCATGGGCAGGAACAGGCGATCGCCCGGCTGGCCCCGCTTGGAAGGGGCGAACTCGATGACGAGGTACTCCCTCGTGGAGCCTGCGGCCGTGCGTTGGGTCATCTCGACGTACCGGCCGACGCCATGCACCTGGTGGACGATCGCGTCCCCGGAGGTGAGCTCGAGGGGGTCGATCTGATTGCGGCGTCGGGCAGGCAAGCGCCTGGACCCCTTGTCGGCCTCGCGACGCCCCGAGAGGTCGCCCGTCGTGAACACGGCGAGCCGCAGTTCTTCGGAAGAGAACCCCTCCGGCAGGTCGGCGACGATCACGTTGGTGATGCCCGGGTCTGTCGTCTCGCGCTGGGCAACCGGAACGTCGTGCTCGGTGAGCACCTCGACCATGCGCTTGGCCAAACCGGCCGACTCCGCCAGGAGCGCCACCCGCCAGCCGGCCGCGAGCCGCCGCTTGATGGCAGCGACGGCAGCCTCGGTGTCCGACTTGAAGACCTCGCCGGGGGCAAAAGCGAGTTGTACCGAGATGGTGTCCGAGCCCACGTCGACCGCCGAGAGGTCGACGGTCTCGCCGTCAGCGGCCACCAGCGGCGACCTTGCCGCCACGTCGGGAGCGGCCGCGTACGGCGACAGCCCCCACCACGCCAGGCCCCTGGCGAGCGCCTGGGACCGCACCTCACCGAGCGGCCGGTAGGCGGAGGTACCGAGATCGACGGGGGCCTTGCCGCCGTCGGCGGCCGCCGTCCACGCAGCCGCGAGGAACTCGCTGCTCGTCCGGACGAGTTCGATCGCGCGGGCCCGGACAGCCTCCGGCTCGTTGACGAGCACGACGCTGTCCCGCGGCAGCAGGTCGGTGAACATCTCCATGCGCTCGACCAGCAACGGGGACAAGGATTCCATGCCTTCCACCGCATGCCCCTGGGAGATCCTGTCCAGCATCTCGACGACCCCTGCCGGGAACCCGTCGGTCGAACTCAGCCGGCGGGCGCGGGCCCGCACCTGGTCGGTGAGCAGGAGTTCGCGGCACGGGTAGGCCATTGCGCTGGGCAACTGCTCACCGAAAGATCTCTGGTCGGCGACCGCGAACTGCCGTAACTCGTCCAACGTGTCGCCGAAGAAGTCCGCGCGGACCGGATGCTCGGCCGTCGGCGGGAACACGTCGATGATGCCGCCACGAACCGCGAACTCGCCTCGGCGCTCGACGAGATCGACCCGCACGTAGGCGGCGTCCACCAAGCCCTTGGCAATGTCCTGGATGTCGTACTCGAAGCCGCGGACCAACTCGACGGGGATGAGATCACCAAGGCCTGCGACCTGTGGCTGCAGCAGCGACCGCACCGGTGCGACGATCACCTGTGGGGGCGGCACGGGCGAGTTGCCCGTGAGGCGGCGCAGCACTTCGAGGCGACGGCCGACCGTGTCGGACCGGGGACTCAGCCTCTCGTGCGGCAGGGTCTCCCAGGCGGGATAGTAGGCGACGGCGTCGGAGCCCAACAGGGACGAGATCGCGGCCGCCTGCTTTTCGGCTTCGCGATAGGTGGCGCAGACCAGCAGGACAGTCCGGGCGGTACGGCGGGCCAGGATCGAAGCGACCCAGGGACGCACGGCGGACGGCCCGGACAGGTCGAACGAGGACGTCGTGGCGTGATCGGCGAGCGCGCGCCGCAACGGTGGCTGGTCACCCACCAAGTCGAGCAACGCCGACACCGCTGAACTGACCATCTGCCCCTCCTCACAACCGCGACGAGTGTACGGCTCCCGGAATCAGGAGTTGAACCGGTTCTGCGCCGCGGTGAGGCCGTGGATGAGCAAGTCTTCGGCCGCATCCGCAGCGCGATCGATGAACAGGGGCAAGTCGGCGGATTCCGCTTTCGTGAACGGGCTCAGCACAAAGGCGGCGGGCTCCTGCCTCCCCGGCGGCCGCCCGACACCGCAGCGCACGCGGTAGAAGTCGCCGGTGCCGAGATGGGCACGGGTCGACTTCAGGCCGTTGTGACCGTTGTCCCCGCCCCCGAACTTGAGCCGCAGCCTGTCGAAGTCGAGATCGAGTTCGTCGTGGATGACCACGAGGTGGTCCGGGGCCACCTGGAAGTACTTCGCGGCCTTGGCGACGGCCGCACCGGACTCGTTCATGTAGGTCCGTGACTTCAACAGGATGACCGTTTCGGCCTCGGCGCCGATAGCCCCGATCCCGGCAGCCGTGATGCGGGTCTGACAGATCTCGGCGCGCAGGCCGCGCCCGACGGCCCAGCGGCCACCGGCGCGGCGCGCGAGTTCGTCGACCACCAGGTAGCCGATGTTGTGCCTGTGGGCAGCGTAGGTCGGGCCCGGATTCCCGAGCCCGACCAAGAGCCAGCGCGCCAAACCGATTACTCCGAGCCGGAGGACGCCTCCGCCGACTCTTCCCCGCCTTCCTCGGCAACTTCCTCGGACGGCCCGGAGACGGTCGGTGCGTTTACGCTGACCATGAGGTCGTCGGGCTCGCCGGTGAACACGGCACCCTCGGGCAGGTTGAGGTCCCGTGCGAAGACCTGGTCGCCGATGTCGAGTCCCTGAACGGAGATTTCGATGAAGGCGGGGATGCTGGTCGCCTCGACCTCGAGCGTGATCGACTGCTGATCGACCACGATGACGGCGGAGGGATCGGCCGGCTCGCCGTGGAACTGCAGCGGCACCTCGACGGTGACTTTCTCACCCCGGCGCACGATGATGAGATCGACGTGCTCGATGTGGTCGCGGATCGGGTGCCGTTGCACCTGCTTGGGCAGGGCAAGCTGCGAGGTGCCGCCGTCGACCGAGATGCTGAGCAGCGCGTTGGCAACGCGCAAGGCCAGCAGCGTCTCGTGGCCGGGCAGGGAAACGTGGATCGGATCGGCTCCGTGACCGTACATGACGGCGGGTACCAGACCCGCGCGCCGCACGCGGCGGGCAGCGCCCTTGCCGAATTCAGTGCGGGATTTGGCGGCTAGCTCAACTTCGGACATTCTGCGACTCCTCAACCTCAGACCAGGCTCGCCGAGGGAGGACCTTGTCGATCACGGGTACCGGACCCCTCGCCGAGGTAACCCCGACAGCTTACCGGGCCTCGGGCGTGCGTACGAAATCGTCGCGCCCTTCGGTTGAGGCGCCACTGGCGCCGCGGCTAATCACCGGAGTGACGCTTGGCCGCGGTCGGGTGCATTTGAAGCACAGGATTGGTCAGACAACGCTCACAAAGCCTGAACTGAACCAAATCCGTGCTTCAAATCACCTTGCTCGTTAATCCCGCCGGTCTCAGCACCGCGCTCAGAGCAGGGTGTCGAACAACTGCGCGACGGAGCCGTCCTCGAAAACCTGCTGAATCGCGGCCGCGATGAGCGGCGCTATGGACAGCACCGTCAACTGCCTGATGTGGACGCCCTCGGCCAGGGGGAGCGTGTTGGTGACTATGACCTCTTCGAACGCGGACTCGTTGAGCCGGTCGGCCGCGGGCCCGGACAGCACCGGATGGGTGGCGGCGGCGATGACCCGCTTGGCGCCGTGCTCAAGCAACGCCTCTGCCGCCAGGCAGATTGTGCCGGCGGTGTCGATCATGTCGTCGACCAGCAGGCAGGTACGACCGGCGACCTCGCCCACGACTTCATTGACGGCTACTTCATTCGCCTTGTCCGGGTTGCGTCGCTTGTGGATGATCGCGAGTTGGGCCCCCAACTGGTCGGTCCACATGTCGGCGGTTCGGACTCGGCCGGCGTCCGGGGAGACGATCGTCAGTTCCTCCCCCGCGTACTTCTCCTTGACGTACTGGGCCAACACGGGCAGCGCGAAGAGATGGTCGACGGGCGCATCGAAGAACCCCTGGATCTGGGCCGCATGCAGATCGACGCTCATGATCCGGTTCGCCCCTGCCGTCCGGTACAGGTCGGCGACCAGGCGGGCCGAGATGGGCTCCCGCCCGAGATGCTTCTTGTCCTGCCGCGCGTAGGGGTAGAACGGCGCGACGACGGTGATGCGCTTGGCCGACGCACGCTTGAGGGCGTCCACCATGATCAGTTGCTCCATCAGCCACTCGTTGATCGGGGCCGGGTGGCTCTGAATCACGAAGGCGTCGCACCCGCGCACCGATTCCTCGAACCGCACATAGATCTCGGAGTTGGCGTACGTAAGTGTCCGGGTGGGGACCAGATCGACCCCGACGATGTCGGCGATCTCCTGCGCCAATTCCGGAAAGGCCCTGCCCGAGAACAGCATCAAATGCTTGTTGCTGGTTCTCTTCAGTCCCGTCACTGAATGTCCTCCGCCTGTTCCGCTTCGGTCAAAGCGGTTTGCGCCGCCTCGTCGGTCTTGGTCCCGGACCGCTTTCGGGCCACCCATCCGCGGATGTTGCGTTGCTGGGCTCGGCACACCCCGAGTTCGCCCGGACCAACACCGGACGTTACCGTCGAACCGGCCGCCACGTAGGCGCCGTCCGCGATTTCGACCGGAGCCACCAGCACCGAGTTGCTGCCGACGAAACTGTGCCGCCCGATAGTGGTGTGGTGCTTGGCCAAGCCGTCGTAGTTGGCGAAAATCGTGCCCGCCCCGATGTTGGCGCCCTCACCGATCGTGGCATCACCGCAGTATGTGAGGTGCGGCACCTTGGCCCCGTCGCCGATCACGGCGTTCTTGGTCTCGACGAATGCGCCGATCTTGCCGCCCGTGCCGAGTTCGGTTCCGGGCCTCAAGTAAGAGAACGGGCCCACGGACGTGTCGGGCCCGATGATGGCGAGGCTGGCATGGGTGCGGACGACGGTCGCGCCCTCTCCGACTTCGACGTCGGTCAGGGTCGTGTCGGGGCCGATCACAGCGCCTGTTGCGATTGATGTCGCTCCCTGCAACTGGGTTCCGGGCAGGATCGTCACGTCTTCGGCGAGGTCGACGGAGTCATGGATCCATGTGGTGGCCGGATCGATGATCGTGACGCCCGCCTCCATCCACTTGCGGCAGATCCGCAGGTTCATCTCACGATTGAGTTCGGCCAACTCGACGCGGTTGTTCACCCCACGTGTCTGGACGACGTCGGTGGTGATTCGCGCCGCCACCCGGCGGCCTTGAGACCGCGCGTAGGCGATGACGTCGGTCAGGTATTGCTCACCCTGCTTGTTGTCGGTTTGCAGCGTGCCCAGCCCCGCCGCCAGCACCTCGGCGTCGAAGACGTAGATGCCCGAGTTGATCTCGTGCACGGCCAGTTCCTCGGCGGTGCCGTCGCGCTGCTCGACGATTCGCACCACCTCGTCCCCCTCACGGATGATGCGCCCGTAGCCAGAGGGATCTTCGAGTTCCGCCGTCAGGACGGTGACACCTGCCCCCTCGGCCCGGTGCTGAGCCACCAGATCGGTGAGTGTTTGACCGGTCAGGAGCGGGACGTCACCGTAGGTGACGACGACCTCGCCCTGCAGTTGCGGGACGGCGTCCAACCCGCACCGGACGGCGTGCCCTGTGCCCAGCATCTCGGGCTGTTCGGCCGTGGTGATCGGGATGCTCAGATGCTCAAGGTGGGCCAGCACCTGTTCCTTCATGTGCCCGACGACGACCACGAGGTGGTCGGGGTTGAGGGTCTGCGCGGCCGCGACCGCGTAACTGAGCATGGACTTGCCGCAAACCTCGTGCAGCATCTTGGACTTCGTCGACTTCATCCTCTTGCCGTGGCCTGCCGCCAGCACGACTACTGCAGCGACGGACCCGGGCACGGACTGCTCTGCGGACACTCGCCCACCTCCTGTGGCATCTGACCTCGAAGATCTGCGCCACCCCGCGAGAACCGGTCACGGGAAAGCGCGGACTCTCTCGAATACTCCCACATCAGGCCGGTGCCGCGGCAACCGGAAGCGCACTCGCACGAGTCGCACGCCTCTCACCCGCGGCGGGGGATGTCCACGACGATGCGAGGGGCGCACGCTGAGTGCGTTACCCGATGAGAGGACCGCCTCGTGAACGCCACAGTATCCCCGGTCGTCGCCGCATCGCTCGCCGACGCGGAGCGCACCCTTCCATTCAGCGACAGCCGGGATTTCGAGAACGCCCAGCGCGGCTTCATCACCCCATTCGGCTCCGGCACAGTCACGGACGCCACCGGGCGCGTGGTCTGGGACATCGACGGCTACGACTTCCTTCAACAGCCAAACCCCGGCACGGTCCACCCCAGCCTGTGGCGCCAAAGCACCCTCGTGGCGATGCACGGCCTGTTCGAGGTGGTCCCCGGCATCTACCAGGTGCGGGGGCTGGACCTTTCGAACGTGAGCTTCGTGGAGGGTGACCGGGGCGTCATCGTCATCGACCCGCTCATATCCGCCGAGACGGCCGCCGCCGCGCTGGCCCTGTACCGGGAACACCGGGGAGACCGCCCGGTCACCGCTGTGATCTACAGCCACTCCCACATCGACCACTTCGGCGGCGTCAAAGGCGTGACGACGCTGGAGGCCGTCGCGGGCGGGGAGTGCGCGATCATCGCTCCGGAGGGATTCATGGAGCATGCGGTCGCCGAGAACGTCTACGCCGGCACCGCGATGGCGCGCCGCGCCGGGTACATGTACGGCGCTGCGCTCACCAAAGGCCCTGGAGGGCAGGTGGGAACCGGACTCGGCCAGACCACCAGCACGGGCCTGGCTGCCGTCATCCCACCGACCCTCTCGATCTCGCGGACCGGCCAGGAGGAAGTCGTCGACGGCGTTCGCATCGTTTTCCAACTGACCCCGGGTACCGAGGCTCCCTCCGAGATGAACTTCTTCTTCCCGGATCGTGCCGCGCTCTGCATGGCGGAGAACGCCAACCACACCCTCCACAACACGCTCACCCTGCGCGGAGCACTCGTGCGTGACCCCCGGGTGTGGGCCCGCTACCTCACCGAGGCGATCGCCTTGTTCGGGGACGCCGCCGAGGTCGAGTTCGGGTCTCACCACTGGCCCATATGGGGCCACGACGAACTCGTGGAGTTCATCTCCATTCAGCGCGATCTCTACGCCTATATCCACGACCAGGCGCTGCGGCTGATCAACCAGGGCCTGGTCGAGGCGGAGATCGCCGAGGACTTCCCGTTGCCTCCCGCCCTCGAGAATTCCTGGGCGGCGCGCGGCTACTACGGGTCGGTGAGCCACAACGTCAAGTCCGTGTACCAGCGTTACATCGGTTGGTTCGACGGCAACCCCGCCCACTTGTGGGAGCACCCGCCGGTCGAGGCCGCGAAGAGGTACGTGACATTCATGGGGGGCGCCGACGAGGTCGTTGCCAAGGCCCGCCAATCCTTCGAGGAGGGTGACCTGCGCTGGGTGGCAACTGTGCTGAGCCACGTCGTGTTCGCCGAGCCGGAACACGCAGCTGGGCGGGCCCTACTGGCGGACACACTGGAGCAACTCGGCTTCGGGAGCGAAAACGGCACTTGGCGGAACTTCTTCCTCTCCGGTGCCCACGAGTTGCGCCACGGCAACTTCGGGACACCCGTCTCGCCGACCTCACCGGACCTGCTCGCCGCGCTGACGGTGGAACAACTCTTCGACACCCTCTCGATCCGGGTGAACGGCCCGCGCGCGTGGGATGCGGACCTAGCCATGGACTGGGTGGTGGATGACACGCGGCACCGGATGACGCTGCGCAACGGGGTCCTGGTTCACCAGCCAATCCCTGCAGAAAGCGCCAGCGCCGGCACCACCTACCACCTGACCAGGCTTACCCTGCTGCGCCTGATGCTCCTCAACCCACCGCTGGAGGATCTGGTCGCTGAAGGGTCGCTGCGGGTGGAGGGCGACCCTGCTGTGTGGCAGCAACTCGTGCCGTTGCTCGACGCACCAAACCCCGACTTCGCGATGGTCACCCCCTGAGTTGTCGATGAGCGACTTGCTGTTCGAACTCCTGCCGGTGGCGGTCGCCATCGCGCTGTCGCCGTTCCCGATCGTGCCCGTGATCCTGCTGCTCCTCACCGGGCGACCGCGCGCGAACGGCGGCAGCTTCCTTGCCGGCTGGTTCGGAGGCATCCTCGTGCTGGCGGGCGTGTTCACCGTGGCGGCAAGCCTCATCGCACTCTGGGACGAAGTACCCACCTGGGCGTCCTGGACGCGGATAGTGCTCGGCATCGTCCTGATTGTGCTCGGGGTCAGGAAGTGGGTGGCCGGGGGCTCCAAGAAGCAGACGCCTGCCTGGATGGAGTCGATAGCGGGCTACACCCCGCTGCAGTCACTCCGCCTCGGCGCTCTGCTGTCGGCCGCGAACCCGAAAGTGCTGCTGCTGGCCTTGGCAGGAGGGGTGGCGATCGGTGCCGCGGAACTTGGCCCCGCCCTGACCTCGGCGGCCGTGCTGGTCTTCGCCGTGGTCGCGGCGATCACGGTGGCGACGCCGGTGGTGCTCCACCTCTTCCTCGGCGAGCGCATCACGGGCCCCCTGAACACCGCAAAGACGTGGCTGGTGGCCAACAACGAAACGGTCATGTCGGTTGTGGTCATCGCGATCGGCGCCATGGTGCTGCTGAAGGGCATCGGCGGATTGTGAAGCGTCCGCGCGTCGCCGCCCTCCGGCGCTCCCTCTTCGGCCCGAAGCCAGGCGACGACCTTCGGGCCGGACTCGTGCATGGGCTCGTGAGCGTCCCCGACGGCCTCGCCTCCGGGGTCCTGGCCGGAGTCAGCCCAGTCGCGGGGCTGTACGGATACATGGTGGGCACCCTCGTGGGCGCACTCTCCACCTCGTCCGTGTTCATGTCCGTCCAGGGCACGGGGGCCATGGCCGTGATCATCGCGGACACTCCCGGCATCGGCACTGGTCCGGAGGCTGCCGCCGCGCTGGCCACGCTCGCCGTGCTCACGGGAATCACGATGCTCGTCGCGGGCCTGGCACGGCTGGGCTCACTGGTGCGCTTCGTCCCCAACGCGGTGCTGACGGGCTTCATCAACGCCGTGGCGGTGAACATCGTGCTGGGGCAACTTGCCAACTTCAGCGGGTTCGGCGGCGAGGGGAGCAACCGTGTCCTGAGGGCTTTCGACACGCTCGCGAACGTGCTGTCGTTCCACTGGCCGACGGTGGCGATCGGTGCTGTCACCCTCGCGCTGATCCTGCTGCTCGAACGGACCCCGCTCAAGTCCCTCGGGCTGTTCGTGGCCGTGGTGGCGTCCTCGGCACTGGTGCCGTTGTTCGGGTGGGAAGAGGTTGCGCAACTCCGCGACATCGCGGACGTGCCCAGCGGCCTGCCGATGCCGGTACTTCCCTCGCTCGCCCAGGTAATGCCGATGCTGCTGCCCGCGGTGTCGCTGGCATTCGTGGGACTCGTCCAGGGGGCGGCGATCAGCCAGTCGATTCCGAACCCGGACGGAACCTACCCCGACGTCTCCGGCGACTTCCGGGGGCAAGGGATCGCGAACATCGCCGCGGGTCTGCTGAGGGGCACGCCCGTCGGTGGGTCGATGTCGGCCACGGCCCTCGTGAGACGGCTGGGGCCCACGGCCGGTTGGCCAATCTGACCGCCGGCTTCGTGATGGTGATCGTGGTCCTGTTGCTCGGAGACACTGCGGGGCTCATCGCCATGCCTGCACTCGCTGCGCTGCTGATCCTCATCGGGGTACGCACCCTGAAACCGGACCGGATACTCATGGTCTGGCGCACCGGCCCTACCCAGGCGACGGTGATGGCGACGACGTTCCTGCTCACCCTCGTCATCCCGATGCAGTACTCGGTTCTGGTAGGTGTCGGGATTTCCGTGATCCTGTTCGTGGCCCGCCAGTCCAACAAGGTGACCGTGAAGCGCTGGAGTTTCGAACCCGGCCAGCCGGACCCCACCGAGTCACCTCCCCCGTCCATGGTGCCCCCGGGCGAGGCGGTGATTCTCACGCCTTACGGCAGCCTGTTCTTCGCGTCGGCTCCCGTATTCGAGCGTCAACTCCCCGTCGTCGATGAGTCATCGACCGGCGGAGTCGTGATCCTGAGGCTGCGCGGCAAGGAGGACCTCGGCAGTACCTTCATCGGCACCATCACGCGCTACCGGGCGTCGCTTGAGACCGTCGGTGGTCACCTGGTGCTCGCCGGTGTGAGCGATCGGGTCATGAGCCAACTCGCTGACACCGGCGCACTCACGCTTCTGGGACCCGAGAACGTCTTCGCAGCTCACGATCAGGTGGGCAAGTCGGTTCGGGCCGCGCTTGAACGCGCGAACGACCTGCTCGCCGAGGATCAGAACAGGGCGGAGTCTTGAGTCGAGTCAACAGTTTCCACCGGCTGGGATGAGCCACCCGTCACTTCGGCAGTTTCCACCGACCCCCCAATTCCGACCCCAGAGTTGCGGGATGTCACGGGGGAATGTCCCGGCTCCGTTCGGGTCAGGCGTCGATGACGATCGGGATGATCACGGGGCTGCGGCGGTGCGCCTTGAAGGCCCACGTGCTGACGGTCCGCTGGATCAGGTGTTCGAGCCGTGCCTGCCCGGCGATTCCCTCCGAGGCGGCATTGGCGAGGGCCGCTTCGATCCGGGGAACGACGCTCGCGAAGGTGGCGACGTCGTCGTGGACGAAGCCCCGGGTGATGAACTCGGGAGTCTCGGCAAGCTTGCCTGACTCGTCGACGATGGCCACGACGGTGACGACCCCCTCGCCGGCCAGCGCGCGGCGATCGGACAGGGTGGCCTCGTCGACTCCCCCGACGGTCATGCCTTCGACGTAGATGTGACTGGCGGGAACCTTACCCGTGACCCTGGCCAGACCGTCGGCCAAATCGACCACGACGCCATCGGTAGCGACGATCACCCGCTCTTCCGGCACGCCGGTGCGGATCGCGATGGCGGCGTTAGCGGCGAGATGGCGCCATTCGCCGTGGATGGGCAAGGCGTTGGCGGGCTTGATGATGTTGTAGCAGTAGGCGAGTTCGCCGGCGCTGGCGTGACCCGACACATGGACCTTGGCGTTGCCCTTGTGCACGACGTTTGCACCCAGCTTGGCGAGTCCGTTGATGACGCGGTAGATCGCGCTCTCGTTGCCCGGGATCAGCGAACTGGCGAGCAGGACGGTGTCACCGGCGCCGACCCGGATCTGATGGTCACCCGTGGCCATGCGGGACAGCGCCGCCATCGGCTCGCCTTGGGAGCCTGTGCAGATCAGGACGACCTTGTCGTCGGGCATGTCGCCGAGTTTCTTGAAGTCGGTCACCAAACCGTGAGGGATCTTCAGAAACCCCAGATCCCGGGCCACTCGCATGTTGCGGACCATGGAGCGCCCCACGAGGGCGACCTTACGATCGTGGCGTTCGGCGGCGTCCAACACCTGCTGGATACGGTGCACGTGGCTGGCGAAGCTCGACACGATGATGCGGCGTGGAGACTTGCGGAAGACCTCGTCGATCGCGGGGGCCAGATCGAGTTCCGAGGTGGTGAAACCGGGCACCTCGGCGTTGGTTGAATCCGCCATGAACAAATCGACGCCTTCTTCACCGAACCGGGCGAAGGCGCGCAGGTCGGTGATGCGCTGGTCGAGCGGAAACTGGTCCATCTTGAAATCGCCGGTGTTCAGGACGTTGCCGGCCGGCGTCCTGATCATGACGGCGAGCCCATCGGGAATGGAGTGGTTGACCGCGGCGAATTCGCAGTCGAAGGGCCCGAACGACACGCGGTCTCCCTCGGTGACTGCGACGGTGACGGGCTTGATGCGATGTTCGGTGAGTTTGGCTCCGATGAATCCGAGGGTGAGCCGGGACCCGACTACGGGCAGGTCCGGCCGCAGTCGCAGCAGGTAGGGGACGCCGCCGATGTGGTCCTCATGCCCGTGGGTGAGAATGATCGCCTCGACGGCGTCCATTCGATCTTCGATCCAGGTGAAGTCGGGCAGGATCACGTCGACTCCGGGCTGGTGCTCTTCGGGGAACAGCACCCCGCAGTCGACCACGAGGAGCCTGCCGGTGTACTCGAACACGGTCATGTTCCGGCCGATCTCGCCGAGCCCACCGAGGGGGACGACGCGGAGGCTGTCCGCGGGAAGGCGAGGCGGGCTACCGAGTTCGCGCCGGGAGTGGTTCATGAGGTGTGGGTCCTTTCTCAGGACGGATTGGTCTGCGGTCGCTGCGCCGCCACGTGGTGTCTGACCGGGAAGCCGCCCGGGGACCCGCCGATTCGGGCGTCCCTGGCCCTGCACTCGCGTCTCGCAGTCATCAGGGAGACCCTACTCTGAGTCGGCGGTGGGGCGAGCCGCCGCCTCCTGCGCGGGCGACTCAGGGCTGTGACCCCTTGTTCGGTCACCACCCGCGTCGTACCGTCGAAAGTGCTACCTCGACGGGTATAGAACGGGGAAGAGCGACATGGGCATGAGTACCGGCATGGGGATACTGGCGTGGGTGTTCCTGGTCCTCTTGGTGTTGGGCGCCGCGGCCGTTGTGACGGCGGTCGTCCTGGGCCGATCCCGGCAGCAGCCGCCGCAGGTGGGCGGCCCGGATCGGGCGCGTGAGATCCTGGACGAACGGTTCGCACGAGGCGAGATCGATGCGACCGAGTACCGCGACAGGCGCCGAGCGTTGAGTGGCGAGGGCTCGTGACACAACTGAGCCGCCGTGGGGCTTTGGGGCTGGGCGCGGCGGGGATCGCCGGCATCGCGGCGGGTGGTGTGGGGCTGGCGTGGACCGGACTCCCCTGGGCGCCGTCCACGGTCGGCGTTGGCGCGGGCAGTGTCGCCGGGGAATCGCTGGCCGAACCTGGAGTTCTGCGGAGCGAGAACGGACTGTTGCAGGCCGACCTCGTCGCGGAGCGTGTCAGGGTGACACTCGCCGGAACGCAGGCGCACATGCTGGCCTACAACGGATCGGTGCCGGGAGCGACGTGGCGCGTCCGGCCCGGCGACCGGCTCAAGGTGCGCCTGGTGAACCGGCTCACATCCCCCACCAACCTGCACACGCACGGGCTGGAGGTCTCCCCCGCAGGCAACAGCGACAACCCTTTCGTCAGCGTCGCGCCCGGAGACAGCTTCGACTACCAGTTCGACCTTCCGTCCGATCACCCGTCCGGAGTGTTCTGGTATCACCCTCACCTGCACGGCACGGTCGCCGATCAATTGTTCGGCGGCTTGTACGGGGCGCTCCTGATCGAGGATTCCTTTGAGGTACCGGTGACTCGGGAGCGGCTCCTGATCGTGTCCGACACCACGCTCACCCCCGCAGGTGAGCCCGCCAGCGTTACGCCCCGTGAGGTGATGATGGGGCGTGAGGGTTCGCTCCTGTTGGTGAACGGACAGTTGCAGCCCCGGTTGGCGGCCCGGCCGGGAGAGCGCGAACGGTGGCGAGTCATCAATGCGTGCACCTCGCGATTCCTGCGATTTGCTGTGCCCGGCCAGCAGGTGCAACTCCTCGGCATGGACTCGGGGCATTCTCCCAGCCCCGTCGGAGTCGAGGATCTGCTGCTGGCGCCGGGCAATCGCGCCGACCTGTTGGTGACCGCACAGGCCGGGACGAGCGAACTTCGCACCCTGGGTCATGATCGCGGGTCGGCGATGGGCCCCATGATGGGTGGCGGAAACCTCTCGGGGCCGGCGTTGTTAGCGACGCTGACCGTGGCTGGGGATAGTGTGTCCGCGCTCTCACCGGTTGAGCGGCGGACGCCGGATCGGGACCTGCGCACCCGCGTCCCGAACCGGCGGCGGATGATCTCCTTCACCATGGGCATGGGCGGGCCCATGATGATGTCGGTCGGGTTCGATGGCCGGGAGTTCGACATGCACCGGATCGACCAGTCCGTGGCTGCCGGTGCGCTCGAAGAGTGGACGGTCACCAACCCCACGCAGATGGACCACCCGTTCCACCTGCACGTGTGGCCGATGCAGTTGGTCGAGGTCAGCGGGGTTGCGGTTCAGACCCCGACTTGGCGGGACGTTGTTAACGTGCCCGCTGGGGGGTATGTCCGGCTTCTGGTGGATTTCAGCCGCCACCCCGGACGCAGTGTCTACCACTGCCACATCCTCGACCACGAGGACGCGGGGATGATGGCCACCGTCGAGGTTTCGAACTCCTGAACGGCGGCGCGGATTAGAAGTGGGGCGCTTCGGCGTTGATGGGTGAGCAGTGCCCAACTGCGACCGTCCCCACCGAAGGAAGGCACGAACTCGTGACTCAGCACACTGACACCAAGCCGCTCCCAGGCATCGACGCCGAGGCCCTGGACAAACTGGTCTGCAGCGCGCAGGACGACCCGAGCACCGGCAAGAAGACCCTCAGGGCGAAGACGGTTTGCGAGGCGGGTTTTCGCAACATGACCTACGTGAGGGACCTCGCGCCTGTGCTCGTGGGCGAACCGCCGGCGTTGCTCGGCGACGACTCGGCGCCGAACCCGTCCGAGATGGCGCTCGCGGCTCTGGGTTCCTGCATCTCGGTGGGACTGCTGGCCAACGCCACGCGGCGGGGCGTGACCTTGAGCAAGATCGAGGTCACCATGGAGGGCGACATCGACATCTCGGCGGTGTGGGGCGTCGGTGACATCCCGGACACCAAGGTGCCCGGGTTCACGGCGGTGCGAGCCTCGGTGGCCCTCGCCGGTGACACGGACGACGCCACCCTGCAGGAGATCCACGACAACGCGATCCGGTGGTCGCCGGTGGTGAACACGTTCACGCGCCCGGTGCAGCTCACGTCGACCCTCGGCTGAACCGGGGCCGTTAGCCGGAATCGGCCGACTCGGTGCTGTCGAGGTGAGTGGTTTCCCACTCCTGTCGTGTGATCTCGTACTCGACGTCGCCGTGCTCGTCTCCGTCGATTGGGTAAGGCCAGTCGCCGAAGACTGAACGCGCGAATCGGAGCCCTGCCTTCTCCATCACTCGACGCGACGCGGTGTGAACGGCGAGGGTCTGTGCATACACACGGCGCGCACCGAGTTCGGTGAACGCCTTGCGGATCAGGGCTGCCGAGCCTTCGGTGGCGTAGCCTTGCCCCCACGCGGACGCGATCAGGCGGTACCCGAGTTCGGGTTCGTCGTCGGGGTCCCCTTCGTGCGGCCGGAGGTGGAACCAGCCGAGGAACGCTGCGTCGGCTTTGGCGATCGCGGCCCAGAAACCCCAGCGGTTGCCTCGTTCGTAGTAGGCGAGGAACGCGGGGAGGTGGTCGTTCGAGATCTCCTCGAACGAGGTCGGCAGGCCCCCGGTGATGTAACGCATGACCGCAGGATCCGCGTTTAGCGAGACGAGTGCGTCCACATCGTCGGGGGTGAAGCGTCGCAGGATCAACCTTTCGGTCTCCAGGTACACGTTCATGCACGGAGGCTAAACCAAAGACGAAGGCCGAGCATTGTTTAGATGCCCGGCCTTCGCCCAAATTTGTTCGGGGGAGGACGGCTCCCGGACTCGAATGGCTCTTGAGATCTACCCGTCCGTCTCGGCGGGCGTCGGCGACATACTTCGTCGGCAATACATCTGGATACCACTCGACCGCTTAGTCCATCGCTTTGCTTGCTTCTTCCTTTTCAGGTTTCTGCTTGCTTGCTTCTTCCTTTTCAGGTTTCTGCTTGCTTGCTTCTTCCTTTTCAGGTCTCTGCTTGCTTGCTTCTTCCTTTTCAGGTTTCTGCTTGCTTGCTTCTTCCTGTGAAGGCTTCTGCTTGCGATGTTTTCTGCGTAGAACTATGAGACACCCACACCGCGGCCCTCCGCAAGACTCCGAAGCGAAGAGTTTCCTGAGATATTCTTCCCTTACCCCGGCGTGTCGCTTGACACGCAGGCGACCATCCCTTCGGCGAGCGAGGACACCGCTCCCACCAACGCCGCCGGTTCGGCGTTGAGATCCAGGGTGTGGGCAACGATCCGGACGCCGGCCTTGCGCACCACGTACTCGCGGGCACGCTCGTTCCCCATGGCGCACTCATCAAGCGCCCAGCCAGCCCTACCCGACCGGCGCGCCGGCCACGAAGGCCGTCGGGGCGCGTGTCTACCGTCCGGTGACGTGGTGGCCCACACTGGTGGCTACTGCTCACGGGGGGCGCTATGGACTTGTCAGCCTTCTACACGTTATTGGCCGGCACCTCGTTCACCTTGGTCGGGCTGTGGTGGGTCGTCGTCCAGAGCCGACCCGCTTGGCGAACGGACCCCGACCGGCGCCGCCTCGCGGGCGGCACGTACGTTTCTTTCCTGCTCCCCGGCCTGATGGCCACCCTCGCGCAGATCAGTCCAGACACCCCGCTGCTGTGGCGCATCAGCTTCGGCGCCTGCGCCACTGTGGGCTTGTGGTCCACGGTAGGACTGCTCCGTCGGGAGCGCTCGGCGCCCGTCGTGGGTCCATTTCGGAGGTTCCGGTGGGTGGCTGGGCTGCTCTACTTGGCCATCCTCGTGCTAGGCGTGGCACCCGAGTTGGCCCGCGCCGCTGGGATCACCCCACTCATCGTTGGGGGCGTCCTGCTGGTCCTGTTGATCGTGCTCGCTCACGGACTGACATGGGAGTTCCTGATGGAGCCCGAACCCGAAGAGAAGCCCACTGCGGCCCAACCGCCCAAACCCGGCGCGTGACATGACCAGGGCAGGAGTGGGATTCCCGACCAGGTGAACGGGTGCTGGGTGCCACGCAGATCACTGCCGTCGCCGAGTAAGGAAACGGGCGTGCACGCGGGGACGCCGCGCGGCGTCGACCCTCAGGGGCGGGATGACCTCGGCGTGGCCGTCGGGTTGCAGGCGGACACTCCAGCGGTCGGCGTCTGGATCGTGGCTCGGTTCGACGATGCCGTGGTGGTGCGGGCACACGAGAACGAGGTTCCCCAGGGCGGTGGCGCCGCCGGCCCACCAGGGGATGATGTGGTGAGCGTGGCAGGCGTTGGGTGGTTTGTCGCAGCCGGGGAACACACATCCGCGGTCGCGGAGTTCGAGGGCGGCGCGGATGGCGGGGGTGACCAGGCGTTGGGTGCGACCGACGTCCAGCACCTCGGATGCTGAGCCGAGGACGGCAGGCATCAGGTCGGCGTCGCACAGCCACTGGCGGAGCATCGACGCCGGGACGGGCTCGCCGCTGCCGACGAGGTGGCCGCTGATTGGGCCGGCTCCGGCGGCAGCGTGGCGAAGTCCGTCCCAGCTGATGGTGACGACGACGCGAGGGCGGTCACCGCCGTTGCCGGGCGCCAACGCCTGCTGGGTGTGGTGGTGGACCATGGCCAGGAGCCCATCAGCGCGGCGCATCGCGGGGGTGACGTACTCGGCCTGGGGGTCAAGGGCGTCCATGCCGCGGTTGCTGGTCGCGTAGGCGTCGACGATCCGGATGAACGGTTCGGCCTGGGCGACCGGAAGGCTGCCGCGGATCAGCACCGACCCGTGGTGGTCGTGCTGGAAAGCCAGGTGCCTGTTGCGGCAAGCCTGGCGGTGCTCGCGTTCGAGGCGCGTCGCCTCCAGTTGTTCAGCCGTCTCGGGGCACAGGGTTTCGAGCAGGTGGTGGCTCAGTGTTCGGAGTTCGTTGGCGTTGTGCGTGGTGGCGAATCCGACCATCAGTTGCTGAGCCTGGTCGAGTGTCGCGGTGGGCAGTTCGGTGGGCAGGTCGCTCAGCACCCCGGTGATCGCATCGGCCTGGCCGGGCAACACCGCACCGGCACCGGCGGCGTCCGCCACGATCCCGAATCGCTGCAGTTGCTTGCCGGACGCGGCGAGTGAGGTTGGCCGTGTCGGCGAGCCAGGTGGCGGTCGAGGTGCCGTGTTCGTGCCAAGGGACCTCACCGGCGTCCAACCGCGCGGCGAGCCGGGTCTGCCACGCGTGGAGCCGCGCCGCCACCCGCAGTGAAATCACCAGGTTGCCGAGCTGTTCGGTCTCGGAGTCACACCGGAGCCGGTCGGCGCTCAGGGCGTCCAGGGCACGACCGATGACGGTCAGCAATTCGCCGTCCGTCAGGTGCTCGAACCCCGTCTCCATAACCACAACGCTAGCCGGGGCCTCTGACACTTTTCGCGGGCCGATCTGCCCATCCACAAGGAGTTACAGCCGAGAAGTTGTCCACAGATCTCGGTCGAACCCTTGACCACCGAGGGTTCGTGTGGCCCGAGTTCGGCTGACCCGGACAGCCTGAGTCCTTGGCTGCTCGACTCCGGGATGTCCTGGACTCACACGCTAACCGCTGACGAGCGAAGTGACAGCGATGCGGGCTTCGCCTGTGACGCCCTGGCGGACGCGCACACCCAGCTTCGTGAGCATGCTCTGCATGTCATCACCCATGTGGCGGGCGACGACGGTTGTGACCTCGTTCTCCCTGATGAAACGAGCGACTCGAGCATGATGAGCCCCTTCGGTGCTCATGGTCTTAGAGACGTCCCAGTCGACGGCTTGGGTGCGCCAGGAGGTGATGGTCCCGGCCTCGACGGTGGCGAGAGCTACCGTGCGGGCTTTGCCCCAGGTGTGGCCGACTTGCCCGTCATCGGCGATGGGGACGCAGACGATCTGAGCGTTCATCTCTCTCCTACTGAGGTCTCGGTCTGATGGTGCGCCACGCTGTCGGCGCATGGGGCCGCCCCTGCCAACGCCCCGTGCAGGTAGTCGGTCACTGCCTGGCGAACGGTCCCGGTCGCGCCGGTTGCGGCCCTGATGCCCGCGTGCTCGAACATCCGAATCGCTCGTATTCCCATACCGCCGCTCAAGATCACGTCGGCCCCGTGGGCGTGGATGAAGGCGGGGACGTCGCCGGGCTGATGCCCGGCCTGGAATGGATTAGCGAGGGTGCTTGACGTCGTGATGTTCCCGTCGGTGACCTCTACGAGAGCGAAGTGTGGTGCGTGGCCGAAGTGGCCTGCTACTTGGGCGTCCAAGCCAGAATCGGTTGCGGCGGTGATGGCGATCTTCACGTTTCTCCTGTCGAGTGCAGCGCGCTCGCAAAGCATGCGGCAACAGGGACTATCGAACCCTGCCGCACACAGCTTATGTCAATAACACCTGACGTAAGCCCGATCAGCAAAGTGAGTGACATGCTGTCCCGGCACCCGGTCCGACGGGAACGCGCCGCCCTATTGAACTACCACGGACCGACGACGCCCGCGCCCCGGTCCGTGGCCACAGCCACAGGCGCCCACCCCATGGTCAGGGCAGTCGCAGTCGGAGCGAGGGCACCCACTCCTCGGTATGCAACCCCAGCGCTCATGGGCAGACTGCCTGCTCATTCCAGTCGCCTCACCGATCTGCGCCCACGTGGCGCCAGCCTCGCGAGCCAGCACAACAGTGGCCTCCAGCAGCGCCTGCGCCCGCTCGACACCAGCGGCTGCCTCCGCCACAGCCGCCACGGCCATTCGCTGTTCCATGCATCCTCCCCCGCAAGTATCGCCAACTCCAGCGAAATAGGACAATGCTGGCGTAGCCTTTTGTCAGGTATAGGTGACACACGGTCGACGGTGGCGTGCAGCAAAGGAGGCGCGATGAGTTTGGAGTTCGTCGCTATCGACTTTGAGACCGCGAACCGGCGTCCCGGATCCCCCTGCCAAGTGGGACTGGCACTGGTCCGCGAAGGCCGAGTGACAGCCACATGGGGATCCTTGATGAACCCACCCCACGGACGCGGCGGGTTCGACCCGGATTGCACCCAGGTGCACGGAATCGTCGCTTGCGACTTGGAGGGACAACCCACTTTCGAGCGACTCTGGCCCGAGATCGAGCGACGACTGGACGGGCGGCCCGTCATCGCCCACAACGCCGCATTCGATATCGCCGTGATCCGAGATGCGACCAGCCACTGCGGTTACGACTGGCCCACCATCGACTTCGGCTGCTCGCTGCTGCTCGCACGACGTTGTTACGACATTTCTGAACACACCTTGGATGCCGTGGCGGCTGCGGCTGGGGTTCCGCTCAACCAGCACCACGACGCTGTTAGCGACGCGCTCGCGTGCGCGCAAATCACGTTAGATATGGCTGAAAGAGTTTCCGCCAGAAGTTTGGACGAACTCCTCCGAGTCTGTGGCATCGCTTGGGGGCGCCTAGCGCCGGAGCACCACGAACCCTGCCACCCGGTCAGGGCATCCACTCCCCTCGCCAGCGCGTTGGCCCCCACACTGTTCTAAGGAGCCCCCGCGCTGTTCCTGAAGCGAGTCCGACGAGGCACGAGACACGAACGATGGGTTCCCAACGCTAGCCGGGACCTCTGACGCTCTTCGCGGGCGCATCTGGCCCACCCACAAGTAGTAGTGCGTCTTGGATTCTCAGGGCTGGACTGGAACAACGAGGACGTAGGCGGTTCCGATCGTGCTTTCGCCGGACGGCGTGAGTGTGATCGCCACGTTGGCCTCCGCCCTCAACGGACCGAGTGAATTCACCGTCACAGACCCATCGCACGGGACCTCGCCAGAACTGGATTCGGCACCTTCGACCTTCACCGTGTAGGTGTAGGAGTCGCCGGCGCGCTCGGATCGGCATTGCCCCCGCACCACGTACTCCTGACCGCCGCGGGCAGGCGACGATGTCGTGCTGGTGATGGAGTCCTGCCGCGCGACGGACCGCGCGAGTTCGCCTGGCGCGGTCTCAGGGATGGTGATGGGCGCCAGCGCGGGGCTCTGGCTTGGCGACTGTGACGCAGCCGTTGCGCTCGGCGCTTGGGGCTTCTCGGTCGAAGCGGGATCCCCTGCGACGCAGCCGGTAAGTAGTACCAGGCATCCCACCACGGCGGTGACTCGGATCCGGCTCGAAGTGGCTGTCCCATGAAGGCGTGCGTTCATGCGTCGATGCTAGGAGCGCTCCCGATCACAAGCCAATCACATCCGAAAATGGCTCCCCGGGTAGGAGTCGAACCTACGTCGCTAGTCCTGATTCAAAGTCAGGCGGGCCCTGCCGACAGACCAACCGGGGATCGTCCGCCCAACTCTACGACCCTTGAGCCGTGCGGCGCACGTCGGGCTTGCCGACGCTGCTACTTGACGGCGTGTCAAGTAGTGGGCGTTTGGCGGATCCCCTATCACTTGAGACAGACTGACATCGTGACCGCAGCCCCCGGACCCGTGACCCGTGCACGCCGCGGGCGGGTGCGCATGACCCGCGAGCAGCGCCGCGACCAACTGGTCGACGTCGCCCGCGGACTGTTCGCGGAGAAGGGATTCGAGGGGACGAGCGTCGAGGAGATCGCCTGGCGGGCCGAAGTGAGCAAGCCCGTCGTCTACGAGCACTTCGGGGGCAAGGAAGGGTTGTACGCGGTCGTCGTCGACCGCGAGGTGCGGCACCTCGACCAGGTGATCCGAACGGCCCTGACCACCCCGAACGCGAGCGCCCGCCAGTTGATAGAACTGGGCACTCTGGCCCTGCTCGAGTACATCGACGAGTCCCCCGAGGGGTTCCGGATCATCTCCCGCGATTCGTCCGCGGGCGTCACCGGCGGAAGTTTCGCGAACATCCTGTCCGACGTCGCGTCGCGAGTCGAGCACCTGTTGGCGGCCCAGTTCGAGCGCAACAATTTTCCGGCTCACGTCGCTCCGATGTACGCGCAGATGCTCGTCGGCCTCGTCGGCCAGACCGGACAATGGTGGCAGGACGCCCGCGTGCATCATCCGCTGCCGAAGTCCGAAGTCGCCGCGCATCTGGTGAACCTGGCGTGGAACGGGATGCGTCACCTGGAACTCCAGCCCCGACTGGTGTCAGAACCGGCAGCCCCGGTCGAACCGATTGCGGCCGAGACTTTCAGCTGAGCAACCGGGCACCAGGCACCGGGCCTGCGACGCGCCTGATCTGACGGCACAACCCCTCGGCCGACAACCTGACGGACAGATCGATGGCCGCCGACTCGTCGGAAGTCAAGAACGCGACGGTCGGCCCCGATCCCGAGACCACCGCACCCAGTGCACCCAACTCCGTGCCGACGTCCAGAATGCGCTGCAACCCAGGACGCAGGCTCACCGCGGCCGCCTGCAGGTCGTTGACGAGAGCCTTGCCCACCTTTCGCGGGTCGCCAGCCGCGAGCCCGTTCATGAGGGCCGAAGGCACGTCGAGCGGTTCGCGGACGACGCCGAGTTCGTCGAACCTCCGGTAAACCTGCGGCGTGCCCAGTTCGCCCTCGCTGAGCGCCAGGACCCAGTGGTAGGTGCCGCGGCTCAGGGCCGGGACGAGTTGGTCACCGTGGCCGGTACCGATGGCGCTGCCCCCCAACAGCGAGAACGGGACGTCCGCGCCGATCTGGACGCCCAGTTCGCGCAGTTCGTCGGGCGTGACGTCCAACTGCCACAACACCGAGCACGCCAACAAGGCGGCCGCCGCGTCCGCCGATCCGCCGGCCATGCCGCCGCCCACGGGGATCGCCTTCTTGATGGAGATGCTGACACCGGCGTCCAGGTTGAACTCGGACGCCAGCAGTCGCGCGGCTCGGACGGCCAGGTTGCGCTCGTCCGTCGGAACCAAGGCGGCCTGCTCACCCGAGATCGTGACCTCGAACAGCCCCGGTTCAGCGGGGGCGACAGTCACCTCGTCGAATACCGACACGGCCTGGAAGATCGTCACAAGCGGGTGGTAACCGTCGGCTCCGAGCGCTCCGACGCGCAGGGCAAGGTTGATCTTGCCCGCCGCCCGGACGCGCACCTGCTCCGAGTAGTCACTCACCACGGGGGGACCCTAGCGCGGTTTAGCAAGGGGCGTCGATCGATTCCGCCGACTCGGCGAGGCGGGCGAAATCACCGATGGTCAGCACCTCCCCGCGCGCCTGGGGATCGATACCGGCCGAGATCAGCACCGCGCTGGCCGCCTGGCTGGACCCGAATCGTCCCGCCAACGCCGATCGCAACATCTTGCGGCGCTGCGCGAACGCGGCGTCGACGAGCGCGAAGACGGCGGCGCGGGAAGCCGTGGTGCGCGGGGGGTCCCGCCGGACGATCTCGACGAGTCCGGAGTCCACGTTGGGCACGGGCCAGAACACCGACGGCGGCACGGTGCCCACCCGGCGGGCGGACGCGTACCAGGCGAGTTTCACGGACGGGATGCCGTACACCTTCGAGTTCGGCGGGGCGACGAGGCGGTCGGCGACCTCGGACTGCACCATCACCAAGCCGCGGCGCCAGTCGGGGAAGGTGGCCAGCAGGTGCAGGAGCACCGGCACCGAGACGTTGTACGGCAGGTTGGCGACGACTACGGTCGGCTGCGGGTCGGGCAGTGATGTGACCGTGAGGGCATCCGCCGTCAAGACCTGCAACTTCGAGGCCAGATCTCCCCGACGGTCGGCAACGGTGATCGGCAACTGCTCAGCCAGCCTTGGTTCGATCTCGACGGCGGTGACGGCACGGCACGCGGCGAGGAGTCCGAGTGTGAGAGAGCCGAGCCCGGGCCCGATCTCAAGCGCGACATCGTCCGGGCCGACGCCGGCGAGCCCGACGATCCGGCGCACGATGTTGGCGTCCACCACGAAGTTCTGGCCGCGCTGTTTGGTGGGCCGCAGGCCGATCTCGGCCGCGATTCGCCGCGTGCTGCTGGGGTCGAGCAGACCGTCACTCATCGCCCCACTCCCCTCCGAAGGCAGCAGCCGCGTTGGCCGCCAGCGCGGTGCAGAACTCAGGCAGGTCCCTGCCGAGGAACTCCGCCAGGAAGCGGACCGTGTGCGGCAGCAGGTAGGACGAGTTGGGCTTGCCCCGGTGCGGCATGGGGGTCAGGTACGGGGCATCGGTCTCGACGAGGAGACGGTCCGGTGGTGTCACCAGAACCGCCTCGCGCAGCGCGTTGTTGGGCTTGAACGTGACGGTGCCGGGAAACGAGAGCCAGCACCCCCGAGACACGCACTCGGCTGCGAACTCCGCGTCCCCCGAGAAGCAGTGCATGACGATCCGGTCGGGCCTCCCGGTGTCGTCGAGGACTCGCAGGATGTCCGCGTGGGCGTCCCGGTCGTGAATCACGAGCGTGAGGTCGTGCGCGGTCGCAAACCGGATGTGGGCGGCGAAGGACCTGTGCTGCAATGCCTGGCCCGCGGCGTCCTTGGTGCGGAAGTAGTCCAGGCCGGTCTCGCCCACACCACGCACACCCGGCTGCTTCAACAGCCCTTCGAGTTCGGCCAGGTGAGCTGGCAGGTCGGCGCCGAGCCGGGCGGCGTGATTGGGGTGGAGCGCCACATTCGCCACCACACGGGGGTCGGCGGCGGCGAGCGTGATCGCCTTGCGGGACGACGCGACGTCGACTCCGACGTCCACGAAACGAGTGACGTTGACGTCGACCGCTGCGGCGATCGCGGCGGAGGCTGCCAGCCCCGAGTACTCCTGGGTGCTCGCGAAATGCGTGTGGGAGTCGGTGGTCGGCGCCGGCAACCGCTCGGGCGCAGGGGGCAGTCGGGGGCTTGTGGTCATCGTGCGTCTCCTCGCGCGGCCAGTGACAACTCGTACAACTGCTTGCGCGGCAGTCCGGTGATGGCCGCCACCTCCGCCACGACCGCGGACAGTTTGTCACCCGCGCGGACTCGCGCCAGCACCTCGGCGACGGCGGTGTCCGGGTCGGTGGCTCCCCCCGAGGCGCCGGCGACCACGAGGGTGATCTCGCCCCGGACCCCCGCCACCGCCCAGTCGCGCAACTCGCCTACCGTGCCCCGGACAATCTCCTCGTGCGTCTTGGTCAACTCGCGACACACGACCGCCTGGCGGTCTTCACCCCACTGGCTCGCCGCCGCGGCCAGCACCTCGGCGAGGCGATGCGGGGCCTCGAAGAAAACCATCGTGCGCGGTTCCGACGCCAACTCGGCGAGCCGCCGCCGCCGCTGCTCGGGCTTACGCGGCAAGAACCCCTCGAAACAGAACCGGTCGGTGGGTAGCCCCGAGACGGCCAGCGCCGCCAGCACCGCCGACGGCCCCGGCACCACGCGCACCCGATACCCGGCGGCGATCGCCTCGCCCACAAGGCGATACCCCGGGTCGGAGACCAACGGCATCCCCGCGTCGCTGACCACGACCACGTTGTGACCGGCGGCGAGTTCGTCCAGCAGTTCGCTCGCCCTGACCACCTCATTGGCGTCGTAATAGGACACGACGCGAGCGCTTGAAGAGATCTCCAGGCGCCGCAACAGCGCCCGAAGACGCCGCGTGTCCTCGGCGGCGATCACCTCGGCCGTCGCCAGCGCCTCCCGGACCGCCGGGCTCGCATCGGACGCGTTGCCGATCGGCGTCGCGACGAGGATCACCGCACCCGAGTCGTTCACGGCGCCACTTTCCCACATTGGTCACCACGGCGCGGCAACCGTCCTCGGGACGGCCTGGGCATCCCCCCTAGGATGGTGCCCGTGACGAAGGTCCAGGAATCCCCGCAGCGGTCGGACGAGGAAGCCACCCCGCTCGACGGCGCGGACGCCCCCGATCCTGGCAGCGCCTCCGTCCCTCCCGTCGAGTCGTCGACCATCCCCCCGCTGGCGTCCTCGTTCGGCGCTCCCCCCCAGTTGACGACCGTCCAGCGCCTGCGGGACTACGTGCCCACCGACCGCCTCAACGGCTGGCTCGTCACCATAGGCATCACCGCTCTCGCGTTCGTCATTCGGTTCATCAACTTCTCCTACCCGCCGAAGATCGTCTTCGACGAGACGTACTACGCCAAGGACGCCTACTCGCTGCTGAAACGGGGCTACGAGTCCCGGTGGCCGGAGAACGCCAACGACTCGGTCAACAACGGCACCCCCGACGTCATGCTCGACCAGGCCGACTTCGTCGTTCACCCTCCGCTCGGAAAGTGGTTGATCGCCGCGGGCGAGCACCTCTTCGGGATGAACTCGTTCGGCTGGCGGTTCGGCGCACTCATCTTCGGGACGCTGCTGGTGTTCGCGACCATCCGGCTTGCACGGCGCGTGTCACGCTCGACACTCATCGGGGGCATCGCGGGCCTGCTCCTCACCTTGGACGGCCTCGCGTTCACGATGTCCCGCATCGCGCTGCTGGACATCTTCCAGGCGACGTTCCTGGTAATCGCAGTGTCCTGCGCCGTCGCCGACCGTGACTATTTCCGCGCCAAACTGGCGGCCTACCTCGAACGCAACGACTTGCGCGACCTCGGCGGCAAGTTCGGCCCGATCATCGGCTGGCGGCCGTGGCGGCTTGCCGCCGGCGTGGCTTTCGGGCTTTCGTGCGGGGTCAAGTGGAACTCGGTGTACGCGCTGGCCGCCTTCGGCATCCTGACGGTGTTGTGGGACGTCGGCGCGCGGCGGTTGGCCGGGGCGCGCATGAAGTCGTGGCTCGCACTGGTGGCGGACGGCATCCCCGCGTTCGTCTACATGGTCGTGGTTGGGGCCGTCGTGTACCTGAGCACCTGGACTGGCTGGCTGATGACGTCGGGCGGCTGGGATCGGCAGTGGGCCGCCCAAAACCCGGACCATCCGCTGGCCAAGGCGCTACCGGACGCCATCGCCTCGCTGTTCTGGTACCACAAGGAGATCTACGAGTTCCACGTCGGCGACTTCATCAACAACGCCACCCACCCCTACGAGGCGCATCCGATCGGGTGGCTCATCATGGCGCGTCCCATCGGCATCGATGCGGTCAACGACATTCCTCCAGGCCAGGACGGTTGCCCCGGCCCGGGCAACTGCGTGCAGGTCATCAGCGGCATGGGAACGCCCATCCTGTGGTGGATGGCGGCCGTTGCCCTCATCGTGGCGCTCATCTGGTGGCTGGCTGCACGGGACTGGCGGTTCAGCGTCCCGGTCGTGGGGGCCCTCAGCATCTACCTGCCCTGGTTCCAGTACGCCGAACGCCCCCTGTTCTTCTTCTACGCGATCACGATCATCCCATTCACGGTCATCGGGTTGGCGATGGTGATGGGGCTGATCTTGGGCGACCCGACGCCCGGGCCCAGACGCCGACGCGGGGGGATCATCGTCGGAGTCATGGTCGCTCTGGTCGCCTTGAACTTCGCGGCGATCTACCCGCTGTTGACCGACCAGACTCTGCTCCACAGCGACTGGCTGGCACGGGTGTGGCTTCGAGGGTGGGTGTGATCGGTGTTCAAGTACATACTGAAGCGGCTGGCCAACTACGCGGTTTTGTTGTTCGTGGCCGTCAGCCTGGCCTACTTTCTCGCGTCCACTCAGCTGAATCCCTACAACGTGTACCGATTCCGCAACCCACCGATCCCCAATGACGTGATCGAAGCGACGATGCTCGAGTACAACCTCAGCCACCAGGTTCCGTTGCTGCAGCGCTACCTGAACTGGCTGGGCGGGATCGTCACGCGATGGGACTGGGGAAGCTCCCCGCTGGGGGCTTCGGTCAACGACGAGGTCGCGATCCGTATGTGGGTGAGCCTGCGGCTCGTACTCATCGGGTCGCTGGCGGGCATCGCGCTCGGAGTGGCCATCGGGGCATGGACTGCGACCCGGCAGTACAAGGTTTCCGACCGAGTGATCACGTTCCTGTCCCTGTTCCTGATCTCGATCCCAGTGTTCGTGACCGGCACCGTGACCGTGATTCTGGCGATCCGGTTCAACAACGCCATCGGGTTCGAGTTGTTCGAGTTCGTCGGCGAAGTCGGAAAGCGCGGCGACTATCCATTCGCCGACATCGTCGACCGGGCCCAGCATCTCTTCTTACCTTCGCTGGTGCTTATGCTCGCCGGCGCGGCGTCCCTGAGCCGGATTCAGCGCAACCTGATGCTGGACACTCTCGGCTCGGACTTCGTCCGCACCGCGCGCGCCAAGGGGCTACGACGCGGACAGGCCGTCCGGCGGCACGCGTTGCGGACGGCGCTGATCCCCACGGGCACCTACGTCGCCTTCACCGTCGCCACGCTGTTCGTCGGGGCCACCTACACCGAGCGGGTGTTCAACTTCCGCGGCATGGGCATGTACGCCGTCGACACGATCCCGAAACAGGACGTCCACGGCATCGTCGCCGTGACCGCCTTCTCGGGCGTCTGCGTCCTGGTGGGAGCGATCCTGTCCGACATCTTCGTGGCCATCCTCGACCCGCGCGTGCGGCTCGGATAGGGGCGACATGGCAACCACCGTTTCCACAACCACGAGCCCGCCGCGCGCCAAGCGGTTGAGCCGTAACCAGTTGACGTTGCGCCGCTTCGTCCGCAACGTGCCGGCCCTCGTGGGTCTCGGGCTGATCGTGGTGCTGGTGCTTATCGCGCTGCTCGGGCCCTACGTCCTGCCGTGGGACTACGACGCGATCGATCCTGACGCCTACCTCAAACCACCGAGCGCCGAGCATTGGTTCGGTACGACGCAGGGTGGCCGCGACGTCTTGTCGCTCACGGTGCGCGGCATGAGCAAGTCGCTTCTCATCGGTTTCCTGGTGGCGATCATGTCCACCTCCATCGCGGCCATGATCGGGGCCAGTGTCGCCTACATCGGCGGCTGGTACGAGAAGGTCATGCTGTGGGTCGTCGACCTGCTGCTCGTCATTCCGCAGTTCTTCCTGATCGCGATCGTCACCACGGGCCGGGGGGAGAACGCCTGGGTGTGGCTGGTGTTTCTGTTGGCGCTGTTCGGGTGGATGCTCTCCGCCCGCGTCGTGCGCGCCATGTCCCTGTCGGTGAAGGAGCGCGAGTACATCTACGCGGCCAAGTACATGGGGCTGCCGACGTGGCGGATCATCACCCGCCATATCCTGCCCAACATCTCGTCCCTGCTCATCATCGACGCCACCCTCGGCGTCGGCTACGCGATCCTGGCCGAGACCGGCCTGTCGTACTTCGGGTTCGGGGTTCAGTCCCCCGACACTTCCCTCGGCACGCTGATCAGCGAGGGCGCGCGCAGTGCCACCACGTTCCCGTGGATCTTCCTGGCACCGTCGGTAGTCCTGGTCATCCTGGTCATGAGCGTCAACGCCGTTGGCGACGGCCTGCGCGACGCCCTCGACCCCTCGTCCGGTTCGGGAGGCCGAGCATGAGTCCCGACAGCACCTCGGTCGCCGGCCCCGTCCTCACAGTGCGGGACCTCAACGTGACGTTCCCGAGCGAGGCGGGACCCGTCGCCGCCGTCCGGGGGCTCAGCTTCGATGTCTACCGGGGCGAGACCCTGTCGATCGTGGGCGAATCCGGGTCCGGCAAGTCGGTCACCTCCCTGGCGATCATGGGCCTCAACCCGCCGAACGCCCGCGTCACCGGTTCGGTCAAACTGGGAACGCAGGAACTGCTCGGCGCCACGGACGCCGAAATGAGCAAGGTGCGCGGTGAGCGAATCGCGATGGTCTTTCAGGATCCGCTGTCGGCCCTGACCCCCGTGTACACGATCGGAAACCAGATCGTCGAGGCGATCCGCACGCATCACCCCGACGTGAGCAAGCAGGACGCCTTCGACCGGGCCGTCGATCTGCTCGACCTCGTGGGAATCCCGAACCCGAAGGTGCGCGCCAAGGCGTTCCCGTTCGAGTTCTCGGGAGGCATGCGGCAACGCGCCATGATCGCGATGGCGATCGCCAACGACCCCGACATCATCATCGCCGATGAGCCCACCACCGCCCTCGACGTGACGATCCAGGCCCAAGTGCTGGAGGTGCTGAAGAAGGCACAACACGAGACCGGTGCCGCGACGATTCTCATCACGCACGACCTCGGTGTGGTGGCAGGGATGTCCGACAGGGTCACCGTCATGTACGCGGGGCGTCCGGTCGAGCAGGGCAGCGTCGATGACATCTACTACCGCCCGCTCATGCCCTACACCATCGGGCTGCTGGGCTCGGTGCCGCGACCGGACGCCGATTCCGACACCCCGCTCGCGGCTCTGGAGGGAAATCCGCCCTCTGTCGTCAACCTGCAGCCCGGCTGCCCGTTCGCGCCTCGCTGCCCGCTCGCGACGCCCCAATGCCTGACGATCGAGCCGGACGCAACCGAACCGTTCGAGCACCGGCACCTCGTCGCCTGTCACGAGGCGCGGCGCATCCGCACCGAGGAACTCACCTACGACAAGATCTTCCCCCTGCCTCAGATCACCCGGTCCCGGCTCGCGTCCGTCCCGCGCGAGCAGCGGCCGACCGTGCTCGAACTCGACGGCATGAAGCGCCACTACCCGCTCATGAAGGGTGCGATCTACCGGCGCCGCATCGGCACGGTGTTCGCCGTCGACGGCATCGACATCGAACTCAAGCAGGGCGAGACCCTCGGTCTCGTAGGCGAATCAGGGTGCGGCAAGACGACCACCCTGCTTGAGATCCTGAACCTCAAGCAGCCCACAGGAGGGCGCATCGTCGTCCTCGGCCGTGACGTCGGCGCCCTCAACCGGAAGGACCGCAAGGCGCTTCGCCGCGACCTGCAGGTCGTCTTCCAAGACCCGATGGCATCACTGGACCCCCGGATGCCCGTGTTCGATCTCATCGCCGAGCCGATGGGCGTGTTCGGATACTCCAAGCAGCGCATCGAGGAACGAGTGGAGGAGTTGCTGCAGTTGGTCGGACTGGAACCCGATCATGCCAGCCGTTACCCACAGCACTTCTCCGGAGGTCAGCGTCAGCGCATCGGCATCGCGCGCGCACTTGCCCTCGAGCCGAAGGTGATCGTCCTGGACGAGCCGGTGTCGGCGCTAGACGTGTCGATCCAGGCGGGAATAATCAACCTGCTGGACGATCTGCAGGGGAGGCTCGGGCTGTCCTACCTGTTCGTGGCTCACGACCTGGCCGTGATCCGGCACATCGCGAACCGGGTAGCGGTGATGTACCTGGGCAAGATCGTCGAGCAGGGTCAGGTCAGCGAGGCGTTCGACAACCCGGTCCACCCCTACACGCAGGCGCTGCTGTCGGCGATCCCGATCCCCGACCCGCAAACAGAGCGGTCGCGGCAACGGATCCTGCTCAAGGGTGATCTGCCCAGCCCGGCCGACCCCCCGTCCGGGTGCAAGTTCCGTACGCGGTGCCAGAAGTTCTTGGCCCTCTCACCGGCCGAGCAGGAAAAGTGCGTGAATGAGGTGCCGGAACTGGTGCCGATCGACGGGGCAGACCACACCTCGGCGTGCCATTACAACGGTTTCCAGCCCGACCTGAGCATCCCTGCTTCGCTGATCGAGACCGTCGTCTGACCACGCGGCCCGATTCGTTAGCAGGATGTGACCTGTTTGTCGGACTCATCCCGCCATTGACTAGGTAAGGTCGTCTCGAACCCGCCACCGCAGGTGGCGCACCAAGAGAGGAGACTTCGTGAAGCCACGCAAACTGTTTGCAGCTCCACTGGTCGCGGGCCTGGTTCTCGCCCTTGCCGCCTGTGGCGGTTCGCCGGCGTCGACCAGCAGCACAACTGCGCAGAAGGCGTCCGGTTGGGACATCAACGAGACCGACCGCGCCAATCTGCGCGAGGGCGGCGAGTTCCGCGGCTCCGTCGAGGAGTTGGCGCCCAACTGGAACCCCTGGAGCGTCGAAGGCAACAACAGCGACTACTCCGCGATCCGTGACGCCATCACGGCGCAGTTCTTCGACTACGACAGCACCGGGAAGGCCATCGCCAACCCCGACTTCATCGCCGACGTGAAGGCCGAATCCAACCCCAACACCGTCGTCACCATGAAGATGAACGACAAGGCCGTCTGGGGAGACGGGCAGCCGATCGTCGCCGCCGACTGGATCGCCACCTGGAAGGCGAACAACGGCTCCAACAAGGAGTTCCGGGTCGTCACGACACAGGGTTGGGATGCGCTGACCGACGTCAAGCAGGGCGCCAACGACCGCGAGGTCATCTTCACATTCAAGGACGCTTACCCGGACTGGACCCAGTTCATGTCCGACGGCCCCCTGCGCGCGGAATCAGTTGCCACACCGCAAATCTTCAACTCCGGCTGGGGCGACCTCAAGAACGAGTGGTTCTCCGGTGCCTTCAAGGTCGACAAGGTCGACAAGACCCAGAAGATCGTCACCTTGGTGCCGAACGACAAGTGGTGGGGCAACAAACCGCTGCTGAGCAAGATCACCTGGCGTGCGATCACCGTTGAGGCCGTGGCATCGGCTTTCGAGTCGAACGAGATCGACTACTTCGACATCGGCATCGACGCTGACGCGTACAACCGCGCCAACGGCGTCGCAGACGCGAGCATCCGCAAGGCGCCGGGCCCGAACTTCCGCCACTTCACCTTCAACAGCAAGGGCGGGTTCCTGACCGACGAGAAGGTGCGGCAGGCAGTCGTCATGGGCCTCGACCGCAAGGCGATCGCAGCGTCCGACCTCGCCGGCCTCGACTGGAGCCCGGATCCGCTCAACAACAACGTGTTCATGGCCAACCAGAACGGCTATGAGGACATGGCCGCCAAGACGGGCATCGATTTCAACGTCGCCAAGGCCAAGCAACTCCTCGAAGAGGCCGGCTGGAAGATGAACGACTCCACCAGCTTCTACGAGAAGGATGGCAAGCCGCTGGTTGTGCGCTTCAAGCAGCTGACCGGTGTCAAGGCATCCGAGAATGAAGCCCTGCAGGCCAAGACCCAGCTGAAGGCGATCGGCGTCGACCTGAAGATCGAGTCCGTGCCGCCGTCCGACTTCGACGACAAGCTGCTGACCCAGGGCGATTGGGACATCATCGCGTTCTCGTGGATCGGCACCCCCTACCCCTTCACGAGCATTCGCCAGCTGTACGGCACCGGCCAGGAGTCGAACTACGCGAAGCTGTCGATCGACGGCCTCGATGATCTGCTGACGAAGATCGACAAGGAAGGCAATGATGGCGAGCGCATCAAGCTCGCGAACCAGGCTGCCGAGAAGATCTGGACAGCTGTGCACACACTGCCCCTCTACCAGCGTCCTGCCTTCGTGGCCGTGAAGTCGTCGCTCGCGAACTACGGTTCGTTCGGCTTCGGCAGTGCCAAGTGGGAGAACGTGGGTTACGTGAAGTAGAACCCAGGCTGATAGCAGCGGGGACCGGCACAAACGCCGGTCCCCGCTGCCGTTTCGGCCGCGGCCGGCCACCTCGTGTGACTATCTGTCCCCGCATCGCCTCAGAGACGCCCAAATTGGCCTGTCGGGAGCGTTGCGGGGACAGATAGTCACGCAGCCGTCGGTTATCCACACGACTCGGCCTCACGGGCGTGTCTCCACAGGCCCGCGGCCACTTGGCCGATCCGACCTGTTCCTACCCATGTTCCAGGCATGATTGGAATAGAAGCCGTCGAGGCGATTCTCACCGACAACCACGGGGTCCTGGATGCTCGCGCCCATCGAGATCTCCGCACCACGATCTGTCGGCTGATTCAGCAGGGGTTGATCGTGCGCGTGTTCCCGGGGATCTACGTCCGAGCGGGCACCGAACACCTGTCCCACATCTGGCTGGCCGCCGCCTGTGCCTGGTCGCCCGAAATCGTCCTGAGCGGCGAAACCGCAGTGTCACTGCTGACCGGCAACCTGCCGAAGCACGTCAAGTCGCTGGGGCGCGTGGTGTGGCACCGCCCGGTGAGAACGAGACAGCGGGGCATGCACGTTCGCAAACGCGCTGTTGCCCGCGACAATGTCGTGTCGATAGGCGGCATCAGGGTCCATGTGGCCACGGCTGCGGCCGTGGAAGCAGCCGGAGCAGACGCTGGCCGAGCCATCGACGACTTGCTGCGCGAGTTGCGGATTGACCCCGATGATCTGAAGCCGCACCTCGGAGTGCACCGTCACACGCCGGGCAATGCGAACCGGCGCCGCGTCGTGGCCGAGAGCAGCAGCCGGCCGTACTCGGTCGGGGAACGTGAGTTGCACAGGCTTCTCCTGGGAGCGGGCATCACCGAGTGGGTCGCCAACACCCGGCTGAAGATCGAGGGCCAGATCGTCCGGCCCGACGTGCTCTTCCCCGAATCCAGGTTGATCATCGAGTTCGACGGCCGCCAGTTTCACGGGCCGGCGACTTTCGAGGCCGATCGCCGGCGCCAGAACCTGCTGGTGCGCAACGGGTACCAGGTGCTGCGATTCACCTGGGCCATGATCCGCGACACGCCGGACTACGTCATCTCGACCGTGCGTGAATCCCTGCGCCGGCTCTCGGATGCGTCCTCCTAGCACAGGCCCGTCAGGCGTTGCGCCCGGCCATCGCCTCGCGATACAGGCGACCGGCCCGGTAGGACGACCGCACGAGCGGTCCGCTCAGAACACCCGCGAACCCGATCTCGCGCGCTTCTGCTTCCAGCTCACCGAACTCCTCGGGCCGCACCCACCGGTCGACGGGGTGATGCCGCGGCGTCGGCCGCAGGTACTGCGTGATGGTCAGCAACTCGGCGCCGGCGGCGTGCAGGTCCCGCATCGTCTCGGATACCTCATCGCGGGTCTCCCCCATGCCGAGGATCAGATTGGTCTTGGTCACAAGCCCCGACTCCCGCGACCAGTTCAGCACGGCGAGCGAGCGGTCGTACCGGAAGCCGGGCCTGATGCGCGCGAACACCCGCGGCACGGTCTCCACGTTGTGCGCGAACACCTCGGGCCTCGTCCCGAACAGTTGGTCCAGGTACTCCCGCTTGCCCGAGAAGTCGGGCGCGAGCATCTCGACCCCGACGCCGGGGTTCAGCGCGTGGATCTGCCGAATGGTCTCGGCGTACAGCCAGGCGCCCTCATCTGGGAGGTCATCCCGGCAAACACCGGTGACCGTGGCATAGCGCAACCCCATCTTGGTGACCGACTCCGCCACGCGCCGCGGCTCGTCCCGGTCGAACTCCTTGGGCTTGCCCGTGTCGATCTGGCAGAAATCGCACCGCCGGGTGCACTGGTCACCCCCGATGAGGAAGGTCGCTTCGCGGTCCTCCCAGCATTCGAAGATGTTCGGGCAGCCGGCGGATTGGCAAACGGTGTGCAGATCCTCACGCTGCACGAGGTTGCTGAGTTCGCGATACTCGGGGCCCATCCGCGCCCGGTTCTTGATCCATTCCGGCTTCGTCTCGATGGGCGTCTGCGCATTGCGCACCTCGAGCCGCAACAGCTTGCGGGGTTCCGCGGTCATGAAGCCACTCCGTTCTGGATGACGACCCGAGGCTGCCGCCCCGGGTCAGGACGCTCGGTGGCAACGGGTGGCGTGCGTTCATAGGGTCCGAAGTCGGTGAGGAGTGCCTCCAGGTGCGGTTTCACGACCTCCGCCATTTCGGCGACGGACACCGGACGCCCCAGTTCGGCGGCCGCGGACGTGACGGACGCGTCCCGGATCCCGCACGGAACGATCTTGTCGAACCAGGACAGGTCCGGGCAGACATTGATGGCGAATCCGTGCATGGTGGTTTGCGAAGCTACCCGAATGCCGATGGCGGCCAGCTTGCGTTCGGGGCGCCCGTCACCCGCCAGCCATGCACCCGACCGCCCAGGGATGCGGCCCGCCTGCAACCCGAGTGATCGCAACCCTCGAATGACGGCCTCCTCGAGGCGACGCACGTAGTCGACGGACCGCACATGCTCAGGAAGCCTGATTATGGGGTAGCCGACCAGTTGCCCGGGACCGTGCCAGGTGATCTTGCCACCACGGTCGACGTCGATGACCGGGACCCCCGCGGGCCTGTCTTCGGGGAACGTCCGATTGCCTGCCGTGTACACCGATGCGTGCTCGAGCAGCAGCACCGTCGGTTCGGCGGCACCGGCAGCGACAGCCGCGTGCACGGTGCGCTGCAGTTCCCACGCCTTCGCGTAATCAACCTGTTCGGCGCCGATCCCCAAATCCCGAAACGTCAGCATGCGGGGAGTGTACGCGGCCACCGTCAGCCCTCAGGCGTCGGTCCGGCCCCCTCAGCGTGCAGCATCGCCGAACCGAGCCACTCCTCGGGAATCCCCAGCCCCGTGACAAGGTCGGACGCCAGCGGACGCAGATCGCCGCACAGCCGGTTGATCGTCTGCGTGATGGCCTTGGAACGGGCGCTGGACATGCGGTTGCGCTCGAGGAACCAGCCGCGGTCGGTCTCCAGGACGCTCAGCGCGTAAAGGTCGCACAACAGGTTCAGCACGCGTCTGGTGTCCGGGTCGATGCACTCCTCGATACCGGCGATGAATGATTCGAGGATCACCCGCTCCATGTGCACACGAGCCGCGTACAACATGTGGTCCTGGGCGCGGTTGAAAGTCGCGAACGACTCACGTCCCGACGCCTTCATGGCTCGCTGCAGGCGCTGCGCCAGCCTGCTGACGACATGCCGCTCTCGGTCCTCCAGCATCCAGACGTGCCAACCACGGTGCAGAACCGACTCATCCATCGACTGCCGCTGTGCGGTCGCCACGAGCCTGTCGATCACCGGACGGGCGGCGGTGCGTTCGATCACGTTGCCGCCGATCATCTTCGCGGACGCCTGCACCAACTTCACCGGATCGAGCCCGACCCACGATTCGCGGTAGTCACTGAGCAGTTGCTTGGCGACCAACTGCAGCAGCACCGTGTTGTCGCCCTCGAAGGTGGCGAACACGTCGGCGTCCTGGCGGAGCGTGGTGAGTCCGTTCTCGGTCATGTAGCCGGCCCCACCGCACGCCTCGCGGCACACCTGCAGTTGATCGTTGGCGTAGCGGGTCGACATCGCCTTCATACCGGCGGCAAACGTCTCCAACTTGCGCTGGGCGCGCTCGTCGGCGCCTTCCTGCCCCCCTGCCTCGGCCAGGAGGCCCGTGAGCCGATTCTGCGCGAAACCGTAGGCGTATGCGGTGGCGATGGCCGGCAGCAGTTTGCGCTGGTGGGCGAGGTAGTCGAGGAGGACGACCCCATCGGGGTGCCCCGGCGCCGGGAACTGCCGCCTGTGTTCGGCATACTTCGTGGCGATCGTCAGGCCCTTGCGCAGCGCGATCATGCTGCCGCCGCCGATGCAGACCCGGCCGCGGACCAGGGTGCCGAGCATCGTGAAGAATCGCCGGTTGGGGTTCTCGATCGGCGACCGGTAGACCCCGGAGTCGTCCACGCCGCCGTACTTGTCGAGCAGCATCCGGCGTGGGATCCGGACCCGGTCGAACGCCAGCGTCCCGTTGTCGACACCCAGCAGGCCGCCCTTGTGGCCGTTGTCACCGATGGTGACGCCGGGCAGCGCCTGCCCCGCTTCGTCCCGGACGGGCACGAGCGCCGCGTGGATGCCGTGGAGCCTGGGCCCGACAATCAACTGTCCGAAGACGACGGCGATGCGCGCGTGCTCGGCGGCGTTGCCGATGTACGTCTTGGCGGCCGTGGGCGTCGGCGAGTGCACGACGTACTCGTCGGAACGATCGTCGTAGGTGATGGTGGTCTCCAGATTGGAGACGTCGGACCCGTGACCGAACTCGGTCATGCCGAAGCACCCTGGGGTCTCCACGCGCAGCGCGGGGCCCAGGAACGTGTCGTGGTGCCAACTGGTGCCGAGGTTCCAGATCGCCCCGCCGTACAGCCCGTGTTGCACCCCGGACTTGATGGCCAGGGACAGGTCCCCCGCGCACAGCATCTCGAAGTGCACGACCGAATGCGCCAGCGTGCCCATCCCTCCGAGATCCGCAGGTGCACCGGCGCGGCCGAACCCCTTGTGGGCAAGGTTGACGAGCCGCTCGAGAGTCCAGTCGCGGGCTTGTGGGATCGACTGCGTGGGGTCCCGGACGACGTCGGACGCCTTCACCTCGCGGCGCACCCTTTGCCTTTCCGAGTGGTACGGCCCGTCCAAAGCGGCGAGCAGCCCCTGCCCCAGCGAGGGTGCGGAAACGGTCACCGGAGCGGGTGCGGATTCGGTCTGGACGGTCATTGGCTGTCCTTTCGCGTGAACGCGGGGCGGAAGAGGTCCGTGACTTCGGCCACCACGGCCGAACGGGCTCGCCGCTGACCCGCGGCCGCCCAATGGTCGGTCGCCGCGCGGATGAACCCGACCAGCCCGTGCGCCCAGGTGCCCGCCGGGGACGGGTCACGCCCCTGCTCGGTGAGCCGTTCGGCCAGGACGGCGGCGAGTTCGTCCCCGAGGCGGTTGGTGAGTCCTTGGACGGCGTCACGGCCGTCGTGCGAAATGGGGCGGGAGAGCACGAAGAAGTAGATCTCGGGGTCGCGCTCGACCAACCGCAGGTAGGCGTCGGTGATGCCGGAGACGAGGCCCATCGGGTCGGGGTCGGTCATGGCGAGCCGCAGGTTACGAAGGATGTAGTCGAGGGTGGCGTCCACGACCGCGGCGTACAAGCCGATCCGGTCACCGAAATGGCGGTAGATCACCGTCTTGCTGGTCTTGGCCACGGCTGCGATCTCGTCCATGCCGACGGCGGGACCGTACTGGCGGATGGCGCGCAGCGTGCCTTCCACGAGTTCGTGCCTGCGGCTGGCGCGGTGCTCGTCCCACCGCGCGCTGCGGCCGTCAACCGTGATCGTCACACTTCCAGAGTATCGAGTACTTGCAGTACCTGCTACCGTCAGTACCAAGTATCTTTCACCGATCGGAGGCCTGATGTCCGACCGCGTAGCCGTCATCGTCGGCGGAAACCGCACCCCGTTCGCCAAGATAGGCGGCCCGTACGCATCCGCGTCCAACAAGGACCTGCTCGTCGCCGCGCTCGACGGGCTCGTGGCCCGGTTCGGGCTCGCTGGCGAGTCGGGAGGCGAGGTCGCTGCCGGCGCGGTAATCAAGCACAGTCGCGACTTCAACCTCACGCGCGAAGCAGTCCTGGGGTCGGCGCTCGCGCCGACCACCCCCGCCTGCGACCTGCAGCAGGCGTGCGCGACCGGCTTCGAATCCGTCAACTACATCGCCAACAAGATCCGTGTCGGCCAGTTGGACGTCGGGATCGCCGGCGGTGTCGACAGTTCCAGCGATGCGCCCATCGCCGTCAACGACGGCTTGCGGCGGGTGTTGCTGCGCCTCAAGGGCGCCCGCTCGCCGCAACAGAAACTGGAGGCGCTGGCCGGGCTTCGTCCGGGCCACGTCGTCCCCGAGGCCCCGGTCGTCGTAGAGCCGCGCACCGGGTTGTCCATGGGCGAGCACCAGGCGCTCACCACCGCGCACTGGGACATCGGCCGCGAGGCCCAGGACGAGTACGCCGCCCGATCGCACCACAATCTCGCGGCCGCGTGGGAGTCCGGGTTCTTCGACGATCTGGTGACCGGTTACCTTGGGGTCAACAAGGACCAGACCCTGCGCCCGGACACCTCGGTCGAGAAGCTCGCGGCGCTGACTCCTGTGTTCGGCGGACCCGACGGAACGATGACGGCCGGTAACTCGACCCCGCTCACCGACGGTGCCGCCGTCGTCCTGCTGGCGGAGGAGTCGTACGCGCGGGCGCGCAACTGGCCGGTGCTCGCCAAGGTGGTGGACGTCGAGGTGGCGGCCGTGGATTTCGTCGGCGGCCACGAGGGGCTGCTGATGGCGCCTGCGTACGCTGTGCCGCGACTGCTGGCCCGCAACGCGATGAGCCTTGACGACTTTGATCTGATCGAGATCCACGAGGCGTTCGCGGCGACGGTGCTGTCGATTCTGTCGGCATGGGAGTCGGACGCTTTCGGCCGGGAGCGCCTTGGGCGCGAAGGGGCATTCGGCAGCGTCGACCGCGACCGGCTCAATGTGACCGGTTCGTCGCTCGCGGCGGGGCACCCGTTCGCCGCCACCGGCGCCCGCATCGCCGCCACCCTTGCGAAACTGCTGGCCCAGAAGGGACCAGGCAGCCGCGGACTGGTCGGCATCTGCGCTGCCGGCGGGCAGGGCATCGCCGCGATTCTGGAGGCACTCTGATGACCGAACTGTTCGACACCTTCATCAAGTCGTCCGTGGGGCGGGCGCTGGCCCCGAAGCTGGGCCTGCCCCAACCGGCCACCCTGCGCCGCGGGCGCTCGTTGCCCTCCGCCCCGGTCGTCCTGGCCCGATTGGCGGACGCGTCCCTGGTCGCGGACGCCCTGGCGCTGCTGGACATCGCGGTCGCCGAGCCGTTGCGCGACGATCCCGACTCACGCGTGGCCGACGACGCCGGCAAGCCCCAACCGCCCCGCTACCCGCACCGGATCGGGGCGATCGTAGTCGACGCCAGCACGCTCACCGAGATCACGCAGTTGGAGGACCTCCGCGCCTGGCTCCGCCCGGCCGTGCGGTCACTGACGTCGTCCGGGCGCGTCGTCATCATCGCCCCCGACCCCGACGTGGCCCGGACCGTCACCGAACGCGCCGCCCAGCAGGGCCTCGACGGGCTGAACCGCAGCCTCGGCAAGGAGTTGCGGGCGGGCGCCACCAGCAACCTCGTGTACGTGACACCCTCCTCTGTCTTTGCTCCTCCAGGAGGAGCAGAGTCGGAGCACCGCAGCGCGACCTCGCCGCAAGCACTGACGTCGACACTGCTGTTCCTGCTCGAGGGCCGATCGGCATTCGTGTCGGGGCAGTCGTGGAAGGTGGGCGACGCCGTCGTCCCGCCCCCGACCGCCCGGCCGCTGGCGGACCTAGTCATCGCCGTCACGGGTGCGGCACGCGGCATCGGCGCGAAGATCGCCGAGGTTTTGGCTCGGGACGGCGCTCGCCTCGTGCTGATCGATGTGCCGGCTGCGGGCGAGAACCTCGCCAAGGTCGCCAACTCACTCCGCGGCAGCGCGCTGCAACTGGACATCACCTCACCCGACGCCGGGGCGAAGATCGCCGCCCACGTAGAGCAACGGTTCCCCGGACGCAAACTGCACGGCATCGTCCACAACGCCGGCATCACCCGGGACAAACTGCTCGCGAACCTCGACGAGAAGCGGTGGGGGTCGGTCCTGGACGTCAACCTGGCAGCCCAGTTGCGCATCAACGAGACGCTGCTGAGCGACATCGCCGGCGGGCTCGCGGACGGCGGCCGGATCGTCGGTGTCGCATCCACGAGCGGCATCGCCGGCAACCGCGGGCAGACGAACTACGGCGCCTCGAAGGCCGGTGTCGTCGGCGTCGTGAAGTTCATGGCACCGCGACTGGCCGACCGCGCGATCACGGTCAACGCGGTGGCGCCGGGATTCATCGAAACCGACATGACGGCGGCCATCCCGCCCGTGGCGCGTGAGATCTTCCGGCGGTCCAACAGCCTGCAACAGGGCGGACTGCCCATCGACGTCGCCGAGACCATCGGCTACTTCCTCGACCCGGCGAGCGCCGCCGTGACGGGACAAGTCGTCCGGGTCTGCGGCCAGAATCTCGTGGGGGCGTGATGGACGTCACGCTCGCCCGTCTTCCCAACCCGGGTGCGCTGATCGCGAGCGCGGTGATGAACACACCGACGCGGCCGTCGCCCCGGGCGGGGCTGCCGGACCGCCGCGTGTCGGTGCGAGGCGTGGAGCAGCCGCTCGGTCGCCTCGCCGCGTACAACAGGCTTTGTGGCTTCGGCCTGCGGGACGTCGTCCCGGCGACCTGGATTCACGTGCTTGCCTTCCCGCTCCAGACGTGGCTTATGGGCAAACGTGACTTTCCGTTCCCGCTCGTCGGAATCGTGCACGTTTCGAACACGATTCAGCAGTTCCGGGGCGTAAATGTTACGGAGCGGCTCGATCTGACGTGCCACGCGGACAACCTCGCGCCGCATCGGCGCGGCGTCACCTTCGACCTCGCCTGCGAGGCGCGAGTGGGTGACGACCTCGTCTGGCGCGGCGTCAGCAACTACCTCGCGCGGGGAGCGAGTCTCGGGGAACCGGTGCCGGACACGGGCGCTCCCGAGCGGCCCGAACCACCGCCGGTCACCGGCAGGTGGCGACTTCCGGCCGACCTCGGCCGCCGGTACGCCGACGTGTCCGGGGACATCAATCCCATCCACCTGTCGCGGGTGTCCGCCATGCCCTTCGGATTCAAGCGCCCGATCGTCCACGGCATGTGGACCTTTGCCCGCGCACTTGCGGCGCTCGACGGCCGGTTGCCCGCGGCGTACCGCGTGGACGGACGGTTCGTGAAGCCGATTCTGCTGCCCGCCAGGGCCGACTTCGGTGAGGCCAGAGACGAGGCCGGTTACCGGATCGCGGTCACGAACCGTGACGGCAAGCCGTACTTCACGGCTGTGATCACTCGGTTGGCTTCCGACGCGCCAGAGCCAAGCGCAGCGCCCGCGAGATGACACCCACGACGTAAACCGCTACCCCCGTCGCGACCGACTGCCAGGGCAAGGTGGCGACGAGGACGACGCAGCCCACGACGCCGGCAACCTGGAGCGCCTTCGGGAATCGTCGCTGTGAGCCTGTCTGAGAAAACGCGGCCAGGTTGGCCACGAAGTAGTAGAGCAGAACCCCGAAGCTCGAGAAGCCGATGACGCCGCGCAGGTCGGTGAACAGCACGAGCCCCGCCACCACCACAGCGAGCACGGCCTCTGCCCGATGCGGTACCTGGTACTTGGGGTGAATGCCCGCCAGCCACCGCGGCAGGTCCCCTTGGCGGGCCATCGCGAGGATGGTGCGGCCGACGCCCGCGACCAGGGCCAGCAGCGCACCCAACGCCGCGAGCGCACCTCCGGCCCGGACGATCGGCACGGCCCAGCCCCACCCGCCGACCGCTACGGCGGTGGCGAGCGGCGCGGTCGTGGCGGCCAAGCCGTCGGGGCCCAGTACGTGCAGCAGAGAGGTCCCGATCGCCGCGTACAGGACCACGACCACGCCCAGCGCGATCAGGATTGCGCGTGGGATCGTCCGCCGCGGCTCTACCACCTCCTCACCCAGGGTGGCGACGCGCGCGTACCCAGCGAACGCGAAGAACAACAGCCCCGCCGACTGCAGGATTCCGTACGGACCGGCCGCGAGGATGTCTAGTCCCCCAGCCCCCGCGGGCACCGATGTGAAGTTGGCGATGATGACCAGTGACAGAACGGCGAGGACGCCGACGACAATCACCTTGGTCAAGAAAGCCGTTCTTGTCACGCCGTGGTAGTTCACAGCCGCGATGGCGACGACCGCGAGCGCCGCGAGCGGACGCTGCCCCGCCCCGTCCGGGACGACGTAAGCGGCGAAGGTCAGCGCCATGGCGGCACACGACGCGGTCTTGCCGATCACGAAACCCCACCCCGCGAGGTACCCCCACCACGGGCCGAGTTGCTCGCGGCCGTACACGTATGCGCCGCCCGACGTCGGGTATTGGGCTGCTAGCTGGGCGGACGACGTCGCGTTGCAGTAGGCGACAAAGGCAGCGACGGCGAGTCCGATCAGCAACCCCCCTGCGGCCGCTGCCGCCGCGGGCGCGAACGCGGCGAACACACCAGCGCCGATCATTGACCCGAGGCCCATTACGACGGCGTCTCCCAGCCGCAGGCGCCTGGCGAGTGTCGCTTCCACCACGGACGAAACCTACCCCGCAGCGCAGGTCACGAGCGCTTGGTAACCAACTCGGGGAAGTCCTCGTAGCGGTACTCCTCGACCGGCTCCGTGACGCGCAGCACGACGCGCCGGATCTTGCCCGAGATCGTCTTCGGCAGGTCGCTGAATTCGATCCGGCGAATCCGCAGGTAAGGCGCGAGGTTCTCCTTGGCGTACTTCAGGATGTCGAGGGCCAACTCGCGCGACCCCTCGTACCCGGACACCAGCGTCACGAACGCCTTCGGCACCGCCAGACGCACGGGGTCGGGCGACGGGACGACCGCGGCCTCGGCAACGGCCGGGTGCTCCATCAGCACCGACTCGAGTTCGAACGGCGACACCTTGTAATCGGACGCCTTGAACACGTCATCGGTGCGGCCCACGTAGGTGATGTAGCCGTCCTCGTCACGCGTGACGAGATCGCCCGTGTGGTAGTAGCCGTTGCGGACGGCCTCGGCTGTCATCGCCGGGTCCCCGTACCCGGACATCATGTTGTACGGCCAAGGCTCGACCGGCAGGCACACCTCACCGTGGGAGTCGGGCTTCTTGGTGTCGGGGTCGATGATCTCGATGCGGACACCGGGCAGCGGCCGTCCCATCGAGCCCGGCTTGACCACCTCGCGCGGCGCGTTGCCTATGAGCGCGGTGGTCTCGGTCTGCCCGTAACCGTCGCGGATCGTCAGCCCCCACGCTTCCTCGACCCGGTTGATGACCTCGGGGTTCAGTGGCTCTCCGGCGCCGACGATTTCGCGCAGCCCGTTGGGTCGCTCGCCGAGGTGGGCGAGGATCATCATCCGCCACACGGTCGGCGGGGCGCAGAAGCAAGCGACGTCGGCCTTGCGGAGTTGCCTGATCAGGTCGGCCGCGTCGAACCGGTGGTAGTTGTAGATGAGGATCGTGGCCTCGGCGAGCCACGGCGAGAAGAAACTGCTCCACGCATGCTTGCCCCACCCTGGTGAGGAAATATTGAGGTGGACGTCTCCGGGCCGCACGCCGATGAAGTAGGCCGTGGACAGGTGCCCCACCGGGTAGGAGAGCTGGGTATGGATGACCAGCTTCGGCTCTTTCGTTGTTCCGGAAGTGAAGTACGCCAGGACGGGGTCGGACGCGTCGGTGACGATCTCGCACGGCTCGGCCGGCGAGGTCGCGGCGTCAGTGAATCGCAGCCATCCGTCGGGCTCCGCTGCGGTGCTGATGCGCAGGAAGTCGCCGTCGATCTTGGCGAACTTGCGCGTGTCTTCCGGGTTCGCGATCACGGCGCGGACGTCGGCGCGCCCGATGCGGTCGGCCACGTCCGCCGACGGCAGGGCCTGCGAGGTCGGCAGGATGACAGCGCCGATCTTCATCACGGCGAGCATCGCGACCCACATCTCGACCTGGTTTCCCAGCATCAGCATGGCGATGTCGCCTTTGCCGAGGCCCTGAGCACGCAACCAGGACGCCGCCCTGTCGGACTGCTCCACCAACTCGCCGAAGGTGTACTTGGCCTCGGACCCGTCCTCTTCGCGAATCCACAGCGCGACCCGGTCGTCGTCCCGGCCGATGGCGTCGAACCAGTCGATGGCCCAGTTGAACCGCCCGGCGATCTCGGGCCATTCGAAGGCATCGGACGCCGCTACCGCTTCCCCCCGCAAACCCAGCAGGAGGTCGCGCGCGGCGCGGATCGCTTCGGTCGCTTGGCTCATGGTGCCCCTTCTTACTGCTGCGTACCTACGGATGCGTAGGTAACAACGCTAGAGGGACGCGCGCCGCTCCGTCCACTCCGTTCAGCGGTTGGACGTGCACGGGAACGCGCCGATCGGGCCAAGTCGTCACCCGTCCGGGACGAGCACCAGCAGGTCACCGATCTCGCACTCGAGTGCCGCGCAGATCGAGGTCAGCGTCGAGAACCGGATCGCCTTGGCCCGGTCGTTCTTGAGCACCGACAGGTTGACGAGCGTCAGGTCGACGCGCTCGCTGAGGGCGGTGAGGGTGAGGCCGCGCTCGGCGAGGAGTTCGTCCAGACGGCAATGGACGCGCAGCCCTGGCATCAGATGAGCCCTGCCAGGTCGTCCTGCATCTTGGTCCCACGGTGCAGGAGTGCGGCGAGGAACACCAGCACCACGCCGAGGATCAGCATCGGCCAATCAACGCTCTGCTCGCCGAACGTCGGCGGCACCACCCAGGCGTACCCCGGTTCGGCAGCCCCCGTCGGCGCCAGCGGCAGGCCCAGCGCACGACTCGCCTGATCGACGGCGGCGATTCGCAGCCAAGGCACGACGACGGACGCAGCCAGCACGAGTCCGCCCAGGACGGCGAGACTCACGGTTGCCGGGCGGGTGAAGCTGCGACCCGTCCAAAGCCGACGGCAGAGCACGAGAACCAGGACGCAACCCAGCAGGAACACGGCGAACGGCGCCACGGTCGCGATGTCGGTGAGTATCACAGGGACGGGCAGATCGCGGGTCGTGTCGACCTGGATGGTCTGATATTGGGCGAACACGGGCGGATCGACGCCGGAGGTCGGCAGTCCGGTGGGCCCGTCATCGTCGATCGCGGCGACGTAGCGAATCTCGAAGCTGTACCTGCCCAGGCCCGTTGGCCCCTTGGCCAGCGAGACGAACATCGCGAAGATCGCCAGGATGAAGGCGAGGCCGCTTGCGGCCATCGTGACCAGCAGCAGGGTCCGGCTGGCGAGGCGGCGAAGGGGCGTCGGCGCGGTGGACATGGAGCCTCCCGGGAGTCTTGACTATCGACAATCAATAGTATCGATTCACGATAACACCGATATTCGATATGTCAAGGAGGTCAGGAGCGAGAGCCGATCAACTCCACCGCGAGCGGGGATTCGACCAGGCGCCGGCGCGCGACTGGACGACGATGCTGGTGATCACGAGGGCCACGTAGCCGATCCCCCACCACGGACCCTCGAGGCTCACCGGGGTGCTGGGAGACGCGGCCATTGCCGCGGTGTCGACCGCCCCGAGCACCAGCGCGACACCGACAACAACTACGGCCGCGCCCGCGACAGAACTCAGCACGACCAGCAACAGGCGGGGCAGGTTAAGAAGAAGACCCAACAGCGCAAGTGCCACAGCGAGCAACACGGCCGCGACCGTGACCGACACCGAATCCCACCCGAGGGCGGCTCCGAGCGCCGTTCCCAGCCCGAAACCGATGGAACCCAGTGAGATGATCACCGCCAACGCGTAGAACGCGTACGCCAGCCCTGAGAACACGAGAGCGCCGACGAACGCGGACACCCACCCGATGGGCCCCGCCAGGACGCCTTCGCCAGTCACCGCGTCCGCGATCCCGGCCCCCAGCGCGAAGCCGACAAGGCCGCCCCAGAGCGCGAGGACGAATCGCATGGCGCGCTGCCCACGCAGGCAGAAGAGCAGTCCCACCACAACGGCGATGACGCCGACCAGCACGTCCGACATACATCGACGATAGCTCGCCAGCCTGAGTACATCACCCGGTGCGACGACGTGATCCGGCCGGGCGGGCACCGCCTCGGCTTACACGCCGATGATCGAGCGGACCCGGTCGACGAGCGGCGGCAGGATGAGGGTGAGGACGACGGTGGCCGCCGCCGCGAGGCCGCGGATGCGCCCCGAGCGCGGGAGGGCGAGGACGATGACTACCGCGGCGGCGACGTCGAAGGCGGCCCGCACCGGCCGAAGGGTTGACAGGAAGCCGTCGCCCGGGTGCTCGGTGAGGGCGATGAGCAGACGGGCGATGGCATCGTCGGTGAGGCAGACCGCGGCGGCCGCGGCGAACACGAGCGCGCTCCACCAGCGGTCCTTGGTGCGTGCAAGCCACAGCAGCGCCGCGCCGACCGGTACAACGGTCACGGCGAGGACCGTCCAGATCGCGGCCTCGGGCCCGACGGGATGATGCAGCGCTGCGGCAGCGAAGGCGTAGTAGCCGGCGCACATTGCGAACATGCCAATCGCTGCGCGGGCGGAGGCAGATGCCGGGCTGCGCGCAGTCACGGCAATGAGCGCCACTGCGAGGATCCACACGGAGGGGTGCGAGCTCAGATCACCTAGCCAGTCAAGGGCTGCGCTCTCGTCCGCGGCCTTTGCCAGCACGCCGGCGGCTACACCGCCAAGGGCGACCAGCACTCCGATCCCCAAGCGCGTCACACGCGCGAACCGGGGGGCGGCGCCCACGGCGCCTGCCGCGGCGACGGCGGGGTCTGATCCTCCTCGGGCGGTGTCGTTCAACATCGTTCGCATTCTCCCATGTCGATCAGCGCCGCCACCTTGGCCGCGGTTGGGCACACCCACGGAAAGCAGACGTACTGAGAGTCCGCCGTGGGGTCGCGGTGGCCAGTTGTGAGGTGCCGTCATAGCGATGTAGCGCTGCTTCACCGGCTGGATCGCCCCCGTCAGCGCGTTGTTCCCCAACTTCCTGACGAAGGCCGTCGCGACGGCGTCCACGTCTTCAAGGCCGTACATCCCCGCGGTATCGAGCTTGTTGCCGATGTCGTGGATCAGGTTCGGGTCGCTGGTCGCGACCAGGGACGCTTCCTCGAAGTACGGCTTGAACGCCGCCAGGGTCTCATCAGCGTCGTTGGCGAAGTCGAGCACCATCGTTGCCTTGCCCGGCACGAACCGGTTCAACAGCGACAGGGTCGGCACCCCATCGTTCCCTCAACGGTCATGGCTACAAGTGCAGCCAGAACCCCGCGGCGCGCAACGCACAACTCTGCCGCGACCGGCGCGTTCGCTCCTGCCGAGTGCGATGTTGGGCGGGCGGGGTCGTCAGCCTCTCGACGTGATTCGTGGTGTCGGGTACCGTCCGGGAGCATGGCGAACCAAGACCCGGGCCCGACCTCGGTGAAACCGCTGTCGCCTACCACCTGGCCTCTCTTTGACGCTCTGGTGGAGCGGCATAACGGCATCTTCGGTGGATGCTGGTGTGTCTGGTTTCACCCCGATTGTGACGCAAAGGGGAAGTCCTACGAGGGCAATCGAGCCTTGAAGAAGCGGCTCGTGGAGGAGGGTGTCGCGCACGCGGCGCTGGTCGTGCGCGAAGGCGAGGACGGCGAGGAAGCGATCGTCTGGGCGGAGTATGGGACCCCGGAGGAGTTGCCCAACATCCACCACAAGAAGCAGTACCTCACGGATCTCAGCGCTGCAAACGAGGACGAGCCCACCTACCGGATCACCTGCATCTTCGTGGACAAACGCTTCCGGGGGCACGGGCTGGTCACGGTTGCTCTCGAAGGGGCACTCGATATGATCGCCCACGCCGGCGGCGGCGTGGTCGAGGGATACCCTCACATCCCTCGCACCGACAAACCGACCTCCTCGTCGTTCATCTACAACGGCACGCGTTCGGTGTACGAGCGTGCCGGGTTCGAGTTCGTCCGTGCCAAGGGCCTACGCAACACGGTCATGCGGCGCGTGGTGGCTCCGGCTGGCCGGACGTGAACTGGCTGGTGATCGGTCCGGCTTACATGTAGGACATGGCGTCGATCACGCGCATACGGGTTGGCAATGTGGCGGAGTGTCAGACCATCCCCGGACCACTGTGAAGCGGAGCTCGGGCGAGTTCAACTTCTGGATACTGGAAACCCGGCACCGTCGCGGTGGCCGCCGATACCGTGCGCCGACGGGACGCCCGCGGGGTGGTTCAGTGGCTCCGGTAACTGTCGGCTCGGTGGTCGATGGCGATGATGGTGACCACGTCGGAGATCCGGTAGATGATCCGGAAGTCGCCGCGGCGTGCGCTGTGAAGGCCTTCGAGTTCGCGGCGGAGCGCCTTTCCCACCCGACGGGGGTTCTCAGCGACCGGCCCGTAGATGAACTCCACAGCTGCGGCGGCGACCTTCTCCGGCAGCCTGGTGAGGGCACGCTTGGCGGTCGCGGTCCACGCGACGTTCAGCGGGGCGTCGCTCATACGCTGAGGGTGCGCAGGATCTCGTCCCTGGTGAGCACCTCCGCCTCGCCGGCGGCGAGTTCGGTCAGGCTGGCTCGGATCTGACGCATCAACTGGGGGCGGCCGGCGATATCCAAGGTCTCTTCCAGCGACGCCAGGTCATCGACGCTGACCACGACCGCGGCGGGGCGGCCGTGCTTGGTGATCACGACCCGGTCATGTTCGCGTTCCACCTGGTCCACGACTTCGGACAGGTGGTTCTTGACGTCCCTCAACGCCATCGTTCCCTCAACGGTCATGGCTACAAGTGTAGCCAGAATCCGCGGCGCGCAACGCACTACTTTGCCGCACTGTGCGCGAGGGTAGCCTGTCGGCTCGGGTACCCCGGAGCGCACGCCCTGTTCTGCCGCATGTGGCGGTCCAGGCTCAGGTCGGTTCGCCCCCGCAACGACCCATCGCCGCCGCACGAAAGATCGAGGCTAGGCTGGCGCACGGGCCTGCGAGAAGGGCAGCAATGGGGATGTACCGGAAGTGGGCAGGCCGGGAGTACAGTCTCGGCACTCGTGTTGTGGTGCTGGGGTTACTTGGGATTCTGTTCCTCGGGCTCTTTCCCTTACTGCTGGTTCGCGGGGGCAGGAAGCTGGACAGCCGACTCCGACTGCGAAGAGTGTCCCCAGAGGCCGCAAGTCGTGTGGCGGGCGTGGGGCTGATAGCCACAGGCGCGGTGTTCGCGATGTCGTCCATTCGGGCACAGGTGGACCTCGGCTCGGGCACGCCGCTGCCGATGATGCCCACCCAGAGGCTCGTGATGGTCCCACCGTTCACCTGGTGTCGCAATCCGATGACACTCGGCACCGTCCTCGGCTACACCGGCGTGGCGCTCCTGGCTAGTTCGCGGTCCGCCGTCGGGATCGTCGGACTTGTAGGCGCGTCGCTGCTGAGTTACGTGCGGTTCGTCGAGGAGAAGGAACTGGCGGACCGCTTCGGCGCTGAGTACCTCGAGTACAAGCGCACCACCCCGTTCCTCATTCCCCGGATCCGTCCCCGCTTGAGCGACTTGGAGTTGTCATTGATGTCGGGTCAGCGTCGACGTTGCCGCGTGTGCTGGGAGTGATTGGCCGAGTCGGTGATGGGCGAGCGGACACGTCGGGAGCTCCGGTGACGACGTCGAAGCCGTTGACGCGGGCGGTCCCGGCATCGGCCTTGAGTAGCGTGGCCAGGATCCTGACGACAGTGGTCTTGCCGGCCCCGTTCGAGCCGAGCAGGGCGAAGATGCTGCCGGGTGCCACGTCGAAGGTGGCGACGCGGAGCACGTGCAGGCCCCCGTCGGACTTCTGCATCCCTTCCACCCGGATGGCGGCGTCGGTGGTCACGGTCGTTCTGCCTGCTCGGCGTCGGCGATTGCCTGGGTGAGGCGGGCACGTTCCTTGTCGATCCCTTGCCTGCCGCTGAAGCCTGAACGAACGTTTCGGCGAACGCGACCGGGTCGTCACCGCCGATCACACGCAGCGGCATCCGGTCGGCGGCTGCATGTTCCCACAGGTCCACGAAGTCGCCCATCATCGTGGGCTCGGGCAGCGCCCCGATGGACGGTAACACTCACTACCAGTAGGTAGCGGGCTCGAGGCAGTGGCCGACCAGCAGAAGAACCGCTTCCGCGCGGACCCCGCGAACGCGGGCTCGTTCATCCGCACAGGCCTGTGGGCCTGGTTCCGCCACCCCAACTACTTCGGTGAAATCACGCTCTGGGTGGGTGTCGCCATAATCGCGCTCCCGGTCCTCTCCGGGTCGCCGAGCAGGGTCTTCAGCGTCCACGAAGAGTTGTTGCAGAAGTGCAGCCCGTAGTCGCGGCGCAGTTTCGCGGCCAGAGCCGCCTCGTTGGAGGTCTTGGTGGCCAAGTCGATCAGCTCGGGCCGGTGGCCGTTCATCACGCACTCCATGCGGCGCAGCACCGTGAACGGCAGAATCACCTGGCCGTACTGCGCGGGCTTGTACACCACGGATCTGATCCGCGATGCCCCACACGAAGTTGGCCAACTGCTGGCTCATGCTGTCCTCTCGACGTCCGCGCTTGAACGAGTAGCCGTGGGGACGCCGCGCTGACGCCCCTGGCTGACTGGGGTCCGCACTGCCAGCGAACTGCGCTAGGCGGACGCCCCGACCACGGCAGGCCTGCCCGGCGCGGCCTTGCAGATGTATGTGCAATAACCTAGATTTGTAAGTGGAGGCTCTGGGAGTTCCGTACCGAAGAGGGGGCTGCGATGTCGGCAACGCGAAGAAGTTCCAGTCGCGTCATGGCGACCGCTCACGAAGCGGGTCTTGCGCGCGACGTTCTGACGCATCTGGAGAGCCCTCGCGGAGCGCTGGCCGTTGAGCAGGACGACGGTCGCCTCGTTCCAGTGCCTCCGGCTATCGGCAGGGTGCTCCAGCAGGTGCTGGAGGTCATGTCTCGCGGCGGCACCGTCACCATCGCCGCGGTGCCGGAGGTGCTGACCACGTCGACAGCCGCGGGCATCCTGGGGATCTCACGCCCCACCCTGATGAAGATGATCAACGAGGGGAAGATCCCCGCGCACAAGGTCGGCACCCACCATCGACTCAAGGCCCACGATGTCAACGCCGCGCTCCGCGCGCGACGGGCCCGGGAGAGGGCCGCGTTCGCAGAACTGCTGGAACTCGAGGGCGCCGAGGATTGACCGCTGAAGATTGTCAGCCTCGTTCGCCAACTTGAGGGTGTGCAAGGCCCCGACAACCTGATCGTCTTCGTAGACGCGAACGTGTGGTTCTCCCGCACGCTCCGCGACTGGATCGGCATGCTCTACACGACCCCGGACAACCCTCCATTTGAGGTTCGATGGACCGAGGACGTGTTGGCCGAGGTGTTGTACCACCTGCGCCGGAAGCATCCCGATTGGGACGGCAGCCGCATCACGGGCATCCGGGACCGGCTTGCCGACACCTTCGAGGTCGGCCGAGTCACCGACTTCGCTGTTGGGCCTGACTACAAGGGCAGGGACGTGCTCGACGCGCACGTTCACGCCGCAGCCATCGCCTGCGAGGCTGACATCCTGGTGACCTCCAACGTGGCCGACTTCGTGTGGGACGGCAACGAGTCACCTTATGACGTGCTGACACCCGACGAGTTCCTCATGTTGGTCGACGACGCGGCTCCCGAGTTCGTTGCTGAAGTCGCGTTGCGCATGTGCAAGCACTGGCTCAGGCTCACCGGGGACGCGCATCTCCCGCAGAGTCTGAAGGACGCGGGCTGCCCCCAGTTCGCCGGAGCCGTCCGCCAGCACCTTCTTGCCAACGCGGACCAGTTGCAGGACTGAGGCCGCGGGGTACCGAGGGGGCACTGAAGACCACGAAAGCGGACACCCGGTGATGGTATCCGCCCTAGTGGACCTCCGTAGAGAGTTTGAGAACCCCTGCCCACACCTGAAAACCCTGTCTTTGCGCAGGTCACGGGGCTTCTACAACCACGACCAGCGCTCCTCCGAGCCTACCGTTTCCGACTCCAGGGGGCGAGTGGTG
>WBZS01000365.1_pt1 | contig 63469 bp, 59 predicted proteins | sample 5204201 | NCBI WGS metagenome assembly WBZS01 (sample SAMN12344357, study PRJNA552823) | activated sludge metagenome | biome: Activated sludge suspended growth; feature: Nitrification reactor; material: Wastewater; isolation source: activated sludge from nitrification reactor of wastewater...
CTCGACGACGATCCGGTCCCCGGCGACCAGGCTCTCGATGTCGTGGAACGGTCGCCCCCACGTCGTGCGGTGGCCGGCGACCGAGAAGTTGCCGACCGCACCGGGCAGCGCCGAGTCGACATAGTGCCCCACCCCACCGCTGAGGATGTCGAGGTCGGTCCCCTCCATGACCGGCTCGACCCAGTCGGCCCCCAACCGAGGGACGTGGAGCAGGGCGAAGGCGCGACCCTCGATGACACCCCCGGCGACCGTGGGATCCGGGGCGGCCGGGTCGCGCACCTCGAACTGGGTGCGCAACGTGCTCACGGTCGCCGACGAGGTGCGCGCGGACTCGACGTCGGTCCACCACAACTGCCACGCCACGAAGAGCAGCAGGAAGACCCCCGCGGAGATCAGGAGCTCCCCGAGCACCCCGACGAGGTTCCAGCGGCCACGCCGGCGCCGCTTGAGCACGCGGGTCCGCCGGGAGCCAGGAACGGATGCCTCGCCGACGGATTCAGCGTTCACTTCGGGCGTACTGCGTCGTGATCGAGCCGGAGTACGCCGGAAGGGTGACCTCGGACTGGCTGCGGACGGCATACCCGAGCCCGATGGCGGCGACATACTCACGGTAGATCCTGACCTGCTTGTCGTCCTCGAGCCCCTGGCGCATCGCCGAGACGTCCCCGATGGCGGTGATCACGTAGGGGGGAGAGTAGACGCGTCCCTTGAGGATCAAGGTGTTGCCCACGCACCGGACCGCGCTGGTCGAGATGACCCGCTGGTCCATCAGCATCATCGCCTCGGCGCCGTGGGCCCACAACGCGTTGACCACGGCCTGCACGTCCTGCTGGTGCACGACAACGTCGTCGACCGTGAACCCCTTGGGGATCTCGTCGGCGCGCAGCGGCGAATCGTTGAGGGTGACCTCGAGGCCCGGGCCGGTGACCGGTGTGCGGCCCGCGGCCGGGGCGAGGGCATCGCCCTGCGCCCGCAACGCCTCGACCGCGGTGTTGCTCGTCGCCTTCTGCTGGGTGAGGGCGTCGACCTGGGCCTGGAGCTGGTCGAGGGTCGCGGCCTGCGCGGCGTTGGACCGGGTGCCCGTGCGGATCCGCTCGGCGATCGAGTCCGAGTCCGACCGCAGCGATCCGCCCCGGGCCGTGGTGCTGCTGGTCGCGAACAGCAGGCCGGCGAGCAGGGCCACGACCGGCACGAGGATCGACCACGCCGTGGGGCGGTGGGTGAAGAAGGCGCGCTGGTGCCGCCGCCTGACCATCGCTCCTCCGTCCGCCTCGATCGTTCGGGTCGGGCCTCCGACCGCGTATGCCGTGGGCTCACCGAACCGGTGCCCGCCGGTCGGCCCGCACCCCTGGTTCACCCCCGGGTATGCCGTGTGCCGACCGGCAGCCTCTACGCTAGGCCACACGTCAAACCTGCGACCGCTCATGTCAGGGTCGCGCGCCCATCCGACCCCGTCCTCGGGGTCTCGTCCCCCACGTGATCCCCGACGGGGTCTGCAAGGAGCCTCCGGTGCCCGAGTCCAAGGGTCGTGACAAGGCCGTCTACACGCCGCCGCCGTCGGCGAGCCGTGACGCCCTCAAGCCCAACCCGCGCTGGTGGGCGCCGGTCATGGTGGCCCTGATGGTCATCGGCCTGCTCTGGGTGGCCACCTACTACATCTCCGGGTCGCACCAGTGGCCGGTTCCGCCCATGGGGCGCTGGAACCTCGGGGCCGGCTTCGCCCTGATGATGGCCGGCTTCATGATGACCACCCGCTGGCGCTGACCGGGTGACCTCACAGCCCGCCGGCGCTGACCGGATGACCCGGGCTGACCACCCGCTGCCGCTGACCCGATGACGTGGCACTGACCGGATTACACGGATGTCATTTGTCCCCAGCCGGGGATAACCCTGTGGATAACTCTTCCTTGGGCGCACGGCATACCCGGGGTTCAGGCCGGCATACCCGCCCCCGGCCGGCCATCGGGAGGCTTTGCATACGGGAGTGCCACCTACGAAGTGGCACCCCAGTATGCGAACTGGCACTGGGAGAGAAAGTGGGGGTGGGCGGGGGTCAGGAGTAGCCGCCGCCGACGGCATACTTGACGAACGCCAGGACGACGAGCAGCACGGTGATCCCGGCCAGCCCGAGCCAGTGCACGGCCAGCGACGGGCGCGCCGAGGCCGGTGCGAGCGGTGCGAGCGGATCGCGGCGGCCCCCGGTGTAGGCGATCACCGCGGCGCACGCCAGGCCGGTGACGAGCCCGCCGAGGTGGGCCTGCCAGGCGATCCCGGGGATGACGAACCCGAGCACGGCATTGATCGCGATGACCGTGAGCATCGGCCCCGACGAGCGACCCAGCCTCCGGTTGAGCACGAGCAGGGCCCCGAACAGCCCGAACACCGCGCCCGACGCGCCGACGGTCGGGGTGTTCCACGCGCCGCCCGCGCCGGCTTGCAGCTGCTCGAGGGTCAACGGGGAGGCCAGCAACAGATAACCCACCGACCCCCCGAGCGCCGAGATCAGGTAGACCGCCGCGAACCGCAACCGGCCGAGCAGCGGCTCGAGGTAGGATCCGAGGATCCACAAGGCGTACATGTTGAACGCGATGTGCAGGATCAGCCGCGGTGAGTGCGCGAACGCCGCGGTGAGGAAGCGCCACGGCTCCGCCTTGCCCCGATAGGGCACGAAGGAGATGTCCCCGGTGAGCGAGGGCAGGGCCCACTGCGCGGCATACACGATCGCGCAGAGCCCGATGACCGTCAGCGTGACGGCCGGCCGCCCGAAGGCGCTGGCGACGTCACCGCCGAAGACGGTGCGCGACTGCCGGACCTCCCGGGCGCCCTGCGCCACGCAGTCCACGCACTGGATCCCCACCGGCGCGGGGCGTTGGCAGCGCGGACAGGTCGGCCGATGGCAGCGCTGACAGCGCACATAGGCGACCTGGTCGGGGTGGCGCGGACAGACCGGCTCAACCTCGGGCTCGTGCGGCTCCGAGGGTTCGCCGGCCGGTCCGGAGCCCGGGTACCCGCTCAGGACCGTGCCTCAGTCCGCGATCTCGACGCGCTCGATGACGACGGCCTCACGCGGCTTGTCGTTGGCGCCGGTGGCGACCCCCGCGATGGCGTCGACCACGGCGCGACTGTCCGCGTCGGCCACCTCACCGAAGATCGTGTGCTTGCCGTTGAGCCACGTCGTCGGGGCGACCGTGATGAAGAACTGCGACCCGTTGGTGCCCTTCCCCATCCGCTTGCCGGCGTTCGCCATGGCGAACAGGTAGGGCCGGTCGAACTGCTTCTCCGGGTGGATCTCGTCGTCGAAGGTGAAGCCCGGGCCGCCGAAGCCCTGACCCAGCGGGCAGCCGCCCTGGATCATGAACCCCGGGATGATCCGGTGGAACGTCAGTCCGTCGAAGTAGGGGGTCGGGTTGGTGCGGCCGGCGTCGTCCGTGTAGTCGAGCTCGCCCTTGGCGAGACCGACGAAGTTCTTGACGGTCTTGGGCGCGTGGTGCTCGAAGAGCTCGACGTTGATGGGGCCGTGGTTGGTGTGCAGGGTTGCCTTCATGGGCCCCATCCTCCCATGGGCGGGCGAAAGCCGGCACGTATGCCGGGTGCTCCGCGGTGCGGTCGGCCGCGGCTCGGCGGTGGGCCCGTTCGTCGGATCCCCACTCGCCCGGGGCGCCGGCTCTTTGGCACACTGGACCCTAGACACACCCTCGACGGGGCCCACCACACCAGGGAGTTGCGATGATCCGGAGCAAGAGCAAGATCGAGCAGGTGCTGACGGCACTCGCCGACGGACTCGCCAGCGCGAAGGAGTCCGCGAAGGAGTCCCCGGCCGCCGCGAACGCGCTGCCCAAGGTGGTGTCCGCGATCGCCTCCGTGGCTGCCGGCGCCAAGAGCGCCGCTGAGGACGCCGCCGCCAAGGCCGGTGAGTTGGCGGCCAAGGCGAGCGACGCGGCGAGTTCCGCCGCGGACGCGGCGGCCACGTCGCCCCGCGAGAAGACGTCGGGCAAGGGCCGGTGGCTGCTGGGCCTGGGGGCGCTCGCCGCGGGCGTCGCCTACGCGGCCTACAAGCGCTCCACGAGCAAGCCCGACCCGTGGGCGTCGGCCACCCCGTACGCCCCGCCGATGGAGGCGGCCAAGCCGTCCCTGGCCGAGGCCGCCCAGGAGAAGGCCGCCGCTGCGGTGGCGACCGTGAGCGAGAAGGCCGACGAGGCGAAGGACGCCGTCGCCGAGAAGGCCAGCGACGCCAAGGACGCCGCGACCGACACGCTCGAGGCGGCCGAGGACCAGGTCAGCGAGGCCGCGGACGCCGCCGGCGAGGCGATCGACGAGGGGACCGACGCCGTGCAGGACGCGGCCGAGGACGCCGAGGACGCCGTGGACGACGCCTCCGACGCGGCCCAGGACGCGGTGGACAATGCCTCCGACGCGGTGACGGACGCCGTCGACGACGTCAAGGAGTGACGGCGCCGGTCCCCGCGGGCCGGTTGAGCGGCCCCAGGTGCACGGGATACCACTGCCCGCGCCAGCTGATCATCGAGGTGATCCCGAACGACTCCTCGGCCCCCGCGGCTGACCGGTAGACCAGTCGGGTGCCGAGCACCCGCCAGTAGGGACCCTTGTTGTATTCGGTGCCCGGCAGCATCCACTGCGCCGCGTCGGGCACGTCGACCCGCACGAAGCTCGCCCCGGGCCCGACCCGCTGGTGCGCCGCCGCGATGTCGAGGTCGTACTCCGCCAGGAGTCGGTGCGCGTAATCGCCGTCCGGGTCGTTGATCGCCTTGATCTGTCGGTAGGCGGCGAGCGGGAAGAAGGTCCCGTGGGCCGCGGTCGGGTCGTTGGTGGCGATCGCCTGCCACAGGGTGGCGATCCGCGCCTGGAACTGGGGGTCCGTCGCGTCGGGCCGGTCCGGCGTCTGGGGCAGGGTGCCCGGGTCGACCGGTGTGGGCGTCGGCGTCGGCGACGGTGTCGGAGTGGGGGTCGGCGTCACCGAGGGCGCCGGGCTCGAGGCGGCGGCCGTCCTGGGCGACGACGAGGGTCGGTCCTGGTCGTCTCCACACGCGGAGGTGAGCGTCAACGCCGAGGCCAGGCACACGGCATACGCAAGGGGTCGCGCCCGGGTCATCGCACCGGTCAGAAGTAGGGCATCGGGTCGACGGGCGTGCCGTCGTACTGGACCTCGAAGTGCAGGTGGCACCCGGTGGAATCCCCGGTGCTGCCGACGTAGCCCACGACGTCGCCCTTGGCCATGACGGTGCCGACTCCGACGCCGGGCTGCTGCATGTGGTTGTAGGTGGTGCGGATGTCGTGTCCCTCGCGGGCGGCATGCTGGATGACGACCCGCCAGCCGTAACCACCGGTCCACGCCGACTCGACCACGGTGCCCGCGGCCGCGGCGTGGATCTCGGTGCCGCACTGACCACTGAAGTCGACGCCGGCGTGCATCGACGAGCCGTAGCCGAAGGGGTTGGTGCGCCACCCGAAGCCCGAGTTGATCTGCGAGTCGATCGGATAGGCAAGCCGGCGCGCTTCGGCCTCGGCGGCGGCCTTCGCCGCGGCGGCATCGGCGGCGGCCTGGGCGGCCACCGCGGCGCGGGTGGCGGCGTCCGATTGCTCCCGCTCGGTGCGCACGGCGGCGGCCTCGGTGGTCTCGTCCTGAACCGAGTCCCGTTGAGAACTGCGCGAGGCCCGGAGCATGAGTTCGGCGTTGGCGACCCCCACGCCGGCCGCGACCGCGTCGCCCGACGAGGCCAGCGAGGCCGAGACCGGGGCTCCGCCGGTGGCCGCCTGAGCCCCGGTGAGGACTCCCGCCAGAGCGAGGGCGCCGACGATTGGCCGGGTGACGGCCAGCGGCGTGCGAGGAGTCCGCGACGACCGCCTCGTCCCGGCGTGACGGGGGCGATCCGCCGGGGCGCGTCGGCTGGCTCGTGAGGCGGCGGCCGCCCGTCGAGCGGCCCGGGTCGGGGGTGCCGACTCGTCGGCCACGAGCGCCAGGAGCGCCGCGGGGGTGTCGGGGGTGCCGGGGATCGGCACGGGTGGGACGTCGGGCCGGGCGGAGCGGGTATGCCGTGCGCTCCGGGTGCGCTGGGCCTCACCCCGGGGGGCCTCACCCCGGGTGGTGGCCCGAGAGTCAGTGCGGGCCTCGGCGCGGGCGTCGGCCCGAGGGGCGGACGAGCGCGCCCGTCGGGCCCTGGCCTCCTGAGCCCTGGCCTCCTGAAGGGCACGCGCCTCGGCGCGGGTGGTCGGAACGAAGTCGTCGAAGTCGGCGGCCGCGAAGGCGGGAGTGCGGGACTCCACGCGGCGGTTCGACACAACGGTCACTCGACGAATCCTTAGACACGTGTGGCGGCGGGGTCCGGGGCCGGGCAGGACGGAGGGACTTGACCGCGGGTTTACTCAGGGGGTTCTCAAGGTAGCGCGAACGAGGGTGCCTTGTCAGATCCGTCCCTCCATGCGCAACACCACGGCCCGGCCGGGGCTCGCGGGTGTCGATCACGCCGGGGGTTTCAGCCAACGGAGGTATTCGCGGTCGCCCAACAGCTCCAGACGCCGCCAGAGGATGCTGCCCGGGACCGCCTGGCTCGCGTGCGCCGCGATGGCTCGTCGCTGCCTCGCCCGATCGACGGTGAGCACGATGTCGATGTCCGACGCAGCGTCGCCGTGGAGGCCGGCGCCATATTCGGCGGCGAGGGTGGCGGCGACCTGCGTCGGCAGGGTCCACGCCAGGACCGGAAGGCACTCACGGTCCGCGGCGAGGATGGCGAAGGCGGTGGCGGCCACGTGGTCGGGGTGCGCGGTCACCCCGTGGGGTTCGAAGACGAGCAGCCCGTCCGGGTGCTGGGCGCGGATGGCCGCCACGACGTCCTCGACGACCGCCGCGTCCGGCCCGTGGGCCAGATCGCCGTCGGCGTAGTCCTTCAGGGTCGTCCCCGTGACGCCGAGGGCGGCGCCGGCCTCCTCGAGTTCGGCGGCTCGCACCGCCCCGAGGTCGCGCGTCGCCTCGGCCCCCAGGGACGATGCCTCGCCCCTGGTCAGGCACAGGACGTGGACGGACGCTCCGCCGCCCACGAACGCATCGATGACCGCGCCCAGACCGAACGACTCGTCATCGGGGTGCGCGACGACCACGAGCACGGACGACCACGTCGGCAGCACCGTCCCGTCCCCCGTGTCGGGCGCGGCGTTGTCGGCGAGGACCGCGTCGAAGTCGGCCTCGGTCACGTCACGAGTGGTCATGATGACAGCATACCCCGGGGGGTATGCTGTCGACGATTCGGTGCCGGATCGCGGGGTGTGCTGGGACACTCGTGGCATGACGGTCAGTGGTGGCCCGGTGGTCGAGATCCTCGGTGTGTACAACGCGGACGGCGGGCTGGCCGGCGAGGTGCGCTACGTCGTCGGGCACCTGCTGGGCCGAGTGCAGTGCCACTTGTGCGACATCACCCACTCGCCGGTGCGACGCAAGCGGGAGTGGGACCTGCTGGTCTCCCGCTTCCCCCTGCCGATCCGGGTGGTCCACCGCAACGAGATCCCCGCCGGGGTCGATCTCGATCCGCGTTCGGCTCGCCTCCCCGCGGTGTATGCCGTGGACGCCGCCGGTCGGACCCGCGAACTGGCGGGTCGTGACGATCTGGCGGTCCTTGACGGGTCGGTGCACGGGCTCGAGCGGCTGCTGCTGGAGCGCTTGGCCGACGCGCAGGGCCAGTGACCCGCCGAGTGGCCGGATTCTGGCCGCCCTGTCCGGGCATGAGTGGCGGTCATCATGACGGATCGTGCATGACTCGACCCGCAGGCCCGTGACCCGGCGGCTGGTCCGTGGATCCTGGCGCACGCGGTCCCCTCGTGCCATTGTGGCGATGAGTTGCCTGGGGAGATTTCGTGCGAAATCGCGCCTCGCAAGGCTGAGCATGGCCAACAGAACGGGGCCTCTGACCTGCGGTGGAGCCAAGGGGACTCGAACCCCTAACCCCCTGCTTGCAAATCCCCTGTGAGGACGAGGGGTCCAGCGCCCCATTGGCCGTCCCGCGACAGGAGCGCGAGCCGCAGGGCACACGCCTGACGAATGATGTGGGTGGCCGCGTCGGTGGCATCCTGGCGCAGACGCCCATCGGTGGCCGCGACGAGGGTGTAGTTGAACGCAGAGAAGGTCGCCAGGAACCCGGCCACTCGGATGATCTGCCAACAGATCACATGCACATGTCCGGCCACCGTGACACTGACCAACACCTCGGGCGCCGTCTTGGTCCACGCCTGGACGGTCTCGGGTCCGATCACGATGAATCCGAGCACCACGAAGACGGCGAAGACGGAGGTCGCCAAGACCAACGCGGTGACCAGTCGGGAGAGGACGAAGACGCCTCGAAGCGTGAAGCGCTGGCGCCGGTCCAGCGGACACTGGGCCGGGACGGTCACAAGGATTGCGAGTTGACCGAACGCGGTCGCGGCCAAGGCGTGATCGAGTTCGTCGCGGGTCTCGAACCGGGCCAACGGCTGCGGGTCGAATTGGCGCTTGTTGCCGAGGAAGCCTGCACCGAGCAGCACCAGGAAGGCCACAAGCGCTGCGAAGGACACACCATCGAGTGTGGCAATGCCTCCCCAGACGCCCGTGTTAAGGAAGAAGAAGAAGACGAAGCCGAGCATGACGGGGATGACGGCGGCCAACGCCCCGCTAGTGCGGGACATCGCTCCGCCCACCTCTCGCGCCAGCAGGCTGAGCAGTGATGCGGTGCCGGTGACAAGGAGGCCGAGCACCAGCAGCAGCAGCAGGCTCTGGATAGCCATGGCCACGAGCGCCGCCATCACCCGCCCGGTGTCCGGGTCCAAGAGCATTCCCTCCACCACAGTGTCCCCGCGTGGTGCCAGGAAGACCACAGCCGTCGGGACGCCGACAAACGCGAGCGCCTCAATCGAGCCAATCCTCGAAACCCTGGACAATATGGGACGGCGGCGAGCCAGGTTGGCGCCCGCCCAGGTCAGCAGGATCGTCATGACCGACACCAGGAAGCCCACCGGCCAGGAGATGTCGAGCAGGTCCGGGACGGCCCACAGCATGACCAACAAGAAGAGGACCACCAGGACCGGTGCGGCGCGTACCCCAGCGCTGGAGTCCTCGCCGGTGCCCCGCAGTAGGCTCGTCAGGCCGCGCGACCTAAACCACCGCTCGGCCGCCGACCCGCCTCCCAGCCTCAGCTTCATGGGGTCGGCCGGGTGAAGGGGAAGGCCAACGTGGCGCGGATATTCGCGCCCGTCAGCATCATGATGAGTCGGTCCACACCGATCCCTAACCCACCCGTGGGCGGCATCCCATACTCGAGGGCTGCCAGGAACGCCTCGTCGATCTCCATTGCCTCCGGGTCACCCGCAGCCGCCTTGAACGACTGCTCGGTGAGGCGCGCGCGCTGGTCGATGGGGTCGACCAGCTCGCTGTATGCCGTGCCGATCTCGGCACCGAAGGCGACCAGGTCCCAGCGCTCAGACAACTGCGGGTCGACTCGATGGGTGCGGGTCAGCGGCGAGGTCGCCAGTGGGAAGTCGGTGTAGAAGGTCGGAGTCGTCGTGACCGGCTCCACGAGTTCATCGTAGAGCTCGAGCACTACTTCGCCGGCCGTCATCGCGGCCGTGGTGGCGATGTCGTGGGCCGCCGCCACCTCACGTAACTGCTCCACCGGAGTGGCCGTCGTCAGAGTCACCCCGGTCGCACGAGAGACCGACTCGTGGATGCTCACCACCGGCCACGGGATGTCGAGCCGGACCAACTCGCTCGCGCCATCGGCTTTTCGCCGGACCGCGACCGGCTCGCCATGGACGGCGGTCGCCACTTCGAGGATCAGCTCACGGGTGAGCTCCCGCATCGAGTTGTAGTCGCCGTGAGCGGCATACGCCTCCACCGATGTGAATTCCGGGTTGTGAGTCGCGTCTGCCCCTTCGTTGCGGAAGTTGCGGTTCAACTCGAAGATTCGGTCCATGCCGCCGACGCACAACTGTTTGAGATAGAGCTCCGGCGCGATTCGCAGCGACAGCTCGGCGCGGTAGGCGTTGATATGCGTGCGGAACGGGCGGGCACTGGCGCCGCCGTGGACGGCTTGTAGCATGGGTGTTTCGACCTCCATGTAACCCCGGTCGACAAAGCCCTGGCGCAGGGCAGCCACCGCGCGCGATCTGGCTTTCAACATCTCGGAGGCGCTGGGGTTCACGATGAGGTCGAGGTAGCGCTGCCGGACCCGGGCCTCTGGGTTGGTCAAGCCGGCGTGCTCGCTCGGCAGCGGCCTCAAGCACTTCGACGCCATGGCCCAGTCGGTCGCCTGCAACGACGGCTCGCCGCTGCGGGAGAGGGTGAGCGTCCCCGTGACGCTCACCTGATCGCCGACATCCACGGCTCTCCGCCACAGATCAAACTGCCCCGACGGCATACTCTGGCGATCCAGCAGGGCCTGAATCCGGCGACCCTGCTCCTCGATCATCGCGAACTGGACCCCACCAAGGTTGCGCAGAGACCGGACTCTACCGATCACCGACACCGACGACTCAACCGAATCGCCCCGCAACGCATGTGGATCGCTGAGTTGGGTCAGCGCGTCCGCCACACTGTGGGAGCGTGGAGCAGCCACTGGATAGGGCTCCATCCCGGATGCCCGCAGCAACTCGACGCGGTCCAGGCGGATTTGTTGCTGCTCGGGCACCCGTCGCGTCGGGAGTGTCGGTGCGAGCAGCCGCCCCTCCTGCTCGATCACGAGATCGGCGAGCGGTCGGCTGGTGCCATCCGGCATCGCGACCGACGTCTCGTCGGTGTATGCCGCGGCATGCCGACGTCCGGGGAGGAAACCCTCGGCGATCCCGGCGGCGACGCCGATCTGGGCCAGCGAGGCTGTTGCCGCATAGCAGAGGTACCGCGTCTCCCACCGTGGCAAGTACTTGGCGTTGGCCTCAGCCAAGGACTCCAACTGCCAAAAACGGCTCGCAAAGCCAAGCAGCCGGTCGGCGAGCTGGACGGTGAACCCGGCATCGACGCGATCGGCCCGGGCGAACACGCCCCGGAACATCGCGAAGTTCAGTGAGACCTGCCGCACTCCCAGGTCGGGAGCGGCGGCCATCAATGCGGCAACCATCGCCTCGTTGACGCCGTTGACCGCCTGCTTCGAGCGGCGCATGAGATCCAGTGATAGTCCATGGCGGCCCCAGGGCACGTAGGACTGGAAGGCGACCACCTCACTCTCCGCGTCACGGACCGTGACCGCGATGTTGCGGCCGTCGCTGCGAGAACCCAGGCGATTGAGGGCCATCGAGAAGCCACGGTCGGACTCGTCGCCCCGCCAGCGTTCGGCAAGCTCGGCCAGCTTGCTCAGCTGATCCGTAGGGAGGTCGCTGTGGCGAATGACGGCGATGCCATAGCCGGCAGCCCGAACCCTCGCGACGGCTCGTTTGATTGGCCGCATCGATGACCCCTCGATGGTGAATCGATCGACATCGACCACCGCCTCGTCGCCCATCGCTCGCGCCTGCAGGCCGGCTGCGACATAGGCCCTCGCTCCATCCTCCGACGCCGAAAGCACCGCGGGGTGCCAGGCGTGCTGGCTGGCCTGCGATAGCCACTCGGTGATGGCGCCAGGCCATTCGTCGGCCGGCCCGATCGGGTCACCCGCCGCGAGCGCCACCGTCCCGATCACCCGATAGGCGATGGCAGCCTGCCGTTGCGCGCCGAACACCACGGACTTGTCCCGCCGGGTGGAGAAGTAGCCCAACGAGTCCTGCTGGCCCGAGCCCAAGAGGAGAGCCCTGATGTTCAACTCGTCCAGCGGAGTGAGAAACTCTGCCCGACGGCTCGAGCGCAGCGCGACCCTAAACGCCAGCAGCAGCGTGCCTGCCGCGAACACCCCGGCGAGCTGGGCCAACCATGACGCACCGGTGGCCGAGCCGAGCTCCAGGTCGAGCGGCAACGAGAAGCCCAAGGTGTTGCGCGCCGCCCACCACAGCCGGTCACCCGCAGCGCCGCTGCCACCAGGGGCAACCCAGGTGAGGACCCAGACCAACACGACGATCACGGCGAGGCCGCCGAGGAGGGTGAGGACGCCGACCCCGGTTGAGCCCTTGCGACGCCTGGCAGGGAAGTGGTCGCGTACCCCGATGAGGAGCAACACCAGCGCGGCATCCAGCACGCAAGTCACGCCGGCCACGATCAGGCCCTGGCTTCGATCCGTGTCGGACAGCCCGGCCGCTCCCGGCGCTCCGGCAGCCAGATAGGCGAGTGTCGCCAACGCGATGACGACGCTGAGCAACTCGAGCATCGCCACGATCCACAAGGCCGCTCGCAGCCGACGACGCAACGACTCGCCCAGCAGCAGCAGGAAGACACCAGCGAAGAAGTTCGCCCCTGTGGGAACGCCGATGACCGCGAATGCCATGTCGATCCAGCTCGGCCAGGAGAGGGACTGCAGGGGAATGGAGACCAGCGACCACAGGCCTCCGAGGCTCACCAACGGGGCAGCGGACCGAGCCACCCTGGCCGCGGCTCGCCGGAGCGTCGCCGGTCTCTGTGTGGCATCCGTCGTCATTGTCGTTGCTCTTGATGGGGCCGGCCGGCAGGCTGCCGCTGCCGGTCGGGACTCGGGGCGCCTCCGATGAGGTCGTGGACGCGCTGCCAGCGCCGTTGGTATGCCGCGCCGAAGCGGACTTTGCTGCGCCTCAGTCTCGGTGACTCGGGCCGGTAGCGTCGGCGGGCCCAGGCCGAAGTCGGCTTGGCCAGTCGGAGTGCTCCCACGAGCGCAACGAAGGGGAAGAACAGGCCGACCATCGCCACGGTGAGTTTGCCCTTCAGGATGCAGACGGCGACAAGCATGAGGTTGACAAGCACCACGGTCGTCGTGAACGCCGCCCCCATGGTGAGACTGTCGCTACCCACTCCCAGGGGCGCACCCCCGGCCAACAAGCCAGCGCACACGGCCGCTGCCGTCATCAGCGCGCTGATCGACTTGCGGCCAGCCTCGGACCAGTAGACGTCATCGAGATGCAGCCACATCGCGAACTCATCGAGCGCGAGGGCAGCACCCACTCCGAACAGCACGGCGAGAGCAGTCGCGGCACCGCCATCGGGGCGGAAGGTGATGAAGAGCAGCCCGACGAGGTGGACCAACAGGATCCCCCACACCTGATGGTGGACGTGGATCCCCGAGATCGTGATGTCCTTGATGAACTTCTTGTCCGAGCTTGGAGCCGACTGGACGTTGCGCTGGCTGCCACGACGGATATGCCGAGTGACGGCGCGGGTGATCGCCGTCGTCGTGACGAAGGACAGCAGCAGCCACAAGACGTCGACCCGACTGGTGTCAATGAAGTCGTGGATGCTCATGGACCTTGACGCCCAACCATGTCACACTCCCTTTTCGCGGGCTACAAGTGTGTCGGCGCCACGTCTCACGACCGTCTCTCGAGGGGTTTGGTGCCTATCGAGCCTTGGTAGGTTGAGGCCCGACGTGTCCGCGGCGGCAGAGGGGGTGCGAATGCCGGCCCACCCTGAGCTCTCCGGGCCATGGCCCACCGTCGAGCGTCTGAGCAGTGCCGATTATCCCTCCGACGGCCCGCCGGGCGCGATGCTCAACCTGGCGCGCGCAGCCAACCGTGAAGACCGCCGAGAGCTTCGAGACCGGGCGCTGGCGGCTGCAACCAACGACCCGCACCTGGCCTTTCAGGTCCAAGCCGAAGAGGCAGTGGACGCAGCCGCCCGAAACGACCTTCAACGGGCACGACAGTTGGCCGATGCGGTGCTCAGGGCGGCAGCCGACGCTATCTCCGTCGCCCGCGCGACGGAGGCCTTGGGTCGGGCGGAGTTGTGGAGCGGCACGCACAGCGGGCGCGTGCGCGGCATACGCCTCATGGAGGAGGCCATCGGCTTGTTCCGGGAGCTGGGTTCTCGCGAGTGGGCCGGCTGGGGCCTCACCTGGCTTGGGTATGCCGGCTACTATCTCGCGGGGGAGTTGGGCCAGGCAGTGGACCACATGCGCCGCGGGCTGGACCTCATCGAGTCCCCATACCGGCGGGTGACGGCGTTGGCCTTTCTCGCCGACGCCTTGTGTGACCAGGGCGATTGGGATAGCGCGGATGAGGTCCTCGACGCGGCATACGAGATCTGCCCGAGCGACTTTGCCTTCGGCTGGGACTATCTAGCTTGGGGGCGAGCCCGCGTCGCGAGTGCGCGCGGCGAGCGGGTGGGCACCGTTCGCGCCCTCGCCGAGGTGAGCCAGTCCAGCGGACCCTGGCTGGAGACCATTGGCGGCAGCGGCTTTCTGTCCGAGGCGGCTGTGCTCCTCGCCCGGGTGGGCGATCTGGATGGCGCCCGCGAGTGGCTCGGCCGGGCCCAAGCTCACCCGATCGCACACAGCGACGTCCGGCGGGCCGAGGCCGAGCTTTGGGCCACCTACGGCAACCCCGAGGCGGCCCTGGAGATCCTGCAGACGCTGCCGTATCACGACGGCCCCTGGGAGAGCCGACTGGACTGGCGTTTGGACCTGCTGCGAGCCGTCGCCCTGTTGCGCACCGGCCGCTCCGAGCAAGTCCCGCGCATCGCCGCCGCGGCTCTCGAGCACGCCGACAAGGCGGGGGCGCTCATGAGTCTGGGCCCCGGCGAGTCCGGGCAGCTCGCTTTGTTGGCGCCGTTTGCTATGCGGGCAGGCTCGCCGCACGCGGGGCGTATCCTCAGCTCGGCCGGTTGGGTGCTGACACTCATGGGCTGCGCCGCACTCAGCCGAGACCTGGAGTCCATCGGTATGCCGCCCGGCAAACCCGGGGAGCTCCTGCGTTTGGTGGCCTGCGCGCCCGCTGGATTGCTGGCCGAGCAGGCCGTCGACCAGCTGTGGCCCGAGGCATCTCAGGAGGCTGGGCAGAAGGCTCTGCGTAACGCGCTCCACCGTCTCAATGGCGCCGTCGGGGAAGCAATCGTTGTGCGCGATGGACCTCGCCTCAGGGTGAACGCGGTGTGGGTCGACCTCACCCACTTTGAGGGGCTGGCTCAGCAAGCATTGCGTCAGCGAGATCTCGGCCTCGTGAACACGGCCCTCGCACTGTGGTCTGGCGACCCCCTTGACGATGACCTCTACACCGATTGGGCCAACGAACATCGCGGCCGTCTTCAGGCCCTCAGAGCCAAACTCGTGCAGGCTCGCGCGGAGCTTCTTCACGCCCGCCCCTGGAGGGAGTAGGGATCCGTCGCCCACCGGGGGAGTCGGTATTGGGGCGGTAGCGCGTCGACCCACGACCGACGCGCCACCGAGGGCTATGCGGCTGCTGGCGCCAGGCTAGCCGCACGACGTGCCACGAAGATGGCTAGCACGAGCGCCAGCAGGTTGATGCCCACGGCCATCATGCTCAGTCCTGCTGCTCCCTTGCCGACGAACGTCGCGAAGTCCCAGATCCCGTGCACCACCATGGCAGCCACCAACCCGCCAGTGGCGCGCCTCATGAGATAGAACGTGCAGCCGCCGATGAACGCGGTACCCACTTGGGCGATTGCGGACGGACCGAGCCCGAAGAACCAGTTCGGCAGGTGCATGAGGCCGAAAAGCAGCGTCGACCACCACCAGGCGCGCCGCTCGGTCATCGCGCTCCGGAAGCCCGTGAGCAGGACACCTCGCGCAGCCACTTCCTCACCGAATCCCACCCCTATGCTGCCCAAGACGCCGTAGAGGAACATCATCGTCGTTGTTGAGGAGTAGGACTTCGACAGCAGGATCGACCCGGCCAGGAGCACCAACAGCACGGCCGGGATGGCCGCCCAGCGTGGTCCTCGCAGCTCCTCGCGCAGCACCGGACGCCACCAGCCGAGCCACCCGACGACCACGATGAGGTAGACGGCGGCGGCGGCGAGGGGGGCGACGTACCAACGCAAGAGCGTCGACGCGTCGTCACCAATGTGCTCGTACTTGATGCCCGTTATCACCCAGACGCCGTAGAAGACGAGCAGATAGCCCAGGAATACCAGGACGGCGCGTCGTGGGGTCGGGGAAACCCTGGGCGCTCTAGTCGTCGAGTGCTCTGCAGTCGAGGTCATGGGTCTTCAACTCCTGTCGGTTGCTGACGACGTGGTCATCGGGCGCGGTCCTCGCGAGGGTGCCACGCGACGTGGCGGGCCTCCATTCAGGCCTGACCAGCGAGTTAGAAGGATTGCGGTCCGGCGAAGTTGGGACAGGCCCGACGCCCTTCTGCCCCATCCTTGGTCTCGCGCGTCTCCTGCACGTCTCGCGGCACGGTTCGCCCGCTCGGTGCCCGCCCCATACCCCGCAAGCCAGGATCAGACAAAAGAGTTCCCATTGGTGATGAGGTCGTTTGACGGCCCCAACGAGGGCGAAGACTTCTCTTCCCCCTCGCTTCCCCCATGAAGACGCAATCCGAGGCGTGGCGGAAGGGTCTTGGTTCCCGCGATACGCCTCTGACCTGCGGAAACGTGGTGGAGCCAACGGGACTCGAACCCGTAACCCCCTGCTTGCAAAGCAGGTGCGCTACCAATTGCGCCATGGCCCCTGGTCAGGTGCCATGCACCTGCGGGTGTGTCCGCGAGGGACTCAGTGTGCCGCCGATCCAGCATCCGACGAGGTCGCCTCGGCCCACAGCTTCTGCTCCGCGGCGTCCTGCTGCAGCTTGCTCCGGACGAGCAGGGCACCGACCGCCGCAGCGGCGAGCAACACGAACTTCTTCATCCGGCCAACCCCTCGGATCATGGACGCAGTGGTGGGCCTAACAGGACTTGAACCTGTGGCCTCTTCCTTATCAGGGAAGCGCTCTAACCGTCTGAGCTATAGGCCCGTCACCGCATCCGGTGTCGCCCTCCAACGAGCGGGGGACGCGAGGATCGAGGATAGCCCACGCTTCCCCGGCCGACCAAAACGATGAGGTATGCCGTCCGCCCCGCCCCGGCGGACGGCATACCGGGGGTTGGGGGCGCCATCGGGAGGGTTCGCATACTCGAGTGCCACCTACGAAGTGGCACTCCACTATGCGAAGTGGCACTGGGAGAGAAAGTGGGGTCAGTCGTCGGTGAGGGTGAGGTGCAGGCCGCCGACGAGCGAGGACGAGACGTTGTAGATGAAGGCGCCCAGGGTCGCGATCGCCGTCCAGAGGAAGACGTCGATGACGGCGAAGACGATCGACAGGGACACCACCCGCCCGAAGCCGACGAAGTCCATGATGTCGAACTTCTTGTCGCCGTCCTGGATGATCTGCCCGACGAGGTTGTTGACCTGGTCGAAGGCGCCCATCCCGGCCAGGATCACCCAGAGCGCGGCGGTGGCGACGACGAGGGCGATGCCCAGGGCCACCGAGAGCAGGAACGACATCTTCAGCGCCGACCACGGGTCGATCCGCGAGACGGTGAGCTGCACCCGACGCCCGGCCGGAGCCTTGGCGGCCGGTTTGCCGGCCGGCCGCCCGGGAGCCTGTGCCGGCTTGGGGGCGGTGGCGCGGGCCGCGGCCGCCTTCGCCGCCGCAACGACGCCGCCGGCGACCCCGGCGACCCCCGCCGCACCGGACGCCTTGGCGGTCCTGGCCTCCGCGCGCGCCTTGTCGACGTCCTCGGGGCGCAGCGGGATGCGCGGCGCAGCGGCCGGCGACTGACCCTGACCATTGGGGGTGCTGGCCGGCGGGCTGCTCGCACCGGTGGCTGCACCCGGGGTGCGGGGCAACTGTTCGGTCGGGTCGCCGGGGATCACGCCTTACCTCCATCGGGGTCGCCCGCCGAGTCGCCCGGCGAGTCGCTCTCCGCTGACGGTACGGCATCGGTGTGCGCCTGTGCATCCCGCGACACCGGGTCGGCACCCTCCGACAACGACTCCGGGGACCCCTCGGGCGAGGCGTCCGGGGGGCCCTCGGTGGGCCCATTGGCGGCGTCGGGCTCCTCGTCGCGCTCGACGTTGCGGGCGACGGCGACGATCGCGTCGTGGGCGCCCGGCTTGGCGAACTGGACCCCCATCGTGTTGCGGCCGGTGAGGCGCACCTCGTCCACCCGCGAGCGCACGATGTTGCCCTTCTCGAAGACGACGAGCACCTCGTCCTCCTCGGAGACGGTCAGCGCCCCGACGAGGTCGCCGCCCTTCTCGGAGAGTTTGGCGACGGCGACCCCGAGGATCGCGCGACCCTTGACGTTCCACTCGCTGGCCTTGGAGCGCTTGGCCATACCGGTCTCGAAGACGACGAAGACGTCCGGGTCCTCGCCCTGGTGGACGATCGACATCGCGAGCAGTGAGTCCCCGCCGCGGAACTTCATGCCGGTCACGCCCGAGGTCGCCCGGCCCATCGGGCGCAGGGTCGCGTCGTCGGCGTGGAAGCGCACCGACTGGCCCTTGCGGGAGACCAGGAGCAGGTCGTCGACCGAGTCGACGAGGCCGACCCCGACGAGTTCGTCGTCCTCACGCAGGTTGACCGCGATCAGACCCCCGGAGCGGGGCGAGTCGTACTCGGCCAGCCGGGTCTTCTTGACCAGCCCGCCCTTGGTGGCGAGCACGAGGTAGGGGGCGTCGGCATACGTCCGGATGGCCAACACCTGGGCGATCTGCTCGCCGGGTTGGAAGGCCATGATGTTGGCGACGTGCTGGCCCTTGGCGTCGCGGCCGGAGTCCGGCAGCTCGTAGGCCTTGGCCCGGTAGACCCGGCCGAGGTTGGTGAAGAACAGCAGCCAGTGGTGCGACGTCGTCGCGAAGAAGTGTTCGACCATGTCCTCGCCGCGCAGGGCCGCGCCCCGCACGCCCTTGCCGCCGCGCCGCTGGCTGCGGTAGGCGTCGACCCGGGTCCGCTTGGCATAGCCGCCGCGGGTGATCGTGACGACCACGTCCTCCTCGGGGATCAGGTCCTCCATCGACATGTCGCCGTCGAAGGGCACGATCTGGGTGCGTCGCTCGTCGCCGAACTTCTTGACGATCTCGGCGAGCTCCTCGGCGACGATGCTGCGCTGACGCATCGGCTTGGCGAGGATGTCCTCGAGGTCCTCGATCAGGGCCTGGAGTTCGTCGTGGGCCTCGATGATCTTCTGCCGCTCGAGGGCAGCCAGCCGTCGCAACTGCATGTCGAGGATGGCGCGGGCCTGGGTCTCGTCGATGCCGAGCAGCTCGATCAGACCGTCCCGAGCTGCCTCGACGGTGGGGCTGCGCCGGATCAGCGCGATGACCTCGTCGAGCATGTCGAGGGCCTTGAGCAGGCCGCGCAGGATGTGGATGTCCTTCTCGGCCTTGTCCAGTCGGAAGGCCGTGCGGCGCTGGATGACGTCGATCTGGTGGTCGACCCAGTAGCGGATGAACGCGTCGACCGGCAGCGTGCGCGGCACCCCGTCGACCAGGGCCAACATGTTCGCGCCGAAGTTGGTCTGCAGCTGGGTGTGCTTGTAGAGGTTGTTGAGGACGACCTTGGCGACGGCGTCCTTCTTGAGCACGATGACCAGGCGCTGGCCGGTGCGCCCGGACGTCTCGTCGCGGATGTCGGCGATCCCCTGGAGCCGGCCGTCCTTGACGTGCTCGGCGATCTTCTGCGCCAACGAGTCCGGGTTGACCTGGTAGGGCAACTCGGTGACCACGAGGCACTGCCGGCCCTGGATCTCCTCCATCGACACGACCGCGCGCATGATGATCGACCCACGGCCGGTGCGGTACGCGTCCTCGATGCCGCGGTGGCCCATGATCAGGGCGCCGGTCGGGAAGTCCGGGCCCTTGATCTCGCGCATGACCGCCTCGAGGGTCTCCTCGCGCCCCGCGTCCGGGTGCGCGAGCACCCACTGGGCGGCCGCGGCCACCTCGCGCAGATTGTGCGGCGGGATGTTCGTCGCCATCCCGACCGCGATCCCCGAGGAACCGTTGACGAGCAGGTTCGGGAACCGGCTCGGCAGGACCTCCGGCTCCATCGTCTTGCCGTCGTAGTTCGGCTTGAAGTCGACCGTGTCCTGGTCGATGTCGCGCACCATCTCCACCGACAGCGGCGCCATCTTGCACTCGGTGTACCGCGGGGCGGCCGCGGGGTCGTCCCCGGGGCTGCCGAAGTTGCCCTGCCCCTGCACGAGCGGGTAGCGCATCGACCAGTCCTGCACCAAGCGGACCAGGGCGTCGTAGATCGCGCTGTCACCGTGCGGGTGGTATTGACCCATGACGTCACCGACGACCCGGCTGCACTTGTTGAAGCCGCGGTCGGGGCGGTAGCCGCCGTCCCACATCGCATACAGCACCCGCCGGTGCACCGGCTTGAGCCCGTCCCGCACGTCCGGCAGCGCCCGGGACACGATGACCGACATCGCGTACTCGATGTAGCTCTGCTGCATCTCGGTGTTGAGGTCGCGCGACTCGACCCGATCGGTCCCCGGAAGCGTGCCCGTCACGTCGTCGTCACTCATGACTCGTCCTTCATCTCACCACTACATTCAGTCCGGTTCACTGCCCACCCCGTATGCCGGCCGCCGGTGTCCGCGTCAAGCCCACCCGGCGCACCCGTCATACGCATCAGATGTCGAGGAAGCGCACGTCGCGCGCGTTCCGCTGGATGAACGACCGCCGCGACTCGACGTCCTCGCCCATCAGGATCGAGAAGATCTCGTCGGCCGCCGCGGCGTCGTCGAGGGTCACCTGGAGCAGGACCCGGTGGTCGGGGTCCATCGTGGTCTCCCAGAGTTCGGAGTAGTCCATCTCGCCCAGACCCTTGTAGCGCTGGATCGGGTTGTCCTTGGGCAGCCGCCAGCCCTTGCTCTGGCCCAGGGCGATCAACGCGTCGCGCTCGCGGTCGGTGAACGCGAACTCGTGCGTCGCATTGGTCCACTTGAGCCGGAAGAGCGGCGGCTGGGCGAGGTAGACGTAGCCGGCCTCGATGAGCGGCTTCATGAACCGGAAGAGCAGGGTGAGCAGCAGGGTGCGGATGTGCATGCCGTCGACGTCCGCGTCGGCCATCAGCACGATCTTGTGGTAGCGCGCCTTGTCGAGGTCGAAGTCCTCGCCGATCCCGGTGCCGAAGGCGGAGATCAGGGCCTGGACCTCCTGGTTGGCCAGGGCCTTGTCGAGGCGGGCGCGCTCGACGTTGAGGATCTTGCCGCGGATCGGGAGGATCGCCTGGGTGTGCGGGTTGCGGCCGCGCACGGCCGACCCCCCGGCGGAGTCACCCTCGACGATGAACACCTCGGAGATGGCCGGGTCCTTGGCCTGGCAGTCGCGCAACTTTCCGGGCAGGCCACCGGACTCGAGAACGCGCTTGCGGGTGGCCTCTCGGGCCTTGCGGGCGGCCAGCCGGGCGGTCGCGGCCTGGATCGCCTTGCGGACGATGTCCCGGCCCTCGCTCGGGTGCCGCTCGAGCCAGTCGCCGAACTCCTCGGTCATGGCGCGCTGGACGAAACCCTTGACCTCGGAGTTGCCGAGCTTGGTCTTGGTCTGCCCCTCGAACTGCGGCTCGGCAAGCTTGACCGAGATGACCGCGGTCAGGCCCTCGCGGACGTCATCGCCGGTGAGGTTGTCGTCCTTGTCCTTGAGCAGGTTCTGCTTGCGCGCGAAGTCGTTGACCAACTTGGTCATCGCCGCGCGGAAACCCTCCTCGTGGGTGCCGCCCTCGTGGGTGTTGATCGTGTTGGCGTAGGTGTGGACCGACTCGTTGTAGGCGGTCGTCCACTGCATCGCGATCTCGAGCGACAGCGAGCGCCCCTCGTCCTCGGACTCGATGCTGATGATCTCGGGGTGCACCGGCTCCGACTTCTTCGAGCCGACGAGGTGCTTGACGTAGTCGACGAGCCCGTCCTCGTAGCGGTAGGAGACGGTGCGCGCCGTCGTCCGCTTCACCTCGCCGTCGGCCCCGGTGTCCTCGGAGTCCACGACCTCGGCGATGTCGGCGTCGACCCCGTCGAGATCCAGGTCGTAGTCGGCGTCGTCGCGGTCGGCGCGAGTCGCCCGCTCGATCCGCTCGTCGACCAGCGTGATGGTCAGCCCCTTGTTGAGGAAGGCCATCTGCTGGAAGCGGGCGCGGATCGTCTCGTAGTCGTAGTGCGTGGTCTCGAAGATGTCCGGGTTGGCCCAGAAGGTGACCGTCGTCCCGGTGGCCTCGGTCGCCTCGTCACGACGGAGCGGACCGGTCGGCACCCCGTGGTCGAAGGACATCCGGTGGGCGAAGCCCTTCTGCCGGACGCACACGTCCATCCGGCTGGAGAGCGCGTTGACGACCGAGGAGCCGACGCCGTGCAGGCCGCCGGAGACCTTGTACCCGCCACCGCCGAACTTGCCACCGGCGTGCAACTGGGTGAGCACCAACTCGACGGCACTGACGCCCTCGGTCGGGTGGATGTCGGTGGGGATGCCTCGGCCGTTGTCCTTGACCCGGACGCTGCCGTCCTCCCGCAGGGTGACATTGATGGTGTCCGCATGCCCGGCCAGCGCCTCGTCCACCGAGTTGTCGACGATCTCCCAGACCAGGTGGTGCAGGCCGCGCTCACCGGTGGACCCGATGTACATGCCGGGCCGCTTACGCACCGCCTCGAGACCCTCAAGGACCGTGATGGCCGACGCGTCGTATGCCGGGTCGTCCCCCGCCGGGGGGGTGGGGGACGTCGGGGTCGGGATGGGCTGGTCAGCCGACAAGCGGAACTCCTGGTGAAGACGTGGTCACAAGTGCGCAACAGCGACCGCCGGGCCGGATGGCCCGAGCCGGCGCGACGGCCACTCGTCATGAACAACGCCCCACGGTGACCTGACCAGAGCCATGACCACATGAGGGCGTGGAACTGGGAACATTCTACGGGTCGCGGCCGACAGAACCGGCCATCCCCGGCCCGTGCGGGCGGATTTCCCCGGCGTTCTGGTCGGTCGTGACTCCCCATACGGTCCGGGGGGGCCTCGGCGGCCCCAGAACGGATGGAGGCCAAGGACCCGAATCGGTCTCCCCGGCGTGTCGACTGGACAATCCGCGTCCATCGTCACCAGAACGTCATCGAAATCATCCGTTCGGACCCCCCTTGACCTCTTCACGGGCCACTAAGGTGGCCGAAGTGCCTCCGTTGGGGGGAGTCACCGAGCACCCGGCTCTTCTCGGGATAAGTAAGGTCTTCAGATGACCCACGAACACTCTTCCGACCCGCGGTCGGGCCACCGCGTCAGTCGACGCACGGTCGCTGCTGGCTTGGCTTGGACCGCTCCGGTGGTCGCCATCGCCGCCGCGGCTCCCTCCATGGCGTCCTCGGGCGCCATTCCCACGGTCGTACCCGGGGGTACCTGCAAACTCCCCGGAGGCAGCTGTCCCAACCTCAAGGACTACCTGTTCCAGCTGTTGATCACGAACTCGGATACGCAGGCGGTCTACCTGTACACCGGGGGGGTCTATCCCACCTACGGGCCGAGTGTCACGATCAACCCGCCGAACTACACGCTCACCTACGCGGGTGCGTCCGTCGGTGCCACCACCTACGCCCCCGGCCAACCGATCCTGTTGCCCGCCGGTGCCACCACCACCGTGCTCTTGGATGCAGGGATCAACTCGAACAGCGCCAACCTGGCTGGGTATGTCGTGACCGTCATGTTCCAGTGGGGACACACGTCGGACCCCACGCTCGACACGGACCACGTGAACAATCCGGTCATCGCGGTCATCAACGTGGACGCGACTCCGCCGTGCGCGAACTGCACCATCTGACCTGAACCGATCGCAGGGACGCCCTCACCCATCGGGTGAGACCTCCGTCCGTATGAGGTGACGGCAGGGCAGACTGGGTCGGTGTCGACAACGGAGTACCCCGCGGTCTCCGCAGCCGACACCTCGGGCACCTCGGGCACCTCGTGGGTCGACGCGGTCGATCAGGGCATCCGCACCTCGCTTGCGGTGGTCGCCGGCCTGGGGATCGTGTCCACGGTCGCCATCACGCCCCCGTTCTTCCCGCACCCCTCGGTCACGGCGCTCGTCGGTCTGGGTCTGATCGGTCTCGGTCAGGCCCTGATCGTGCTGGTCCTGTGGCGGTTGCCCCGTTCGTGGGGTGCCGCTCTCACGGTTTTCGCGCTCACGGTTGCCGGTCTCGTGCTCGCCGTCGCGGCGATGACCCCCCAGCCGAGCCTGTCCGACACCTGGTGGCCCCGATCGATCCTCGTCACGGTTCCGGCCTTCCTCATCCTCGGCCACCGTCGCGGCTGGACGCTGGCGCTCGGGGTCATCGGGGCCAACACCCTCGTGCGCCTCCTCGCCTGGCAGCCGAATCCCACAATGCTCGCGTTGACGAGGTTCCAAGAGGTGGCGGCCGAGCTCGGCCAGATCCTCTCCTTCGCGGCGATCGCCTTCATCGCCGGTCGGGTGACGACCGCCGCAGCCCACGATGCCGACGTGGCGGTCGCGGCGAGCCGGCGCCTGCGCGACCAGGAGGCCTCCGGTCGCCTCGAGGAGACCCGGAGCGGGGAGGCCGACCGGTTCGTTCATGACGAGGTGCTCCACACCTTGCGCATGGTCGCGATGGAGCGCTCCGTGATTCCAGCAACCGCCGCACTCGAGGCGGCCCGGCGACTGCGTCGGATCCTGGAGATCCAGCAGCAGGCGCCGACCGACCACGGGTTGCTCGACGAGATCCGTCAGCTCATCCGTGACCTGCCGTTGCGTGTCACCGTGACCGGACCCGAGGGCATCTCGCTGCCGCGGGACGTCGCCCAGGGACTCGGTCTGACCATCCGCGAGTGCTTGCGCAACGTGGTCAAGCACGCCGGCACCACCGAGGCCGAGGTGACCGTGCGTCGAAGCGGTTTCGCCCTGTCGGTGACGATCACCGACGAGGGTCGCGGCTTCGACCCCGCGCTGCTCGCCGGGCGGCTGGGACTGCGCGAATCGGTGATGGGTCGGATGGCCGACGCGGGAGGCAGCGCTCGGATCGTCAGTGCCGAAGGCCGGGGCACAACGGTCTACCTGCGATGGAGTCCCATTCCGATGTCTCGGTATGCCCCCCGCGAGATCGGAGGGGGTGCCGTGTCGGAGTTGTTCCCGTCGATCGGCCTGGTCATCGCGCCCGTCTTCGTCCAAGGGTTGTGGGCGGCCATGCTCCTGGGTGGGCACGTCCGCCTCCCCGCGGTCGACGTGGTCCTCTCCGTGGCGACCGCGCTCCTGGGCGCCTTGGGGGTTCGCCAGGGACTGCGGTCCGGAATGCGGGCCTGGCAGTCCGTCGCGCTGGGGCTGTTCGCGTGGGCCTGCACGATCGTCAACGTCCTGCTGCTCCCGGTCGACTCCGTCCACCCCAGGCTGTTGTGGCTGGTCATCATGGCCACGGGGTTACCGTCGGTCATCTCCTTGTTCCGCCCGCTCAAGGAGGCCGTGATCGTCGGGGTGGGCATCTCGGTCCTCACCCTGATCACCCTCCTGGTCTGCCAGCCGAACGCGCCGCTGGCACCCAACACAACCGTCCTGATGTCGCCCTTGATCACGATCGGCATCGCGTTCGTCGTCCGCCGCCTCGTCGACCGGTGCGCCTTCGAGATCTGGACCAACGAGGAGCGCCTGCGGGACGCCACGTCGGGCCTGAACGGCGGCGAGTACTTCACCACGCGGCTCGAGCAACGGCTGCTCGGCAGCAAGTCGATGCTCGTCGAGTTCCTCGACCATGTCGTCGCACACCCTTCGACCCTCGAGGACGAGGCCACCCGAGAACAGGCCGACCGGCTGGAACGCGGCCTGCGAGACGTCATCGCCCTCTCGGTCGATCCGGCGTTGGGCAGCGCCCTGACCCGGCTTCGCCTGGGCGGCTGGACGCTGCGCAGCCGCTGGGGCGAGCAGGTGCCAAGCACCATCCAGCAGGGCATGGCTCAGGCCCTCGACCACCTCCCGGCCACGGCCCCGACGCATGAGGGGATCGCCCCCTCGATCACCCTCACGGCCACCCAGACCCCGCTCGGCTGGCGGTCGAGCCTGCTCGTTCGACCCGCCGTCGGCGAGTGGGTCGATGACTTCGCGCCGGGTGCACCCTGGCAGGTGCATCGGGACGACGGCCTGCACGCCGTGAGTCTGGCGCCCATGAACTCGGCGGGCCACCCTGGGCCTCGCCACCTGGCAGGAGTCTCGACATGACCACCGAGATCATTGCGGTCGACGACCACCCGATCGTCGTCGAGGGTCTGATGTCCCTCCTCAGCCGTGCGGACGCCTCATTCCGGCTCGTCCGCGCCACCCCGGGCTGGCCGGGGTTGGAGCGGGCGCTCGACGACGAGGGCCTGACGCCCGACCTGGCCCTGGTCGACCTGCATCGCGACGACGGCACCGCGCCGGAGGCCGCGGTGATCGGACTCGTCGCACGCGGCATACCGGTCGTCATCCTCACCTCGGAACTGCGCCCCGTACCGATCAGGCGCGCGGTCGAGGCCGGGGCGCTCGGCCTGGCCCTGAAATCGGACCCGGTCGAACAGATCCTCGAGGTGCTTCGGGGGGCACTGTCCGGGGAGTTCCACTGCAGCAGCGACCTGGCGTTCGTCCTCGTCTCCGACCCGCAGATCCACGCCAAGTTGGCCCCCCGGGAGATCGAGGCACTCTCCCTGCTGGCCGACGGCTGGCCACGCAAGACGGTCGGGGCGCACATGCAGCCGCCGGTCTCGACGTCGACCGTGATCACCTACATCAATCGCGCGGTCGAGCGTTACCGCGACCTCGGCCGAGAGGTCGGAACGAGCGCCGACGCGGTCCGTGAAGCCATCGCGGACGGCTTCCTCGACGCGCCGCACCGGGTGCCCCCGAAGGACGACTGACGCGAGACCCGCTCGTTCGCCAACGGCGTGCTGAACGCGAGTTACACCTACACCGACGCGGCCGGTCTCGCCCAGCCGGTCACCGTACCGGTGAGCTTCTCCTCCGTCCTGCCCTGCTGAGCCCGGCCGGGCCCCACCTCACCCCTGGAGCGTCCGATCGAAGAGGGTGCGCACGCGATCGGGGATGGCCGGTTCGGCCATCGACACCTCCAGGGGCGGGTGGGCGCACGACACGTCATAGGTGAAGGCGTCCGGGTGGGTGGGCGCGGGCGCGTCGGCCAGCGCCCGCAACTGCTCCGGCGCGGCCAGCAGTCGTTGCCAGTGCTGTTCGTCACGGGTCGGCAGGGCACCGAGGGCCACCGTGCGCTCGGTCACGAGCCCGGCGAGCCCACCCGAGCGGCGCACCTGGATCTCGGTGTCCTTCGGCACGCGCCGGGGCGCGCCCGGAGACGGGTTCCCCGTTCCACCCGATCCCGTCGTCCGGCGCCGCACCCGTCGGGACGCGGAGGGCGCCTCCGCGACCCCCACGGTCCGCCAGGCCTGGGCGACCGCCCGGGCCTCGCGCGACCCGGCCCCGAACTCGGACTCCGCCGCGACCCTGGTGAGCCGCGCGAAGGTCGCGAAGTCGCAGTCGGCGGCAATGTCGCCGGTGATCGCGGCATACCAGATCTCACCGGCACCCACCCACGCCGGGCCGCCGAGCGCCTTGGCGACCAGGACGAAGGCGCGGTTCGGGATGCCGGAATTGACGTGCACCCCGCCGTTGTCCGCGTCGGTGACAACGAAGTCCCGCCAGTGGCCCGGCTGCGGGTCACGACCGAGCCGCGGGTCGTCATACGCCGTCCCGGGGTGGGCCATGTCGCGCAACGCGCGGCCCTTGACTCCGGGTGCGAGCAGGTCCGCCCCGACCAGCCAGTCGGCCTCGTCGGCGTCCTGGCCGAGCAGGTGCTGCTTGACCAGGACACCGAAGACGTCGGAGATCGACTCGTTGAGGGCTCCGGACTGGCCCTCGTAGTTCAGCCCCGAGGTGTACTGGGTGACTCCGTGGGCCAGTTCGTGCCCGATCACGTCGAGGCTGCGGGTGAACGGGAGGAAGATCTCGCCGTCGCCATCACCGAAGACCATCTGGCGACCGTTCCAGAACGCGTTGTCGTAGCCGCGCCCGTAGTGCACGGTCGCCACCAGGGGCAGCCCCTTGTCGTCGAGGCTGTTTCGCTCGTATGCCGTCCGCCACAGTTCCCAGGTCGCCCCGAGCCCGTCGTAGGCCTGGGTCACCGCCGGATCAGTCGTGGGTGCATCCCCTTCGCGGCGCACCCGGTCGCCCGGCAGGTCGCGACCGCCACGGGCGTCATGGATGGTCCGGGAGGGTGCATCGGCGCTCGCACGGCGCGGAGTACCGGCGCTCGGCGACGGTGCCGTGGTGAGCGCAGGGCGGTCGGGACTCACGACATCGGCGGTGTGGCGCTCGTCCCGGAGTTCCTGGTCGTGCGCCAGGGTCGCCCGGGCCCGATCCTCGATGGCCTGATCGCCCGAGCGGGCCAGAGCTTCGAGAACGTAGGGCGGGACGAACGCGCACCGATGGCTCACCATGGGTCCACTGTCCCCGAGAGCGCCGACAGCCGCGACTCCAGCCAACCCGAGTTGAGTGCGCGCGTGGGGGCCAGGGCCCCCACGCGCGCACTCAACTCGGGTTGGAGAAAGTCTGCGGTGCACAATCCGCCAATTCGTGGTTTGATCAGGGGGAGCGATGACGGACTGCAGCCCGAGTCGCTTACGCCGCGAGGGTCGCCCCCATCGACCTGCGGCACACCCCCTGGCAGGGGCAGTGGGGGCGGCACGATCACGATCGTGCCGCCCCCACTGGTGTGCCCGGGCCCCGCGGTCCGGCCCTCCGGTGCCGCCAAGCGGTCCGGGCCCGGCAACGCAGCCCCGCTGCCCGGGTGCGCGAGCGGGTCAGCGCTTGATCTGCATGACGACGGCCTTGGGCTCGGTGAAGAACTCGCGGCTGAAGTTGCCGCCCTCACGCCCCACGCCACTGTCGCCGACGCCACCGAAGGGCGTGCGCAGGTCGCGGATGAAGAAGCAGTTGACCCAGACCGTGCCGGCGCGCAAGCGGCTGGCGACCCGGTGGGCGCGGGAGAGGTTCTCCGTGAAGAGCATCGCGTTCAGGCCGTAGCGGGTGTCGTTGGCCAGGTGGACGGCCTCCTCCTCGGTGTCGAAGGAGTTGACGATGCAGACCGGTCCGAAGATCTCCTCGCAGTAGGGGGCCGCGTCCAGGGCCAGGCCGTCGATGATCGTCGGGCGGACCACCCAGGAACCGTCGTCCGCCACCCCACCGGTGTGGATGGTCCCCCCGAGGTCGCGGGCAGCGTCGATGTAGGAGACGACCTTGTCGAAGTGCCGCTTGCTGGCCAGGGCCGAGAACCGGGTCGCCGGGTCGAAGGGGTCACCGATCGTGAGCTGCTCGGCGGCCGCGACGAACCGGGTCATGAACTCGTCGTAGATGTCCCGGTGGACGAACAACCGCGACCCGGCGAGACAGATCTGGCCGGCGTTGCGGAAGATCGCCTCGACCGCCCAGTAGATCGCGTTGTCGAGGTCGGCGTCGGCGAAGACGATGTTGGCCCCCTTGCCGCCGAGCTCGAGTGAGACCGGGGCCAAATGCGTTGCGGCAGAGGCCATCACGTGCTTGCCGGTGGTCGACGAGCCGGTGAAGGTGACCCGGTCGACCCGGTCGTCGCCGGTGATCGCCGAGCCGGCCGGCATACCGTGGCCATTGAGCACGTTCAGGACGCCCGGCGGGAACCCTGCCTCCACGGCGAGGCGACCCAGCAGGGTGACCGACGCCGGGGTGTCCTCACTCGGCTTGATGATGCACGTGTTGCCCCAGGCGATCGCGGGGGCGATCTTCCAGGTGGCCATCATCAGCGGAAAGTTCCACGGCGAGATCGCGGCGACGACCCCGGCCGGACCGAACTCGCTGTAGGAGTGGTGGCCGCTGTCCATCGGGAAGACCTCGCCGACGTGGTCTCGCTGGTGGTCGGCGAAGAAGCGGAAGTTCCACACTGACCGGGCGACGTCGTGCTTGGCCTGCTCGAACGGCTTGGCCATGTTCGTCGAGTCCAGGCGGGCCAGGTCGTCGGTGCGGGCCTCCATGAGGTCGGCGAGCCGGTGGATCGCCGCAGCCCGCTCGACACGGCCCATCCTCGGCCACGGGCCCTCGTCGAAGGCCTTTCGGGCGCTCGTGATCGCGGCGTCGGCATCCTTCTCACCGCCCTCGGCGGCCTGGGCCCACACCTGACGGGTCCACGGATTCCAGACGTCGAACCGCTGGCCGTCGATCGACTCGACTTCCTCGTTGTCGATGATGTGCCCGAAGAACTGCATCTCGCTCATGCGCTCCACTCTCCGCCGGGTGCCGGGCCGGTCGCGAGGAATGTTTCCCGCTGCGGAACACCCCGCGCGAGCGGGTGTCGCGGCGCGGCTCGCTGGTCAGGCGGGGCCGTTCGACCGATGGGTATGCCGTGGGCTCACCCGCGCGGGTCGGGTGCCCCGTGCTTCTCGGCGATGGTGACGTCGCCGGCCGCGAAGTGCGTGGTGGGCACCTCGCGGAGGACGACCCGGATCGACTCGCGGGGGGCCTGGACGGCTGCCTCCGCGGCATCGGTCAGGGCCGTGATGAGGGTCCGCAACTGCGCCGGCGTGCGGCCCTCGACCAGGGTGACCTCGATGAGCGGCATCAGGCGGGCACCCCCCCATTGACGAAGCAGGAGCCCAGGTTGGTGAAGTGCACGGCGATCGAGGAGCCCGGGGGCGCGAAGACCGCATCGGTCATCCCCCCGGTCAGCACGATCATGCCGGCCTCGATGGCGTGCCCGCGCCGGGTCAGGTCGTTGGCGGCCAGGGCGAGCGCCTCGCCCGGATGCCCTTGCACCGCAGCACCGGTCGCCGAGTCGACGATCTGCCCGCCCACCTCGACGAGGACGCCCTCGAGGGCCAGGTCGATCGAGCTCGGGTGCACGCCGATTCCTCCGGTGACGAAGAAGCCGGAGCTCGCGTTGTCGGCCGCGACGTCCCCGGCCGTGAAGCGGAAGTCCTGGTAGCGGCTGTCGATGATCTCGAACCCGCCGTACACGGTCTCGACCGCCGCCATCGCCCGGGCGCAGGACACTCCCGGGCCCTCGAGCCGATCGCCCATGACAAAGACGATCTCCGGCTCGATCCGGGGGTGGATCAGTCGCGCCTGCGGCACCGGATCACCGGCGGGCAGGATCATCGCGTCGGTCAGCCACGCGACGAACGGGAAGTGCACGCCCATCCGCTGCTGTTTGGCCCGGCTGGTCAGGCCGAGCTTGACCCCGATCAGCTGCTCGCCCCGATCGAGGCGCCTGGCCAGATTGAGGTCCTGGATCGCATACCCCGTGTCGAGGTCGAGCTCGGGCCAATCGTCGGTGAACGGCGGGCGCTCGCGCCGCTCGTCCTCACAGCGCAATAACTCGGCCGCCACCGACTCGATCGTCCAGTTCGCCTTCGCCTTGCCCGACGCCGCCCTGGGGGACGCCGCCTTGGAGGCCGCCGCGGAGCCCGGCTTGCGCGTACTCGTCGCCATCAACGCACTCCTGCCGCCGCGAGATCGCCCAGCTCCTGCTCGTTGCGCAGCTGCAGGGCGATGTCGATGATCATGTCCTCCTGGCCGCCGACGTAGCCGTACTCCCCGACCTTCTGCAGGATCGCGTGGGCCGGGACGCCGTAGCGCTCGGCCGCCCGCTCGGCGTGCAGCAGGAAGCTCGAGTAGACCCCGGCATACCCCTGGGTGATCGAGGCCCGATCCATCCACGGAAGCCGCGGGATGAAGGGGCGCACGACGTCCTCGGCGGCGGAGAGCACCTCGCCGAGGTCGACGCCGGTCCTGATCCCCATCCGCTCGAAGGTCGCGGCCAACACCTCGGTGGGGGAGTTGCCGGCGCCGGCTCCGAGCGCACAGAGCGCGCCGTCGATCTGCTTGGCGCCGGCCTGGTAGGCCAGGACCGAGTTCGCGATGCCCAGCGACAGGTTCTGGTGGCCGTGGAACCCCACCTGTGCGCCGTCGCGCCCGATCTCGTCGATCACGGCCTGGATCCGTTCCTGCGCATCGGAGAGGACCAGGGCCCCGGCCGAGTCGACGACATAGACGCACTCCGCGCCGGCGTCGACCATGATCCGCGCCTGTTCGGCGAGCTTCGTCGGCGACGCCCGGTGCGAGAGCATGAGGAAGCCGACGGTCTCCATGCCGAGCCGGCGCGCCTCCCCGAAGTGCTGGATCGAGACGTCGGCCTCGGTGCAGTGGGTGGCGATCCGGGCCACCGAGGCACCCATCGCGTGCGCCTTCTGCAGGTGGTGCACGGTGCCCAGCCCGGGCAGCATGAGGATGGCGATCTTCGCCTGGGTAGCCTCCTCGACAGCGGCCTTGATGAGCTGGAACTCGTCGACCTTGCTGAAGCCGTAGTTGAAGCTCGAGCCGCCGAGGCCGTCACCGTGCGAGACCTCGATGACCTGCACACCGGCCCGGTCCAGCGCCGAGACGACGCCACGCACCTGCTCCTCGGTGTATTGGTGCGCCATCGCGTGCGACCCGTCACGCAGTGTCGAGTCGGTGATCCGCAGGTCCCGCTCGCCACCGCCGGTGGGTGTCTGCTCGAGCACCTCGGTCTCGGTCACCGCGCGGTTGACTTTGGGGGCGTCCTCGGGACGAATGGTCATGTCTCCCATGGCTGTTCAGACTCCAACCTTCTCGGTGTCGGTCTCGACGGCACCGGGGGTCTCCCCGAGGTCGGCCGAGGACTTCCAGGACGTCTCGACCCCGAGCTTGCGGGCGATCATGATGTCGCCGACCCGGGCGGCCGCGGCCGTGATGATGTCGAGGTTGCCGGCATAGTCCGGCAGGTAGTCGCCGCGCCCCTTGACCTCGATCGGCACGAAGATCCGTCCCATTCCACGCCAGGTCTCGCGGGCGTGGTCGAACTGTGGTTCGGCGCGCAGGTGGTACCCCGGGACGTACTCCTGCACGGTGGCGACCATCGCGTGCACCGAGGCCAGGATCCGGTCCTGGAGGTCGCCGGGCTCGGCGGCCTCGGGCGGGATCGCGCAGAAGACCGAGTTGCGCATCATCAGCGGCGGCTCGACCGGGTTGAGGATGATGATCGCCTTGCCCTCGGTGGCCCCTCCGATCGAGGAGACGGCCAGGGACGTGGTCTCGGTGAACTCGTCGATATTTGCCCGGGTGCCCGGGCCGGCGGACTTCGAGGAGACCGAGGCGACGATCTCGGCATACGGCACGTCGACGACCGACGAGACCGCCGCGACCATCGGCACGGTCGCCTGGCCACCGCAGGTGATCATGTTGACGTTCATCGCGTCGAGGTTGAACTCCAGGTTGACCGGCGGACAGATCAGCGGGCCGACCATCGCCGGGGTGAGGTCGACGGCGAGGATCCCGGCCTCGGCGTAGCGCGGCGCGTTGGCGGCGTGGGCCTTCGCCGAGGTGCACTCGAAGACGATGTCCGGGAGGTCGTCCTGGGCGAGCAGCCAGTCGACCCCCTCGTGACTGGCTTCGAGGCCGACGGAGGCGGCGCGACGGAGCCCGTCACTGGTCGGGTCGACCCCGATCATGTAGCGCGGCTCGATGATCTCGCTGCGACGCATCAGCTTGAACATCAGGTCGGTGCCGATGTTGCCGGGGCCGACGATGGCGGCGGTTCCTTTGGTGGTCACGGGTGGCCGTCCTTGTCCTTGCAGGTATGCCGTGGGGCTGGGGTCAGACGAAGCGCGCGGTCACGGAGCCGAGGCCCGCGAAGGTCGCGGTGAAGGTGTCACCCGGTGCGATGGGGACCATGGCGCACAACGCACCGGGGAGAACGACGTGGCCGGCCTCGAGGACGATGCCGCGGGCGCCGACCGTGTTGGCGAGCCAGACGAGCGAGTTGATCGGCGAGCCGAGGACGGCGCCCCCGGCGCCGGTGCCGACGACCTGGCCGTTGCGGTGCAGCACTGCGCCACCGAGTCGAAGGTCGATGTCGGCCAGGGCGGTTGGCGTGGAGCCGAGCACGACCGCACCGCTGCTCGCGTTGTCCGCGATCGTGTCGAAGAGGCCGATCTTCCAGTCCTTGATCCGGGAGTCGACGAGTTCGAGGGCCGGCAGGACGAAGTCGACGGCCGCGATCGCCTCGTGGACGGTGACGCCGGGCCCCTGGAGCGGCTTCTTGAGGACGAAGGCCACCTCGGGCTCGATCCGCGGCTGGATGAACTTCTCGGTCGGGATCGGCATGTGCTCCAGGTGGAAGAAGTCGTCGAGCAGGTGGCCGTAGTCGGGTTCTGAGACGCCGAGCAGGCGCTGCATGGCGGCGCTGGTCAGGCCGACCTTGTGGCCCTTGACGGTGCGACCGGCGCTGGTCAGCTCGTGCATCTGGAGGAGTTGGATCGCGTAGGCGTCCTCGAGGACCATGTCCGTGTGGGTCGCGGTCAGCGGCGCGATCGGTCGGCGGGTCTGGTACGCCTCGAGGAGCCGAGCGGCTGCCTTGGCGCGGGTGAGCTGGTCCACCATTCACCTTTCCGTGGCGGGGGTGGCCATCGATCGGCCACAGTCGACAGTAGATCCGGGCCGGATTCGTCGACGTTGACGTTCCGGAGACGAGAACCCGTGGGACCCGCAGGGGCCTTGCGCGGGAGTTGCCTCAGCCGCCGAGGCTCTTGGTGATCCGGCGGGAGGCGGCGGTGAGCAACGGAACGAGCCGGTCGATCGACGGCTCGACGCTTTCACTGGGACCGAAGACCGACACGCTCGCGACGGCCACCCGCCGGGAGAGCACCGGCACGGCCACCGAAGAGCTCCCCTCGAAGGACTCGCTGTGCGAGACGGCATACCCGACCCGCCGGGCCTGGTCGATGACCCGCACCCAGTCCGCCATCGTGCGCACCGTCCCGGTGACCCGCGGGGGGAAGCCCGCGGCGACCCGCTCGGCATACGCCTGGGCGTTGAACGCGGCGATCGCCTTGCCCGAGCTGGTCGTGTGCGAGGGCAGGCGGCGCCCGAAGTGGCCGAGGATGCGCACCCCGTCGCGGTTCTCGAGACGCTCGACGAAGACGACGTCGGGGCCGTCGGGGACCCCGAAGTTCACCGTCAGACCGGTGACCTGGTGCACGTGCCGGAGCACGGGCAGGGCGACGTGGCGCAGCTCGTTGCGGGCGTGGGCGAGCTGCCCGAGCTCGAAGAGGTGCAGGCCGAGACGGTAGAGCCCGGAGTTGTGGTCCTGCTCGACGAAGCCGCGGGAAACGAGCGTCGTCAGCAGACGGTGGGCCGTGGACTTGGCGACCCCGAGCTTGCGGGCGACATCACTCACGCCGAGTTCGGTGTCGACGGCGAAGCACTCGAGGACGTCGAGCGCGGACCCGACCGACTTCAGGCCGGCGTGGTCATCGGCGGGGCTGTGTCGTTTGGGGGTGGTCGAACACCAGGCCTCGTCGGCACTGCTCATGGGACTCCTTCGTCCGGGCGAGGGCCCGAAACCCGTCGCGGACGGTGGGCTTGGCGGTTCCCTTACGGTCCCGCGTGGCGTGTGGTTCGATCAAGGCATGCGTTCCACTGTGCGGAATGGAGTCCTGGAACGGGCGGCGGGCCTGCTCGGCGCGTTCGACGAGCACCGGGGGGTGCTCACCCTGGCCGAGCTGTCCCGACGCGCCGACCTGCCCAAGCCCACGGTCCACCGGCTCGCCGCGCAGCTCGTGGCCCTGCGGCTGCTGGACCGGGCCGAGAACGGGTATCGGCTGGGTATGTGGCTCTTCGAGTTGGGCGAGTTGGTGCCCCAGCACCGCACCCTCTCGCAGGCCGCGCTGCCGATCATGACGGACCTCTTCGAGGCCACGCGACAGCGGATCCATCTGGCGGTGCTCTCCGGGATCGACGTCGTCTACGTGGAGATCGTCGGCGGAGCCGGCATGCGCGTCGGGTCACGCCCCGGTGGCCGGCTCCCCGCGCACGCCACCGGTGTCGGCAAGGCGATCCTCGCCTACTCACCGGCCGCGGTCGTGCGTGAGCGGGTCGAGGCAGGGCTGCCGCGGATGACCTCGCGCACCATCACCACCCCGGGGGCGCTCGACGCCGAACTGCGCAAGATCCGCTCGCACGGCATGGCCCTGGACCTCGAGGAGTCGACGATCGGGCTGTCCTGCGTCGCCGCCCCGGTCTTCGGATCGGACCGGAAGGTGGCCGCCGCCCTCTCGCTCACCGGTGCCACTGCCCGCTTCGACCCCGGCACCCTCGGGCCAGCGGTACGCACGGCCGCGTTCACCCTCAGCCGGGTGCTGCGCGAATCCGGCCTCTGATGCAGGGCGGTCAGGCGTCGGCCGGGTTCGCGTCCTGACGGGCGAGCGGGATCTCCTCGTCCAGGGACATCCGCAGCGGACGGCGCCAGCCACGGGTGAGGACGAGCATGATGCCGATGCCGATGATGAGCCAGATCAGGCCGTAGTTGAAGGAGTCCGGAGACAGGTTGATCCAGAGCACCAGGGTCGACATCACGCCCAGGGCGGGGAGGATGATGTTGGTGACGATCTCCTTCGGGGTCCGAACCTGCTTGCCGCGCAGGGCGAACCAGACGATCACCGTGAGGTTGACGAACGTGAAGGCCATCAGCGCGCCGAAGTTGATCAGCGCGGCCACGAAGTCGAGGTTGAGCGGGATCGCCAGGAGCGAGACCACGCCGACGAAGACGACCGCGATCGCCGGGGTGTGGAAGCGCGGGTTGACATAGGACAGGGACCGCGAGATCGGGCCACGGCCGTTGCGCCCCATCACATACAGCATGCGTGAGACGGATGCGTGGGAAGCCAGTCCCGAGGCGAGCGTGGCGGCGAAGGCGGCGGCGGTGAGGAAGGCCTTGAACAGGGTGCCGCCGATCATCTCCGCCATCTCCGGGAGCGCGCTGTTCTCCAAGGAGTCCTGGCTGAAGCCCTCCATCGTCGGGAAACGGGACTGGGCAAACCAGCCGGCGACGAAGAACACCGCCCCACCGATGAGCAGGGTGAGCAGGATCGCCCGCGGCACCGTGTTGGCGTCCTTGGCCTCTTCGGTGTACATCGTGATGGCGTCGAAGCCGATGAAGGAGAAGCAGACAATCGTCGCGCCCGTGATCACCGGCCCGAGGGTGGCCCCCTCATGCCAGAGTGGTCTGGTCGACAGGACCGTGCCATTGCCCTCACCCCGGGCCAGTTGACGCCAGGTCAGGATCACGAAGACGACGATGAGCACGATCGAGAACATCACGAGCACCCCATTGAGCCGTGAGGTGTTGCTCATGCTCACGAGCACCAGGCCGGTGACCGCGGCCACGACGATGACCACCCAGATCCACGGAGGAACGTCGGGGAAGAAGGCCTCCATGTAACTGCGCAGGATCAGCGCGTTGACCAGCGGCAACAGGAGGTAGTCCAGGAGTGAGGACCAGCCGATGACGAAGCCGACGTTGGGGTGGATCGTCTCGGAGGCATAGGTGTAGGCCGACCCGGCCGACGGGAAGATGCGCACCATCCGTCCATAGCTCACGGCCGTGAACGCCATCGCGACCATGGCCAGCAGGTAGGCCAACGGGACGACGAAGTTGGTCTCCTCGGAGACGATGCCGAAGGTGTCGAAGATGACTGTCGGCGTCATGTACCCCAACCCGAGCCCGACGATGGCTAGGGTCCCGAGCGAGCGCTTGAGGTGGGCGGAGGACGCGGTGGCGGTGCTCATGACGCGGACACCTCGTACTCGCGGGGCACGACGATCATCGGGACGGGCAGGACGTGGAGGATGTTGCTGGCCGAGGCACCGATGAAGATCTGGCGGGGGCCGGCCAAACGACTGGAGCCGACCATGACGATCTCGCCGTCCTCGAAGTCCAGTTTGCGGACCCCGTCCTCGAGGGACTTGCCCGAGCCGACGACCCCGGTCACGACCGGGCCGCCCTCCGCGTCGGGGAGGGCCTGTTTGGCCTGCTCGACGAGGATGTCGACGTGGCGTTGGCCGACGACCCGCTGCTCGTGACGATCGTCCTTGGTGCGCCCCTTCCCCAGCGGGAGGAGTGACATCAGGCGCAGCGGGACCTGCCACCGACCGGCCCACGAGATGGCGAGTTCGACGAGCGCCTCGGCGCCCGGGCGGGTGCCGGTGGCACAGGTGATCCGGGTGATCGCCGGTTGCCCCTCGTACTTCACCGGGGCCAGGGCCACCGGCACCGGCGACGCGTGCAGCAGCGCCGAGGCGTTGCCCCCGATGGAGAAGCGCCCGATCAGCCCTCGTTTGGCCGGACCGACGACGATGAGGCCCGCCGCCTCCCCGTAGTCGGGGTCGGTCGCGGTCAGCATCAGGCCCTCGGCGACCGTCTCGGCGCGCACCACATGGCCCTGGGCCGACACGCCTTCAGGGAGAATCGCCAGGCCTTGGTCGAGCCACTCGCGGGCGGTGGCCTCCAGCGCGGCGTTGAAGGCCTTGTCCGGCGAGTACATGTCGAACGTGGGGGTGTCCGGGGGCAGGACGACGACGAGATCGATGTGCGCATCCACCGCCCGCGCCATGGTCCACGCCAGATTGACGGCCGCAACTCCGCGGCGATTCGGCTTGTACCCCACGACCAGGCGCATGGCGCTCCTCTCGACGTCAGTGTCGGTCCGCGGTTGCGCAGTGCCGCGCCGGAGCCCGCGTGGTTGGCATGGTAGCGGCCCGGTTGACTCCCGTCGCCCGCTTGGGCAGGTCCGCCGGGTCCGTCGGGCCTCCGGGAAGCGGCTGGCTAGGTTGGGTCCATGAGCGAAGGCCTCCACCCCAACCTGCAGCCGATGTTCGACGCCGTGCTGGCCCGCAACCCCGGCGAGCCGGAGTTCCACCAGGCGGTGTACGAGGTGATGCTCAGCCTGACCCCGATCGCGGGCAAGCGAGAGGCCTACGCGCACTGGTCGATCCTCAAGCGGATCTGTGAGCCGGAGCGGCAGATCATCTTCCGGGTGCCCTGGCTCGACGACCGGGGGCGGGTCGAGATCAATCGGGGCTATCGCGTTGAGTTCAACTCCGCCCTCGGCCCCTACAAGGGTGGGCTGCGCTTCCATCCGTCCGTCAACCTCTCGATCATCAAGTTCCTCGGCTTCGAGCAGACCTTCAAGAACTCACTGACGGGTATGCCGATCGGCGGCGGCAAGGGCGGATCGGACTTCGACCCCAAGGGTCGTTCCGACGTCGAGGTCATGCGCTTCTGTCAGTCGTTCATGACCGAGCTCTACCGGCACATCGGCGAGTACACCGACGTCCCGGCCGGTGACATCGGCGTCGGTGGCCGGGAACTGGGGTACCTGTTCGGCCAGTACAAGCGGATCACCAACCGGTGGGAGTCCGGGGTGCTGACCGGCAAGGGCCTGACCTGGGGCGGTTCGCAGGTGCGCACGGAGGCGACCGGCTACGGGACCGTCTTCTTCGCCCGCGACATGCTCGCCGAGGTGGGCGAGACGCTCGAGGGCCGTCGGGTCGTCGTCTCCGGAGCCGGAAACGTCGCCGTGTATGCCGTCGAGAAGGTCCACCAGCTCGGCGGCCGGGTCGTCGCGGTGTCCGACTCGTCGGGCTACGTCGTCGACGAGACCGGGATCGACCTCGAGTTGCTCAAGGACGTCAAGGAGACCCGGCGTGAACGGCTGGGTGTGTATGCGCAGGAGCGGGGTTCGGCGGCCCGACTGGTCAGCGGTGGGTCGGTCTGGGACGTGCCCTGCGATGTGGCGCTGCCGTGCGCGACCCAGAACGAGCTGCCGGAGTCCGGGGCGAAATCGTTGGTGCAGAACGGCGTTCGGCTGGTCGCCGAGGGTGCCAACATGCCGACCACGCCGGGCGCGATGGCGCTGCTCCGCGAGGCGGGGGTGCTCTACGCGCCCGGCAAGGCCTCGAACGCCGGTGGGGTCGCCACCTCGGCGCTGGAGATGCAGCAGAACGCGAGTCGGGACTCCTGGGGGTTCGAGGAGACCGAGGCCAAGCTCGAGGAAATCATGGGTTCCATCCACCGGACCTGCGTGGAGACCGCCGAGGAGTACGGCCACCCCGGCGACTACGTCGTCGGCGCCAATCTGGCCGGCTACATCAAGGTCGCCGACGCGATGGTCGCCCAGGGCGTGATCTGAGGACCGGCGGGCCCGGGTCGGCGGGCCCGAGTCGGCGAGCCCGGATCGGCGAGCCCGGCCCCACGGCATACGAACCTGGGGTCACAAATCGGGGACCAACCCCACCCGGCACGACCAGAACGACGAACCTGGGGTCACAAATCGGGGACCAACCCCACCCGACACGACCAGAACGACGAACCTGGGGTCACAAATCGGGGACCAACCCCACCGGGCACGACCAGAACGACGAACCTGGCGTCACAAATCGGGGACCAACCCCACCCGGCACGACCAGAACGACGAATCTGGAGTCACAAATGGTGAGTGAGGGGGCGGCTCAGCGCTTGATCAGCGGGGAGTTCACGCCACCGGACTTGTCGCCCTCGTTGAAGAACTCCTCGCGATAGATGTCCCGCGGGAACAGTCGCTTGGACATCAGCGTCTTGAGCGCCGCCTCGACCATCAGCGGCGGACCGCACAGGTAGCCCTTGCACCCCGAGAGCGTCGCGTGGTCCTGCGCGATGACGTCGGTGACCATTCCGAACCCGTAGTCCGCGGGGTCCTCGCCGGCCGCGGCCACCTGGTCGGCGGTCTCCTCGGACAGGCACGGTCGGTAGGTGAACTGGGGATACTCGGCGGCCAGGGCGCGGAAGAAGTCCACGTCATACAGCCACTCGCGCGAGCGCCCGCCCTGGTACAGCGTCATCTCGCCCTCGTACTCGCCGTTCTCCAGCCCGTGCCGGAGCATCGCCTTGATCGGGGCCAGGCCGGTGCCGCCGGCGACCATGATCGTGTGGTTGTCCTCGTAGGTGTGCAGGACGAACCGACCGTAGGGACCGGACATCGGGAACTGGTCGCCGACGGTCAGATCCTTGAAGACCCAGCCCGCCGTGCCGCGACCACCGGGCACGAGCCGCACGTGGAACTCCAACCGGCGCGGCTCGCTCGGCGGGGAGGCGATCGACCAGGTCCGGTCCACCGCGCCGAGGCTGCCGTCGGGGGCGGACGGCACGGTGAACTTCATGTACTGACCGGCGTTGAATGCGACGTCCCGGTCGAGCTCGACGACCAGGCGCACGGTGTCCTTGGCGATCTCGGTCCTGTCCACGAGGGTGCCGACATAGTCCTCGACGGGGTACATCTCGAGGCTGTCGTCGACGTCGATGTCGACCTCGATCGTCACGTCCTCCCGAGGGGTGGCGCAACAGGTGAGCAGCTTGCCCTCACCGCGCTCGAAGTCCATCAGCGCAAAGGAACTCGCATCACCGTGGTCGACCTCACCCTCGACGATGTCGCACTTGCACGTCGCGCACGTCCCGTGGGTGCAGGAGTGGGGGAGCCACACGCCGGCCCGCAGGCAGGCGTCGAGGATCGACTGGTCGTCCCGGCAGACGACCTGGCGACCGATCGGCTCGATCGTGATGACAAAGGACTCGGGCATCGGCGTTCACTTCTTCACACGGGTGTGGACACGGTGGGAGGACACGGCACAGGCGAGGTATGCCGTGTGGTGGGGCTGGGTGCCCGCCCCACGGCATACCTCGCCTGACTCATGAGGTCACCTGAGGGTGCAGGTCACTTGCTCTTGAAGCCGAGGACGGCCTTGTGGGTGACGCCGAGCTCGGCCAACGACTTCGCCGAGTCCATCGCGATCGGGACCTCGTCGCGGTTGACGGCGAGGAACCAGTCGAACTGCTCCCAGCCCTTGGCGGCGTCGAAGTCCGGGTCCTCCTCGTGGTAGGGCACGAACATCGCGTTCCAGAAGTCGCCGAACGGCATCGCCTCGGGAGCCCGGAAGCAGGCCGCCGCGACGAACCACGGGTTGCCCTTCCACCAGACCATGACGAGCATGTCGTCGCCGTAGAGCTCCTTGGCCGAGCGCGACGGCACGTCATACACACCGATGGAGTGGACCGGGGGGACGTCGGTCAGGGTGTCGACCAGCGCGGTCATCTCAGTTCCCTTCCGCCGCCGCAGCGGCCTTCTCGCCGTGGTCGGCCATGTCATGCCAGGCCAACCAGTTCTGGTGGTCGATCGACCCGAGGTACTCGCCGCCGTCACCCTCCTGCATGCCGTACCACTGCAGGACACCCGGGAGATCAGCCGCACCACAGTTGCCCTGGTAGATCTGGTGGACCGGCAGCCAGGCCCGGCGGAACTTCACCGGCTCGTGCTCGAAGATGTACTGGCAGCCGTCCGAGCAGAAGTTGTAGCGCTCGCCCTCGAAGATGTGCTCGCGCTGGGCCTGGACGAACGGGTCATCCGCCTCGGTGAAGCCCATCGGGATCTGGCAGACCTGGCACAGCTGCGGAAGGCCACGGATGAAGTGCCGGCCGCCGTTGGCGAGGTTCTTGCGCTCCTTCTCCCACAGGGTGCGGTAGACGGGGAAGGTGTCGGGGTACTTCGCCTCGAGCCAGTCCATGTGCTCGTCCGAGGGGATCGAGGTCGTGAACGCGGCGGCGTGGCTGAACTGGTAGAGGATCCAGTAGGCCTGGTGGGAGAGGTACTCCTTCTCCTGGATCGCCTTGTCGACGTGCTTCGGCGGCTTGATCCCGTAGTACTCGAGGTCCTTGAACAGGCCGTTGAGCATCTGCTCCTCGAAGTACAGCTCGAACGCCTCCTTCCAGGACATGAACTCCCGGGGAAGCATGTAGTCGAGCATCTGGGCGACCAGGGCGAGCAGCCGGTAGCCGCGCCAGAACCACTTGTCGAGCCAGTACTGCACGATCGGGACGTTCTTCTCGTCCTGCTCGAGGAGGAACTTGATCGCCTCGAGGCCGAGCGTCATGTGTCGGCTCTCGTCGGACTGCGCCGAGAACCCGAAGGTCATCGTCGGCAGGTCGCCGTTGAAGCTGGCGCCCGACATGAACGGCACGAAGAGCAGGTTGGTCAGGAGGTACTCGAAGGAGAACCCGATGGCGATCAGCCACTCGAACGGCCCGGCCGAGAGGGCGTCCTCGAAGAAGGACTTCGGCACCGAGAGGTACCAGACCCGGTCGTGCATGTGCGGGAACGAGTGGAAGCCGCTGTAGTACTTGTTGTAGTTGGCCAGCGTGTGGATCTCGGTCTGCGCGTGGCGGATCTCGTCCAGGCACTGGCACAGGGCGGCGAACCGCGGACCACCACCGTTGAGGTGACGCGCGAGCATCGCGAAATTGCGGTGCGCGTTGTATTCGTTCGGCGCGATGCCCTGGATGAAGAGCTTCATCGCGTTGAGGTAGCTCGCGTCGGTGAGCGAGAGGTGACCCTGGCTCTGCGCGAAGCCGTCGAGGACGGCATACAGCCGCTTGTCCTTCTCCGCCTGGTACTTGGTGTAGGCGTCGACGGTCAGGCGGAAGGGGTCCTCCCACTTGCTCCAGTCATGGATCGTGATGCCCTCGAAGGTCGTCAGCGGGAAGAGCTCATCGGTGGAGACGTAGCTCGGCTCCCAGTCGAGGTCTCGGGTGAGGGCCGAGTAGCGGTCCTTCATGCTCAGCTTGCGCACCCGGTTCGGCACTGCCTTTGGTTCGATACTCATTGTCGAAAGTCCTTGTCTCTCAGGCGTGGTGGGGACTCAGTGGTCCCAGGCGATGAGGATCTGGTCGTCGTCCCATTCCTTGATGTGACCGAAGTAGGAGATGATCGCGAGCTGGAACTCGTGGGTCTCCCACTCCCGACCGAGGCGCTCCTCGACGGATTCGCGGTTGATCACCAGCCGGCCGGGGGAGGTGACCCGCACCATGCCGGGCATGTGGCGAATGGTCGCGTCCGGGTTGTCGGCCTCGATGGCCTCGATCACCGGCCGATTCTGTTCGTTCTCCTGGATGTCGACGCCGACGGGGCGAAGCGTCGAGGTCTCGGACGTGGTCTCCATGCTGGTCAACTCGCCTTCGGTGCAGTGAGGTTCGCGTATGCCGTGCGGACCTCGTCGATCGTGGCCGCGAGGGCCGCTGTGGTGTCGGCGGCGACGAGGGTGTCGATCGCCGTGGCGATCGGGGCCAGCGCGGACTGGGCCCGGTCGAGGGTGCGTTCGGCGACCTCGCCGATGATCTCGGCATTGGCCGCGCCGAGCTCGGGGTCGGCCACCCAGGCCTTGTAGAGCGCGTCGAGCCACTTGCGCTGGTCGACGAACCAGGTCGAGAGGTGCTGGGCCACCAGCGAGTAGGACCCGGCGCCGGCGTTCAGGGCGGCGTCGTCGAGGTGGGTGTAGAGCAGGGAGTACAGCACCCGGTCCATGACGTCGAGGGCGACCAGGCCCTTGCCCCAGTCCTGCTCGACCAGGGTCTCCTCGACCCAGCGGCGCAGCGGCTGCCAGGTCTCGTCTTCGATCCAGGCCGTCTTCGCCACGCTGAGCGGCTCGGCCGTGCCGCCGCCGAAGGAGATGCCGACCCGGGAGAGGATCTGGGCGTTGCCGATCCGGTCGAAGGAGGCGTAGCCGGCGCACTGGGTGATCGAGGTGCCCCAGCCGTAGCGGGCCGCGTTGGCCGACACCATTTGGGCGGCACCCTCGTAGTGGCGCAGCGGGAGCAGGACGTTCTGGATGACGCCGTGCCAGGACTCGGGGAGGCGGTCGAACATGCCGCGCTTCTCGAGGTAGCCCAAGGTGGAACCGAACGCGTCGTGCAGGTCGGCCCGGGCCGACACGTAGGGGGCGTAGTAGTACTGCCGCGGGTCCATGAAGGAGTACTCGTCGGTCAGCTTGAGGGCGCTGAAGTCCGGGGAGTAGATCTCCTTGTCCGGGGCCCACAGCGGCTTGTACTGGAAGTTGGTCTTGCCCTGGAGGTCGATCGTGCCTTCCTCGTAGCGCGAGGCGGGCTTGTCGCCATACCGGTTGACGATGTGTTGGAACGTCTTGCGTCGGGCTTCGATGACCTGGGTGCGCAGTTCGATCTGCACGGGTCCTCCTGGATCTCGGGTGGGGCTAGCGGGGGAGGGACTGGTTGATGCCGGACTCCACGAGGAGCCGGATGAGGAGATCGGGAACGTCATCGGCGCTCTCGAGCTCGCGGGGGAGTTCGCTCTCGAACCCGTCACCGACGAGTCGGCCATAGGCCTGGTCGTCGACGAAGGTCATGGACACCCGGGCGCCGCGGCCCCGGAAGCCGACGACGAACGCGAGCTCCTGGGAGAGCACCTCGTCGGTCAGTGACAGCGCGTCGGCGCTGAACTCGTGCCGTGAGGTGAGCACGGCGTTGGCCTCACACACGAGCTGCTCGGCCAGGGATCGGATCGCCACGTGCCGATCGGCACCGTGGGAGGTGTTGATCCGCTGGCTGATCCGGGTCTGCGGCATCGGGGCCAGGGCCTCGAGGTCGTCGAGGTCCGCGGGATCGACCTCGGCCAACTCGGCGACACGCTGCATGAACGGGGTCATCACTGCTCCTTCGTGAGGGCCGAGGCGCCGGCGCCGGCGACCTCGGCGTCCTGGACCGCGGAGCCCCCCGAGGCACCGACCGCGCCGACGACCTGGCCGTCGACGACGATCGCCACCCCGCCCCCGAAGGCGGCGATCCCGGGACGGTTGGCGATCCCCCGGACGACCGCGTCCTCGCCGGCGAGGGCGGCATACAGGCCGTCGGTGGGGGCGCCGCCGAAACGCACGACGGTGCGGCACTTGTCGATGGCGATCAGCCCGGATTCGGCGAAGGCTCCGTCCATCCGCGCGAAGGCCAACAGGTCACCGGCCGTGTCGGTCACCGCGATATTGAAGCGCCCCCCGATCGCCGTGGCGTGCGCCAGGCCCGCGGTCAGGGCCGCCTGGGCCCCCGCGAGGGTGAGCTGCAGGCTGGGACGGGTGTGCACGGTATACCTCCTACGGCGGTGTCGTCGACGATCTGGTGAGGGTCGCGGTGTCCGGGCAGGCCGGGATGGGGTGCGGGCGGCGGAGGGGGAGTGCGCCCGCACCCCAAGCGGCGGGCCCGATCAGGTGTGGACGGTGGTGAAGCGCTCGTTCAGCTCACGGGCGTGGTAGAAAATGCCCTTGGCGATCTGGTCGGGCGTCCACTTGTTCATCGGCCGGTCGCGGTAGGCCGGGTAGCCGCCCGCGAAGACCTCGTTGCGGTTGCCCGAGGGGTCGAAGAAGTAGATCGTCTGACCGCGGGTGATGCCGTGCCGCGTCGGGCCGATGTCGATCGGCACGTCGTCCATCGTCATGATGTCCGCGGCCCGGCCGACCTCGGTCCAGTCGCCGAGCTTGAAGGCGAAGTGGTGGAGCTTGGACTGCGGGCCCTCGAGCACGGCGATCTGGTGGATCTGGTTGGTGCAGGTCAGCCAGGACGCGATGTAGTGGGCGTCGTCGTCGTTGAGGTCGGTCTGGACCCGCTCGGTGGGGAAGAAGTCGAAGACCGCCTTGAACATGTTCTCGTTGAGGCGGACGTCCTCGGCGAGGATCAGCGCATGGTCCAGCGCCGGCACGCCGACCCCGACGAGGTGCCGCGGGAAGGCGTCCGGGTTGTGGGTGCCGACCTCGGTGCCGACGCAGGTGGCCTCGTGGTAGACCTCGAAGACGTGCTCCGACGGGGAAGTGAAGCGGATCCCGTCACCGATCTCGGGGTTCTCACCCTTGGACATCCGCTCGACGGTGAGGCCGAAGTCCTTGGCCTTCTTCTCGATGGCGTCGATGTCCTCGGAGTACTCGACCTTGAAGCCGAACTTGATGACCCCGACGCCGCCCTCCTCGATGACGACCGAGTGGTGGTCCCACTCGTCCCAGCCCTTGAAGAAGACCTTCCCGTCCTGCTCGAGGGTCGGGTAGAGGCCCATCGTGTTGGCGTAGTGGCTCTTCGCCTCGGCCAGGTCGGTGACCCGAGCGTGGACGTAGCCCATTCTCATGATTGCCATGCGTTACTCCTTGGTGGTGTGACCTGATGCCTGAGCCGAACTCATCGCCCGCTGGGGCGCCGCGGCCGCGTTGGCTTCGGCGCGCAGGCGGGCCTTCTCGTTGATCTGGCGGAGGAAGGGGTTGACCAGACGCACGTTCTCGCCGCGCATCTCGATGGTGATGTCCGTCGTCGGGACGGCCCGGCAGCTCAGGCAGGTGCCGGTCGCCGCCTCCTCGTCGGTGATGACGGTGTCGGCGACGATGCGCTCGTAGTCGAACTCCCCCGAGAGGCAGTCCACCTTGCAGATCGCGCACCCGCCGCGTTTGCAGCCGACCGTGTAGGCATACCCCGCCTTGTAGAGGCCGCTCAGCACGGTCTCTCCGGGGTCGAGGTAGATCACCTCACCCGTGGGGTGGATGCTCACGGTCGGCACTGATGCTCCCTTGCAGGCAGTGATTTCAGGGCGGGATCCGCCCCTCACGACCGACTGTCGCCGCCTGGCACCCCCCGGACCACCGACGTTCCCCACTGTGGAACGAAACCGGCCGGATGCCTTCGCTACCCGAGGGCGGCGAGATGGGCGCGCACGATCCGTTCGAGGAGGGCGACCGGCAGGCCCGCGGCATACCGGAAGTGCAGGGTGCCCTTGCCGGTGATGACGGCGCGCAGGTCGGCGGCCAGGGTCGGGTCGTCGGGCGGCGTCGGCGGGATCGGGTAGAGCGCGAGGTGCCCGGCCCAGCTCGCCACGTGGACGAGCCGCCGGCCGCCGACGAAGAACGTCGGTATGCCGTAACTCAGGCGCTCCTCGTGCACCGGGGCCAGCCGGGTCACGGCGTCGCGGACGGTGGCCAGGGCGGCCCGGCCCTCGGGCGAGCAGGCGGCCTCGTAGTCCGCGACGGAGGCGGGCTTCGGGGTGGCCATGGCTCGATCCTCGCACCCCGCCCGGCGATCAGCCGTGGGAATCGGGTCAGGGATCAGCCATCGGCAGGAGCCGTCGGCATCAGCCATCGGCATCACCCATCGGCATCAGCCGTAGGTGTCGCGTGGACCGCGACCCTTGCTCACCCGCAGGGCACCCTTGGACCACGATGGCGCGCTCGGGCCAACGATGCGCAGTTCGGTGACCACTCCCTCGCCGACTTCCTCGGTGAGTCGGCTGTGCAGACTCGACTCGAGGAGCCGCAACTGGGTGGCCCAGGCGGTCGACTCTGCGCGGATCGTCAGCACCCCGTGCGTGAAGTCGGTGGGGTGGCAGTGCGCCGCGATGTCCGGACCGACGATGCCGGGCCAGCGGCCGATGACAGAGCCCACCGCGACCTCGCCGCGCCACCCCCGATCGGTGACGAGCAGGTCGATCTGGTCGCCGATGAGTCGCGGGTCGCGTCCGTCGTCGAGGACCCTTCCCGGCGCGTCCTTGGCCCGGCGCTTACCCGCCTTGCCGGGCCGGAGGCCCTTGGCGCGTGCCACGGCCCGAGCGCGGGCGAGCGCGGCGGACGGCCCGTCGAGCCGCACGTCCGGCGCGTCGGAGGCCACGCGCGGATCGGTCGGAGCGAGCGGCTCGGTCTGTGTGTCCGCCCCGTCTGGCTCGTTCGGCAGGCTGGGCTCGTTCGGCAGGCTGGGCTCGTTCGGCAGGCTGGGCTCGTTCGGCGGGCCCGGCTCGGGTCGCCGCCCACCACGCACCGAGTCAGTCATCGGGGGTCACCTCCCCGAGAGTCACCGAGAAGGTGCGTCCGCTCAGTGACTCCGGCACGTCGGCGGGTACGGCCGCGGTGATGAGCACCTGTTCGCAATCGGCGACGAGGGCGGCGAGGCGTTCACGACGGCCGGTGTCGAGTTCGGCGAAGACGTCGTCGAGGATGAGCACCGGGTCGTCGCGCAGGTCGTGGCGGAGCAGGTGGTAGGCCGCCAACTTCAGGCCCAACGCGAAGGACCAGGACTCGCCGTGGCTGGCGTAACCCTTGGCGGGCAACTCGCCGAGGGTGAGGACGAGGTCATCGCGGTGTGGGCCGACGAGGTTGACCCCGCGCTCGATCTCCTGAGCGCGGGTCTCCTCGTAGGCCGCGAGCAGTTCGGTGTGCAGGTCCTCAATCGTGGGGATCTCACCGGCGGCGATCGCGGTCGCCATCCCCTCGCGCACGGTGGCCCGATAGCTGATCCGTGCATCGGATTGGCCGGCGCTCACCTCGTCGTAGGTCGCGCCCAGATGTGGCCCCAGGTCGTGGACCAGCCGCAGCCGCGCGTAGAGCAGGGGAGCGGCGGTCTGGGCGAGTTGAGCATTCCAGACGTCGAGGGTGTGCAGGGCTGACTCCCGCTCGGCCTCGGCGTCGATCCCCTCGGCGACCCGGTGCGGTCGGCGAGTTCCCTTGCGCAGCAACGGTTGTGCACTCTTGAGCAGAGCGCCACGCTGCTTGAGGATCCGGTCGTGGTCGGCGCGGACGGCGGCCCACCGAGGCTGGCGGGCGACGAGCAGGTCGTCGAGGAAACGGCGCCGCTCACCGGGGTCGCCCTTGACCAGGGCCAGGTCCTCGGGGGCGAAGAGCACGGTCCGCACGGTGCCGAGGATGTCCCGTGGACGGGTGGCGGCGGCTCTCCCCAACCGGGCCCGGTTGGCCTGTCCGGGATTGATCTCCAGCTCGACCAGGCTCTCGCGCTCGTGGGCGACGACAGCCGCCCGGATGATCGCCCGTTCGGCACCGAATCGCACGAGCGGTGCGTCCGTCGACACCCGGTGACTGCCCAGCGTCGCGAGGTAACCGATCGCCTCGACGAGGTTGGTCTTGCCCTGGCCGTTGAGTCCGATGAGCGTCGTCACTCCCGGCGCCAGGGTCACCTCGGCCTGCGGGTAACTGCGGAAGTCCCCGAGGCTCAGGTGGCGAACGTGCACCCCGAGAGCGTATGCCGTGCCCTCACCGTCCCCCGCTCGGAACTCCGATTCCCGCGCCCCACCCGCATACTCCCGCGTCCTACCGTGCAGTAGGTGTTGTGATCACCCCACTTACTGCACGGTAGGACGCGGGCGGGGGCTCATCGACTTCGGGTGAGCGAGCTGGTCGACGTCTCGGCCCTCGCAGCGGGTGACTCCGGCGCGGAAGGGTCAGTTGGCAGTCTACTCGGTTGGCGGCCTACTCAGCCGCCGGTCCACTCAGCCGCCGGTCCACTCAGCCGGCGGACTTCTTGGCAGCGGTCTTCCGCACGGTGGCCTTCCGCACGGTGGCCTTGCGCGCGGCGGCCGGCGCCGCGGCCTTCTTGACCGCGGCCGCCGCCTTCTTGGCGGCCCCCGTAGCCCCGCCCGGCTGCCCGGCGTTGGCCGTCCGCAACGCCTCGCCTTCGGCGATGGTCATGACCTGGTGTCCGCCGAACTCCCCGCGCAGTGCCGAGACCGCCTGCATCGTCGGACTGATCGCCTGGCGTGAGGCGAACCGGGCGAACAGTGAGGCCGAGATGACCGGCATCGGCACATCGAGGGCGATCGCCTCCTCGACTGTCCACTTTCCCTCGCCGGAGTCGACGGTGTAGTCGGAGACACCTTCCAGGCCCGGGTTCTTCTCCAGGGCATCGACCATGAGGTCGAGCAACCAGGACCGCACGACGGTGCCTCGGCTCCAGGCCTTGAAGGCGCCGGGGACGTCCTCGACGATGTCCTTCTTCATCAGCAACTCGTAACCCTCGGCATACGCGGCCATCAGGCCGTACTCGATGCCGTTGTGCACCATCTTCGTGTAGTGGCCGGCGCCGACCTTGCCGGCGTGGACGAACCCGCACTCGCGCGGGCCTTCGGGTCGGAGCGCGTCGAAGATGGGCATGGCGCGACGGACGTTGGCCTTGGTGCCCCCGACCATGAGGCCGTAACCGTTCGTCCGGCCCCAGATGCCCCCACTGACGCCGCAGTCGAGGTAACCGATGCCCTTGGCCTTGAGCAACTTCTCGTTCTCGAAGTCGTCGGTGAAACGGCTGTTCCCGCCGTCGATGACGAGGTCTCCGGGGTCGAGCAGGTCGGACAGCTTGGCGACGGTCTCGCGGGTGATCCGACCGGCGGCCACCATCGTCCACACGATGCGGGGAGCCTGAAGCGACTTCACGAGATCGGCGAGCGACTTCACGTCGGAGACGGCCGGGTTGATGTCGTACCCGATGACCTCGTGACCGGCCGCGCGCATCCGCTCGCGCATGTTGCCGCCCATCTTGCCCAGACCGACCAGACCCAACTGCATGAGAGCTCCCGTGGAAGTTGTCGTCAGGCCCGCCCGGCCGGGCTGGCCTCGTCGAGTCGAACGCTACGCCGCCGGGACCTCCACCGCACCCGTCGTTGCGGTTCGGTTCCCCGACCGCTCCGGCTCCGGCGGCCTCAGGACGCGAAGCGAACCGGCATGAGCACGTAGCGGTAGCTCGTGTCGGCCGGCCCGTCCGCCTCGTCCTGACCGGAGAGGACGGCCGGGCGCGAAGCCTGGGTGAACGAGATGCGTGAGTATGCCGTGCCCACGGCTCCCAGCCCGTCGAGCAGGAACTGCGGGTTGAAGGCGATCTCGATCGCTGGCCCGTCGACGGTGGCCTCCACCGCCTCGGAGGCCTGAGCATCGTCGCCCGTGCCGGCCTCGATGGTCACCTGACCGTCGTCGAAGCGCAGACGCACGGGAGTGTTCCGTTCGGCCACCAGGGCCACCCGCTTGACGGCTTCGACGAGTTCGGGGGTCTTGACCACGGCCTCGGTGTCGCTCGTGGTCGGGAAGATCGAGGACACCTTGGGGTACTCCCCGTCCAACAGCCGCGTCGTCGACCGACGCTGACCGGCTTCGAAGCCGACGAGCCCGTCGCCGCCCGCGGCCCCGCCGAAGGCGAGATCGATGGACCCCGACGCGCCCAGGGCCTTGGCCGTCTCGAGCAGTTGGCGCCCAGGCACCAGGAGCACCTGGTTGACGTCGGACGAACCGGGGTTCCAGCGCAGTTCGCGCAGCGCCAACCGGTAACGGTCGGTGGCGAGCAGGGTCATCTTGTCGCCGTCGACCTCCATCCGGACCCCGGTGAGGATCGGGAGCGTGTCACCGCGGTCGGCCGCCACGGCCACCTGGGAGACCGCCTGGGTGAAGGTGTGGCCGTCGACCGACCCGCTGGCCTGCGGAGAGCTCGGCAGGGTCGGGTAATCCCCCGAGGGCATCTGCATGAGGCTGAAGCGTGACGACCCGCAGGTCACCTCGACCTTGTGGCCACTCGTGCCGACCTCGACCCCGCGACCGGCCGGGAGGTTGCGTGAGATGTCGGCGAGCAGCCGGCCCAGGACCAGCGACGACCCGGCCTCCGACACGTCGGCCGGCACGGTCACCCGGGCGGAGACCTCGTAGTCGAAGGCGGAGAGTGTGAGGCTGCCCTCGGAATCGGCCTCGAGGAGGATCCCGGCGAGCACCGGCACGGGAGGACGCGCCGGCAGACCGCGGGCCACCCAGGTCACGGCCTCGGACAGGACGTCTCGATCAACGTGGAACTTCACGGCATACCGATCCTCGAGCGAGCGGCGGGGAGGTGTCACGGCGTCGTGACCACCGCCGACAGTGAACCTGCGGAGGATTGACATTAGTGCACACCCCGGGCGCGGGACACCCAACGCCCTGGTGCCCCACTTTTCGGTGGCTGAGGACCCGATTCGGGTCTGGGAGGATCGACTCGTTCTCGGGGGGCGAGGAACCATGGAGAGGATTCATCGTGGTCTTCGGGGGTGTGGATCCTGTGGATAACGATCGAACCCGCAGGTCACGATGCGTGTCGGCCGGTGGACGAAACACCGACCGACGGTGCAGTGCCGACCCGGTGCTGGGGATGGAGTCCCGGCGTTCACACCGCGTCCATGAACAGGTCGAGCGTTGTCCACCGGCCCCGACCAGTTGTCCACAGTTGTCCACAGGCTGTTGTGGAAAGGACGCACGTTGTGTGCGGTGTTGGTGTGACGAACGGGGTTTGTCCACAGGGCAGCGCACAGTCGGTGGATTGCCGTGCGGCGGATGCGGTGGACGCCGATGGGGATCGCGGGTCAGCGGGAGTGTTGCTTGATCCGACCGGTCAGCTCGGTCACCTGGTTGTAGATGGCGCGCCGCTCGGCCATCAACTGGCCGATCTTCTTGTTGGCGTGCATGACCGTGGTGTGGTCCTTGTTGAATTCCTTGCCGATCTCCGGCAGCGACATCGAGGTCAGCTCACGGCACAGGTACATCGCGATCTGTCGGGCGTTGACGAGCACCAAGGAGCGGGACGCCCCACGGAGGTCCTCGAGGGTCAGTCCGAAGTATGAGGCGACCTGGGCCATGATCGTCGCGCTCGTGATGTCGCCACCCTCGCTGGGGATCAGGTCCTTGAGCACGATCTCGGCGAGCGCCAGATCGACCGGTTGCCGGTTGAGGTTGGCGAAGGCGGTGACCCGGATCAGGGCCCCTTCGAGTTCGCGGATGTTCGTGGTGATCCGGGTCGCGATGAACTCGACGACGTCGTCGGGGACGTGGAGTCGCTCCTGGAGGGCCTTCTTGCGCAGGATCGCCTCGCGGGTCTCCAGGTGCGGCGGCTGGACGTCGGTGAGCAGCCCCCACTCGAACCGACTGCGCATCCGTTCCTCGAAGCCGGCCAACTGCTTGGGCGGCAGGTCACTGGTGATGACGACCTGCTTGTTGGCGTTGTGCAGGGTGTTGAACGTGTGGAAGAACTCCTCCTGGGTCTGCACCTTGCCCTGGAGGAACTGGATGTCGTCGATGAGCAGGACGTCGACGTCTCGGTAGCGGCGCTGGAAGTTGGCGGCCTTGTCGTCGCGGATGCTGTTGATGAAGTCGTTGGTGAACTCCTCGGAGTTCACGTAACGCACCTTCAGGTGGGGGTAGAGGCTGCGGCTGTAGTGCCCGATCGCGTGGAGCAGATGGGTCTTGCCCAGCCCGGACTCGCCGTAGATGAAGAGTGGGTTGTAGGCCCGGGCCGGGGTCTCCCCGACCGCGGTCGCCGCAGCGTGCGCGAACCGGTTGCTGTCGCCGATGACGAAGGTCTCGAAGGTGTACTTGGGGTTCAGGCGGGTCAACTCGACCTGTTCGGGCACGCCGCCGTGACCGCGCTTGCTGTGCAGCGGCACGACGGTCGAGCCCGACAGGGGCTCGTCGTCGTCCTCGATCCCATCGAGCTCTCGCCGCCGGAGGGCGCGGCGCACCTCGGGGTCGCTGCTGTCCGGGCCGAGGGCCGGGACCTCATCGCCGGGTCGGCCGGCCGATTCACGGGCGGCCGGTTCCTCACTTCCGAGGTCGGGGCGCACTGGGGCATCGACGAGGGAGTGATCGACCGTGACCGCCAGTCGGAGCACCGGGTGACCGAGCGCATCGGACAGGCTGGACACGATGCGTTCGCGCAGCCGGGTCTCGACCAGGTCCTTGGCGAAGTCGTTGGGGGCCGCGAGGAGCGCGGTGTCCTCGAGCAGGCCGACCAGTTGCGCCAAGGACAGGAACGCCCGCTCCTGGATCGAGACGCCCTCCTCGTCGAGGGTCGCGAGGGTCCGCTCCCAGATCGCGTTCATCGCCGCATCGGCCACGGCCCCACTCCTTCATCGGCTCTCGCACGGGCCGCTGCGCAACGGGGCTCCCGAAACACCCCGGACCCAAGGCGTCCACAAGGTTGTCCACAGGCTGTGGGTAGCCCTCCGGCCGCGTCGCGCCCTCCGACGCACGGCCCGTTCCCACCGATGCGAACGCCCGACCGTAGCACCCTGCGGTGCCTTCGGTCGCCTCGGGTACGGCGTCATCGCGTGTCGTTGCCCGCCTCGGACCGGACGGTGTGCGACGGTGGGCGGTTGAGCTTGACCACAGAACACCGATGGGCCGGTTTGACCGGTCCCCTCGCGCTCCCGTACCGTGGATGGGCCTGTTGTATCGGGCGTTTTCGCCTGCCCGTGCCGTGCGCGAGGCCCTCGCCGTGGAGGGCTCGGACCACATCCTTGACGGTATGCCGTGTGCTCACCGTCCGTGGTTCACTCGCCACCGCGCGGTCTGACGATCGCGGCCGATGCAGTGGTCGCCATCAGGGTTCTTCCCAACCCGCCTTGACGAAAGAGATCAGCCGTGAGCAAGCGCACCTTCCAGCCGAACAACCGCCGCCGGGCCAAGACCCACGGTTTCCGTCTGCGCATGCGGACCCGTGCGGGCCGTGCGATCCTGGCCGCCCGTCGCCGCAAGGGCCGCGCCGAGCTGTCCGCCTGAGGTCTCGCCGGTGCTCCCGGCGAGCAGCCGCCTGCGACACCGCAGCGACTTCGCGTCGGTCATTCGAGGCCCAGGGGGCATGCGCGCGGGGTCGAGACTCCTCGTGGTCCACGCCAACCGAACCGACCCGCCGTCGGATTCTCCGCCGCGGGTCGGTTTCGTTGTGTCCAAGGCCGTCGGTGGGGCGGTCGTGCGCAACCGGGTCAAGCGTCGGCTGCGGGCCATCGTCGCCCCGGAGTTGCCCGGCCTGCCGGTCGGGGTGGATCTCGTGGTGCGCGCCAATCCGTCGTCGGCCGAGGCGACCTTCGCCGAGCTCTCCGTGGCTCTGATTCCGTTGCTGCACAACGTTTCTCGTCGCTTCGTGGTGACTCCATGACCAGCCCGGTGAGCGACGAGGCCGGCGGCCGGCATCCCCTCCGGTCGGTGGGTCGGCTGGTGGCCCGGCCACTGCTCTGGCTGATCCGCGGCTACCAACTGCTCATCTCGCCGCTCACCCCACCCTCGTGTCGCTACTACCCCTCGTGCTCGGCGTACGCCCTCACCGCGATCGAACGACACGGACCGATCCGAGGGTCCTGGCTCGCGCTGCGGCGCCTCGGCCGCTGCCACCCGTGGAGCGCCGGCGGGGTCGACCACGTGCCCCCGCTGCCCGGCCACGCGCCGGACGACCACCGACTGGCCGAGGACCGGGACCCCAGCGGTCCCGGAACGATCGAGCCGGGTGGGTCGTCGAACACCCCGGCTGCCGACGGGGCCACCCCGACCATCCCACCGCCCGCGCCACCGCTCCCCGCGGCCGCGAGCTGACCGTCATACGACCACCGCACCACCGACCCAAGAGGACCTGATGGGCGACTTCTTCAACACCGTGCTCTACCCGATCGAGCTGCTCGTCGCGTGGATCATGTACGGGTTCCACAGCTTCTTCACGATGCTGGGCATGTCCTCGGGTGGTGGCTGGACCTGGGCGTTCTCGATCGTCGGTCTGGTCATCGTCATGCGGGCGGCGATGATCCCGCTGTTCGTCAAGCAGATCAAGGCCTCGCGCAAGATGCAGCTGATCCAGCCCGAGCTGCAGAAGATCCAGAAGAAGTACAAGGGCAAGACCGACCCCGACTCCCGTCAGGCGATGACGCAGGAGACGATGGAGTTGTACAAGAAGGAGGGCACCAACCCGTTCTCCTCGTGTCTGCCGATCCTCGTCCAGTCACCCTTCTTCTTCGGCCTGTTCCGGGTCCTCAACGGCCTCAAGGACATCTCCACCGGGGCCAAGCCGGCGATCGGTCCGATCACCAAGGCGGTTGCCGGTGAGGCCGAGCGGGCGACGATCTTCGGTGCACAGCTCTCGGACCACTTCCTGGGCGCGACGTCGATCAACACCCAGGTGGTCACGGTCATCCTGATCATCCTGATGTCGGCGACCACGTTCACCACCCAGCGCCAGTTGATGATGAAGAACATGCCGGCCTCGGCGCTGGACAACCCGTTCGCCAAGCAGCAGAAGCTCCTGCTCTACCTGATGCCGGTGCTCTTCGCGGTCTCGGGCGTCAACTTCCCGATCGGTGTCCTCATCTACTGGTTCACGACGAACGTCTGGTCGATGGTCCAGCAGTTCTACGTGATCCGCCGGATGCCGACCCCGGGGTCGGCGGCAGAGCAGGCGCTGCACGCCCGGCTGGCCAAGCGCGGCAAGGCGATCCCGGCCGCGGCCACCTCCGTCACCGCCCGTGAGGCGGCGGAGGGCGCGACCGGGTCGGATGGTGACGAGGCCGTGCCGCCGAAGGTGTCCGGCCAGCGTGCCCAACCCAAGGGCAAGAAGCGCGCCAAGGGCGCAGCGAACAAGCCCCCAACGGACGCCCCGACCGCCACGTCGGAGAACACACCGCCCACCGATGGCGCTGCGACCCCCTGATCCCCACCTCGGTGCGCGGCCCCGTGTGTCGGCGCCCGAACTCACCTCGACGACGCCGTCCCCGCACAAAGGAGTCCACCCGTGACCGACCACGCGAACACCACCACGATCCCCGACCAGGAGGCCATCGACGACCCGCGCGACGCGGTCGACGAGTCCGCCACCCAGGACCCGACCCACACCACGGCGGACATTGCCGCCTCCGACGCCCCCACGGAGCCGGATGCCACAGAGGAGGCCGACGCCCCGGCGAAGAACGGCGGACGGCGTGCACTGCTCGAACGCGAGGGCGAGGTCGCGGCGGACTTCCTCGAGACCCTGCTCGACATCTGCGATCTGGACGGGGACATCGACGTCGACATTGACGGGGACCGGGCTGCCGTCTCGATCGTGGACTCCGAGGAGGGGCGCGTGCCGCGCCGACTGGTCGGCGCCGAGGGCAAGGTGCTCGATTCCCTCCAGGAGCTGACCCGGCTCGCCGTCCAGACGGCGACGGGCGAGCGGAGCCGGCTGATGCTCGACATCGCCGGTCACCGGGCTGAACGCCGCGCCGCACTCGTGGAGATCGCCCAGGGCGCGATCGCCAAGGTGAAGGGCGGCAGCGACCGCGAGGCTCTGGACGCGATGACGGCGTTCGAGCGCAAGGTCGTCCACGACGAGGTGCTCGCGGCCGGCCTCGTGTCAGAGTCGGAAGGCGCCGAACCGCGGCGGTACGTCGTCGTCCTCCCGGCGTGATGTTTCACGTGAAACATCCGCCCGTGGTGCCGTGAGTTCCGTGGACGGACCCGTCGACCGAGCGGCCACCCCACCAGCCGCACCCTTGGGTGCGGCTGCGGTGTTTGGCGAGGGTATGCCGCGCGCCGAACTGTTCGTCGCGATCCTCGCCGACACCGGCGTGAGCCATGGGTTGATCGGTCCGCGAGAGGTGCCGCGGCTCTGGGAGCGGCACGTGCTCAACTGTGCCGTCGTGCAGGACGCCATCCCGGCCGGCGCCCTGGTCGTGGACATCGGCTCCGGCGCCGGCCTGCCCGGGATCGCGCTGGCCATCGCCCGTCCCGATGCCGAATTCCACCTGGTCGAGCCGATGCAACGGCGCACCGAGTGGTTGGGCCGTGCGGTCGAGGCCCTCGAGCTGCCCAACGTGGCGGTCCATCGAGGGCGGGCCGAGGAACTCGTCGGCCGAGTCAGCGGGCAGATCGTGACCGCTCGCGCGGTGGCGCGGCTCGACAAGCTGGCGCGCTGGGGCGTGCCACTGCTCCAGCCGGGCGGCACTCTGGTCGCGATGAAGGGTCGGTCGGCGGCCCAGGAGTTGGCCGAGGACCGACCGGCCCTCGATCGACTGGGGCTGCGCACCGCCACGGTCACCAGTCATGGCCGCGAGGTGCTCGAGGAGCCGGTGCTCACGGTGGATCTGACCTTCGAGCACTCCGGGCCGAGAATGGGCTCACGGCGGCGCCCGGGGCGGGCTGCCCGCGGCTGAGCCGCGGGGCGGGCGCTCGATGTTTCACGTGAAACATCGATCTCGCACGGCACGACGCGCCGCGGGGTGGTGTAGTTGGACCCATGACCCTGCGCGTCGCCCACACCACCGTCAACTGCCGGAACCCCTACCAACTGGCCACCTTCTGGGCAGGGCTCTTGGGGTACGGGGAGGACCCCGATGACCCCATGGCGCCCGGCCATGAGGAGTGCATGATCTACTCCCCAGACCTGCGACACCGAATCCTCTTCCTCGTCGTCGATGAGCTCCAGGAGCCGAATCGGATCCACTTCGACCTGGCTCCGGTGTCGGGCACCCGGGACGAGGAACTCGATCGCGTCCGATCCCTGGGCGGCCGTGAGGTCGCGGACCGTCGGACCCCGGACGGTCGTGGGTGGGTCGTTTTCGCCGACCCCGAGGGCAACGAGTTCTGTGTCCTGCGCTCCGACGACGAGCGTCGGCGGGCCGGGGACCCTGTTGCTCCCCGACCCGACTGAGGGCAGGCCCTGGAGCCGACCGGGCCAGGGACCCTGTTGCTCCCCGACCCGACTGAGGGCCCGGCCCCGGAGCCGACCGGGCCGGGGTCGAGCAGGGGGTTCACGGCATACCCGCTTTGGCGTGTCGCGGTCGGCTGGGGTTGGATGGGGGAGTTCTGCCCCCTGCGCAAGGATCCCGCGTGTCGACTTCCCCGGATGTAGTGACCGACCGTGTGGTCGAGGACGGCCTGGGCTTTCCCGAACTCATTGGCGGGGCCACGACTCCCGTGGGATGGCCCTGGCCGCCCGGTCTCGACGCCGGATTCAACGCCGAGACCGACGATGTTTCACGTGAAACGGAGCGGGAGAGTGACGTGCGCGCCGAACTGGTGGCGACCCTGCCGGTGGCCGACGAGGACAGCCCACTGGCCGCGGAGGTGGCCGAGGACGCTCGTCGACGAATCACCCTGGTCGGTCGCACGTTGCCCCGTCCCACCCGGACCCGGGTGCTGACGGTCGCCAACCAGAAGGGTGGGGTCGGGAAGACGACGTCGACCGTCAACGTCGCGGCCGCACTCGCTCAGGCGGGCGCGCGAGTGCTCGTGATCGACCTCGATCCGCAGGGCAACGCGAGCACGGCCCTGGGCATCGACCACCACGCCGATATCCCGAGCATCTATGACGTCCTCGTCGAGGGCACGCCGTTGGCGGATGTGGTCCAGCCCTGTCCCGACGTCGAGGGCCTGTGGTGTGCCCCCGCCACCATCGACCTGGCCGGCGCTGAGATCGAACTGGTCTCCCTGGTCGCCCGCGAGAACCGGCTGAACCGGGCACTCACGGCTTACGTGGAGCACCAGGCAGCGCAGGGCGAACCGATCGACTACGTCTTCGTGGACTGCCCGCCGAGCCTGGGCCTGCTCACGGTGAACGCGTTCGTGGCCGCGCAGGAGGTGTTCATCCCCATCCAGTGTGAGTACTACGCCCTCGAGGGGCTGTCCCAGCTCCTCAAGAACATCGAGTTGATCAGGAGCCACCTCAATCCGGATCTGCACGTCTCCTCGATCCTGCTCACCATGTTCGACGGCCGGACGCGACTAGCGGCCCAGGTCGCCGACGAGGTGCGCGCGCACTTCCCCGACCAGACCTTCCGGGCCGTCGTCCCGCGCTCGGTGCGCATCTCCGAGGCCCCGAGTCACGGCCAGACGGTGATGACCTACGACCCGAACAGCAGTGGCGCCCTGTCCTACCTCGAGGCCGCCACGGAAATGGCCGAGCGGGCCACCGCGACGACGGCCACCGCCGATCCGAAGGAGTCGACCCGATGAGCGAGAAGCGACGAGCCCTCGGACGTGGCCTCGGTGCGCTGATCCCGTCCAGCCCGGGCGCCGAGCGCCCGATCGACGTGTTCTTCGCCCCGGGGACCACTCGGGGGGACGCGTCGGACGACGCCTCCGAGACCCGCCGCCAGGGTGACGAGCCGCCCGCAGACGCGCCCGTGCCCACCGACTCCCGGGGGGCGCAGGGCGATGCGTCGTCGTTCGACCCGATCTCTCCGGCGGACAACGCGGGATCGGACACCCCGGCGGAGGACTCGGGGCTGGCCCCGGTGCCCGGCGCCACCTATGCCGAGATCCCGCTCGCCGAGATCCGCCCGAATCCGAAGCAGCCACGCACCGTCTTCGACGAGGACGACATGGCCGAGTTGGTCCATTCGATCCGCGAGATCGGTGTCCTCCAGCCGGTCGTCGTCCGCCCACTGCCGGCCGGATCCGACGCGCCGGAGGGTGTGCGGTTCGAACTGATCATGGGCGAACGCCGCTGGCGCGCGTCCGAGGCAGCGGGCAAGGAGACCGTCCCGGCGATCATCAAGGCGACGGAGGAGGACGACCTCCTGCGCGATGCCCTGCTCGAGAACCTCCACCGCAGCCAACTCAATGCCCTCGAAGAGGCCGCCGCTTACCAGCAACTCCTCGACGACTTCGGCTGCACCCAGGAGCAGCTCGCGACGCGGATCGGCCGGTCCCGCCCCCAGATCTCCAACACCCTGCGCTTGTTGCGCCTGCCCCCGGTCGTCGCTCGGCGAGTGGCGGCCGGCGTACTCTCCGCCGGACATGCGCGCGCGTTGCTGTCCCTGCCCGATGGTGCCGCGATGGAGCGCCTGGCCCAGCGCATCGTCGCCGAGGGCCTGTCGGTGCGCTCGGTCGAGGAGATCGTCGCCCTGGGCGGGGATGAGGAGAAGCCGGCCAGGCGCCGGCCCCGCCCCGGCGGACGCCGCCCGCAGCTCGACGACCTGGCCGCCGAGCTCTCCGACCATCTCGAGACGCGGGTGCTCATCGCCCTGGGTCAGCGCAAGGGGAAGGTCACGATCGAGTTCGCCAGTGTCGAGGACCTGCACCGAATCGTCGCCGCCATGGGCTTGGACCCCTCGACCAACTGAACGATTCGGCCCCCACGGCATACGCCAGGGGGCCGAAAAGCGTTGCAGCAGAAGCGAATTCAGTTCAAGAAGGGCTCGAGCTCGCGGAGCAGCTTGGGCTTGGGGAGCGCTCCGACGATGGTCTTGACGATCTCGCCGCCCTTGTAGAGGTGCATCGTCGGGATGCTCGTGATGCCGAGCTTGCCGGTGATGTCGGGGTTCTCGTCGGTGTTGAGCTTGACGATCTCGAGCCGGTCGCCGTGGTCGCGGGCGATCTCCTCGAGCACCGGGGCGATGGCGCGGCACGGGCCGCACCACGGAGCCCAGAAGTCGACGAGGACCGGCTTGTCGGCGCCGAGCACCTCGATCTCGAAGTCGTTGTCGGTGACGGCCTTGAGTGCCATGGGGGTCCTTCCGTATGGGTTCGGGGTGAGTCTAGGCGGGATCGGGGACACGGCCGGCTGTGGCCGCGTCACGTCAGTGGGCGAGGAAGCGTTCGGCGTCGAGCGCCGCGGCGCAGCCCGACCCGGCGGCCGTGATCGCCTGGCGGTAGGTGTGGTCGACGAGGTCGCCGCAGGCGAAGACGCCGGGCAGGCTGGTGCGCGTCGACCGACCCTCGCAGACGACATACCCCTCGTCGTCGAGGGTGACCTGGTCGCGCACCAACTCGTGGCGCGGGTCGTGGCCGATCGCGATGAACAGGCCGGTTACGGCCAGCTCGCGAATGGCTCCGGTGACCGTGTCCTTCAGCGTGACACCGGTCAGTTTGTCCTCGCCGTGGATCGCGTCCACGGCGGAGTTCCAGGCGAACCGGATCTTGGGGTTGGCGTGGGCCCGCTCGGCCATGATCTTGCTGGCGCGCAACTCGTCGCGCCGGTGGATCAGAGTGACGGAGCGGGCGAACTTGGTGAGGAAGGTCGCCTCCTCGACCGCCGAGTCACCGCCTCCGACGACCGCGATGTCCTGGTCGCGGAAGAAGAACCCATCACAGGTCGCACACCATGACACCCCGTGCCCGGAGAGCCGCTTCTCGTCGGGCAGGCCGAGCTCGCGGTAGGCCGAGCCCATGGCGAGGATGACGGTGCGCGCCCGGTGCCGCACCCCCTCGCTGTCGACGACGACCTTGACCTCGGCGTCGAGTTCGACGGCCTCGGCGTCGTCGCGCACCAGCTCGGCGCCGAAACGCTCGGCCTGGGCGCGCATCTCGTCCATCAGGTCCGGACCCATGATCCCGTCACGGAACCCTGGGAAGTTCTCGACCTCGGTGGTGTTCATCAGGGCGCCACCGGCCGTCACCGAGCCCTCGAAGACCAGCGGATGGAGGTTGGCCCGGGCCGCGTAGACGGCAGCGGTGTAGCCCGCCGGACCGGACCCGATGATGATGACGTCGCGCACGGGGGTTTCGGCCTGTTCGGACACGGTCGGGCACTTCCTCACGATTCACGGGTGCTGGGAGCCAGTGGTTCGGGCCGCTCGGGGGCCGGGTCCGCTGGTCGCTCTTGCCTGAACCGATCCTAGGGCCACGGTGTTCCCGTGGGCGCCACGCCCCGAGGCCGGGCCGGGAGCCCGGGTCAGAAGGCGAAGGGTCCGGCGACCAGGTCCGGCGATCCCTGTCGGCACTGCCGACCGACGAGGTATGCCGTGCGGCCACCCCCCGCGCCGCTCGCCACGACCAGGGCGGCCGGACGGCCGGCATACGTCCCGAGATCAACGATGACCCGCGCGTCCGGGGACACACCCAGTGCGGAAGCACAGTCCCGCGCCCCGAGAGGGGTGCCGATCGGCCCGATCGAGGGACTCTCGGAGGCCAGGGGGGCCACCGGGGCCAACGACGCGGCGGTGGTGTCGAGCAGGCTGGTCGCCGCGTCGGTCAGATCCGCGTCGGTCCAGCCCTGGTTGCTCATGACGACAACGGTGGAGGCGGCCGAGGTGCCGGCCACGGAGTCCTCGGCGGCCGCGTTGGCCCTGGCACCAGAGGCAACCGAGTTCGCGTTGGAACCCTTGAACGCGGCGGTCACGGCCTGGCCCCCCGGACCGAGTGCCAGGCCACCACCGGCGACCGCGACGAGGCCGGCCGCCGCCGCCCACGGCACCCAGCGGGGGGTCGCCCGGCGGCGTCGAGCAGCGGCGAGCTCGTCGAGACCGGCCTCGCCCGCGAACGGAAGCTCGTCCGGGTGTGCCGTGCGGGACGGTGCGGCGGGCACCGGTGGCTGAGCCGGTTCGCCGGCGAGGGCGGCCAGGGAGGCGTGAATGCGGGTCACGACGTGCTCGGGCATGGGGCCCGGGTCGGGAAGGGCGGACAGGAGGGCGCGGATGCCGGTGGGGTCGTCGTCGAGGGAGGGGTCGGGGGCGATCCG